>Ga0335083_10011328_pt1 | contig 10711 bp, 6 predicted proteins | sample Lox_Sample_42_FD_206716 | JGI IMG/M metagenome (GOLD analysis project Ga0335083, IMG submission 206716) | Soil microbial communities from Loxahatchee National Wildlife Refuge, Florida, United States - Lox_Sample_4.2 | ecosystem: Environmental > Terrestrial > Soil > Wetlands | place: USA: Florida... | reverse complement strand
CATCGCCCAGCAGATCTGGGGCGATTCCAATTTCTGGTACCTGCTCGCCGACGCCAACGGCCTCGATGCCTCCTCGCAGCTCGATCCCGGCATCTCCCTCATCGTCCCCAACAACATCGCCAACAACCAGAACAACACCTCCACCTACCGCGTCTACGATCCCAACGCCCATATCGGCAACATCTCGCCGACCCATCCGCCCAAGCCCCAGCCCCACCACGGCGGCTGCGGCGTGTTCGGCGAGATCCTGATGGCGATCGTCGCCGTGGTGGTGACCGCGCTGACGTTCAATCCGATTGACGGCTTGCTTGTCGATTCGCTGGGGACGACGGGAGCGACCATTGCCGCTACCGGCTTATCCGCCGTCGCCGGAAGCATCGCCAGTCAGACCTTCGGCGTCGCGACGGGTATCGAGAAGAGCTTCAACTGGAATGCAGTCGGACTTGCCGCCATCGGCGCAGGCGTCACGCTCGGCGTTGGCGATATGGGATTGGATCTGTTCGGCGGCCTCACCGACGGTCTTGGCTCCGATATCGTTGCCGGGCTGCAAGGCGCCGCGGCGGACGCGATCACCCAGGGCATCGGCGTCGCCACCGGACTGCAGAAGTCGTTCAACTGGGGCGAAGTCGCGGCCGCAGGCGTCTCCGCCGGCGTGAGTGAGAGCGTTGGCAAATGGGCCGAGGCCGAAACTTTCTCCGAAGATCCGACGATGGACGACATGATCGGCGTGGCGTTGAAGGGCACGGCAGGGCTCGTGGCCGGCGCCGCCGCGCGATCGCTCATCACCGGTACGGATTTCGGCGACAACATCCTCAAAGACTTGCCAGAGACCATCGCCCAAACTGTGGGAAGCCTGGTCGGCGATCAGATCCAGCAGCAGCAGACCGTTGATCAGCGCTTGGCGCCAACACCGGACACCATCATCCAACCCAGCGCGCCGAGCGCATCGCTCGCCATCCAGGCAACGCCGTTCACCGTGGAACAGCTCCTGCAGTCGCTGCCGCCGCTCCCCGACATGAGCGAGTATGCCGAATCAGAATCGAACCCGCCCGCCGCTGAATTTGGGACGGCGATGGGCACGCCCGATGCAAACGGCGGCAATCCAGGCAGTATCGAAACGGTAATTGTTGTCGGCACAAGGCCGCCGCCAGAAGAGCAAACTGCGCAATCGACCGATGGATCGTTCTTTCCCGCCGTCTATCATCCTGGAGAAGATGATGCACAGCTCACGCCCGTGCTTTCATCTGATGACGAGCCAACAATGGAGGAGCAGCCCGGCTATCATAAGGACACCAAAGACATGCTGGAGAATTTCTGGGATATGCTGGATTCTTTTTTCGGAGCGCCCCAAAAGGAGATCGACGAGACAGCGGCTTACGTGAGGCAAGGACACGTCATCCAAGACTTTAACTTAGCAGTCAAATCGGGTGAGACCCCTCTCTTGCAACCGCCAACTCAGTATTTTTCAACCTCCGACAGCGTTCCGCTCACGGGTCAAGGGGACACGTGGAAGACGGAAGAAGGTGTTTGGTATGTTGATCGCAATGGCGATGGAGATCCCGACATTGAGATTGAGTACATACAGGGGGCTCCTTGGGTAAATTATGGTGACGGGCTGGGATTCGGGCCCTACAACCCCAAGACCTATTTGCCGGCCCCGCCACCCCCACCTGTGATCATAAAATCGAGGTAACGGTGCCTTTTATGGCACCATGACTTGACCTAACGTGCGTGCCGAGACCCAGCTATGCGGGCAATGAGCATGAAAATCCCCAATGCAAAGCATTTCGCATTCCTGATTTCGTTTCTCATTGTTTCAAGCGTGCCCGTTCTGGCGTCTGAAACCTGGAGCTGCAATTTCGCTTCGATCTCCGGGCCTGCGAAAGGCATAAAGGTCAGCGGCAGAATACTGATCGATCAAGACACTCTCGATTGGCAAGTATTGTTTCCAAAAAGACCGGTTCCACCATACGATGGCGCAGAGTGGACGTCATTCAAGAAAAAACTTCTAGAGAATAATGCAGTGGGCGCCGTTGCGGAAACGTCTCAAGCGCACGCGAATGGAAAGCTCGGACCGCTCATCGGGGCCAGCATCATGACGCTAAACAAATCTACGGGTGACTTGCGGATGGGCTCTGTCATGTCTACGGGCGTATACGATCTGCTGATTGGGCATTGCGATCATAGGATACCGTAGACAATAGCCGACGACCTACGATTTCCGCGAACAGGGCAGCAACGGCTACAACGGCACGGCGGTCGCTGGCATGGCCGGCGTCATCGTCAACGCTTCGATGCGCTCCCTCCTCACCGGAACCGACTTCGGCGACAATATCATCAAGAGTCTGCCCGACGTTCTGGCGCAGACGGTAGGCTCCGCGCTGGAACAGGAGATCGGCAACTACCAGCAGGGCTCCGCCCAGTCGAACGGCGGGCCCATCGGCACTGTCACCGTGACGCCGGAAGTCCAGATGGACGAACCGCCCATTCCCTATCCGTCACAACCGATCGAGGTCGCATCACAGATACCGGAGGTGACCTTCGATGACGGATCGAGTTCTGGCACTTCTTCGGACGGATCTGGAGACTCGGCAACAATCGGAGATGCCGTGACTATGAGCCGCCCTGCGGTTGGAATTCTTGGTCCTGCGATAACGGGCGACTCGGCGCTGGGAAATTGGTTGAATGAAAACGTTCCCCTCGTTGGTGGAATGCTGGCGCGCATGGGAGACGTTGCAAATGGGGTTTACGACCTCGCAACCGGGTCGTTCGGACAGGGAGCAAATGAAATTGCCGGCGGAATAGGAGGTTTGGTGCAAATTGAGGCGGCGGATGCGCTTGCGACCGCATTGGGTGCGATCGGAAAGGTGTATGTGATCGCCGAAGACGCCATCAACGTACTTACCATGGGAAAATTGTCGTTTGCTGACATGTCTTCGAACGGAGTGAGCGAAGACAGGCCGTCTGACTTTGGGGGTGCGTTGAAGCGCTTTGTTTATGATTTGGTCATTCCGGATTACGGCCTTCAGAGCGGGCCTAACTATGGAACGACGCAGTGGGGGGACTTGAATGCTCCGTTCCTAAATTTGGCGGACGACACAGCGCGAGTCCATGATCAGCACCTTGACAACGGCGAGTGGGTAAATAATCAAGTGCAACCGACGCCGCCAGGCATTGTCCCAACCGGCCCCGTTGGCATCCTGAATTTCCTTTTGGGAGCTCCTGTATTCGAGCTTAGCTCGGACAGCTATAGTGCGGATCCGGCAAATCAAAACATCAACAAAACTCTTGATCTCACCCATTATCCTACCCCAGAATCACTCGTGGGATATCCGCAAACTCCATCTCCGCAGCCGTGGTGGAAAAATTGGTAGTTGTTTTATTTCGCAGGTTAGTGCTGGCAATCGCGCTATTTGCGGCAGGCGGATGCGCGGCTGTCGGGGACGACTTATATTCAGCAACCTACATCGCAAACTGCCCTGAGGCTGCAGGGAAAGAGAGCGCGGCGATATTTCTGTATGAGAGGCTGTGCCAACAGCTTGGCCCTCGCGCTTCCATACGATCGACTTCCTGTAACGCCGATGACGCCAGGCGGCTTGTGGGGCACTCCGGCTTCAACTTGAATGTTGACGACGGTTCAACTGGCTGGCTAGGCTCGCGACTATGGGAGACTATCTATGCTCGATATCATGAGGACGGAACATTAGGGGTTACTATAGAAAGGAACATGGGTAAGCCCGACGACCTAATGGCTCAGATAGGTGGCGAAATTCAAATTGCGATGCGGGAGTTCGGCTGCGGACCGATCAAGATCAGCAGCGGATCGCGCAGGGTTCTTCCTTGGTAGACCTCTCCGGGAAGTTCATGTGGAAGTCTTAAAGCGATTGTCGCGTCTCGAGCGTCTCTGTTGAAGAACAAGCAGCGGGCGAGACCTACGATTCCGACACCAACAATCCGAACAACACGCTGTGGACGTCGGTGTCGACCTATGACCAGCGCCACGACCTGATGAACGCCACCATCGCGGACGGCTACTCTCATGCCGTCTCCTTCCAGTAGACCGCCAAGCCGGGCGGCGGCTTCTTCACCGACGGCGCCACCACCGGCCGGCCCTGAATTCTTCGGTCGCAGCTCCTTTGGTTGTTCGTTCCAGCGCGCTCTGACATGATGGGGCAGCCAAGCGGGGGGCACGGCGATGACGGAGATTGCCGTCGAAAGCGGGCCGCGATATCGGGCCTTTGTCAGCTATAGCCACAAGGACGCTGCTTTTGGGAGGCGGCTTCATCGCCGCCTCGAAGCCTACCGGCTGCCGCCCAGGCTGATCGGGCGCGCGACGCCGTATGGGCTCGTCCCTGCGCGTATTGCGCCGATTTTCCGCGATCTCGACGAATTGCCGGCCGCCACCGATTTAAGTGCAGAGGTGCGCGAAGCCCTCCACCGCTCCGCCAGTCTCATCGTGGTGTGTTCTCCCGCGGCCGTGGCTTCACGCTGGGTTTCGCGCGAAGTCGATTTGTTTCGCCATCTGCATCCCGAGAGGCCGGTCCTCGCCGCCATCGTTGCGGGCGAGCCGCCGGATTGCTTCCCGGCTGTATTGCTCTCGCCAAGGCCCGACGGCACCGCGGCGGAGCCGGTCGCCGCAGACTTTCGCGAAAAGCACGACGGCGCCGAGCTGGCGTTGTTGAAACTGATCGCCGGAATCCTCGGCCTGGGCCTGGACGAGCTTGTCCAGCGCGATGCGCAAAGACGCGCGCGCCGCGTGACGGCCGTCACGGCGCTCTCGCTCGCCGCGGTGGTAGTGATGGGCGCGTTGACGGCATTCGCGCTGAACGCCCAAAGGGATGCGGAACGACAGCGCGGAGAAGCGGAAGGACTCGTCGAATACATGCTCACGGACCTGCGCGACAAGCTGAAGGGTGTCGGACGGCTCGACGTGATGACCGCCGTCAACCAGCGCGCGCTCGCCTATTACAGCGACCAGGATCTGTCGCACCTGCCCGTCGACTCGCTCGAGCGCCGCGCGCGCATGCTGCACGCGATGGGCGAGGACGACACCACGCGCGGCGACTACGAGGCGGCACTCGACAAATTCCACGAGGCCGAGCGAACGACTTCCGCGCTTCTCGCTCAGACGCCGAACGATCCCGAACGAATCTACGACCAGGCGCAGAGCGAGTATTGGATCGGCTTTGTCGACTATCAGCGGGATAGGTTCGCGGCTGCCAGGCCAGCGATGATTCTGTACGAATCGCTTGCAAGGCACATGGTCACCCTAGCGCCCGGCCGGACGAAATATCGCAAGGAACTTTCCTATGCCGAAGGCAATCTCTGCGCAATTTCACGACAGGAAGGGGACCAATCCGGAGCCTTGAAGTACTGTTCAAGCGCCCTTTCCCAGATGGAAACGGCGGCGAGCCAGCCCGACGCCGGATATCGCAGTGCGGCGGCGCAATGGAAACTCGACAGCGATTTGGCCGACGCACACGCAGACATGGGCGACGCTTACAAGCTCCATGGCGACCTGGTTGAGGCAACGAACGAGCGTTTGGACGAACAGCATATCCTGGAACACCTGTTAAAGGCCGATCCCAGAAACAAGGATCTCATGGACAGCTGGATCGTGCTGCAACGGGCTCTGGCAAAGCTCGAAATTCTCAAGAACAATCCCGGCGCGGCCCAACCGTACTTTTCGAAAGCAATTGCCGCCAGCGAAAAGATGGTCGCCTTCGACCCCAAGAATCAGCAGTGGGCTCTGTTGCGAACCGCCGTGCAGAAAGATGCAGACGAGTTGAAGAGATCACAGCGACAAGCTCACCGATGACGAGCAGAGGATCAACAATACAGCGCTCAACAAAGGGGTTGCGCGCACTTTGAGGAGGTGCACGATGGTGAATGTACAGACTCGAACGCCGGCATTTCCGGGGCACGGCAATAACATGGGCCCGCCTCCATCTCGGGCGCCATCGTCATTCGAAATCTTGTACTTTGATCTGCAAGCCACCAAACCTGCGAATGGTGGACCGGCATTCCTGTATCTGTCCAAGGGTTCTTATCAGTCCTCGCAATATCCCACAATCGACGGGTTTATCGACGATTTCGTGAATGGCAATCCGATGCCGCCCGCCGGGTTGACGCACAACACCAACGCGGATCAGGCTCCGGACATCGTCGTGACAACCACCTGCTATGTCGTCGTTCGGCTGTGGAGTTCCGACCAGGACCCGACCTTCGTCTTCCAAAGCACGCCCTTCACAATCCAAGACGACCTCCCGCAGGAATATCTGGATCTGCAACTGACGCCGAATGCGAAGACTGCGTATTTCCTGGTCAAATATCCATTGAGTACTCCCGAAGAGTACTACAAGATATTCATGCAATATGGTTCAGGGTCAGGTATCCAACCTTGGCCTTACGATCCGAAAATCAAGAACCGGGGCGGCAACTGACGCGGGGCCGGAATTCCGGTTAAGTTGCGGTACTCCAGATCCGATGGAAGACTTGCTATGAGAGTCGTTTCTATTGGCTGTCGTTCCATCGGCTTTTCGAAATAATGTCGCGCAGTCCCACCTTCGCCTCCCTCATCGCCCTTGCCCGTTCCGGTGCGACGGAGCGGGCGTGGGCGATGTTCCGCGAGGCCGGGCTGGATCGCGCGGTCGACGATCCGGCCGCGCTCAGCGTCAAGGGAAGGCTGCTTAAGGATCGCGCCATCGCCGCCAGCGGCAAGGCGCGGCACGATTGCTACCGCGGAGCGGCGCAGGCTTACTCTCGCGCAGCGCATTTGAGCGGAACATGCTATCCGCTGATCAACGCCGCGACGCTGTCGCTTCTCGCCGGCGACAAGGCGCGATCGCGAAGACTGGCCCGCCAGGTGCTCGCGCACCGCGAGGACGAAACCGAAACCGCCTATTGGAAAGCCGCCACGCGCGCGGAAGCGTATCTGCTGCTCGGCGAAATCGCCAATGCGAAGCTGACGCTGACCGAAGCCCTGTGTCGCGCGCCATACGCTTTCGAAGATCACGCCTCGACTCTCAGGCAGTTCGGCCTCATCCTGGAGGCGCTGGGCCAAGACGCAGCTTGGCTCGATACCCTGAGGCCACCCCGGTGCGTGCATTTCGCCGGCAGCATGGGGCTAAGCGCAACCGCCCCGTCCCTCACGGCCAAGATCCGCGATTTCGTCGCCAGGGAGCGCGTCGGGTTCGGATATGGCGCGCTGGCGGCCGGCGCCGATCTTCTGGCTGCCGAAGCCTTGCTCGCGGAAGGCGCCGAGATTCACGTGTATCTGCCCGCGGCAATCGATACCTTCCGCAAGACGTCCGTCAGTCCCTATGGCGCAAGCTGGACCAAGCGGTTCGATGCCGTCCTCGCCAAAGCAAACCGGGTTCAAGTTGTCGCCGATGAGGGGCAATCCGCGCTTGGCGTGCGCCTGGCGGCCGAAATCGCGATGGGTAATGCTGCCATGCACGCCCGCCTGCTGACGACGGAAGCAATACAGCTGCTTCTGTTCGGGCCACGCGATAAGGCGCGGCGCAAGACCGCGAGCGGTTCCATAGGCGAGATCTGGAAGCGCAGCGGGAGGCGGCAGCAAGTCATGACCGCCGGCGGCCGCAATGTTGCAGGTCATTACTCCAAAGAGCTTGCGCAAACCCAATCCGGCTGTCTCGCCGCGGTCCTCTGCATCCAGGCTGATGCAGCAGAGCGCCAACCGCATGTCCTTCGCCACATTGCGAAAATTCTATCGGGAGGAAAAGCGCTGCTGCGTCCGCGCTGGAACGGGGATTCCGTGCTCGCCGCGTTTTCCACTGCGGGCGCCGCAGCCGACCGCGCGCTGGCGATCGCGAGCGCGATGCGAGGGGCGGTTCGAATTGGAGGACACTATTCGGTGGTGAGAACCCTGCCCGATCCCTTCGGTACCGGGCAGTTGCTCGCCGGCGCGTCCGCGCGTGTGGCGCAGGAGATCGCCGGATCCGCGCCTGACAGCGCAATCCATGTCTCGGAAAATTTTGCTGCGGCTCTGTTTGCAGCGAGCGCCAAGCCTCCCAGGATCGAAAACCTGGGCGAGCTGCCTGCCGAAACCGGGCGAGCAATAGGCCTGTTTGCGCTCCTGCCCTAGATTCACACGATCATTTCTTCGAGTTGCCGCGGTGAAACGATGACGAGTTTTCCCCGTTCGCGCTTTGCAATGCCCCGGCGCAGCAGTGCGTTGATCGTGCGCGAAGCGGTCTCGCGCGTCGTGTTCACGCGCATGGCGAGCTTCGATAGAACCGGCGCCGGATCGATGCTGCGCCCGTCTCCCAGCCGCGCCAGCCGCAACAACTCGGCGTGAATGCGTCCGGCGGCGGAAAGCGTGCTGCGCTCGACCACCTTGCCCGCTGTCGCCCGCAGTTGCCGCATCAGCGCACGCGACAGAGCCACGCCCACACAGCCGTGCCGTTCGAGGAGAGCGAGGAAATCCAGGGCGAGGAAGATCGCCGTCCGCGAGCGCTCGACGGCGAGTACCTCGGCGTCTTCGAAAGATCCTTCGGGAAATCCAACGGCTCCGAAGAAATCCCCGGGCCGGTATTCGTGAAGGAGCACGGTCTGCCCTTCAACGCCATAGCTCAGCGCATTGGCGCGCCCTGCCAACAGCAGAAAGGCGGAATCGCAATGATCGCCCTGTCTCACGATGATCGCGTTCAGGGGGAAATATCGTTCGGTTGCGCGACCGCCTATGCTCGCCGCGATGTCGGCCGAACAGGCAAAAACCGCCTGCAGCATCGCGTTGAATTCCGGATTCACCAGATGTTGGTCCCCTGCGACGCCGGGGATGATATTGCGTGCCTCGATTTCCTCAAAGTGAGAAACCCATCCACTACCCTGTCGCGCAGCCTGTAGGAGCCGAATGATCGGACTTCTTTGCCGTAGGTGTTGCTGCAACGAGGCGACGGCCGAGCCGTTGACCTCCAGGCCTCGGGTCGCCAGCCAGCCGGTGTCCACGACCAGCTCTCGCTCACCAGCCACTTCCCGGTCGGCAGCAGCGACAATCCAGCGCAAAGGTAGCAGACGAAAGCTCAAGCAACCTCGCGGAACAATGTTCGGTCCTGCGGGATTGGAGGCAACGAAACGGCAGTTCCTTTTCCAGTTGACTCAACCGGGGTTCTCCGGAAAGTGGCATCGACGACCCCGCGTTTTCACGCGCATGACCATCGGACGATCGACATGAGAAAAGCCAAGGCACCCGGCGCGGCGCTCAATCGGGAAATCATCGACGATCGTGGCGATCGCTTGAGTATCCACACCCATGAGATCCGCCTGACCCAGGCGCACCTGCCGTACCAGCCGGTTGCCGGCAAGCGCTTGGTGTCGACGAAGCACTTCGCGGTGTTCGCCGACCGAATCGTCCTCGACGGCGTTCTGCAGAATCCGGGGCGCAACATCGAGCTCAACGCGCGCGAGATCGTCATCGAGAAGCCGGTGACGCTGGACGTCGGCGGCGCCTATGCGGACAAGGATTTCGCACCGGGCAATCCGGCGGTCCAGAAGGATGCAAGGCCGGGCGCCGCCGGGACCGACGGCGAGGACGGCACCGCCGGCGGCAATGGCGGCGCCATCGTCATCAGCGCGCGGCTCGTTACGAACAAGATCGCGGGCGGGCGCGCATTGTCGGTGTCCGAATTGTCGGCCGTCGGCGCACGGATTATGTCCGAGAACCCGCCAAAGATCGACAATGTGAGCAATCTCGGGGCCTTCGAAATCGGCAAAATGAAGTACTTCGGCGACCACGAAATCGCGGTCACGCTTCCGGACGCAAAGATCGAAGGCCTCGCCCGGCTCTCGGTGGAATCGGCGCGCTTCGACGGCAGCACCGGTCGCATTGCCATGCGCCTCGATCTTCCCGCCTTGACCCTTACCGGACAGGAAGGCAACAAGCGCGTCGCCAGCGAAGCATTCGTCTGCAAGATCGACGTGGCCGCGAAGCTCGGCGCCGGCGGCAAGATCGGCGCGGTCGAGACCGAATTGTCGCTGATCTCGGGCAAGCCGATCACCGTGGCGACCAAATCGGTGCCCGGAAAAGTGTCCGATGCCGCGCTCGATGTCGTGCGAAAGAAGATCGCCGCGCATCTGCGCGACACCGCGATCGAACCGCTGATGAAGGGTATTGGCGAGGCGGTCGGCAAAACCGCCTTGATGCTGCTGGCCGGCGGCGGCCGCGGCGGACGCGGGCAGGATGGGCATGCGGGAGTCCAGGGCGAGACCGGCGAGGCCGGCGCCAAGACATCGAAGCACGGCGTGGACACGGGAGGCGGCTTCGGCTTTCCCGAAGAGGCGATCGGCAAGGGCGGCCACCAAGGCGGAAGGGCCGGTTCGCCGGGCGCGTCCGGCAACGGCGGCAACGGCGGAAAGATCGAGCTGAACGTCATCGATTCCGTCGTGGCGGACATCGTCTACGACGTCGGCGGCGGCGACGGCGGCGCCGAGGCCAGCGCAGGCGCGCGCGGCCCCGGCGGCCCGGGCGGCAAGGGCTCGGTGTGCAAGATGTTCGACCAGAAGACGGGACGACCGGTCGAAGACCAGAAGGCGCCTGATGGTCCGACGGGGCCGGAGGGCCCCCCAGCGCTGCGTGGCGGCAAGAAGAGAGACGCAGGCAAGGCTGGCGCGCAGCTGCAATTCAACGGCAAACCCTTCACGGGCGGCCAGGTTCCGCCATTCTCATTCGCGGCGTTGGCACAGACGCTCA
>Ga0335083_10011327_pt1 | contig 10712 bp, 8 predicted proteins | sample Lox_Sample_42_FD_206716 | JGI IMG/M metagenome (GOLD analysis project Ga0335083, IMG submission 206716) | Soil microbial communities from Loxahatchee National Wildlife Refuge, Florida, United States - Lox_Sample_4.2 | ecosystem: Environmental > Terrestrial > Soil > Wetlands | place: USA: Florida... | reverse complement strand
GCACGGCCCGCCGGCGTGCACTCGACGACGCGCTCGCCGAGATGGACGCCGGCCTCACCGCGCCGTCCACGAAGTGGAAGGTGCGGTACGGCCTGCTGCTCGGCCTCGAGCGCGTGCTGGCCGAGCCAGAGCCGCATACTGCCGCCGGCACTGCGCTCCGTCGCCACCAGGTCGACGCGCTCGCCGGCATGCTGACCGAGCTCATCGCCGCGAGCCAGCGGTACGACGAAGCGAACGGCAACGGGAACGGCAACGGCCACGCGGCGACGGCCGAGGAGCTCGAGCAGCAGCAGGTCGAGGACGAGGACGAGGATTCCACGCTCGTCGTCGAGATCGCACAGGCGGAGCTTCCGGAGGAGCCGCAACCGCACGACCCGGGCGCCGTGCGTCGCTACCGCTTCCGCCACCCGACCGCATCCGGGAAGACGATCGCCGCCGCCGGGTTCGTCGAGGCGGCCCGCACGCTCGGCGTGCTCATCCTCACGCACCGTCGCCTACTCGTCTCCCAGTTCACGCGCGACCTGAAGACCGAGGGCTACGGCGACCGCTTCGCCGACGTGATCACGCGCGACAGCCGCAGCGCCAAGAAGGCTCCGCTGACGATCCAGACGTACGCCTGGTTCGCGCGGCACGTCGACTCGATCGACCGCGACGCGTACCAGCTCGTCATCTGCGACGAGGCTCACACCGCGCTGGGAGAGAAGACCTCGGCGGCGATCCGCTCGTTCCCGGAGCCCATCTACATCGGGATGACGGCGACGGAGCAGCTGATCGCGAAGCAGGTCTCGGATGTCTTCCCCGCCTCGGTCGACGACCTGCCGCTGCAGGACGCCGCGCGCCGTGGCCTGATCGCGCCGCTGCGGGACCTGCGCGTGCCGCCGGTCACGGCGATCAACGCGGTTCCGATCGTCGGGGGCGACTTCGACCAGGAGATCCTCGCCAAGACGCTCGACCACCAGGCGCTGAACCAGGCCGCGGCCGGCATGTATCGCGACCGTTTCGAAAATACGCCGGGCATCGTCTACGCGGCAGGAGTCGACCACGCCTACAACCTCGCCAAGGAGTTTCGCGCGGCCGGCCTGAAGGCCGAGGCGGTCTCGGGCCGGACGCCGCCGGTGCGCCTCGCCGAGACGCTCGCCGCGTACGAGCGGGGCGAAATCAACGTCCTCATCAACGCGCAGCTCCTCGCGGAAGGCTGGAACTCGCCTCGCGCGACGGTCTGCATGCATCTTGCGCCGACCGCCTCGCGCCGCGTCTACCAGCAGCGAATCGGCCGCATCATGCGCCTCCACCCACGGAAGGAAGCGGGCATCGTCGTCGACTTCGTCCCGAAGGGCGCGACCCACAACGAACGCGTCGTCTCGCTCCACTCGCTCCTCGACGCCGACTTCTACCGCGAGGGAGCGCGCGTCACTCCGGCGCCGCGCCGCCGCTCGCAGCGACGCGCCCGCCGCCGCCTCACCCCCGCGCCGTGGCTCGTTCCCGTCACACCCGACGTCCGGCGGCGCATCAACGTCATCCAGCGGGAATGGCAGCGCATCGATCCCAAGTACCTCGACGAGGACGAGCAGCGCTACTGGGCGACGATCGCCGGCCGCCAGATCCGCTTCGACGAGCGCGCCTCCTTCGTCCAGAAGCTGACCGACCGGAGCGCGAGCAAGGCTGCACTCGAGCAGTTCCTCACCACGGCGGCGGCCGAGAACCCGAACCGGCGGCTGCGGATGATGGCACTGCAGGACCGCGTCTCGATGCGCGTGGAGCGCGCCGATTTCGACGACCTCGTCACGCTCGTGACCCAGGCGCCGACATGGGAGAAGGAGCGGCTCCCCGGGGTCCGCACGCTGCTCCGCGCAATCGGCGACGAGAAGCCCGACGCCCCGGAGCAGATCCTCGCCCGCTGGACCTGGCGGCTCGCGCGGGCGACGCGCAAGGTGCAGGACCGGCGTGCCTCGGCGGAGTATCCCGAGGCGAAGCGCCTGCTCGGCGCGCTCGCGAACTCGCGCGGCCACCGGCACGAGGAGAACGCGGCAAAGCTCGTGCACGCGGCTCTCGACCTGCCGCTGCCGGTCGGAGCTGCGCTGCTCGCATCCGCCGAGGGCTACACGCCGCGCGCGACGAAGCTCATCGACGAGGCTCGCGAGCGGCTCGGCTCGATCCAGGAAGTCGCGCTCGCGCTCGCGGAGAACCTGCCCGCACCGAAGCAGGGCGGCGGTCGCAACCGACGGCGCCGGCGGCGGAGGCGCAAGGGCGGCGGGACCGCCAAGGCAACGAAGCAGAACAGCACTGACAAGGCAAAGCCGGAGCAACCGGCCGAAGCCGAAACCGCGGACAGCTAGCTACGAAGCCGGCCCGCCGGCGCTTTCGCCGCCGTCGTCGCCGTTCTCCTCGCGCTCGCGGAGAAAGCGCGTCAGCTCGGCGGCGAGGCTCTCCCCGGAGGGCAGCTCCTCGGCCGCTTCCATCAGGTCGACGCGGCGCTCGAGCTCCTCGACGTAGGCGGCAGTCTCGGCATCGGATGCGACCGCCTCGGTCACCTGCTCGGTGTACTCCTCCGCGGCCTGCTCGAGCTCGGCCACGTCGATGTCGGTACCGAGGAGCTCGCCGAGACGGCGGCAGAGCGCAAGCGAGGCCCGCGGGCTCGGTGCGAGCGAAACGTAGTGTGGAACCGCTGCCCACAGGCTCACGGCCGGAAGGCCGGCCTGCCGGCAACCGTCGAGGAGGATGCCGACGATGCCGGTCGGGCCTTCGTAGCGGGACGGCTCGACCCCGAGCTCCTCGACGAGCGTCGGATCGCTCGCGGCTGCGCTCACCGGAGCCGGCCGCGTGTGCGGCACGTCTGCCAGGAGCGAGCCGAGCGTGACGACGAGCTCGATTCCGAGGTCCTGCACGAGCTCGAGCACGAGGCCCGAGTACGTCTTCCAGCGAAGGTTCGGCTCCACGCCGAGCAGGATCACCGCGGCGCGGTCGAGGCCGGGAATCGGCGCGTGGAGGAAGGTGTTCGACGGCCACTCGAGCTTGCGCGTGAGCCCATCCTCGAGCGAGACGTTCGGGCGCACGGCCTGGAAGTCGTAGAAGTTCTCCGGGTCGATCTCGGCGAACGACTCCGCATCCCACTGCTTCGCGAGGTAGCCCCCGCCGAGCGTCGCTCCCTGCCCACCGTCGTTCCAGCCGCGGAAGGCTGCGATGAGAACCGGGCGACGCAGCTCAGGCAGCGAAGACACGATCAGCTCCGACATTCTCGGAGTCTAGTCCGCTCTGACCGGACGCCAGATACGGGCCACGAGCCCAATCGTCCAGCCGACGAGCGTCGCAGCCGTCGCGACATGCAGTAACACGAGCCACCACGGCACGTCGCCGTAGGACCGATATTGGACCTCGCCGATCGTCATCTGCACCGCGAGAATCGCAAGCAGTCCAGCGCAGCCGCGAAGCAGCCACGGATACGAGCTACGCCGGGTCCAGGCCCACACCGCGAGCACGAGAAAGACGACTCCGAAGACGGCAACTGCGCGTACGTGCCAGTAGACCGCGGGATAGAACGTGCCGAGCCGCGGCACGATTTGCGTGCCCGAGCTCCCCGGGAAGCGGCCGGCCGCGGTCGCGACCGTCCCGCTCACTGCGAGCACCGCCACGGCGGCGACGAGAACGAGGCCGCCGAGCCTCGCGATTCGTGGTAGCGGAACCGCCTCGCCGCGGACGAGCCGCGACGCCTCGAGCAGCGTGAGCACCGCCAATCCGATCAGCGCGAAGGAAAGCAGCAGGTGTGAGATGACGAGATACGGGTTCAGGTCGTAGTAGACGACGAGCGCACCGAAAGGAGCCTGGGCGATCACTCCCAGGCAGACCGCGCTGGCAAGCCACTTGCCGCGGCGACCGAGGCCCCGCGTCAGCCACGCCGCAACGGCAAGAGCCAGTGTCGTCAGCACGGTGATCGCCGAGACGATCCGGTTCGAGAACTCGATGTCGGAGTGGTAGCTCTGCGGCAGCGCGTGCCTCGTCGTGCAGGTCGGCCACTCCGGGCAACCCAGCCCAGAGCCGGTAAGCCGCACGGTCGCACCGGTGGCCACGATCAGGATGAGCACGGCTACGGCTGCGAGCGCCACGCGCCGGAAGACGACGGGCGAGACCGTCTCCGCGAGTCGGCGCGGCACCGCAGCCGATGCGGACCCCGCATGCACGACCCGAGTGTAGACCGGCCTCGTCGGATCTACGGTTCGAGCACGACGCCGTTGCCCTCCTCAACCGCGCCGACCCGGGCGAGGAAGAGGCCGGTGCGCTCGAACTCCGCCTCGAGCGAGAGTGCCTTCTCGGCGGGCAGCGTCACTAGGAGACCGCCGGCCGTCTGCGCATCGTACGCGAGCGCGAGCAGTTCCTCGGGTACGCCGTCGCTCTCGACGTGCGGGCCGGCAAAGTCGCGGTTGCGCGGGTCGCCGCCGGTGCGGACGCCCTCGCGCGCCGCCTCGAGCGCACCCCCCAGTGCGGGAAGCGCGGAGGCGTGGAGTCGGATCCGGACGCCGCTCCGCTCCGCCGTTTCGTGCGCGTGGCCGAGCAGGCCGAAACCGGTGACGTCGGTGACCGCGTTCGGCGAGAACGGACGCAGCGCCCGGGCCGCGCGATCGTTCAGCGTCGTCATCCAGCCGACCGCTTCCGCCAGATCGCCCTTCCGAGCGAGCACGAGTCCGGTGCCGAGCGGCTTCGTGAGGAAGACGGCATCTCCAGTCCGGGCGCCGCTCTTGACCCACACGCCGTCGGGATGGACGGTGCCCACCACCGCGAGCCCGTACTTCGGCTCGGTGTCGCGAATCGTGTGGCCGCCCGCGAGGATCGCGCCGGCGGCACGAACCTGCTCGTCCGCTCCGGCGAAGACATCTGCCACGACTTCGGTCGCGAGCTCCTCGGGAAAGGCCGCGATCGAAAGCGCGAGGAGCGGAGTTCCGCCCATCGCGAACACGTCGTTGAGCGCGTTCGTCGCCGCGATCCGGCCGAAGAGCGCGGCGTCGTCCACGAGGGGCGGGAAGAAGTCGACGGTGAAGACGAGCGCGCGGTCGTCGTCGAGCCGGTAGACGGCAGCGTCGTCCGCGGGGTCCAGGCCGACGAGCAAGTCCTCGGCCTCCGCCGGCACGAAGCCCTTCAGCAGCTCCTCGAGCCGTGCCGCCGAGTACTTCGCCGCGCAACCGCCACCGACGGTGAGGCTCGTGAGGCCTGCGGCTTCCACGCTGTTTACTGTAGGTGCAATGCCAGGCGCTGCTCTCGTCACCGGCGGTTCGTCGGGCATCGGGCTCGCGATTGCCCGAATGCTGCGGGACGAAGGCTACGAGCTGACGCTCGTGTCGCGCCGGCCGGAGCGAGTCGAGGCGGCGGCCGCCGAGCTCGGCGCCGCGGCCGTCGCGGCGAACGTCGCCGAGGCGGAGGAGTGCAAGCGTGTGGTCGCCGAGCACCGTGATCGCTTCGGGCGCCTCGACGTGCTCGTGAACTCGGCCGGCGTCGGGATCGGCGGCCGCGTCGAGGACTTGCCGGCGAAGCATCTCGACCTCCAGCTCGAGGTCAACCTGCGGGGGCTCTTTCTCGTCACGCAGGCGGCCATCCCGCTCCTGCGCGAGTCGCGAGGCTGGGTCGTCAACCTCGCCTCGATCGCGGGCACGGTCCCCACGCCCGGGCTCGCGACCTACGGTGCGACGAAGGCTGCGGTGATCGCCCTGACCCGGTCGCTGAACGAAGAGCTCGACGCCGACGGAGTGCGTGCGATCGCGCTTTGCCCGGGTTTCGTCGACACCCCGATGGCGCAGTGGTCGGGCATCGAGCCGAGCGAGATGATCCAGCCTGCAGACTGCGCGGAGGTCGTGCGCATGTGTCTACGGCTCAGCCCGACAGCGCGCATCCCGCAGGTCGTCATCGAGCGCATGGGCTCACGCGCAGGCGACGTCAACTAGAGACTGCAGCCCGGTGTGTGCGACCCGCCCCGACAATCAGCGCGGGTCGCGCCGGTGCTCCCAGGTCTAGCGCATGAGGCCGCCGCCGTCGCTCATCCCGAAGATACCGCCGTGACCATGGGCACATGCGAGGAAGTACGCGAGGAGCGATGCGATGAGGAGCAGGTACATGAAGCGTGTCTTCGTCAACTCGTCACCTCCTTTCCTCTGCTAGAAGCGGACGTCCTGAAGTGCTTCGGCGGCCGTCCGATAGAGCTCGGCCGCCCGTTCGTGATCCCCCCGTCGAGCTGCAAGATCGCCGCGAGCGACCCACGCCGCGGCGCGATGGCTTCCGGATCCCAGATCGCCGAAGCTCGCCTCGGCGTCGGTAAAGGCAAGCTCGGCGTCGTCGAGCCGGCCCTGCTCGAGCAGGGAGCGCCCTAGGACGAGCTGGGCGCTGCCGATCTCGTCGATGTAGTCCACGCGGCCGTCGAGGAGCTCGAGGGCCTGGCGGGCTTGATCTTCGGCCAACTCGACGTCGCCGGTGCGCAGATGCACCTGCGCGAGCGACGAGACGGCGCGGCCGGCGTCGGCATCGCGGCCGAGGTCGAGCGCGATGGCGAACGACTCCTTGAGCAGCTTGACCGCTTGGTCGGTGTTGCCGAGCAGGAAGTTGAGGCCGCCGAGATTGTTCGTCAGCTGGCTGACGTGGACGCGATCCGCGAGCTGGCCGTACGCCTCACGCGCCCGCTCGGCGTAGTTGCGCGCCAGGACCCAGTGGCCCTCGCGGTCGGCGATGAGCGAGGCCTGGAAGTAGGCGGCTCCGATCGTGCGGAGATCTTCGACCCCGCGCGACAGCTCGATGGCGCGCTCGACGTCGTCGCGCGCAGCCTCGAAGTCGCGCTGGCGCTGCCAGCAGCGCGAGCGCCACGAGAGGATGTTGGCCTTGAGCGCGTCGCAGGGCAGCCCGGAGCGCTCGGCGAGCGCGAGCGCCTCGTTGAAGAGCGCGAGCGCCGTCTGCACGCTGGTGAGCTGGTAGCGGCAGCAACCGAGCCAGAACAGCACGTCCGCGCGCTCGACGTCCGAGAACGACTCGGCCTCGGAGATGGCGCGCGCCTCGTTGAGCAGCTCGACCGCGGTCCGGTGCTCGCCGATGCGCATCTTCGCGAGACCGCTGCCGCAGAGTGCACGCACCTGCAACTCCGGCATGCCGGTCGCTCGCGCCGCACCGACCAGCGGCTCGAACGCTTCGGCGGCTTCCACATCCTCCTGCGCTTCGTAGAGAGCCTCCGCGCGCGACAAGGCGCCTTCGAGGCGGGTGCGCTCGTCGGTGGCGACCCCGCTCGCGAGGAAGCCGGCGTCGACTCTCAGGCGGTCGGCGAGCCACTCGATCGTGCTCGCCGTCGGGCGCGTCTTGCCGCGCTCGATCTGCGAGACGTACTCCTTCGAGAAGCGATCGCCCGCCAGCTCACTCTGCGTCAGGCCCGCGGCGACGCGGAGCTGGCGGAGCCGTTCCCCGAGGCGAAGTCCCTCGGTGCTGGTCCGGCGAGTCGTGCGGCTTGTGGTCTCACGGATGGGCATTGATCTCGGCGCGCCTTAGTCAAGCGCATACTTCACTGAAGCGCAACTTGTCCCCTTCGGCCATCCCCCTTTTGAGCGTATTCAGGGCAAAATTCGGTCAACCATGGGAAACGCAGAATCACTTGACCGAGCTACTTGACGACCGCCCCAGAGGCTCCTATAGTGAGCGCACCTTGCAACCAGGCCGGACGCCAGGCCACGGTTTGCAGGGGGCGCGCCGGGACTCCCGGTGAGGAACGTAAGACGGGTGGGCCGCAGATCCGTCTCCTCGAAACCCACCGAGAGTGGCGCGCCTCTCGAGAAGGCCCCGGAGCCGCAGCCGGGGCCTTTTCATTGGTCCAGCTCGCCCGCTTCGCTTGCCCGGGCACGCCTTCGGCGTGCGCGGGCTGCGCTGTGCTTTCCGCTCGTGGACTGTGCCGTGCCCGCACATGTCGGGCCCGGCACGGAAGAGAACTGAGTCAGCCTCGAAGCCAGGCGAGGCGCGCTGTGCGGATCGCCTGGAGCTCGGTGTCGTCGAGCAGACCGACTCGTCTTCCGACCATGCCGAGGATTCCTCCCGCGAGCATGATCCACGCCTCCGAGTCGGCGTCGCGCTCCTTGGCAATCGCTCCCTGCTCTTGGCCGCGACGGATCAGATCCGCTACGAAGTCGTGAACCTCGCGCATGTGTCGCCGCAGGTGGCGGCGCAGCTCGGGATCCTCCGACGCTTCGCCCAGCGCCTGCACCCAGAGCTCTGCGAGCTGGAGCTTCGGCGACCGGACCGAGACGTGTCCCTTGCCGATGGCCTCGATCGCGGCGCACGCGTCGGAGGCCTCGGCGAGCGTCCGCTCCCAGCCCTCGCGCGTCTTCGCCCAGACGTCCTCGAGCGCAGCGAGATACAGATCGCGCTTCGACGCAAAGTGCCGATACAGGATCGGCTCGGAGACTCCGGCGGCGCGACCGATCTCGGCGGTCGTCGTGCCGTGGTAGCTGCCCTCGGTGAAGAGCCGAGTCGCGGTCTCGACGAGATGCTTCCGCCGCTCGGCGGCGGCCATCCGCGGGGCGGTCGCGCTCATGCGGCGATCTCGGCGATGTGCTCGCGTACGACCTCGGGCCGTGTCCGCACGGTGACGACGGCAACGACGGCGGCCGCGAAGGTGATGACGGCGGCGACGAGCAGTGCCGCGTGGAGCCCGTTGACGAACTGCTGCGGCGCCTCCGGCGAGGTGGGAGCGACGGTGACGTAGGACGCGAGGATCGCGCCCATCAGTGCGATCCCGAGCGAGCCGCCGAGCTGGCGGAAGCTGTTCAGTACACCGGACCCCACGCCGGCCTTGTCCACCGGCACCGAGCTCATGGCGGCTGCCGTCATGGGGGACATCGTCATCGCCATCCCGACGCCGCCTAGCAGCATCGCCGGGAGCAGCGTCCAGAACGTCGAGTAGAGCCCGACCCGCTGGTAGAGGAGCAGCGAGATGCTCACGAGCGTCATCCCCCCGCCCATCAGCCAGCGAGACCCGATGCGGTCCGACAGCTTCCCGGCGATCGGGGCGACGAGGATGATGAGGATGGTCATCGGCAGGAAGCTCGCGCCCGCCTTCGTCGGCGTCCAGCCGAGGATGTTCTGGAGGTAGAGCGAGACGAAGAAGAAGACGCCGAACATCCCGAGCGAGACGAGCATTGCGACGAGGTTGGAGCCGGTGAACGAGCCGATCCGGAACAGCGACAGGTCGAGCATCGGCAGGCGCTGATACCGCTCGAGGAGCACGAAGGCGACGAGCAGCGCGGCGGCGGCGCCGAACAGCCCGAGGATCTCAGGCGACGTCCAGCCGTGCCCGTTTCCCTCGATCAGCGCATAGGTCAGCGCGAACAGGCCGGCGCTCGAGGTGATGAGGCCTGGCACGTCGATGCTCTGCTCGTGCGAGGTGTCACGGGACTCCTTGATCACGAGCTGCGAGACGACGATTCCGAGCACGCCGACGGGGACGTTGATGAAGAAGATCCAGTTCCAGTTGATGTTGTCGACGATCAGGCCGCCGACCAGCGGTCCGATCGCGAGCGCCATCGCGGAGACGCCGGCCCAGATGCCGATCGCCTGACCGCGCTCCCGGGGCGGGAAGGTCGCGGTGATGATCGACAGCGAGGCCGGGTTCATCAGCGCAGCACCGACCCCCTGGACTGCGCGGGCGCCGATCAGGAAGCCCGAGGTAGGCGCCAGCCCGCAGGCGAGCGACGAGAGCGTGAAGATCGCGATCCCGAGGATGAAGATCCGGCGGCGACCGAAGAGGTCGCCGAGCTTGCCGCCGGTGATCAGGAGTGCGGCAAACGTGAGCGCGTACGCCGTCACTACCCACTCGAGCGAGGAGATCGATACATGGAGATCGCGCTCGATCGACGGCAACGCGACGTTCACCACCGTGTTGTCGAGCATGATCATGAACAGGCCGAACGCGACCGCGGCGAGCGTCCACCACTTCCTGTTCTCCTCAGCCAGAACTGTCGCCAGCAGCCGTGCTCTCACGCGTCTCTCCTCCCGCCGAAGTTAGCGGCCACTAAGTTAGCAGACGCTAACTTGGCTCTGCGCACCTAGACTCGCGCCGTGGGCGACCGCACCGTGCTCTGCTTCGGCGACTCCAACACGTACGGGTCGATCCCCGGAGAGGAAGGCGGCCGCTTCGGCCGCGATGTCCGGTGGCCCGGCGTGGTCGCGCGGGAGCTCGGGGACGGTTGGCACGTCGTCGAGGAAGGTCTGCCCGGTCGAACGACGGTGTTCCACGACCCGCTCTCGCCACATCGCAGGGGCGCCGACTACCTGCCGCCGTGCCTCGCCTCGCACGCCCCGCTCGACGTGGTGGTGATCTTCCTCGGGACGAACGACCTCAAGGCTCGTTGCGCCGCCGAGCCCTCCGACATAGCCGAGGGGCTCGCAGTCCTCGCTCGCCTGGCGCTGGTGAGCGGGAGCGGCCCGAACGGCAACGCCCCCCATGTCCTCGTGCTCGGCCTCCCGCGACTTGGTCCGGTGTTGCCGCCCGACTTCGCCGGAGCGAGGGAGAAGGCGGAGGCGTTACCGCCGTTCGTGGCGCAAGAGGCAAGCGCCGCAGCGGTCGATGTTCTCGACCTCTCCGCAGTCGTCGCGTACTCGGAGCTCGACGGGATCCACCTCAACGCCGACGGGCACTCGGCGACCGGTGCCGCCGTTGCGCGGCGCCTCGTTCAGATGTTTTAGACTCAGAGGCGTAAACCTAT
>Ga0335083_10011326_pt1 | contig 10712 bp, 9 predicted proteins | sample Lox_Sample_42_FD_206716 | JGI IMG/M metagenome (GOLD analysis project Ga0335083, IMG submission 206716) | Soil microbial communities from Loxahatchee National Wildlife Refuge, Florida, United States - Lox_Sample_4.2 | ecosystem: Environmental > Terrestrial > Soil > Wetlands | place: USA: Florida... | reverse complement strand
ACCAGCGGCGAGCTCAGCATCTCCAGCCGCGACTCCCGGATCTCGGCCTACGCGGTGGTTGTCCAGAGCCGCAGCTGATCGCCGATCCAGCCCCAGGCGCCGGCGGGCAGCAGCCGCCCCACCTCCGGGCCCCCGGCGGTACGCAGCGCAGCGCACAGTCCCGGCAGCCTCTCGACCCACTCGTCTCGGTCCGCCTCGAAATGATGCGTCGACCCGAACCACCCGTCGATGACCCCGCGCGTCCACTCCTCGCCGTACTGCCCGGCGGCCGCCGCCAGGCCGCCCGCGTGCTCCGGCGCGACCGTCTCCACCCGGAACGGCTTCAGCAGCATCGCCGCCGTCCCGGCTGCGCCCAGGCCCGTTGTCACCTGCAGCGCCGTACCCAGCAGCCCCTCCTGCGATCCGATCTTTTTCCAGAACGGCGCGAGCGCTGGAGAAGTCACAGGACATACACCTGGCCGCCTGCCAGGCGGGCACGCCCGACCCGCAGGCCCTAGCCGAGTGCCTGGCGGCCGGCGCGCCGCAAGCGGCTGGGGAGTGTTCCGTGACGGCCCCGCCAAGTACGCCCGCATACTCGGTGCGGCCGGGCTCACCCGGTACCGCGAGCTGCTGGTGAACGCGCCCGCCAGGCAGCACGGGCAGGACGCGCCGTGGACGTCGCTGCACCGTGCCGAGAAGGCGCACGCCGCCGACTGGGGCGGTGTGCAGTAGACGCACCGTCGTCAAATGGCGGCGACGGCCGCGTTGGCGGCGTCTAGGTCGAAGCCGCTCCGGGTCGTAGTCTTCGGCCCCATGCGCGCATCTCCTCGCGTGCCTGGCCCGTGGGGCTCGATTACTCGACCTGGCATGTCTTCCGCGCTGAGTGATCTCCACAGTCGCCTACCTGCTCGCGCGTCGGCTGCTCGGCTGTCTGATGGTGCTGGCCCGGCGCGAGGTGTCCAAGGACGCCGACACCCGCGGGCGGCCCGCTGGGAGTACTCGGCAAATCCACGCTCAGCGCTGCGGCCCCGACAGTTGGCATCTGGTACCTTTCAACCTTAATTGGTACCATGTATCCATGGCGCTGAACATCAAGGATCCGGAGACCGAACGCCTGGCGGCCGAGGTTGCCGCATTGACGGGAACGACGAAGACCGGAGCCGTCCGGTACGCCCTGCGCCAGGTTCTCCAGGCGCAGTCCCGTCTGTCCGTCCAGCAGCGCGAGGAACGCCTCACCCGGTTCCTCGAGGAGGAGATCTGGCCGCTGGTGCCGCCGGACCAGCTCGGAAAGCCGGTGTCCAAGGCGGAACGCGAGGAGATCCTCGGGTTCGGCGAGCACGGCGCATGATCATCGACTCGTCCGCGATCCTGGCCGTCATCGGCAAAGAACCCGGATACGAGCGGATCGTCCATCAGCTTGCCGCCTCACCGGAGACCCGGATCGGCGCCCCGACCCGGCTGGAGACGGGCATCGTGCTGATGGCGCGGTTCGGGCCGCGAGGGAAGACGGCACTCGCAAGGTTCCTGCAGGAGAATTCTATCCAGACGGTGGCCTTCGACGAGGCTCACGCCAGCGCCGCGCTCGACGCCTATTCCCGGTTCGGCAAGGGCAGGCACCCGGCTGCCTTGAACTTCGGTGACTGCTGCACCTACGCGGTCGCTTCGGTCACGGGGGAGCCGCTGCTGTGCATCGGAGACGACTTCGTCAGGACCGATCTGCTCCTGGTCAGCCTCAATCCCGACCAGTGACAAACCAAGTGACAACGGCCCCAGGCAATGGCAGACGCAGCGCGACGTACCCAGACACCGAGATCCTCCTGGGCTGCAGTAGTCCGGCCCAGCCCGACGTCATCTGACGAATCCGGTATGCATGGTAAGGAGAAGGTCTACGGTTCGATTCCGTAACAGGGCTCCAGCTCAGCGAGATTTTTCGAACAATTTTCTGGCAGCTAATTTCAAGATCAAGTGACTAACTAAGCGGCGTGGCTCCCGCTGCTAGCCGAAATAGCACGAGGTACTCGAGTGCTCGTGTCCGTCTGACCTGTGGTAATCGGACTTGATGCCCTGAAGCAGCCGGATTTGCCCTATATTCGGCCGCTGCCCGTCTCCGTGTCGTAGAGAGTGGCTTGGGTTCCGAGTCCTGCGCCTGCGAGGTCAGCCGCAGCCACCGGTGCTGGGTGACCGGCTCGTCTGGCTGTGCATGCAGTTGCCGGATGGATCGGTTGCTGTTAGATGAGGCCCAGGCGGCGTGCCTGTGTTACGGCGTCGCGCCTGCTGGAGACCCCTAGTTTGCGGTAGAGGGCGCGCAGGTGTGATTTTGCCGTGTTGGCGCTGATTGACCGGGCCGCGGCGATCTGTTCGACGCTGAGCAGGGAGGGCAGGTCCCGCAGCAGCTCCAGCTCCCTGGCGGTGAGCGTTTCGGCCGGCGCGGCCTGGCCGGGTGCGGCCCTGTGCTGGCTGTCTGGTGGCAGTGTTGCCAGGAGCTTCTCGGCGAACGTGTCCCACTGGCCGAATCGGCTCACGTCCGCGGCCAGGAGGGAGCGGATGTTGGCCGGGGCATCGGAGAATAGGCGGGTGGCCTGGTTCGGCGCCGCCCACGCGAGTGCGCGTTCCAGCGCCTCGTGGGCTCGTGCCGTCTCCCCTTCGGCCCCGGCGATGGAGGCTTCCAGCAGCCACGCGGCGGCCAGGGTGCTCTGGACGTGGACCACGCGCTCGCCGCTTAGCACCGGGGCGATCAGCCGCCGGGCGGCCGAGCGGCGGCGAAGCCGCTCGTGCAGGGTGGCGCGGAGGGTGCGGGTCTCGGCGCAGTCGCCGAGGATGCCTGCCACCCGGTCGGCGACCTCCCCGGCCGCGGTGTACTCGCCCAGGGTCAGCGCCATGCGCATTTCCTGCGGGGCAGCGAAGCCGATCAGGGCCGGGGACACCTGAGCGGCCTGCGGGTTGCGCCACTGGCTGCGCATCTGTTCGTAGGCCGCGCGGCGCTGATGACCTGCCTCGAAGTCGGCCAGGGCGGCCATGCTGCGGACGCCGAGCTCGATCTCCAGATCGGGCACGCCCTCGACGACCTCCAGGGCGAGCGGGGACCAGCGGCGGACTGCCTCGTCATCGCCAGTCTGGAAGCCGGTCCAGGCCGCGATCAGGTAGGCGTAGGCCACCCGTGGTGACTGGGCCCAGCCACGGCTGGCGGCGAACTTGATTGCCTCGGCGGACCAGCGGTGCATCTCGGGGAACTCGGTTAGCGCGCCGGTCGCCCCGGCCAGGCGGGACAGCAGGGTAAGGACGAGCTGATCATGGCCGGCCTGCCGGGCCAGCGCCAGTGCCCGCTCGTAGTCGGCGACTGCTCCGCGGTAGTCGCCGACGCGCAGGCGCGCCGGCCCCCGGGTCGCCAGCGCGAGCAGGTCGAGATCGAGATCGCCGCTGCTTCCTGCCGGGGTCGACGCGATGAGGTCCAGGCCTGCGGGGACGTCACCGCCGAGCAGCGCGCGGCCGAGCCAGGCGATGGCGTGCAGGGCGCGCTCGCGTTCTCCCGCCGCGTCGAAGCTGGCCCTGGTCAGCCTGGGCAGGCTCTGGTCGGCGGCCGGCGCATCGCCCGCGTCCAGCGCGGCGATCGCGAGCAGCGCGGCGACGGCCGGGTCGCGCGCGGCGTCGTGCTGGGCCGGTACGGCCCTGCGGAGCGCGGGCCCCTGGCCGCTGAGGATCAGGCGCAGGCCGTGCTGGTTCACTAGCCCGGCGAGCAGCGCCGGGTCCTCGGCTGCCGCGGCATGGTCTAGCGCCTGGGCGGGAGCTCCGTATCCGGCGAGCCAGCCGGCAGTAGCCGCATGCTGCGCCCGCAGGGCGTCGGGGTCGCGGCGGGCCGCCTCGGCGCGCAGGTACCCGCGCAGCAGCGCATGGTAGCGGTACCAGTCCCCGGTTCGTCCCAGCCGGACGATCAGGGCGTTGGCATGCTCCAGCTCGTCGAGCACGTGCCCGGCGTCCGCGCGGGCGGACAGCCGCCGGGCCAGGCCGGGGGTCAGCTCATCGGGAGCGCAGGTGGAGAACAGGAACTGCTGGACGTCCGGTGGCTGGCGGCCCAGGACCTCCGCGGCGAGGTAGTCCGCGAGCGGTCGTTCGTCGCCGCGGAAACCGCCGATCACCTCGGCGGGCGCGTTGCTGCCGGTGAGCGCGGCGGCGGCGATGCGCAGCCCGGCGGCCCAGCCTTCGGTCCGGTCGAGCAGGCCGAGCAGGTCCGGGTCATCCAGCCTCACCTGGTGTTCAGCCAGCAGCTGTGCGGCCTCCTCGGCGGTGAAGGCCAGGTCGTTCGTGCGCAGTTCGGCCAGCTCACCGCCGATCCGCAGCCGGTGCAGGCCAAGCGGGGGGTCGGCGCGGGCAGCCAGTACCAGTTGCAGCTGTCCGGGCCGCATGCGCAGCAGCAATCCCAGGCCGTCCAGGCAGGCCGGGTCGCGTAGCTCGTGCACGTCGTCGAGGATCAGGATCAGCGGATCGCTGAGCGCGTCGAGGACCTCCACGACGGCGGCCACGAAGCCGCGCTCGAAGCCCTGCTGGGGAGGACTGAGCCGCTGCAGCCCCGGTTGTCCCGGGCCGTCCGGGTCACCCCGGGAACCGCTGGTTTCGAGAGAGCGCAGGATCGCCGACCAGAAGACGAACGGGTCGTTGTCATCTTTATCGACCGTCACCCAGGCGATATGCCTGCCCGCGCGCAGCGCGCGTTCGGCCCAGTCGGCGAGCAGCACGGTCTTCCCGTACCCGGCCGGCGCGCAGACCAGGATCACGCCATGGTCGGCCCTGCCCGCCTCGGTTAGTGCCATCGGCTGTGAGCCGAGCAGCCGGCCGCGCCGGATGACCCGTCGCGGTACCCGGGGAACCTGGATCTTGGCGGCAGGAACCGCGGCCCTGGACCCGACGTCGAGCGTTACGCCCACACCGCGACACTAGCCAGCACCTGCGCGGCCGTCCACCAGCGGTGATCTCGTGCCCCCGGTTTCACCCGAACCGGGTGAGATCCCGCGGTGCACGGACTGAGTGGGGCGGCGCAGAGCACTACGGAATGTGCGGTCCCGGTGCGGGAATCCGCCCTGTCTGTGTGATGGCACCGGGCCGCCGCTCCGGCAGGGTTGAAGGCAGGACGATGCCAGGAAACGATGAAGGAGAACCCGGCCATGGCCCCGCGCGAAGTGAAGATCGATCTCGGGAGCACGTCGACGGTGCTGCCCATCGACTACCAGGAGGGCCGCTCGGTTTTTGCCCTGTTCCCGGCCCACCTGGGCCGGCTGAAGGCGCTCATGCCGACCCCGGCCTACGTCCCCGCGCGGATCGCCCCGGGGGTTGGCGTGGTCGCCGTGGCCGCTTATGAGTACCGGGAGACCAGCCTGGGCGCCTATAACGAGCTGGGCATCGCTGTCCCGCTCGCCGAGGGAGGCAACCTGCCCGGGCAGGCCCTGATCAGCGCGCTCCGCACCGGTCGCTCGCCGCTGTATGTGCACCGGCTGCCGGTGACCACCGACCTGGCCCGCGACGCCGGCAAGATACCGTACGGGTTTCCCAAGTGGACCGCGCCGATCGAGTTCGCCGACGGCCCCGGCACCTTGACGGTCACCTTGTTCGATGCCGGGCGTCCTGTCCTCGAGCTCGGCACCGAGCTGCCGGGCGGCCCGGCCAGGCAGGCCGTCCTCGACGTCGAGGTCCGGCTGTGGGACGACGACTTGCCGCAGAGCTGCCTGTTCCGGGTCCAGGCCCGCGAGTTGACCCAGGCGATGGGACGAGCGGGCGCGGCTGTGCGCCTGCACCAGCACCCGATCGCCCGTGAGCTGGGATCGCTGCTGCTGTCCCGCAAGGCGTTCGCCCTGCAGCACATGGCCAGCTTCGGCGGGCAGATCTTCGCCCCGGACCGGCTGTCGGAGCAGGTCGCCTACCGCCTGGGCACGCCGGCCGCCGAAATCGCCCGCGCCGGCAGGCCCGCCTGAGCTACGCGCCGTGCCCGCGCCCCGGAAGAACACAGGAGTCCTGAGATGACCGCACACGCCGCTGCCGCACCCTCGCACGACCTCGATCCGGTGCTGGGCCGGCTGCGCGCCGGAGAGCGGACCTGGGCGGCCACCCCGCTGGCCGGACGCCGCCGGCTTCTTCTTGAGGTGCAGGCCGCCGTGGCGGACCATGCCGCGCAGTGGGCGGCGACCGCGGTCGGCATCAAGGGATTGCCAGCGCACTCCCCGCTGACCGGGGAAGAGTGGGTCAGCGGCCCGTGGGCGACCATCGCCTATACCTCTGCCCTGGCCGAGACCCTGGCTGACCTGGACGAGGGCCGCGACCCCCTCGCGCACGTCCGGGTCACCAAGGCGCCCGGCGGCCGGGTGGCGCTCGGCGTCTTGCCGCACTCGGTGTTCGACCGGCTGCTGCTGTCCGGCTTCTCCGCCCAGGTATGGACGCAGCCGGGAGTGAGTCTGGAGGAGGTCCGGGCCGGCGCCGGGCTCTGGCAGCGCCACCCCGCCGACACCGCCGGCACTGCGCTGGTGCTCGGCGCGGGCAACATCTTCTCGATCGCGCCGCTGGATGTGCTCTACCAGCTGTACGCCGACAACCGGGTCGCCGTGCTGAAGCTGAACCCGGTCACCGAGCCGCTGCTGCCGGTCTACCGGCGTGTCTTCGCCCCGCTGATCGGCCGCGGCTTCGTCGCGATCGTCACCGGCGGCCCAGAGGTCGGGGCGGCACTGGCCCGCCACCCCGATATCAGCGCGGTCCACATGACCGGCTCCGAGGCCACCCACGACGCGATCGTCTGGGGAACCGGCGAGCAGGGCGCCGCAGCCAGGGCCGCCGGCACCCCGCTGCTGGACAAGCCGATCACCAGCGAGCTCGGCGGCGTGTCACCGGTCATCGTCGTACCGGGACGGTGGTCGAGATCGGATATCCGCTTCCAGGCCTGGCACATCGCCACCCAGCGGCTGCACAACAGCGGCTTCAACTGCGTCGCCTCGCAGATCGTGGTCGTGAGCAAGAACTGGCCGCAGAAAAACGAGTTCCTGCGTGCCCTGCGCGCCGCGCTGGCGCAGGCCCCGCCCCGGCCCGCCTGGTATCCCGGAGCCGCAGACAGGGTACGGGCCGCCCGGGAGCAGTACCCCGCCGCCATCGGCGTCGGCGGCACCCCGGAACGCACCCTGATCAGCGGCCTGAACCTGGCAGACCCAGACGAGCCGGCGTTCTCGGCCGAATACTTCGCGCCCGTCCTCGGCGTGGCCGAGATCCCCGGCACCGGGTCCCGGTTCCTCAATACCGCCGTCCAGCTCGTCAACGCCAACCTGCGCGGGACACTCGGCGCGAACATCATCATCGACCCCGCCAGCAAACGCCAGCTTGGCGCCGCCCTCCGCGACGCCATCGCCGGGCTCCGCTACGGGACCATCGCCGTCAACGCCTGGACCGGCGTGGGCTACCTCACCCCCCGTGCGACCTGGGGAGCCTTCCCCGGCCACGACCTGACCGACATCCAAAGCGGCCGCGGCGTGGTCCACAACGCGCTGCTGCTCAGCGGGACCGAACGCACCGTCGTCACCGGACCGTTCCGGCCGGCGCCCCGGTCGCTGCTCCACGGCGAGGCCTCGCTGTCCCCGCTCCCCCCATGGTTCGTGAACAACAAGACCGCCGCCACCACCGGGCGCCGGCTGACCGCCTCCGCCGGCCATCCCCAATGGCGCCACCTGCCCGCGATCTTCGCATCCGCCATGCGCGGATGACACCGCGGCCAGCCTCCGCCCCGCGGGGGGGCGAAGACCAGGCCGCGCCAGCCATACAACGATGCACAGGAGGAAACCCATGACCGCGATGACCGCACCAGATTCCGTCCCCGGGCCGGTGCCGGGGACCGAGATGACCCCGTGGTACGTGCAGACGGTGGGCCGCCTGGCCTATGTCTGGGGCTGGCCGATGGTCAGTCAGCTCAACCGCCGGATGGCGCTCACCTCGGTGCCGGAGCCGGGGCTGCGGGGCGGTGTGCTGCCCAACGCCCCGGCCGGGCAGGTATGCATGCTGACCGACTACATCCCGGCCAGCCAGCGGTTCGTGGCCTGCACCAACCAGGACGTCGCCTACGGGATGGGCTTCGGCAAGCTGGATGAGGAACCGGCGGTCCTGCAGCTGCCCGATTTCGGCGGCCGGTTCTGGGTCGCCGCGGCCTGGGATGCCCGCACCGACTCCTTCGCCGACCTGGGCATGCAGTACGGCACCAAACCCGGTTTCTACCTGATGGCCGGGCCGAACTGGGACGGACAGGCGCCAGACGGCATCACTCAGGTGTTCCGGTCCCCGACCGAGCTGGCGGCGTTCTGCCCGCGGCTGTTCCTCAACGACACCGCCGAAGACCGCCAGGCGATCCTGCCAGCGCTGGGCCAGGTGATGATGTACCCGCTGAGCCAGTTCGACGGCACGATGAAGACCACGGACTGGACCGCGGTCCCGTCCTACCCGGTCCCGGCCGGTACCACTGGCGGGGCGGAGATCCGCTGGGTGGACCCCGGGCGGTTCTTCGACCAGCTCCCGGCCGTGCTCGACACCGTGCCCCCGCTGCCCGGCGAGGAAGCCCTCTACCAGCTCATCCGTACCGTCCTGGACGCCGCCGCGGCGGACCCGGCCGTCAAGCAGACCCTGACCGACACTGCGGTCGCGGCCGAGCGGGACCTGATCTCCTCGCTGCTGCAGTGGCGGCTGAACGGCCCCCCGGCCGGGAACGGCTGGTTCTCACCGGTCAACAACGCCCGGTTCGGCACCGACTACATGACCCGGACTGCGATCGCCCGGTCCAACATGTACGAGAACACGCCCGAGGAGACCAAGTACGTCTTCACCGACAACGACACCAGCGGGGACCCGCTGGACGGCAGCCGACCCTACACGATCACTTTCCCCGCCGGCCAGCTCCCCCCGGTCAACGGCTTCTGGTCACTGACCCTTTACAACGAACACCACTTCTACAACGTCAACCCGCTCGGCCGGTACTCACTGGGCACCAAGAACACCGGACTGCAGGCTAACGACGACGGGTCGCTGACCCTGTACGCCGGGGCCCAGTCGCCTGGTGCCGGGAAGGAGTCCAACTGGCTGCCCGCCCCGGCAGGGCCGTTCTCGCTATACATCCGCGGCTACTGGCCCAAAGACGACATGCTCGACGGTACCTGGCAGCCCCCCGCCATCACGCCCACGCCATCCTGAACAAGACCATCGGCGAACTACCCCTGCACCGGGCCGTGCCCGGGCCTGATCGAGGTCGTCGAGCCCCGCTACCCATTGCCGGTTCAGCCTACGGACGGCGCAAAGTCCGGCACACAGTCGAATTATCTCGTCAATACGAGGAGTAATCATGATCGGAGCAATTCTTCTTGGCCTGTTCTGCGGGATCGTTGCCCGCATGCTCGTTCCCGGCGATGTCTTCCGGCACATGAGCGGACCGAAGTCCTGGCTGCTTTCGCTCGCGCTCGGCCTGGCCGGGGCCCTAGTCGGCTACCTCATCTTCACCGTCGGCCTCGGCATCGGTGACACCGACATCTTCGACTGGGGCGGCGTGCTGAGCGCCCTGATCGGAACGATTATCGTCCTGGTAATCACGACGTTCGTGCTCCGGCGCGTCTCGCGCCGGTCAGCGGCTCCGGAAAGCCAGAAAGTCAGCTGATCCGGCCAAGCCGGACCCGGCTCGCCGGGTCCGGCTTGCCGGTTACGGTGTCGCCGCATAGCGATGACGCGCACACGGCGCGGTGACGGAGCGGTCCGAGTTCGCAGGAGGGAAACCGATGATGTCGCATTTCGAGGAGCTGGCCGGCCTGCCGTTCAGCGAGAATCGTCCGACGCGCGAGACCGCGCAGGTGCTTCGCGATGAACTGCTTTTCCAGCGGGCGATGCAAACCTATTTGTGGGCGTTGCCGTTGATCAACACGCTCGGGATGAAAGACGGTTCGGAGCAGGCGTTCGGTGCTGGCTACAGCGTGCTGCCGATCTGGAAGAACCGGCTCGACGCGCGCACGCTGGTCACCACGCCCAACTCGGACGTCATCTACGCGATGGGGTACGTCAACCTCGGCGCGGACGGCCCGTTGGTGTTCGAGGCGCCACCGATGCTGCAGGGAATCTTGATGGACTTCTGGCAGCGTCCGATCCCCGTCGACGGCGGCGGGTATTTCGGTGATGTCGGCCTGCCCGGTCCCGATGCGGGCAAGGGCGGCAAGTTCCTCATCCTCCCGCCCGGCTACTCCGGTGACGTGCCCGACGGTCACTACGTCTACCGTTCGGCGACCAACAACGTATTTGTCTTCCTGCGTGCCTTCTATCAGGACGAACACGACCTCGGACCTGCTGTCGAGCTGGTGGAGCAGTCACGTGTCTATCCGCTCGGCCGCGAGGGCAGCGCGAAGCCGATGACCTTCCCCGACGCCTCGGGTGTCCCCGTCGACATGCTCCCTGCCCGGGACGGCCGTGCTTTCGAGCAACTGAAGCGGCTGGTCGACAGCGAAGGTGCCTATCTCGCGGACCCGGACTGGCTCGGCATGCTCGCGACGCTCGGGATCGTCAGGGACCAGCCCTTCGACCCAGACCCGCAGACTCGCGAGATTCTCGATCTGGCGGCGAAGACCGGCTACAAGTCGAGCCGTGTCATCGGTTTTGAGGAATTCGTCGCCGGACGCTCGTTCCGGGTTTACCCCCGACCGGCGGTGGGTGAACCCGGTCGCCGATGCGACACCGGAAAACCCGAGCGG
>Ga0335083_10011325_pt1 | contig 10712 bp, 8 predicted proteins | sample Lox_Sample_42_FD_206716 | JGI IMG/M metagenome (GOLD analysis project Ga0335083, IMG submission 206716) | Soil microbial communities from Loxahatchee National Wildlife Refuge, Florida, United States - Lox_Sample_4.2 | ecosystem: Environmental > Terrestrial > Soil > Wetlands | place: USA: Florida... | reverse complement strand
TGAGCGACGAGTTCCTTGCCGGTGCCGGTGGCGCCGGTGACCAGCACGGTGCGGAAGTGGGGGGCGATGCGGCGAACTTTGGCGAACACCTCCAGCATGAGAGGACTGCGGCCGACCATGCCTTCGAACTGGTAGACATCGAGCAGCTCGTGGTCGAGCACGGCCGTCTTCTGGCGGATTTCAGCCTGCGCGACCAGCTTGTGGATCGACTCCTGCAGTTTGGCGGCGTTGAGCGGCTTGAGGAGGCAGTCGGTCGCCCCGCGGCGAATGGCATCCACCGCCAGTTCTTCGCTGCGGTCGGAGGTCAGGAGAATGAAGTCGATACCGGGATCGCCGGCGAGAACCTGGTCCATGAGGGAAAGGCCGCTGATGCCGGGGAGAGATTGCTCGGAAAGGATGATTTGCGGCCGCAAGCGCTGGGTTTGTTCCAGGGCTTCTTCGGCGGTGGAGGACGAGGTTAGATGAACATCTTCTGACGCCAGCATCTGGGCCAAGCGCTCAAAAGTGTCCCGAGCTGGATCAACCACGAGTATCTGGAACCGCGTACGGGTCGAGTCCACGGCCTTGCCCCTGTGTTCCTATGCGCTCCCATGCGGGAGTAAAGACACGAGGAGAGTTCGCGACAGTTACAGCGCAGGTGACATGGAAGCGTGGCGCGCTTCCCCCCTCAGGAACCATGTCAACGCATTAGTTAGCTGTAGGGTATATCCAAGAGGGCAGGTGATCAATTGTGGATAACGAGTCTGTTACGAATTCAGAACGGATTTTGCCTGGCAGGCGTCACCAGTTACGGCAATTACCATGCAGGAACCTGCCTACGTTATGGGCTTGCTTTTTGAATCGCGCTGACATCCGGCTTGGGAGTGGTGGCGATCACAACCAGATCGATGCGGCGATTGCGCCGCCTGCCTTCCTCGGTATCGTTGCTGGCAACAGGATGATATTGCGCGTAACCCGCGACTGACACACGGTCTGGAGGAAAGGCGTTCTTCTGCACCATCATCAGGACCACTTGAGTGGCGCGCGCGGTGGAAAGTTCCCAGTTGGAATGGTAGCGGGCGTTGCGAATGGGGACGTCGTCGGTGTGGCCTTCGACGCGAATCTGGAAGCCGCCCGCCGCCAGCACGTTGGTGACATGCGCCAGCACCGGCTCCGCGCCGGGCAGAAGCTGGGCCTCGCCGGTATTGAAGAAGCCGACCTCGTGCAGGCTCACCACCAGACCGTCGGGCACGGATCGCATTTCCACCTGGTGTTTGCTGATCTCGTCGCTCAAGGCACGCTCCAGGTCGCTCTTTACCTTCGACAATGGAACGGCGGAACCATCGGGAGCCGCTTCTTTCTTGGCCAGATCATTCACTACCGGGGTAGGCTGCGCGCCGCCGGAACCGGCGGTTGGCGCAGTGAAAACTCCCATCTGGCGGAATCCGCCTTGAATGGCGGCGGCGACCTGGATCATTTTTTTCTTGTCCACCTGAGAGGACGCGTACAACACCACAAAGAAGGCGAACAGCAGGGTGATGAAGTCGGCGTATGAGACCAGCCAGCGCTCGTGGCTGGAGTGGCTTTCGCTTTTGCGGCGCCGTCTCATACGGCGTGAGCCTTGGCTTTCGGCAGGGATTTTTGCTCGGCGAGGAAACCCTGGAGGCGCGTCTCCAGCATTCGCGGGTTCATGCCCTCGAGGATGGAGACCACTCCTTCCAGGGTCATTTCGCGGAGAACCTGCTCTTCGCGCATGCGGATCTTCAGTTTGCCGGCCGAGGGAAGAAAAAGAAGGTTGGCAGAACCGACGCCATAAATCGTGGCCACGAAGGCGACCGCGATGCCTTTGCCGACTTCGGAAATGTTGTCGAGGTGCTGCATGACCTGGATGAGGCCGAGGACGGCGCCGATGATGCCGATGGTGGGAGCGAATCCGCCCGCGGATTCGAAAACCTGTGGAATCTTTTCTTCGCGCTCCGCCTGGTTGTCGAGTTCCAGTTCCATCATTTTGCGGAGTTCTTCGGGCTCGGTTCCATCCACCGCGAGAGTGAGGGATTTCTTAAGGAAGGGATCGGTGATTTTGTTCAGGTCGGCGTCGAGCGAGACGATGCCGCTTTTGCGGGCCTTCTGCGAGTAGGTCACCAGCTCTCGGATAAGCGCTTGGCCGTCCGGAGTTTTCTCCACGAAGACGTGTGCCACGCGGCGGGCGGCCTGGAGCACGACCTTGGAGGGGAACTGAACCATCACCGCGCCCAGGGTGCCGCCGAAGACGATCATGGCCGCGGTGGGTTGCAGGATCTGGCCCAGCTTGCCGCCCTCGAGCAGCAGGCCGGCCACGATGCCGGCGAAGGCCAGAAATAATCCCGCGAATGTGCTTTTGTCCATAGATCCCAGCTCTTAGCTGTTAGCTCTTAGCTTTTAGCTCTCAAGACCGACCTTTAGCTTTGGCCTGCTCCTTCCGAGCGTTCTTTGGGGGGCGGCTCGGCGTTTGTGCCAAACGTGGTGCTGGCTGTCATCATGGGCAGGCCCGCCAGAACTGCCCTGCGGAACTGGATTACCCGTTCGATTACCTGCTCCACCTTTTCGCGAACCACGATTTTTTCCCCACTAATAAGGGTGAGGACGGTGTCGTGGGCGCCCTCGACAAACTTGATGAGGTCAGAGTTGACGGTTAACGGTTCGTTATTCAGGCGGGTGAGCTGGATCATGCGGTCCTCCCGCCGTCCGCAGGGGAGGCGACTCTATCGGTACTAACAAGGAGAGTCTTCAAAGCGCCACGGCAAGCAGGCAGCCACACCGGAGGATGGCCTGAAGGTAACGTGGGGGGGAGGCCATCCCAGGGCAGTTTGCGCGGGCTGGGTAAAGATAAGTGGTTCATTTTCACTACATCTTATTTCCCGAAAGTGGTTACCCGCCAATTACCACCGTCACCTGCAAAAACTGATTCCGCCTATATCAGGTACCGATAAGTAGGCCCGAAGCAAAGCACCGGACGACACGTTGGAAAAGCCCCCAGAAAGACCAGCGGAGTTTCGGCGCAAGTCGAAATCACAAACAAGGAGCTTTTAAAATGTCACTCAGCATTCTCAATAACATCTCTTCACTGGCAGCGCAGAACCAGCTGGCGATCAATCAGAAGTCACTGCAGAACTCGCTGTTCCAACTGTCCTCTGGATCGCGTATCAACTCCGGCGCGGATGACGCAGCCGGCCTGGCCATCGCGGATGGCTTGATGGCCAATGTCACCGCTCTTACTCAGTCGGCGCAGAACGCCACTGACGGTCTGGGCATGTTGCAGGTTGCCGACGGCAGCTTGGCGCAGGTCACCACGCTTCTGAACCGCGCGGTCACCCTGGCGACCGAAGCCGCCAACGGCACGGTCAGCACCCAGCAGGGCGCCGCGCTCGATGCCGAATTCCAGTCGATCAAGGCTGAAATCGATCGCATCGGCAGCAACACCACCTACAACGGCCAGGCTGTGTTCGGCGGCTCGGGCGCGAACGTGTTCTTGACGGACGGTACCAGTGCCGGCAGCAGCACCATCGCGGTTTCGGTGGGCGCGCTGTCTTCCAGCAGCATCGGCTTCAGCACCGGCCTGACGGCGGTTGACCTGAGCGGTGATGACCTCACCACCAACGCCAACGCGCAGACCGCGCTGACCGACATCAGCAACGCCATTGCCAACGTGGCCGCCGACCGCGGCACGCTGGGTGCGTCGGAGAACCGGTTGCAGAGCGCCTCGAACGTTATCAGCAACCAGGTGCAGAACCTCTCGTCCGCCGAAGACAGCATCCGTTCGGCTGACATGGGCAAGACCACCTCTGACCTGTCGAAGTACAGCATCCTGCAGCAGACCGGCATCGCCGCCCTGCAGCAGTCCAACCAGATGCAGCAGGCTGTGCTCAAGCTGTTGCAATAACTTCAACCTCGAAACCTGGTGGGGCCAACCAGCCCCGCCAGGCTTCTCTTCACGATTCGTTCCAAAGGACGCAAAGCAAACCAGAAAGATCTGAAGCTCACACCCAGTTGAAGGTTTGAAGAATGAGTTCATCGATTGACACCGCGACACTGTTTTCCGGACAGGGAATTGACGTTACTTCCGCAGTCAACCAACTGGTAACCGCGGCCCGCGCCCCGGAGACCGGCTGGCAGACGCAGCAGCAGAATCTGCAGGCAGCAGGAACCGCGCTGAACCAGCTCAACAGCGATTTGTCGAACCTGGAAGACAAGATCAACGCCTTGAAAGATATTTCCGGGGCGCTGGGCTCGGTTTCGACCAGTTCCAGCAACTCCAGCGTAGTCACGGTTTCTGCGCAGCCGGGAACGGCAGCGGGGACGCACGTGCTGGTGGTGAACGATCTGGCTTCGACTTCTTCGTATTACACCGATCCCGTCGCCAGCAGCAGCACTCCGCTGACCGACGGCACCAGTTTTACGATCCAGGTAGGTTCGGGATCGCCCACCACCATCACCCTGGACAGCACCGATGACACCTTGCAGACCCTGGCCACCAAGATCAACGGCCTGAGCCTGGGCGTAACGGCGAATGTGGTTACTGATGCCAATGGCGCGCGCCTGGCGCTGGTGGCGCAGAACTCGGGCGCGGCCAGCGACATTACGGTCAGCGGCGACAGCACCGGCCTGAACTTCACCAAGGCCGTGACCGGCGCGAACGCGACGCTTACCGTGGATGGTGTGCCGGTAAGCAGCGCCAGCAATTCGGTATCAGGAGTTGTGGCCGGGGTTACCTTCAATCTGGTGGGGAGCGCGCCCAATACTGAAGTGACGGTGGGCGTAGCCTCGAACACCGACACCGCCATACAGGCGGTAAACGACTTTGTGACGGCTTACAACACCGCCATCCAGGACCTGAACGCGCAGTTCACCTTCAACACCGGATCGCAGACCAGCGGGCCGCTGAGTGGAGACACCAACGCGCGCATGGTGCAGCAACAGCTGCTGGCTTTCGCCAGCTATTCGGTGAGCGGAGCCGGCAGCTTCAGCACCCTGGGATCGTTGGGCATCAATATGAACGACGACGGCACCCTGACCGTGGACGCGCCCACGCTCAACAATGCGGTGAGCGCCAACTATCAGGACTTTCAGAACTTCTTCCAGTCTTCGTCAGGCTTTGCCACTTACGTAAGCGGGCAGCTCAGCACGTTGACGGATCCGACCGAAGGCGCATTCTACCTTGAGATCCAGAGCGACCAGACCACTTACAAGAGCCTGCAGGGCCAGATCGATGATCTGGAAACTTACATCGCCAGCGAGCAGACACGGTGGCTGGCGCAGTACAACCAGATCAACGTCACGCTGCAGGAACTTCCCCTGCTGCAACAGCAGATCGACGCGGAATTGGGCTTTACGAATAACAACAATAAGTCGTCGTAGGGACGCTGCTGTTGGCTTCTGGCAACTAGCTTCTGGCTCATAGCTACCGGCTACGGGGCTTTGGCCAGGAGCCAGGAGCCAGAAGCCAGCGGCTAAAACGGATCAAGATTATGAAACCCAGAACGAACGAACTCAGCTATCTCCGCGCGGCGGTCGAGGGCGCAACCTCGGTGGGATTGGTGGTCATGCTGTATGACCGCCTCATTACCGACCTGCAGCGTGCCATCGCCGCCATGCGCGATGGAAATGTGGAGGAGCGCTGCGCCCAGGTCAAGCACGCGCTGCTGATTCTACAGCAACTGGAAGGATCGATGGATGCGGAGGGCGGCGGCGAGGCGGCCCGCAATCTGGGCGCGTTCTACGCCCATGCGCGGGGCAAGATCATGGAAGCGCAGATGGGCGGCAAGCCCGAGCTGCTGCAGAAATTGATCGGCCATTTCGCCGATGTGCGCGGCGCCTGGCAGCAGGTGGACCCGGGGCGGCCTCAGTTCACGCCAAGGGGTTCGGAAGATCGGGTTGAATCTGCGCCGGTTGCAACCGGAGAGGCCCTGTTAAGCTGCACGGTTTAGAGACTAAGACTCTTCGCGAAGCGGCTGGGGCTTGCGGTTCGACAGGGGTGGTTCAAAAACGCCATTACGGACAACTCCGTTTCGCATCACGGGCGCGGAAGCCACAGGATTTGAACCCGGCGGCCGAGCTTTTCAAAGTCGCGGTCGGAGCTTACCAGAATGGCCTGGTGCGATACGGTCAAGGCTGCCGCAATGCAGTCCACGTACGGAAGTTTGTGGAATACCTTGATCTCTCCGGCCTGGAGCGCCTGAGAAAGATCGACGGCGACGATCTGAAGCGGAAGACGTGCCAGTCCGGCCAGCGTCCGACGCGCCTTCTCCTCACCACGCCGCTGCCACAAAAGATAGAAGACTTCCCCCCAGTTGATAACCGAAATCAGCACCGAGTGTTGATTGTGGCTCGCGGCTTGGAGCAACTGCTCCACCTTGTGGAATCCGGGTCCGGCCTCGACCAGATCCAACACTGCGTTCGCGTCAAGGACGTAGGTTCTTGTCACTTCTCCAACCGGTGCTGTCGCTCCCGGGCCTCAACCAGCGAATCCTCGCCTTTACAACAGCCGACTAAGCTATGGATGAACTTTTCTGTGATGGGCTGAAGCACGAGACGGTCGTCTTCGCGATAAATGCTGATACGGGTGCCTTCATCAAGTTCAAGCTCCCTCCGCAAGTTCTCGGGGATCACGACGGCACCGTCAGAATTAATGAAAGCCGTAGCGGATTGCATTCCGCTCCACGCTGCCGGCAGCGAACTCTCGGGACGGCTCTGCCAGAGACTTACAGGATTGATGCCCGCTGGCGCCGACGCGGGTGGCGAGGGAGGCTTTGAATAGACGGTGTCATACCAATCGACCAGCGTCTGGTATTCGGCCGGAAGGTCCCACTTGTCGGGCCGAACCTTTCCATTTTGCCGGTCACCGTGGCACGGGTCGCTGATGCGGTGCAGCCTCCTCAGCCCCCGCCCTACGTCTTGGAGCATACGATGCGTCGCCGGATCTTTCGGACGGTTGGCAAGGCAATGACTTGACAAGTGAATCTGGAAGCCAGTCCTCACAGGTTGCTTACCACATTCCTGTCTCCACCGCTGCTTTATCTCCGCGACGGAAAAACGCTCCCTTTCCGGATGTTCTCTGTGCAACAGGGCGGTACTTACCCAGACTTCGTCAGCTACTTTCATCGTTTTGACCTCCTAGTCTTGGGACCCTATCGGAGAACCCTCATGACTTTTTTCAAATTACACCTATTTACATACATCGTCAAATAAATTACATCAAGGCGAATAAATAACGAATATTGACAGATTCACGCTACAATATTCCTAATGTCGTCTCTTCCCTCCTCGCTTGCCTGGGCTCACCCTATCGTGGGGGAGTGGTTTGTCGGCAAGTTTGGGACGCCGACTGAGCCGCAGGAGCAGGGCTGGCCTCATATCCTGGCTGGGCGCACCACGCTGATCTCCGCGCCTACCGGATCGGGCAAGACCCTGGCGGCGTTCCTCGCCTGCATTGACCGCCTGGTGCGCAAGGCGCTGGCGGGCGAACTGCAGGACCGCACCGAGGTGCTGTACGTATCGCCGCTCAAGGCCTTGGGCAATGACATCCAGAAGAATCTGGAAGCCCCGCTGGGCGAAATTCTGCAGATGGCGGGGGAGCGCGGCCTGCTGATGCCGGAGATTCGCACCGCGGTCCGCACCGGCGACACGTTGATGCACGAGCGGCGGGCGATGCTCAAGCGGCCTCCGCACATTCTGGTGACCACGCCTGAATCACTCTACATTCTGCTCACGGCGGAGAGCAGTCGCAAGATTCTGCGCAGCGTGGAGACGGTCATCGTGGACGAAATCCACGCCGTGGCGGATGACAAGCGGGGGGCACACCTGGCGCTGTCGCTGGAGCGGCTGGAGGAGTTGCGGGCGGAAGCGGCCTCGCCCTTGGGCTCTCTTTCTCTTGCCATTTCCCCTCTTGCCATTCTCCCTCCTCTTGTCATTCCGAGCGAAGCGAGGAATCTCGGTCTTATCAGTTCCGGCCAAGAACGAGATTCCTCGTCGCATTCGCTCCTCGGAATGACAAGTGGGGAAGGTGTCCTCGGAATGACAGGTGGGGAGCGCGTCCCCGGAATGACAAGCGGGAGGGGGCTTACCCGCATCGGGCTTTCGGCTACGCAGAAGCCGATCGAAGAAGTCGCCCACTTCCTTACCGGCAATGGGCGGCCCGATCCGGTGATCGTGAACATCGGCCACCGCCGCAAGCTCGACCTGGCGGTGGAGGTCCCACCGTCGCCGCTGGGGCCGATCACCACCAACGAAATGTGGGACGAGATTTATGACCGGCTGGCGGAACTGGCGAATCAGCATCGGTCCACGCTGATTTTTGTTAATACGCGGCGGCTGGTGGAGCGGGTGGCCCACAATCTCGGGGCCAGGCTTGGCGAAGACAACGTGGCGGCGCACCACGGCAGCTTGTCGCGCAAGCTGCGCCTGGCGGCCGAGAAGAAACTTAAGGAAGGCCAGATCAAAGTGCTGGTGGCCACGGCTTCTTTGGAGTTGGGTATTGATATCGGTACCGTGGACCTGGTCGCGCAGATCAGCACTCCGCGGGCGATTGCCGTGGCTTTGCAGCGGGTGGGGCGCTCGGGTCACTGGCGGGGGGCGGTGCCCAAGGGACGCTTCTTCGCCACCACGCGCGACGATCTGCTGGAGTGCGCATCTCTAGTGCGCTCGATCCGCCAGGGCGATCTCGACCGCCTGATGATTCCCGAGGCTCCGCTGGACATTCTGGCGCAGCAGATCGTAGCGACGTGTGCATCGGGTAGCGGCGGCGTCCCACCGGCACCGGAGGAGCAAGACAATCAATCGGAGGCCGCGAATTCCAGCCGGCGGGACGCCGGCGCTACGGTTGGCGGCCGCGACGAAGACGAACTCTTCGCCCTGGTAAAGCGCGCCTACCCCTACCGCAATCTCTCGCGCCAAAGCTTCGACGCTATTCTGGAAATGCTCTCCGAAGGCATTGCCGCGAAGCGCGGGCGCTACGGCGCTTACATCCACCGCGACCGCGTGAACAACAAGCTGCGGGCACGCCGCGGAGCACGGCTGGCGGCCATCACCAGTGGCGGAGCGATTCCGGAGACCGCACTATTCACCGTGGTGGCGGAGCCCGAAGGCACTGTAGTCGGCACGCTCGACGAAGACTTTGCGGTCGAGAGCAACCGTGACGACATCGTGCTGCTGGGAAATACTTCGTGGCGCATTCGGCGCATTGAAGGCAAGTCCGGGCGAGTGTTGGTGGAAGATGCTCACGGCGCGCCGCCCACGCTTCCCTTCTGGCTGGGCGAAGCTCCGGCGCGGACCCAGGAACTTTCCGCCCAGGTGGCCGGGCTACGGCAGGAAATCAGCGACCGCTTGCCGAATGTTTCCCCGGTGGGAGTTTCGCAGAACCAGCCTGTGGTGGCCGAGACCGCCGCCTGGCTGAAGGAAGAATGCGGTCTCGACGACTCCGCCGCCGAGCAGGCAATTGAATATATCCTGCAAGGCCGCGCCGTTCTCGGCACCGTTCCCACGCAGGACACCATCATCGCCGAGCGCTTCTTCGATGAAGGCGGCGGCATGCAGCTCATTATTCACTCGCCCTTCGGCGGCCGCATCAATAAGGCCTGGGGGCTGGCGCTGCGCAAGCGCTTCTGCCGCGGCTTCAATTTCGAGTTGCAGGCGGCGGCCACCGACAACGGCCTGAACATCGCGCTCGCCGAGCAGCACAGCTTTCCGCTGGCCGATGTTTTCCACTTTCTGAGCACCGGCACCGTGCAGGAACTGCTGGAGCAGGCGTCGCTGGCCTCGCCCATTTTCGGCACGCGCTGGCGCTGGGATGCCAATCGATCGCTGGCCCTGCTGCGCTTTATGGGCGGCAAGAAAGTTCCACCGCAGATTCAGCGCATCCGTTCTGACGATCTCCTGGCTTCGGTGTTTCCTGACGTCGCTGCCTGCCAGGAAAATATCGTTGGCGACATCAAGATTCCCGACCATCCGCTGGTGAACGAGGTAATGAAGGACGTGCTCACCGAAGCGATGGATCTCGACGGCCTGAAGAATCTGTTGCGCCGCATCGAAGAAGGCAGCGTTCGCTGCGTGGCCGTGGATACGCCGGTACCGTCGCAGTTCTCGCACGAAATTCTGAATGCGAATCCCTACGCCTATCTTGACGACGCGCCTCTGGAAGAGCGGCGGGCGCGGGCGGTGGAGATGCGGCGGATTCTGCCCGAGTCGGTACTGGAGGAAGTGGGCAAGCTCGATCCGGAGGCGATTGCGCGGGTGCGGGAAGAGGCGTGGCCGGATGTGCGCGATGCGGATGAACTGCACGACGTGCTGCATACGCTGGTAGCGCTGCCGGAGAGTAGCAATCACCTTGGCCCGGAGACCCTCATCCCCGAGGGCGAGTTCCACCTCGGTGTGGGAGAGGGCGGAGCTTTGCTCCGCTGGACGGGCGAGGGCGCCCGTCCCCACTTAAGCAGTGAACAGTGGCGAGGTTATTTTGAGCGGCTGGTTTTGCAGGGCCGGGCATCGCGAGCGTTGTGGGATGGCCGCAAGTATTGGGTCGCGGCGGAACGCGCGGCGGCTTTCCGGCTGTTGTTTCCCATGGCGGAGTTTGAGCAGACGCTGGCCGACGTCAGGACGCCGGCCCTGTCTCAAGAAGATGCTTTGCTGGCGATGGTTACCGGGTGGATGGCGCATCTGGGGCCGGCCTCGGCTTCTCAGTTGGGCGAGCTGCTCGGCCTGCCCGC
>Ga0335083_10011324_pt1 | contig 10713 bp, 13 predicted proteins | sample Lox_Sample_42_FD_206716 | JGI IMG/M metagenome (GOLD analysis project Ga0335083, IMG submission 206716) | Soil microbial communities from Loxahatchee National Wildlife Refuge, Florida, United States - Lox_Sample_4.2 | ecosystem: Environmental > Terrestrial > Soil > Wetlands | place: USA... | reverse complement strand
CTCCCGCCAGACTTTCGTAGCGCACCTCGAGCAGCCGTTCGCCCGCATTCGACGAGCGCACGGCCTCGACGTATCGCCGCCACGCCCATGCACAGCGCCGGGCGTCGCTCACCTCGGCGAACTCGTCGCGCCGCTCCGGCTCCACCCAGAAGCGCGGCTCGGACCCGTACGCGAGCCGGGCATCGTCCCGTCCCTCCCGATTCGCGCTCAACCAGCCGCGTTCGAGCAACGAGCAGACGACGTCCCGGCCGTCCCGTAGCACGTGGACCGCGAGCGCCTGCGGGTAGGCCTCGAGCGCGGCGTCGAGCACATGCGCCGTCTCGGGGGTCTGCTCGACTCCCCGCAGCCCCCAGGCGAGCCCGAGCCGCCGGATCCGCTCGAGAATCCTCCGCAGCTCCTCGGCCGAGGGATCCGTCGGGAGGGCGGCCTTCCACGGCGTCACCTCGCCGAAGTCGACGAACCCCGGTAGGCCGCCGATCCCGCGACCGACGAACGTCGTCCCCGAGCGAGGGCAGCCGACGACGAAGACGAGCCGCTCCTCGCGCCCCAGCCTCGGCCGCTGCACGAGCGATCGCTCCGCGACGCGGACTCCGGCGGTGCAGTAGTCGAACAGCGCGCTCATGTCCCGATCCGACGCCGGGAATTCACAGTGCCTCCGGCAGCGAGTCCGGTACGAGTCCGAGTCCCTGCCTGAGCGTCTCGATCAGTCGTTGCGCCTCGGCGAGCAGCGAGACGAGCTCGTCGATCTCGTCGCGCGGAACCTCGATCGTGACGCGCACCGGCGAACGGGCCGTGGAGGAGATGGCGAGCGTCTCGACGCCGTCCGACGCGATGGCCGTCACGTCGAGGTACTCGTCCCGCGCGAGCCGCTTTCCGGGTGCGAATCGCTCGGCCGCAGCGCCGAGCCGCTCCGCGAGGACACCGGCGTAGTGGCCGGGTACGCGGATCGTCGCCTCGCCGCTGCGCAGCCCGATCGTCGCCGACCAGCTTCCGTAGCCGGCTTCGTCGCCGCCATGCCTGACGACGCGCACCGCGCAGGAGTCCGTGACGCCGATCGGGTAACGCTCTTCCATCCCGCCCAGCGTAACCACGAAGCCCGGATGGCCCAGCTATATTGACCGGCCGCATGGCGAACGAAACGATCAACGATCCGCGGCTCGAGGAAGGCGTCTGGACGACCGATCCCGAGAGCGGCGAGCTCGTCCCCGACTACGAGTCGACCTTCCCCACTATCGAGGAGGGGCAGGTCGTGGAGGGCACCGTCGTCCGCGTCGACAAGGACGAAGTGCTGGTGGACATCGGCTACAAGTCGGAGGGCGTCATCCCGGTCTCCGAGCTGTCGATCCGGCGCTCGATCAACCCCGAGGACGAGGTCACGGTCGGCGACGAGGTCGCCGCGCTCGTCCTGACGAAGGAGGACGCCGAGGGACGGCTGATTCTCTCGAAGAAGCGCGCCCGCTTCGAGATCGCATGGAAGGCGATCGAGAGCGCCCACGAGAAGGGCGAACCGGTCAACGGCCGCGTGATCGAGGTCGTCAAGGGCGGCCTCATCCTCGATCTCGGCGTGCGCGGGTTCCTGCCCGCCTCGCTCGTCGACATCCGCCGAGTGCAGGACCTCGACGAGTTCATGGGCCAGGAGCTCCAGTGCAAAGTCATCGAGCTCAACCGCTCGCGCAACAACGTCGTTCTTTCCCGCCGCGCCGTGCTCGAGGAGGAGCGCAAGGAGCAGCGGCAGCGGATTCTCGACCGGCTCAACCCCGGCGACGTCGTCGAGGGAACGATCTCCAACATCGTCGACTTCGGCGCCTTCGTCGACCTCGACGGGATGGACGGCCTCATCCACATCTCCGAGCTCTCGTGGAGCCACGTCAACCACCCGTCCGAGGTCCTGGAGATCGGTCAGACGGTCCGCGTGCAGGTTCTGGACATCGACCGCGAGCGACAGCGGATCTCGCTCGGTCTCAAGCAGACGCAGACCGATCCCTGGCAGCAGGTGCTCGAGAGCTACCAGGAGGGCGACGTCGTGCGGGGCACGGTGACGAAGGTCGTCACCTTCGGCGCCTTCGTCGAGATCCTGCCCGGAGTCGAGGGGCTCGTCCACATCTCGGAGCTCGCGCAGCACCACGTCGAGAACCCGCGCGAGATCGTCTCCCAGGGCGACCAGGTCAACGTCCGGATCCTCGAGGTCGACGCCGACCGGCGGCGCCTCTCGCTCTCGCTCAAGCGGGTCGAGGACGGGATGCCCGTCCAGCCGAAGCCGGGCGAGGAGGCCGAGCCGCCCGCGCTCGGGCTCTCCGACGAGGTCTTCGCCGACGAGGTCCCGGCCGCCGAGGCTCCCGAGCCTCTCGAAGAGGCCGAGCCTGAGGTTCCGGCCGAGGAGCCGGTCGCCGAGGTCGTAGAGGTCGAAGAGGTCGTCCAGCCCGTCGAGGAGGAGTCCGCGGTGGCAGACGATCCGGTCGCCGAGGAGCCGGTCGTAGAGGAGCCGGTCGCCGAGGAGCCGCTCGCCGAGGCAGAGCCCGAGGCAGAGGCCGACGCCTCCGACGGGGCCGAGCCGACGGAGTAGTGAAGCGACCGCTCGCGGTCGCGCTCACGGGCGGCATCGCAGCCGGCAAGAGCGAGGCGCTCCGTGCATTCGAGCGCCGCGGCGCGGCCGTGATCTCGAGCGACGAGGTCGTCCACCGCCTCTATCGGGAGGACGAGGAGCTCAAGACGGCCTTGCGGGAACGGTGGGGCGAGCGCGTCTTTCGGGACGGCGAGGTCGACCGTGCGGAGGTCGGCCGCATCGTCTTCGCCGACCGCACAGAGCTCGCCTGGCTCGAAGGGGAGCTCCATCCGAGGGTTCGCTCGGCGGTCGACGCGTGGCTCGCCGCACAGACCGCCGACGTCGCCGTGGCGGAGATCCCGCTCCTCTACGAGACCGGGGGTGAGGAGCGCTTCGATTGCGTCGTGGTCGTGACCGCGCCGCCGGCGGTGAGAGAGTCGCGTCGCGGGGTTCTCGCCGAGAGGGAGGGCCGGCTCGTGCCCGAAGAGGAAAAAGTGCGGCGGGCGGACTACTGCTACGTCAACGACGGCTCGCTCGCCGAGCTCGACGCCTTCGTCGCCGGAGTCCTCGAGGAGCTCCGACGGTCCTGAGGCGCTGGATCGTCGCGGGTGCCGTCGTCCTTGCGGGGCTCGGTGCATTTCTCTACCTCCAGCGAAGTGAGCCGGCGTGGTACGCGCGGCTCTGGTATCCGCTCCGCTACTCGACGAACGTCCGTGTCTACGCATCGCAAGACCATCTCGACCCGGCGCTGCTCGCGGCGGTGATCGAGACCGAGAGCAAGTTCAACCCGGAAGCCCGCTCGACCGCCGGCGCCGTCGGCCTCATGCAGTTGACGCCGACCACGGCGAAAGGCATCGCGCAGTACACCGGCGGGAGCCGTTTCCGGGTGTCCGACCTCACGAACCCGGACATCAACATCCGCTACGGCGCGTGGTATCTCGGCCACCTCCTCGACCGCTACGACGGCGACGAGCGGCTCGCCCTTGCCGCGTACAACGCGGGCGAGGAGAACGTCGACCGCTGGCAGAGCAAGCACGTGGGGATCCAGTTCGGCGAGACCCGCGACTACGTCGACAAGGTCGAGCGGCTGAAGAAGATCTACCGCCGTGCATACGCGAGCGAACTCGGATACTGATTCCGGGATGAAGATCCGCGCCGCGGTGCTCGAGGAGTTCGGTCGGCCGCTCGTCGTCCAGGAGGTCGACCTGGCGGAGCCGAAAGCCGGCGAGGTGCTCGTGCGCCTCGTCGCCTGCGGCGTCTGCCATACCGATCTGTTCACGGCATCGGGCGCCGACCCGTCGGGCTACTCGCCCGCCGTCCTCGGGCACGAGGGCGCGGGCGTCGTCGAGCGCGTCGGCGAGGGGGTCGGCTCGGTCGTCCCCGGCGACCACGTGGTCACGCTCTTCTCGCCTCAGTGCCGGGAGTGCATGCACTGCCTGGATCCGCGCACCAACCTCTGCCTGGCGATCCGCGAGCAGCAGAACCAGGGCTTTCTGCCCGACGGGACGACCCGGCTGTCCCGCGACGGCGAGCCGATCAGGCACTTCATGGGGACCTCCACGTTCGCCGAGTGCACGGTGATGCCGGAGATCGCGCTGGCGAAGATCGCTCCCGAGGCTCCGCTCGACCGTGCCTGCGTCTTTGCGTGCGGTCTCTCCACCGGGCTGGGTGCCGCACTGAACACCGCGCAGGTTAAAGCCGGCTCGACGTGCGTCGTGTTCGGCGCGGGTCTCGTCGGCCTCGGAGCCGTCGCCGGCTGCCGGCTCGCCGGCGCCTGGCGGATCATCTGCGTGGATCCGGCCCCGCAGCGGCTCGAGCTTGCGCATGGCCAGGGCGCCCATGACACCCTCGGCGGAGGGCCTGACGTCGTCGACCAGATCCTGGAAATGACCGGTGGCTTCGGCGCGGACTACACGTTCGAGGCGACGGGCCGCGTCGACGTGATGCGTCAGGCCGTGGAGTCGGCGCGCATGGGCTGGGGTCTCGCGACCGTGTGCGGCGTCGCCGGCAAGGGGGAGACGCTGGATGTTGTGCCGCGCTTCCTGATCACGGGCCGCCGCGTCGCCGGCTCGTCGTTCGGCGGAGTGAAGGGCCGCGACCAGGTGCCCCAGTTCGTCGACCGCTACCTCGCCGGCGACATCGACGTCGACCCGCTCATCTCCCACACGCTCACGCTCGACGACGTCAACCGCGGCTTCGAGCTCATGCACGCCCAGGACGGCATTCGCAGCGTGATCTCGTTCGACGGCTGATCACTACGCTGTCCTGAGTGGCCGAGCTGCGCACAACCTCCGTCTACAGCCCGACCGGCGACCAGCCGCAGGCGATCGAGAAGCTCGCCGAGGGAATCCTCGCGGGCGAGCGGTACCACACGCTCGTCGGCGCGACCGGCACGGGCAAGACGGCGACGATGGCGTGGACGATCGAGAAGACCGGCCGGCCGGCGCTCGTGATCGCCCACAACAAGACGCTCGCGGCGCAGCTGTGCAACGAGTTCCGGGAGTTCTTCCCGCACAACGCGGTCGAGTACTTCGTCTCCTACTACGACTACTACCAGCCCGAGGCGTACGTCCCGCAGGCCGATCTCTACATCGAGAAGGACTCCTCACGGAACGACGACATCGCGAGGCTGCGGCTCGCCGCGACCTCGTCCCTCTTCACACGCCGCGACGTGGTGGTGGTCGCGTCCGTCTCCTGCATCTACGGGCTCGGCTCGCCGGAGGAATGGCGCGAGCGGATGGTCTACATCGAGGTCGGCGCCGAGCACGACCGCGACCTCCTCCTGCGGAAGCTCATCGACTCGCAGTACGTCCGCAACGACACGATGCTCGGCCGCGGCCGCTTCCGGGTGAAGGGCGACGTCGTCGAGGTGCAGCCCGCGAACCAGGAGACGGCGTACCGCATCTCCTTCTTCGGCGACGAGGTCGAGGCGATGACGCATTTCGACCCGCTGACGGGCGAGGTGCTGGCGAAGCTCGACAACCTCTCGATCTGGCCCGCCACCGAGTACGTCACCTCCCAGCCGACCGTCGAGCGCGCCGTCGACGAGATCCGGAACGAGCTCGAGCAGCAGGTCGCGCACTTCGAGCAGGAGGAGAAGCTGCTCGAGGCGCACCGGATCCGGCAGCGCACCGAGTACGACCTCGAGATGCTCAAGGAGCTCGGTTTCTGCAACGGGATCGAGAACTACTCGCGGATCCTCGAAGGACGGGCCGCGGGGACGCACCCCTTCACGCTCCTCGACTACTTCGCGGACGACTTCGTCGTCTTCGTCGACGAGTCGCACCAGACGGTGCCCCAGCTCGGCGGCATGTACGAGGGCGACCGCTCGCGCAAGCAGACGCTCGTCGACTTCGGCTTCCGGCTCCCGTCGGCCCTCGACAACCGGCCCCTCCGCTTCGACGAGTTCCTGCGCAAGGTGCCGCAGCTCGTGTTCGTCTCGGCCACGCCGGGGCCGTTCGAGCTCCGGAACTCGACGGTCGTTGCAGAGCAGCTGATCCGGCCGACCGGCATCGTCGATCCCGGGGTCGAGCTGCGGGCCACCAAGAACCAGATCGACGACCTGCTGGGCGAGATCCGAGAGCGTGAGGCGGCCGGTGAGCGCGTCCTCGTCACGACGCTGACGAAGAAGATGGCCGAGGACCTGACCGACTACCTGCTCGAGTCGGGGGTCAAGGCGCGGTACCTCCACTCCGAGATCGACACACTCGAGCGGATCCAGATCGTGCGCGAGCTGCGGCTCGGCGAGTTCGACGTGCTCGTCGGCGTCAATCTCCTGCGCGAGGGGCTCGACCTGCCGGAGGTGTCGCTCGTGGCGATCCTCGACGCCGACAAGGAAGGCTTCCTCCGCGGGCGCACGAGCCTGATCCAGACGATCGGCCGGGCCGCGCGGAACGTGAACGGCAAGGTGCTGATGTACGCCGACAAGCAGACGGAGGCGATCAAGGAGGCGCTCGACGAGACTGACCGCCGCCGGGCCGTCCAGCTCGCGTACAACGAGGAGCACGGCATCGTGCCGGAGACGATCGCCAAAGGCGTCTCCGACATCGCCGAGCTGCTCCAGCTCGAGTCGCCGACGGTGCCGTCGTCGCGGCGGCGGCGCGGCGCGACGAAGGTCGAGGGCATGTCGCGCGAGGAGCTCGAGAAGCTCGTCGTGACGCTCGAGGAGGAGATGTATCTCGCCGCCGAGGAGCTGCGATTCGAGTACGCGGCCAAGCTCCGGGACGAGGTCAAGGACCTGCGGCGCGACCTCCAGGCGCTCGAACAGACCGCCGCGTAGCCCCCGGGCTCGGACGCTCCCCGCGCAGGAACTGGTAGGTGAGGGCTGCCAGCGTGGCGCCGCACACGGGCGCGACGATGTAGAGCCACAGGGCGTGGAGGTCGCCCGAGACGAAGGCCGGCCCGATGGAGCGGGCCGGATTCATCGAGGCTCCGCTGATCGGTCCGCCGAAGAGCGCGTCGAGCCCGACCGTGCCGCCGATCGCGATCGCGGCCGCTTCCCCGACGGCTCGCGAGTCGGTGGCGACGGCCATGATCACGAACATGAGGAAGAACGTGAGCACGAGCTCCCAGAGGAACGACTGCCCCTGAGAGCCGCTCGGCATCGTCGCGCCGACGTGGGCATGGTTGCCCAGCGAGGCGCGGAGCAGGGCGGCCGCGAGCAGCGCTCCCGTCAGCTGTGCGCTCCAGTAGGCGGTCGTGCGCGTCCAGGGGAAGTGGCGGGTCAGGGCGAAGGCGAACGTGACGGCGGGATTGAAGTGCGCTCCCGAGATGTGCCCGACCGCGTAGATCATCACCATGATCACGAGACCGAAGCTCAGGGCGACGCCCAGATGGCCGAGCGCCCCGGTTGTCGCGCCGACGACGATCGCGCCGCAGCCCGCGAAGACGAGCGCGAACGTGCCGATGACCTCGGCGACGAGGCTTCGTGCGAGCGGCGGCGGGTCCGTCACCCGGGTAGGAGGTCCCCGACCAGCCGCTCGACGCGCTCGTCGATCTCGTCGCGGATCGTGCGCACGGCTTCGAGGTCCTGTTCGGCGGGATCGTCCAGCTCCCAGTCCTCGTACTTCTTGCCGGGATAGATCGGGCAGGCGTCGCCGCAGCCCATCGTGATCACGACGTCGGCCGCCCGCACGACCTCGTCGGTCAGGGGCTTGGGGAACTCCTGGGCCATGTCGACACCGACCTCGCGCATCGCTTCGACCACCGCGGGATTGATCCGGTCTGCCGGATCCGATCCGGCCGAGCGGACGTGGATCCGGCCACCCGAGCGGAGCTTCACGAGGCCGGCCGCCATCTGGCTACGGCCTGCGTTGTGCACGCAGACGAAGAGGACCTCCGGCTGGTCCTTCGCGACCTCGCCCTGCGCCTGCGCGAGCGCCTGGAGCCGTTCGCGGGCGAACCGGTGCACGAGCAGCGGGACGTAGGTCGAGATCTTCGCCCCGCTCAGCAAGTCGCTCGACTCTTCGATGTAGCGGGCGATCGTCTCGGTCGAGAAGATGCCGGCGAACTCCTCGTGCAGCTCCTCCGCCGCATGCTCGATCTGGTGGCGAGTGATGGGGTCGAGCATCTCGGACATCGTCCGCTCCTGGAGATCGATGGCGGTCGATGTCTATCTTGCCACGACATCGACCGTTGTCAATATCCTGTGGGTCGTGAAACCGCTTGCCCTGCTCACTCCGGACTGCGCTCCGCTGCTCGAAGACGAGATCGGCGAGACCGACGCGCAGCGCATCGCCGGTCTGCTCAAGGTGCTGGCGGAGCCTGCCCGCCTCCGGCTGCTCAGCCTGATTCACGCCCAGCCGGAGGGCGAAGCATGCGTGTGCCACCTGACCACGCCGCTGGGTCTCTCGCAGCCGACCGTCAGCCACCATCTCAAGGTCTTGCTCGAAGCCGGCCTCGTCGAACGCGAACAACGGGGAAGCTGGGCCTACTTCCGGGTCAGACGCGAGCCGCTCGCCGCGATTCGCGGACTTCTCGCCTAGCGGCCCTTGGTGAGCGCTCATTCGGCCGCGCTACGCTCCACGCATGCTCGGCACTGTCGTCTTGTTCATGGCCACGGCTTTCTTCATCGGGGCGGTGGCGCGATTTGCACTGCCCGGGCCGGATCCCATGCCGCCGTGGTTGACGATCGTGATCGGGATCGGCGGCAGCGCCATCGGCTACGGAGTCGTGCTGAGCACGGCCGGAAAGAGCGCTGTCGTCTGGGCCAACCTTGCAAGCTTCGCGGCTGCCGTCGGGCTCGTCGTGATCTACCGCCGCTTCATCCAGAAGCGGCCGCTCTGGGGGAAGGAGGCCTTGCGCTTCCCCGAGCGTGGGTTCGGTGTCAAGGCTTACCGGGAGCGCCTGAAGCGGGCGGGCATCGACCCGGACCAGATCGGGATCCAGGGGATGGGACGGATGCAGCCGACGGCGCAGCAATTCCCGCTCGCGACCGCCCACACGCCTGCGGGCGACCACCCGAGGGACAATCCAGCCCACTATCTCGGCCTGCTCGAGGAGCTCCACGATTCGGGCGTCCTGGGCGACGACGAGTACACGGCGGCGCGGACACGGCTGCTCGAGAGCCTGCGGGCCTAGCGGCCGAAGCGCCGCTCGGCGGCGGGTGTCCACTCGCCGCGCGACCAGCGGAACGTTCGGACGAGGATCGCTTCCGAGTCCGCCTCGTGGACGTGGAGCCCGCGCGCCTCGCCGAGCCGCCGCGGCCGCGGCCGTCCGAGCGCAGCTGCGATCGCGACGACGGCAGTGCGCGTCTCGTCGCCGACGACCTCGAACTCGTGGCGCTCGCTCACCGCAGCCTGGTGGATGTGGCCGGCGAGGATGAGGTCGGCGCCGGCGTCCACGAGCGCGCGGAACACGCGATTCCGCCGCGAGACCGGTCGTTTGCGTGCCGCGCGCCACGGCGCGCCTACGAGGTGGTGATGGAGGACCGCGACGCGGAGCGCACCGGGCTCGGCGGCGGCGAGCCGTTCGGAGGCCCGCTGCAGCTGGGCGCCGCCGAGTGCGCCGCCCTGCTGGCGGAACGGCCGCGCCGAGTTGAGCCCTACCACTCGAAGCTCCGGGGACGAAAACATCGGCTCGGTCGTCTCCCAGACCCGCTCGAACTCGCTCCAGGGCCGCACGAACCGCACCGGTGTGTACGGCAGGTCGTGGTTGCCGGGGACTGCGAGCACGGGCGGGCCGAGCGAACGCAGCAGCTCCGCACCCCGTTCGAGCTCCCGGCGGCGGCCTCTGTTGGCGAGATCGCCGGAGGCGACGACGAGCCGTGGCTCGAGCCGTTCCACGAGCCGCGCCAGTCCGCGCTCGACCTCGGGTTCCTCGTGCGTGCCAACATGGAGGTCGGACACATGGAGGAGCCGGGCATTCACAACCGAACGAGGCTATAGATTCCGGTAATGGCCGAAGAATCCGCCGAGATCTTCGACGACCTCTACCTCGGTCTCCGGGCCGGCGGCGCGCTGCGCAAGAAGAGGCGCGGCGAGGAGCTGACCCATGACGAGAAGGAGGCACTCAGCCGCTGGCAGCGCCTCTCGACGGCGCGGAAGACGGCCGCGATCGGCGCGTTCGCGTTCGGCACGTTCGGCCTCGGCTTCACCCTGGGCGGCCTCGTCTTCGGGCGCTGGCGCAGGGCCTGACGCCAGGGATTTCGTTCCGGAAGCAGAACGAAGCCGACGTGACCGCACCGCTCGTGGAGGCCCGTCGCCATGGCATCGCGCTTGCTCGCCCGCTCCTGCGGGCGCTCGTCATCGCGCTCGCGGGCGGCGCCTGCTTTCTCGCTCCGTGGACCGCGGCTGCCGTGGCCGGCGCGGTGCTGCTCGCTCTTGCCGCCGTGCTGGCCGTGACCGCGGTCGCGCGTTGGGACCGGACGCAGCTCCGGGTCACCGGCAACACGCTGATCGTGGAGCACGGCTTCCTGCGCCGGAGCACTGCGTCGGTCTCGCTCAACGGGACCGTGTTCGAGATCGAGCGGACGTTGCTCGGCCGCATCCTCGGCTACGGCACCGTCGTCGTGGGCGAGCTCGAGATCCACTGCGTGCCGAGGCGGCTGACGCGGCTGCTCCTGCACCGCCCCTGACCTGTCCCGAACGTCTGTTCGGCTCGGTAGAATGGTGTCCACATGGCTGCCGTAGAGCTCGTCGTCCACGGCGCCCGCGAGCACAACCTGAAGGACA
>Ga0335083_10011322_pt1 | contig 10714 bp, 4 predicted proteins | sample Lox_Sample_42_FD_206716 | JGI IMG/M metagenome (GOLD analysis project Ga0335083, IMG submission 206716) | Soil microbial communities from Loxahatchee National Wildlife Refuge, Florida, United States - Lox_Sample_4.2 | ecosystem: Environmental > Terrestrial > Soil > Wetlands | place: USA: Florida... | reverse complement strand
AAAATCAATATTATGAGGACCTATTCTATCTAAAGCTTTAGTTCTCTTCATAATAAAAGCTAAATCAGAAATTTTATTTTTATAATTTACATTTACATTAATTTTTATTAATTTTGGCCTTTCTCTAGTTACAGCCATCATTAAAAAGAAGATTATAGTACCTATAACTCAAACACCTATTCTAGGTGTTCTGTAACTTCCATAATAAAATCCTCTAGCTATATGCGAATATAGTGGAGTCAGTAAATAACTGCTCCCCGAACCGTGCGTGATAGTTTCCCATCACACGGCTCTCTGCAAAACATACAATTAATAATTTAAGGAACACTAAAATGAACCTAGTCCAACTTATCTAGGAAAGCATAAGTTGGTTCATAATAATCTTTACAAAATGAATTATTTAAATTTTTTAACTAAATTGATACCTTGTTATAATACCGAGTGCTGAGTTTACTCACACCTTTAACTCGGATTGAATGCTGGGTTTATCCATTACTTTTAGCTCAAATGACTTTATTAAGATCTTCTATTAGTTATTCTTAATTTATACCCAAAATATATTTTTTTTTTCATCATCTATACCTTGTCTTTTCTGAATTGAGCTAGTTTTTTTATTTCAAAATAACTTAAATTTCCTTTATGTAACTCTAAGTGATGATATTTACACAAAGGGATTTGTTTTCGCAGGAATGCTCCTTTAATTTGTGCTCATGTTGCATTACCAGTTCTGATCTTAGTTCTTACATCTTTGACTCCTCGGATGTGATGATGTTCAATTTTATATCTAGAACCGCATAAAGCACATGATGAGAATTTATTAGCTATTGTTAAACGATTTCCCCAATTTTCCTTCATTACTTTCTCTCAATCGGGTACTTCTTTATTTTTTTTGTAATCATGTGTAACAGAAAGATCTTTCGGTATACTTAATTGTGTGCCCGTATCAGGATCTCGGAGATCAAATCCAAATTTATCAAATGCTTTCTTCATTGACCTTAATTTATATTTACGACTCAAGGTTAAGGCACAGGATTGTCGAAGTATTCAGAATATTCTATGTAGGCTGGATCTATTCCCTGCAAATGAATAAAAGTTTAATATACCATTAATTTTATTATTAAAGAACATTAATAAGGTATACATGTCTAACAAGACGAGGCTTTGTTGGCCCTTTGCCAGGAGAATGCCCTTCTTATTCCTTCTAGCAAAACCATTTTCTATTAATTTATCAATTATTTTGGTTATTGGAGCAGTTATAAACAGTTTAAGTGGAACTTTTCTGCTAAAAACGGTATCTCCTAGTTTTGATCTCACACGATACATTTTATTATTTAATTTCCTGATATGAGCACCTAAAAAATAAAACCCTTCTCTAATATGAGTTATACTTGTTTTCTCTTCTTGTAGAATGGAATCACATCTTTCTTTCAAGGCTTTACTTACTTTTAATTTAATCACTTCAGCATCTGATTTATGTCCGATAACTAATAGAACAAAATCATCCGCGTATCTTACATATAAAAGTCTCTTGAAATTAGGATCTACTGGATCTTTTGCTGGATATTTATCTCGTTCCAGTCTTGCTCTCTCTTTTTCCTTTTTTGATTTTTTTGTGCTTATAATTATTTTCTGTAATCTATTATAAATAGGATTATATCTTCGCTCTTTACCTTTATCAAAAGATGGTTTTAATTCTTCCATTATATATTTATCAAATTCATGTAAGACTACATTTGCTAATAGTGGACTTAATGGACTTCCCTGGGGGAGTCCTCTTTTAGATTTAACTTTAACTTTAGTTAAAGGATCTATGTATCCTGCTTTAAGTATCCTTTCTATGAATTTCAGAAGATGTACACATCCTATATTCTTCTTTAGTAGATCTAGAATTAAATCATGTGGAATCATGTCAAAACATTTATCAATATCTCCTTGAATAACTCAAACATAAGGTCCCCCTGATTTATGTAAAGAGTATAATGCAGTTTTTACTGATCTATTTGGTCTGAATCCATGACTCACTTCTAAGAAATATCGTTCATAGATTACTTGTATGATTTCTGTTATACCTACTTGAACTAGTTTCTCAACTGGAGATCCAATACTTATAGATCTGAATTTACCAGGCTTATTAGGTTTAGGTATATCTCTCCTTATAACTGGTGTAAATTTATATTTTCCTTTCATAATTTCACTACTTATAATTTCTAATTTTTCCAGAGAGAAACCATCTAAATTTTCTAATTTTGGGTCTTTAGGCATATTTCCTGAGTTACTTTTGATTTTATCATAACATAACCCCAGATATTCTTTTTCTCCTAAAATTTTATAAAGATTATAGTATTTATTATTGCTGACATTTGCCGTTACTCGGCTTTCTAGATACTCATGAAGAGTAACTTTCTTCACACTTTTACGTTTCCTGTCTGCTGATGTTTTGCTGTCTGACTTCACATTAAACTTAACGCTACTATTCAGAACTCCGTCTACGCTAGCTGTATTATCAGCTTTCGCGCTTCGATCGAGTGGTTCCTTATTATTGCTTATTGGCTTACGTGTACTGTAAGCTCTGGTTTGTATGACTTTAGCTACTTGCACCCTTGAGAATCTTATGCTAGAAACCCTTTTGGTTACCGATCAATTATCATCCCTCGCAGTATGGATGACAACCTTCGAGCAATTTACTCTTATTTTACCAAATATTCTTAATAGTTTTAAGAACAACGCTTTCTGAAGTAGGTCGGATGTATCAAGTTTGTTATTCTCAACATAGTCAATGCCCTTTCAAAAACAGTTGTAAGCTGTATTTTCCACCATATCTGGTGAATATTCTGCTATAGTAACTGTTATCCTGTTAGGTTTAACAGCTCCGAATATAAAGGGATTCCGTTTTGTTTTAATCAAAGATCGGTCTGGAATAGAAGATAAACCATTCTTCTGCACAATATAAGACTCACACCCCGCACCTGCAATGAAAAAAAAAGATGCCATGTTAGGTAGGGGTCAGAGGATTGGCTACCCTGCCCTCAGAACTGAACGTGATAGTTTCCCATCATTCAGCTCGCCCTTCTAAATTTTTAACAGAATTTATATTCATTAAAATATTTTGATGAAGTATCAGGCTATTTCTGATTCAGAGAGTTAAATTATCAGAAAATTCATATGGTGTTATACTAAAAAAAAAATAAAACATGGCATAAACATTTATGTATTTAAAGAGAATGTAAAATATATTTTAATATAATAAGTGGATATTTTTATAATAACTTAAAAAAAAAACCAGATAAGACCATCTCAGTTTTTCTAAGTTAATAAGTAAATAGATAACTTGGCATAAACAAATTGGGCAACTAGGGTAGGATAGTTAAAATCAGAAGCTTCCATTTTATCTAATTAGATAATTTCTGTATGATTAATTTACATAATTAATTTTTTTTTTTTATTTATGGAGCAGAGCTCTTAAGAGTTATAGTTTTTTGTTCAGTTTCTTAGTCTAGAAAAGTCAGCGGTAGATAATTCTCCATTATGTAATAATTGATGATGATAATTGCAAAGAGGAATTTGTTTCCTTTGAAAGGCACCTTTTCACTGGTTATATGTAGAGTTTCCTACTCTTATTTTGGCTCTTATATCTGAGACCTTTCTCAAATGATGAATTTCCACGTTATATTTAGATCCACATAATGCACAAACGAATTCCCCTCTTATTTCAGTTAATGTATTTTGATAACTGCTTTTCATAAGTTTATCTAAATCGTGGATATTTTTAGATGATTTTTTATATTCATGCTTTACTTTCATACTTCCTAGTTTGGGAAGAGTTATATTAGATAAAGGATCTTCAAGCAATCTACCAAATTTCGTAAAAACCTTGTTCAAAGTTTTCAATTTATGCTTCTTAGCTAGTGTTAGAGCACAAGACTGTTCTAAAATTCAGATTATTCTTCTTAATTGTGCAAAGTTACTAGCAAAGGAATAAAAGTTCAGGATACCATAAATTCTGGCAGAGAAAAATTTAATTATCTGGTAATGTGAATGATTAATAAGATCCCCTCTTCCTTTGGCCTGAACTTTACTTAGATGATTACGCTTTGCAAATCCGTTTTTTATAAGTTTTTCTACTAGTTTTTTGAGTGGAGCTGCAACATACAATCTTCTACTGAATCTTCGTCGTAATTTCTTCTTATTTTTTTCTTTAGATTTATAATTAACTATACTAATTACTTTTTTTAAGGAGCTAATATGCGCTCCAAGGAACTCAAATCCTTTTCGTATACTTACAATAGATGTTTTCTCAACATTAAGTTTAAGACCTAATTTATTATTCAAAAAGTCTCTAATTTGACGTCTAATTGTGTACGCATCTTGTAAGCTGGATATTAATAAGATGACAAAATCATCTGCGTATCTTACATATAACAGTCTTCTAAAGTTAGGATCTATCGGATTTGAGGGATTCATATTCATCATAAGCTTCAAGTTTTTTTTCTTAAGCTCTAGATTTTTTGTTCTGTATCTTGTATTATTTAGGGTATGATATTTTGGATTCACTGCTCTAGCTTTTCCTTTCTTAAATTTAGTTTTAAGTAAGGACATATATATATCTAATTCGTGTAATACAATATTAGATAGAATAGGACTTAGAACGCTTCCTTGTGGCGTTCCAGTATTTGGTTTAACCTTTGAAATTGATGCTATTTTTTTCAATATATAGGATTCTTTTATAGCTTTAGTTATAATTTCTATTGTTCTAGAGCACTTTAATTTTTTTGAAATTAATTTTATTAAAATATTATGTGGAATGCTATCAAAACATTTAGAGATATCTCCATTAATTGCTCATATATAGTTCTCTCCTTGAATATGTAAAATTTCAAGGGCAGAGTGAACACAGTATCCTGATCTAAATCCATGAGACATTGGTAAAAAGATCGGTTCGAAAATATTTTCTAAGATTAATGTTAGGCCTTTTTGTACGATTTTATCTCGTGGTGATGCGATATTTAATCCCCTATTTCCACCTTTAGTTTTGGGAATCTCAATACGCCTAGCAGGTTTAAAATTAAAAAGTCCTTTCTTAATTTTTTGTCCCAAATTTTCGAAATACTGCCATTTAATACCATCTAGTGTTTCTTCGTCTATTCCTTTTGTCATGTTTCCCGGTTTACCTCTGATTAATTTATAACAGGAAAACAGGAATAGAGGATTCGATAATATATGTATAACTCCATTATACTTCTTATCATTTTTATGAATATATTTTGCCAATTCTTTACTTAGTCAACTAGAAATAGGTATACTTTCCCGTCTATTTATTTTTAGGTCAGGGGTCTGTTTACCCTTTATTTTTTTCAAAGTTGGTTTATTTAGAATTGATTTAGAACTATTATCCTTCATACTATATTTTCTAATACTATTGTAAATACCTAGATTTCTATTAATATTATATCTTCAAGTACTAATACGATAATTCCGAACCCGCATAGTGATTAAATTATCTCTAGAGGCGGTTATTTCCCATGCTTTGCTAATTCCTGATATTGGATATTTTAGTCACTTGCACTTTTTAATATTTATAAATATTCCGACATTTCTAATGGATTTTTCCTCTGTTCCACGCACCAGAGAATGAAGAAAAGTACTCTTCCGACTAATTCGGGCTTGTGTAGAGTCTGCATACTGGGAGCGGTTAGGTGTTTCAAGTTCGTTATTCTTGACATATATCCATCCTCCTCACAAATAGTGATTGATTTCCCGATAATCTTTACTTTCTGTTTTTACTAATTGCTTACCTATGCCAAAGGTTATTAACGCTATGACTAGTATTAGTAGGAAGTAAGGGTATTTATATCCATTAACCCTTATTTTTCATGAAATGCTGTTACACGGCGCACCGTGGACATATCTTAATAATCATCCATCTTGTACATCTCTCATAATATGTTCTACTGAATTAAAAGCTAATTCCGCAGTACCTGCATAATGCATAGCTAGCAGTATACCACTTATTATTTGAGTAACTAAGGCCAACCCTAATAATGATCCAAAATTTCATAAATATGAAATTGTACTAGGTTGTGGACTATCTACTAAATAACTATTTAATATAGTTAAAACTGGATTAGATTTAAGAATTCTCATTTTATTTACTTTATTCCACCTTAACAGCAGGTTAAGTAAGATTAAAGGAAAACTCTAAACATTTTTATATTAATTTACTATTAATATTATAAATAAAATCTATTTTTTTATAATATTAATTTACTTAATTTTATTAGTTATATAAAACAAAACAAGATTATTTAAAATTTAAATATTTAAATTTTAAATAATTAATTTACTATTATATAATTTATTTAATATACTTATTTTTAATATATTATAATTTAATAATAATATATATAAATATTTATATATAAATTTATATATGTAGTCAAATATGTAATATATATATATATATATATATATATATATATATATTACATATATATAATATGAATATTCAAGAAAAATTTAACCTGTCTTTAGTTATTCACTAATTTACCTTTAATTTAGACCAAAATAGTTCCACAATCTTAATACTTAAAAAATATCTATATTATTTATTATATAAGTATATAAATAATACAAATAAATTATATATTACATATCTTCTTCATATCAACACAAACTTAAGTTCCTAAAAAAAACAATAATATTATTATTTTTTTATTATAGATTTTCCCACAAACGCAACAACAGATTTTCATCGTCAGATTGACGATGAAAATGAATAAAAACATAAACTTTATTTAATACATTTATATATATATAAAAGAAAAAAATTTGTTAGAAAAATTTTAGTACTATATATATAATATAATAAAGAAAAAAATAAATATAATTTATTCAGGAAATGAATAATTTTTAAAAATATTCATAAACTCTTTCATTTGTAATGAATAAAATTCTTGAACAACAAAAAATAAATTTAATTCTTTGTAATTTATAATATTTACATAATAAATACATAAAAATATAAATAATATTTATATTTTTTAAAATATAATAATATTTTTACACAATTAGTGTAAACTAACAGAATCCTTAATATAAGAAGAAGTTAAAATAGAAAAAACATAACTTTGTATTCCTGCTATAGCTAATTCTAAACCAGAGATAGCTGTAATTAACCCTATTCCTAAAGGTCCTCCTATTATTAATACTCCTCAGCTTCCACTTAAGGCTAAAAAGCCGAACCCTGCTAATATTAGAAGTAATAGATGTCCAGATATTAAATTAGCACCTAATCGCACACCTAGGCTAATACCTTTCGCAATATAAGAAATAAGTTCGATCAAAGCTAATAAAGGAACTAATGGTAATGGAGTACCTTCTGGAGCAAATAAAGTAAAGAATTTTAATCCATGTAATGCTAAACCTAAAAAAGTAACTCCAAATCAAATCATAAAACTCATTGATAAAGTACTTACTAAATGTGAAGTTGTTGCAAAGTTATAAGGAATTAAACCCATTAAATTGCTAAATAATATATATACAAATAAAACAAAAACAAAGACAAAAAAAAATAGACCTACTGTTGCACCAATTTGTGCTAATACCATATTATAAATAGTAAAATAAATAGCTTCTGTACTAAACGATCAACTATCTATCTTAATATTTTCCTTAAAATTACCATATATATAAAAGATTAAAACAAACATTGTTACTAATCCAATATACACTGATATATTTGTTATAAAACCTACAGGAGTATAATTTAATCCTAATAATTCACCAAAAAAAGGCTTTATTTCAAATTGATCCATAGGAGAGAATGTTTTTATATTAGACAGAACGTTCTCATGACTTATTAAAAGTCAATCTTTTGTAAATATAGTAGTATTCATACTTTATACACATATATACCCATCTATTACACACTTGTATCTTATTTATTATTATTTGTTTTTTTTAATAACTATAAATTAATACTCAGGATGGTTTATTAGTTTATATTAAATATAATAACTTAATATTTACTAAGTAAATAACTATAAAATCATTAATAGATTTTATAATCTAATAATCATAAATAATTATTACATATTATAATCTAAACTAAAAGAAATTATATAAATAAATTAAAAAGTTAATATATATAACAAACGTATTAGAATAAAAAAAATAATAAATTATATATTTAGATTAAAATATAAAGAATTTAATTAAATATTAAGAATATAAACTTAAGAAATAAAGGAATTCATTCTATTCTATCTGGATATATAATTTTTAGAATAAAATCCCAAAATATTATATTACATATTTCTATATAAAAGTAAATTAAACCACTATTAATCGATTAATTATATTAAATTATACTATAAATTAAGGATACCTTATTATTAAAATAGACAGATTATAATTATATGTAATTTATACTTTTAAATAAAAAAAAACATATGTTTTTTTTTATTTAAAAATAGGAGGAACCATACAAAGGTTCCTCCTTAGTCTAGATCCGGATCCTCCTAATCTAATAAGATCCTCAGGTTAGGGTTAGTATCTAAATCACAGACAACTTATTTATATCATATTTATATAATAATTAGCTCTAATAAACTAAAAAAAATAGAAGAAAAAAAAAGAAAGTAAATTCATAAAATATATAAAATAAGTATTAGAATCCTGTACTATAAGGCATCATATCAAAAGAAGAAAAGATAGAAATACTAAAAATAATATAACCAAATACAAGAGGTAGTAATTCTTTTCAACAAAGTGACATTAATTGATCATATCTAAGTCTTGGAAAAGAAGCCCTAATTCATATAAAAAAGAAAACAACAATAACTATTTTTAATCCAAAGACATAAGATCCATATATCTTATCTATAAAAATACTTATAGATTGATATAATGTAAATTCATTTGAATAAGATTCCATAAATAATAAAGAATTTGTATTTTCTAAATAGTCAGAATTTTCTATATTTACATTATTTAGCATAGATAATATAAAGGATATATTTACAGATGAAAAATAATTATAATAAATATATAGGAAAGGATCTAATAAAATACTATGTATATTTGGACAATGGTAACCACCTAAAAAAAATATAGACATAAAAGCAGACATTAATATTAAAGAAGAATATTCTCCTAAAAAAAAGAAAACAAATATACTAGCACTATGTTCAGTCATGATTAATATAAACTATTATACCTAATAAACTAAATTTACTACTTATAATAGTTCTACTCAGAACCGTGCATGATAATTACTTATCACACGGCTCCATACAAAAATTTTATATTTAACTTTAGAATTTCCCAAAAAACCAGTAAAAAATTAAGGACTAGTTATAATAAGGAAAACACTTTATATAATTTAAATTACTTAAAGTAAAAATTACTTTTTATTATAAAGTGATATTGATCCTTTATAGATCAGCAATTTGAAAAGATTGATTTTCATTTTTATAGATCAAAACATAATAATATATCCTAATAAAAAAAAAAATAAAAAGAATACTATAATATATATATATATATATATATATATTATAAATTATAAAAATATTATGTATATTTACCTTTATTTAATCAAATTTGAAAAAAAAAAAGAATTATACCCAAAATTAAAAATAAATAAGTTAGAAAATTATTAAATTACATAATAATAAATAAATAAATATAATAATACTTTTATATAAAATAACAACTATGATTTTTTAAGAAACAAAAAAATTAAAATAAGAATAATTAAATTGTTTTGATTGAGATAAATACTCAATCAAAACAATTTAAAAGTAGAGTTTATTAAATATATTTATATTTTATCTTTACATTTCTATTTTTACTCTTATTTTTTAAAAAGTAAAGATATCTAAGTAAATTAGGATCTATTAAATTTAATTTTATTAACAATTTTATAATATCAGTATTATATTTATAATTTAATTTAAGTTGCAAAGTAAGTTTTAAAGAACTGTAAAGTATAGAGAACATTAATTTTAATAAACTAATATAATCATGACAAAAATGAAAAGAATTAATAATAATATTATTAATCTTAATATAAGTAGAAATTATATAATTTATATTAAATTTCAAAAGCCTCTTCATTCCTATTGGTTTTCGCTCCCTATTTAACATACCAATATTGATTAAAACATTAAAAATTAAATATCGTGAAGATAGAAATATAATTTTATGTTTATTATTTGTATTTAACCCATTTGATAAAATAATATTCATAAATTTAAAATTATCATAATGTATATCAACAATATAACTATATATATTTTTTAAAAGCAATTCATTTTTTAGAAATAAATGAATTTCATTTTTTATTTCATTAATTTGTCATTTACAAATACTAGAGTTAATTCCATCTATACCTATAATAAAACTATCATAATACCTTAGATATTTAATATATATATTGTAATTTAAAATATTATTATTTAAACTATTTCCGTTACTAAAATAATTCATAAAATTAAAAGAATTTTGATCTTTAACGATATAATCAAAATTATTAAATTTTTTATAAAAATTTATTTTTAAACTATTAATTTTTTTATCTAATTTATGAAAAAATACATCAATCAATAAATTATCTAATTTATTAGATAATTTTAAATAAAAATTATTATTTATTTTAAAAATAGAATAAGGATCCGGATCGACGATCTGGAGAATCTTCCATACTTTGTATGGA
>Ga0335083_10011321_pt1 | contig 10716 bp, 12 predicted proteins | sample Lox_Sample_42_FD_206716 | JGI IMG/M metagenome (GOLD analysis project Ga0335083, IMG submission 206716) | Soil microbial communities from Loxahatchee National Wildlife Refuge, Florida, United States - Lox_Sample_4.2 | ecosystem: Environmental > Terrestrial > Soil > Wetlands | place: USA... | reverse complement strand
CCCCGTAGACCGGGTCGTACCCGTGCTCGCCGAGGAAGCGCTTCGCCCCCTCGGTCACCTCCAGCGTGAGCCGCCGGTCCTCGAGCAGCTTGCGGAGCCGGCCGAGCTGGATGTCCACGATGCGGCCCAGGTCCGCCTTGCGCAGCGGCTCGAAGACCACCACCTCGTCCACCCGGTTGAGGAACTCGGGCCGAAAGTGGCCCCGGAGCGCGTCCAGCACCCGGGCCCGGGTGGCCTCGTCGAGCCGCTCCTTGCCCTCCATCCCGGCCATGAGGATCTGGCTGCCGAGGTTGGAGGTCATGATCAGCACCGTGTTCTTGAAGTCCACGGTCCGGCCCTGGCTGTCGGTGAGGCGGCCGTCGTCGAGGATCTGGAGCAGCACGTTGAACACGTCGGGGTGCGCCTTCTCGATCTCGTCGAGGAGGATGACCGCGTAGGGGCGGCGGCGGACCGCCTCGGTGAGCTGACCGCCCTCGTCGTAGCCGACGTATCCCGGCGGAGCGCCGATGAGCCGGGAGACGGCGTGCTTCTCCATGTACTCGGACATGTCCAGCCGGATGAGCGCGTTCTCGTCGTCGAAGAGAAACTCGGCCAGCGCCTTGGCCGTCTCCGTCTTCCCCACGCCGGTGGGCCCGAGGAAGATGAACGAGCCGATCGGTCGGTTGGGGTCCTGGAGCCCGCTGCGGGCACGGCGGATGGCGTTGCTCACCGCCTCGATGGCCGGGCGCTGGCCGATCACCCGTTGCTCGAGCCGCTCCTCCATGTGGACCAGCTTCTGGACCTCGCCTTCCATCAGGCGCGACACCGGGATGTGCGTCCACTTGGCCACCACCTCGGCGATGTCCTCGGCGTCGACCTCCTCCTTGAGGAACTTCTGCTTCTTCTGCAGCGTGGCCAGAGCGGCGTTCTGCTGCTCCAGCTCGCGCTCCAGCGACGGGATGGTGCCGTACTTCAGCTCCGCGGCCCGGTTCAGGTCCCCCTGCCGCTCGGCCGCCGCCTGGTCGTTGCGGGCCCGGTCCAGCTTCTCGTTGCTGCCGCGGATCTTGGCGATGGCCGCCTTCTCGCTCTCCCAGTGAGCCTTGAGCGAGCTGAACTTCTCGCGCAGCTCGGCCAGCTCCTTCTCCAGGGCCCCCAGCCGCTCGCGGGAGTAGCTGTCCGACTCCTTCTTCAGGCCCTCGCGCTCGATCTCCAGCTGGGTGATGCGCCGGCGCACGTCGTCGATCTCCTGGGGCATGGAGTCGATCTCGATCCGGAGCCGGCTGCAGGCCTCGTCCACCAGGTCGATGGCCTTGTCCGGGAGGAACCGGTCGGCGATGTAGCGGGCGGAGAGGGTGGCCGCGGCCACGAGCGCGGAGTCCTGGATGCGCACCCCGTGGTGGAGCTCGTAGCGCTCCTTGAGGCCGCGGAGGATGCTGATCGTGTCCTGGACGGACGGCTCTCCGACCATCACCGGCTGGAAGCGCCGCTCCAGGGCGGCGTCCTTCTCGATGTGCTTGCGGTACTCGTCGAGGGTGGTGGCGCCGATGCAGTGCAGCTCACCGCGGGCCAGGGCCGGCTTGAGCATGTTGCCGGCGTCCATGGCTCCCTCGGCCTTGCCCGCCCCGACCAGGGTGTGCAGCTCGTCGATGAAGAGGATGATCTCGCCCTCGGCGGCGGCGATCTCGTGGAGCACCGCCTTGAGGCGCTCCTCGAACTCGCCACGGAACTTGGCCCCGGCGACCATCGCTCCGAGGTCGAGCGCCACCAGGCGCTTGTCCTTCAGTCCCTCGGGCACGTCGCCGTCCACCATCCGGCGGGCGAGGCCCTCGACGATGGCCGTCTTGCCCACCCCGGGGTCGCCGATGAGCACCGGATTGTTCTTGGTGCGGCGGCTGAGCACCTGGACCACCCGGCGGATCTCCTCGTCACGCCCGATGACCGGGTCGAGCTTTCCGGCGCGGGCGTCGGCGGTGAGGTCCCGCCCGTACTTCTCCAGGGCGCGGTAGGTGTCCTCCGCCTCCTGGCTGGTGACCCGACGTCCCCCGCGGAGCTCCTTGAGCACGGACTGCACACGGGCATGGGTGACGCCGGAGGACTTGAGCGCCTCCCCCGAGGCGCCCTTGTCGGCGGTGAGTGCAAGGAGGAGGTGCTCGCTGGAGACGTACTCGTCCTTGAGCGCCTTGGCCTCGTCCTCGGCCTTGTCGAAGAGCTTGAGCAGGCGCTGCGAGAGGGTGGTGCCGCCCTCGCCGCCGGAGACGGAGGGCAGCCCCGCCAGCGCCTCCTCGAGGCGGCTCCGGAGCAGCCCGGGCTCGGTGCCGATGCGCTGCACGACGGCCGGCACCACCCCCTGCTCCTGGTCGAGGAGCGCCACGGCGAGGTGCTCGGGCTCGAACTGCGGGTTGCCCGCGCGGCGCGCGAGCGTCTGGCCGGCCTGGATCGCCTCCTGGGCCTTGACGGTGAACTGGTCGATGCGCATGACGGGCTACAACCTAAGTCTTCTCGCAAACTTGGCAAGGCCGGCGGCTTGGGCCTACAAGCGTCGGTCCGAAGAGCTCCTGTGCCCGCAGTTCGCATCGAAGCCCACGGCGGCTACCTGGTCCGGGCGGAGACCCTGGAGGGGGTGGACTTGCAGGCCCTGGCTCGGGATGCGCTGGAGAAGGAGGGGGTGGCCGAGACGTCGGTGGGGCTGCTCGTCTCGACCTGGGCGCCGCGGAAGCTCGTCCGGCTGGCGTACGACGCCCCCTACACCTACGGACGCCAGGGCGCGCGCTGGTACCGGGGGCACCACGCGCTGGCCGAGGCGCTCAGCCGCGCCGCCCCGCTGACCGTGCACGCCTACGTCTTCGACCCCGATCTGCTCGAGGGCGTGGTGACCTACGGCGGGGGAGCGCGCGTGGGGGGAGAGACGCTGGTCTACGACGAGCTCGACCTGGACCTCGACGAGCTGTCCGACGCCGAGTTCGAGGCGGCCCGCGACCACTGGCCGCTGGGTCGGCTGGCGCAGCTCCTCGGCCTCACCCGGGGCGAGCTGCTCCGCCTGCCCTATGCCCAGGGTGAGCTCCTGTCGCTCGACGGGGCGAAGCCCTAGCCCTGTGCCGGGGGTGTGGCCAGATGGCGTGCGTGCCGCCGCGCATACCAGGCGAGGTAGACGAGGATGGCCAGGTTGCCGGCGAGGATGGAGACGCGGCTCGGCCTCGGATGGCGCCACAGCTCCCACACCTCGGCGGGGAGGAAGAGGCCGGTCACGCCCACCACCAGCCAGGGCCCCCAGGCGTGGCGCTTCTCCAGGGCCCACGCCTCGACGAGATTGATGCCCCCGTCCAGGGCCAGCGCCACCGCCGACCAGCGGAGCCAGCGCAGCGTGGCCAGATGGGAGAGCAGCTCGGACGCATGCAGCGCCCAGGCCCGGGTGGCATGGGCGTGCAGCATCGCCGCGTAGTCCTCGAATCTTGCTGCGAAGCCGAGGAGGACGGCGAGGGTAAGCAGCAAGGAGGCGAGGACGAGGAGCGTCCCCTTCACCAGCTTGTAGATGAGGATGATGCGAAGGCCGGCTTCGTCTGCGCTCCGGCGCGCGTGCTCGCCGGCGGTGCTCATCGCACGGCGGCGTCCGCCTGCTGCACCCACTCCCGGACCCGCGGGGAACGGAAGTACTGGCTGAGGATGATCAGCGTCCCGGCGACGAGGATGGTCTGGAGGATGGCCGCGGCCATGAACGCCGCCGGGGCGAGGACATTGCGCATCTGCTCGGCGGCCGCCCCCTCGATGCCGGGCGGGAGACGAAGCCCCTGACGCAGAGCTTCCGACGCGCGCCGGGCGACGGCGGTGGCCTGGGCGCCGTCGATGGTGCGCAGCACCGCGGCCACCATCAGGGCCCAGACCAGGATGCGCCTCACGTGCTCGCGCGGAAGGCCGGCCGGCCGCAGCAGGCGGGTGGAGGCGACGAAGGTCAGCGAGCAGGCCAGGGCCAGTGCGAAGAGGACCACCATCCGCGGCTCGCGCATCTGTTCCAGGGCCGCGATCTGCGAGACGCGCAGCTGCTCGGCGAGCACCGGGTCCGGGGCGAGGCGGATCGGCGGCTGGGCGGCGCGCAGCTCGGAGACGCGAGCCAGCGAGAAGCCCTCCCAGGCGGCCAGTGTTCCGCAGAGGCCGGCGAAGACGATGGCCAGGACCGATGCCAGGCGCACGCGCGCCGGGAGTCCGCCCCCGGGGCTCAAGGCGGAGCGGCTCCGATGAACTTCAGGCGTAGGTCGGTGAGGAGGGCGTCGAAGAAGCGTTCTTCGTCGGGGGAGAGGTTTCCCCTCGTCTTCTCGCGGAGGAGGGCGAGGAGGTCCAGGCTCTGCCGGGCGAGCGCCTCGTCGCGCTCGGTGCGGCCGGTGTCCGGGTGGGGGGAGGCGCCCATGTGGATCAGGGCCGTGCTGGCCAGCCCGAGCAGGAAGGCGGTGAAGTCTATGGGGCCGCGGGTGCCCGGTGGGTCGTCGATGACGAAGTTTTCGCCGCGCCTTCGGCTGGGCGGTGGCATGCGGTGCCCCCTTCCCGGGGTCAGTCCTGGTCGGGCGCGTCGCTCGGCCCGGAGGTCATCCGGGTCTCGACGGGGAGCGCTTCTTCGGCGAGGTCGGGAAGCTGCTTGAGATGACGCTCCCAGGTCTTCTCGTCGAGCTGGCCTGAATCCCGGTACCGGGCGGCGGTGCGCTTGTCGAACATCTTCGGGTCCTGGGTGTCGGCCATGGAGATTCGAATCCTCGTGGAAGGTGCTTGCCGGGAGTGCCCCGGGCGCGCGACTTTTAGCGCACGGGCCCCCCGGCGCCAACCGCCGGGCCCGCCGACACATGTTTCCCCCTGGTCTCTACGCCTTGTGCGACGACGGGTTCCGACCCGAGCTGCCGGTAGAGGCGCAGGCAGAGGCTTTCCTGCACGGCGGGGCCCGGGTCCTCCAGCTCCGGCTGAAGCGGACCGGCCCGGCGAGGGCGGTCGACATCGCCGGTCGCCTGGCGGAGAGGTGCCGGGCGGCGGGAGCGGTCCTGCTGGTCAACGACCGGGTCGACTGGGCGCTTCTGGCCGGCGCAGACGGCGTGCACCTCGGCGCCGAGGACCTGCCGCCCGAGGATGCCCGGCGCCTGCTCGGACCCGACGCGGTGGTAGGGGTGACGGTGCGGAGCGCCGGGGAAGCGGAGGCCGCCCGCCGGGCGGGGGCCGACTACGTGGGTCTCGGCCCGGTGTTCGCTCCGGTGAGCAAGCAGGTGGATGCACCGGTGCTGGGGCTGGACCGCTTCCGGCGCGAGGTGGCGAACATCTCCTTGCCGGTGGTGGCCATCGGCGGGATCGGGCGCACCACCATCCGGTCGGTCGCCGCCGCGGGCGCCCACGGTGCGGCGGTGGTGTCTGACCTCCTCTCCGCGCAGGACATCGCGTCCCGGGCGCGAGAGCTGGAGGCCGAGTTCGAGCACGGCCTCCGGGACCGGGAGCGCGGACGATGAGGCCGCACGGAGCCCCGCTGCGCCGGCCGGTGCTCGGCGTCACCCCCGACCTCGAGACGGACGGGGACACGCCGCGCTTCGTGGTCAAGGCCGCCTACACCGATGCCGTGCTCCGCGCCGGCGGGCTGCCGTTCCTGCTCTCCTACACCACCGACGCGGTGGTGGTGGACGCCTACCTGGACCGGGTGCTGGGAGTGGTCGTCACCGGCGGTGCCTTCGACGTCCCGCCCGAGGCCTACGGCGAGACGCCGCGCGAGGGGCTCGGCCCGGTCAAGCCGGCGCGGACGGCCTTCGAGACCCTGGTGCTGCAGGCAGCGCTGCGGCGCCGGGTGCCGGTGCTGGCCATCTGCGGCGGGATGCAGCTGCTCAACGTGGTGCTGGGCGGGACCCTGTACCAGGACCTGCGCCGCGAGCTGCCCGGGGCCAAGGACCACGAGCAGAAGCACGACCGGAGCCAGCCCAGCCACCCGGTGGACGTCCGCGACGGCTCGACGCTGGCCGAGGTTCTCGGGCGCGGGCAGCTGATGGTGAACTCCACCCATCACCAGGCGGTCTCGCGCCTGGCTCCGGGCCTGCGGGTCTCCGCCGCGGCGCCGGACGGCGTGGTGGAAGCCATCGAGTCCACCGAGCACCCCTTCGCCCTCGGCGTGCAGTGGCACCCGGAGCTGATGGTGCACACCATGCCGCTCCAGCTCGGGCTCTACCGGGCGCTGGTGCACAAGGCCCGTGAGACCCGCCGCTGAGCGGCCCCGCGTCCTGGTCGCGGCGGGGCTCGATCCCTCCGGCGGTGCAGGGCTGCTCGCCGACATCGGGGCGGTGCTTGCCGCCGGGGGGCGCCCGGCCGGCGTGGCCACGGCGCTGACTGCCCAGGGGAGGCGGTTCGCCATCTCCGCGGTGGCGGCAGGCGTGCTCAGGAGGCAGCTCGATGCGGTGCTCGAGGTCGGCCGGCCGGCGGCGGTGAAGCTGGGGATGGTGCCGGACCGGCGGACGCTCGGGCTCGTGTGGGCGCGGGTGGCGAGGTCGGCCGGGCCTCTCTTGGTCGACCCGGTGGTCCGGACGTCGCGGGGCGAGCGGCTGTCGACGCTCGGGCCCGGGGACTACCGGCGCCTCGCCGGGCCACGGGTGTGGATCGTTCCCAACGTCCCCGAGCTGGGGTGGCTGCTCGGGCGGCCGGCGCCGCGCTCGCTCGACGAGGTGAAGGTGCTGGCCACGTCGTTGCTCGCCGACGGGTTCGGAGCGGTGGTGGTCAAGGGGGGGCACCTCACCGGAGCGCCGGTGGATCTCCTCGTCCTCCGGGAGAGGGTGGTGGCCTTCCGAGGGGTGCGCCTGGCGCGACCGAAAGAGCGCCGTGGGACGGGCTGTCGGTTTGCGTCGACGCTCGCCACCCGGCTGGCGCTGGGGGACGACGAGGAGACCGCGGTGCGCGCGGCCCGGAGCGCGGTGCGGCAGTATCTCGTTGGGGGCTGAGGGCGGCCGGTGCTTCGGGCGCTCGGCTCCCGCGTCGGAGCTGCCCTGACGAAGACGGGCGGTCGGGGACGCCGAGGACGGGCAGTTCCGCCCGTGCAGCAGCGATCCCGCGCTCACGAGACGTGGGGCTCGACCCGTGGCGCCTCGTGCCCGATCGTGCCTCGATTCGACGCGGAGGTGGGCCTCCGGGGGCCCGGCGCGTGGACCCTAGGCAGGTCACCTGCTTCCGTGAAATTCGAAGCTCTTCAATCAGACCGGGCAGTTAGACCCATCCCGAGGATGCAGGGCACCTGACTCGGCCATTCCTCGAAAGCACTCGGAAGTTCAAGGTCTTGCGTCACGAGGGGGTATGCAGGGGACCTGTCTAGGGAGGGGCACCTCGACCGCGTGGAGTTCGAGGCCGGCACGGCACGTCCGCCTCTCGCTCGGTCCCCCGACTCCCGCGACATCCGCCTCCCTCGGAGCACGCGTTCCGCGTTCCGGGCGGCTCGCCGAGCGTCAGTTTCCCCCGACCGTGACGCGTACGCGGACCTCGGTGCATCTGCCGCTGGGTCCGAAGACGGCCGTGAGCACCTCGGCCGGGCTCGACCCATCGAGCGGCACGTACAGCGCCTTCCCCCGGAGGACCACAACGAGCCACGGCGCCAGCACCCTTTACCTCCGCGCACCACCGACGAAGCGAAACGCCTCCCGCACCAGGCTCGCCCAGCTCGGCTTCCCCCCGGACATATCCGCCCATTCCTTCATGCGAACGACGAGAAGAGCTTGCCGTACGTCACCCCAGGCTCCGAGGCGTAGCTCCGGACGATGCGCACGAACCTCGGATCCTCCCCTGCGGGCTCCGCGGGCTTCGCTTTGGCCTTCCTCACGCGTCCCGCGCCCGGCTCTCGAAGCGCGTGAACTCGGAGAGGAAGATGAGGTCCAGGGTCCCGGTCGGGCCGTTGCGCTGCTTGGCGACGATCAGCTCCACCGGCACCGCGCCGCGCGACCCGTAGCCGCCGCGGTCGGTCTCGTCCTCGTCGTCGTCGCGGTGGATGAACATCACCACGTCCGCGTCCTGCTCGATGGCCCCCGACTCGCGCAGGTCGCTGAGCATCGGCCGCCCGCCCTTGCGCTCCTCCACCTTGCGGTTGAGCTGGCTCAGGGCGAGGACCGGGCAGTCCAGCTCCTTGGCCAGCGCCTTCAGGGACCGGCTGATCTCCGACACCTCCAGCTGGCGGCTCTCCACCTTGCCCTTCTGGTGCATGAGCTGGAGGTAGTCCACCACCAGAAGCCCGAGCTGGGCGTGCTTCTGCTTCAGCCGCCGCGCCTTGGCCCGGAGGTCGAACGGGGAGAGGGCGCCGGTGTCGTCGATGAAGAGCGGCGCGTTGAACAGGCTCCCGGCCACCTCCTGGAACTTCTCCTCGTCGTGCGCGGTGAGCCGGCCGCCTCGCAGCCGCTTCATATCCACCCGCGCCGACGCCGCCAGCAGGCGCATGAGGAGCTGGTCGGCCGGCATCTCCAGCGAGAAGATGCCCACCGGCAGCGCCTCCTTCAGCGCCACGTGCAGGGCGATGTTCATCGCCAGCGAGGTCTTGCCCACCCCCGGCCGCGCGGCGAGGACGATCAGCTCTCCCCGGTGGAAGCCGGTCAGCTGGAGGTCCAGATCGACGAATCCGGTGGAGAGCCCGGTGACCCCCGTCGAGGAGAGCTTCATCCGGTCGAGCAGATCCAGCGTCCGCTCCATCAGCTCGCGCACCGGCTTGAGATCGCCTTCCCGCTTGCGCTCGGCGAGGAGGAAGACGCGGCGCTCCGCCTCGTCGAGGATGGCCTCCAGGTCTCCGGCCTCCTGGGTGGCCATCTCCTGGATCTCGCGCCCCGCCTCGGCCAGCCGCCGGCGGACCGCCTGGTCCTTGACGATGCCGGCGTAGGTCACCGCGCTCGCCGGCACGGGGACCACCTGGTCGAGCGACATGAGGTAGGCCGGACCGCCCACCGTCTGCAGCTGGCCCCGCCGCTTCAGCTCCTCGGAGAGGGTGAGGTGGTCCACCGGCCGCTGGGAGGACTCCAGGCCGAGCATGGCCGAGAAGATCTGCACGTGCCCGGGGCTGCTGAAGTCGTCCGGGTGCACCACCTCGGCCACCGCGGCGATGACCGAGTTGTCGTTGAGCACCGCGCCCAGGACCGCCCGCTCAGCGGCCAGATCTTGCAGCGTCCGCCGCGGCTCCGAGCTCTGCAGCCGTCCGGTGATCATCGACCCGCCCCACGCTCCTCACCAGGATGGACCATCGCGGTCCGCCCTGACAGCCCCCGGCACGCAGGGCGGCGGGGGCAGCCGCCCCCGAGGCGGCTCACGCCTCGGGCACCACCTCGACGTGGATGGTGGAGACGACGTCGCGGTGCAGGCGCACCTCCACCGCGTGCTTGCCGGTGGTCTTGATCGGCTCGCCGAGGTGGATCGAGCGCCGGTCGAGCTTGAGCCCTTGCGCGGCCAGGGCCTCGGCGATGTCCAGCGAGGTGACCGAGCCGTAGAGCTTGTCCTGCTCGCCCACCTTCCGCGCGATCCGAACCGTCACTGCATCCAGCTTCTGGGCCTGGGTCTGCGCCGCCTCCCGGAGCTTGGCCTGCCGGGCGGAGATCACCGCCCGGTCGTGCTCCAGCTGCCGCACGTTGGCCTCGTTGGCCAGCACCGCCAGCTTGCGCGGAAGGAGGTAGTTGCGTCCGAACCCCGGCTTGACCGACACCAGCTCGCCCGACTTCCCCAGATTCGGGACGTCCTCGCGGAGAATGACCTTCATCGGCATGGCAGCGTTCCTCTAGCCCACCAGCGCGTTGTAGGGGATGAGCGCCAGCCCCCGAGCGCGCTTGATCGCCGTCGCCACCTGGCGCTGGTGCTTGGCGCAGTTGCCGGAGATGCGGCGGGGGATGATCTTCCCGCGCTCGGTGACGAAGTACTTGAGCGCCGCCTGGTCCTTGTAATCCGGCTTGCTCTTCTCGGCGCAGAAGCGGCAGACCTTCTTCCGGCCGAAGCCGCCCCGTGGGCTGCGGCGCTCGTCCTCCCCGGCGCCGTTTCCACCGCCGAAGCCGCCGCCCCCACCCCCACCCCCACCCCCACCCCCACCACCGCCTCCGAAGCCCTGGCCCCCGCCGCCGGAGCGACCGCCGGACGGACGGCCGCCGGTGCCCGGGGCCGCGCTCGCTGCCATCGCGTTGTCGGTTCCGTTCATCGTTCGTCCTCAGGCCTCCTCGGCCGCCTCCTCCTCGTCGCCTTCCGCGCCGGGGCCCACCCCCTCGCGCGCGGCACCCGTGCCCCCGCCCGCGCCCGGAGGCCGCTCGTCGACGTCGCCCGCCATGCGCACGTCCTCGAGCACCGGGCGGGATTCGGGGTCGACCTCCTCGGCGATCTTCACCGAGAGGAAGCGGGTCACCTCGTCCAAGTTGCGCAGGTTGCGCTCCACCTCGGCCACCATCGCCGTCCCGCCCAGGTAGTGGGCATGCACGTAAATGGCCCGGCTCTGCTTGGCCACCGGATAGAGGGTCTTCTTCTTCCCGAGCACGGTGAAGCGCAGCACCTTGCCCCCCTCGCGGGTGACGATGGCTCGCACCCGGTCCTTGATCCGGTCCACGCCGTCGTCGGTCAGGTCCGGCTTGACCAGGAAGATGGTCTCGTACTCGCGCAGGTGCGCGTTCGTCGTCTCGGGCATGTCGCGTCGTCCCCGTGGGATGGTGCCGTCCGGGAGCTTCCCGGGCAGCGGGGAGCGGCCGGCCGCCGTTCGGCAACCGCGCCGTCTCACCCGACCGCGGGGGCCGGGCAAGG
>Ga0335083_10011320_pt1 | contig 10718 bp, 7 predicted proteins | sample Lox_Sample_42_FD_206716 | JGI IMG/M metagenome (GOLD analysis project Ga0335083, IMG submission 206716) | Soil microbial communities from Loxahatchee National Wildlife Refuge, Florida, United States - Lox_Sample_4.2 | ecosystem: Environmental > Terrestrial > Soil > Wetlands | place: USA: Florida... | reverse complement strand
CGAGGAGTACTTTGCCCTGGGCTATGTCGCCGAGCCGCGTACGATCTTCAAGTCCGTCCGCAAGCTCCCGCCCGCGCATACGCTAACGGTCCGCCGCGGATCGACGGTGCCCGAGCCCGCCTGCTACTGGGACCCGCGCTTTACCCTCGACCGTCCGATCGCACCGGAGGATGCCGCGACCGAGCTCGTGCAGCGCATCGAGGAGTCGGTTCGCTTCCGCATGATTTCCGACGTCCCGCTCGGCGCGTTCCTGTCCGGCGGCGTCGACTCGAGCGCCGTCGTCGCGGCAATGGCGAACATTTCGACCGAGCCGGTCAACACCTGCTCTATTGCGTTTGCCGATCCGGCCTTCGACGAATCGCGATACGCGAAGATGGTCGCGGACCGTTACGGCACGCGACACTTCGTCGACGAGGTCGAGAGCGACGATTTTGGCCTGGTCGACGAGCTCTCGCGCCTCTACGACGAGCCTTACGCCGACAGCTCCGCGATACCGACGTACCGCGTCTGCCAGCTTGCTCGCAGGCACGTGACCGTGGCGCTTTCCGGCGACGGCGGTGACGAGAGCTTCGGAGGCTACCGCCGCTACCGCCTCCATCTCATGGAAGAGCGGATGCGTGGCCTCCTGCCGCTTTCGCTGCGGCGGCCCGCGTTCGGGCTTCTCGGCCAGATGTATCCGAAGGCGGACTGGGCGCCGCGCATGTTCCGTGCGAAGACGACGTTCGAAGCCCTCGGACGCGACTCGGTCGACGCCTATTTCCATAGCATGTCCCTGCTGCGCGACGGCATGCGCAAGCAGCTGTTCACCAGCGCGCTGAAGGCGCAACTCGGCGGCTACTCGGCGGCCGAGGTCTTTCACCGCCACGCGGCGATGGCCGGGACCGACGACCCGCTTGCGCTCGTCCAGTACCTGGACCTCAAGACGTATCTCGTCGGAGACATCAACACCAAGGTCGATCGCGCGAGCATGGCGCACTCGCTGGAGGTCCGCGAACCGTTGATGGACCATGTCCTCGTGGAATGGCTTGGGTCGCTACCATCCTCGCTCAAGGTTCGCGGGCAGGAGGGCAAGTGGCTGCTCAAGAAAGCCATGGAGCCGCGGCTTCCACGGGAAATACTGTACCGGCCCAAGATGGGCTTCGCGGTGCCGCTCGCCGCGTGGTTCCGCGGGCCGCTCCGCGCGCGCGTGCGTGATTCCCTGCTCGGCGAGCGCCTCCTCGATACGGGCTACTTCGATGCGGATTGCCTGCGTAGCCTCGTCGAGCAGCACGAAAGCGGCCGGCGTGATTTCAGCTCGCCGATCTGGGCGGTCCTGATGTTCGACGCCTTCCTGCGCAACGTCCTCGAACGGGAGGCTCCTGCCGGGCTTCTGCACGAGGCCGCGTGAGTCCCGGCGGTGCGTGTACTCCACATCCTCGACCATTCGCTCCCGCTCCACAGCGGCTACGCGTTTCGCACCGCGGCGATCCTGCGCGAGCAGCGCGCCCTGGGCTTCGACACGTTGCAGCTGACAACGCCCCGCCACGGCGGAACGGCGGCAGCCGAGGAGGACGCGGACGGCTGGCATTTCCATCGGACCCCGATGCGGCAGGGCCTGCTGTCGCGGGCGCCCGGCGGCGTATATCTGGAGGAAATGGCGGCGACGGCGCGCCGCGTCGAGGAGCTCGTGCAGTCCTTTCGCCCGGATATCCTGCACGCGCATTCGCCCGTGCTGAACGTGCTGCCGGCGCTCTGGGTCGGCCGCCGGCGGCATATCCCGGTCGTGTACGAGGTGCGCGCGCTGTGGGAGGACGCCGCCGTCGACCATGGGACCACGACGGAGCGCAGCTTGCGATACCGCGCATCCCGTGCGCTCGAGTCCTACGCACTTCGCCGTGCTGCGCATACGACGACGATTTGCGAGGGCCTGCGCGTCGAGATCGGGGCGCGCGGCGTGCCGCTCGAGCGGATCACCGTCGTTCCGAATGCGGTCGACACGCGCGAATTCCGCTGCGGCGTCGAGCCCGACCCGGCGCTGCGCGCCCGCCTCGGGCTCGACGGCAAGACGGTGATCGGATTCGCAGGATCCTTCTACGCCTACGAAGGCCTCGACCTTCTGATCGACGCGCTGGCGCTGATCGCATCGCGCCGCCCCGACCTGCGCCTTCTGCTGATCGGCGGCGGCCCGCAGGAGGAGGCACTGAAGGCACAGGCGAGCGAGCGCGGCCTGTCGGACCGCATCATCTTCACCGGGCGCGTTCCGCACGCCGAAGTGGGACGCTACTACGACCTCGTCGATCTCCTCGCGTACCCGCGCTACCGCATGCGCCTCACGGACATCGTGACGCCGCTCAAGCCGCTGGAAGCCATGGCACAGGGAAGGATCGTGGTGGCTTCCGACGTCGGCGGCCACCGCGAGCTCGTGCGTGACGGCGACACTGGATTCCTGTTCCCCGCTGGGGACGCGCTCATGCTCGCCCAGACCATCGAATCGGTTCTCGGGCGGACGGCGGAATGGCCCGCGATGCGGGTGCGCGCGCGCCGTTTCGTGGAGTCGGAGCGCACGTGGACGCGCAGCGTCGCGCGATATTCCGATGTGTACGGCGCGCTTTGCTCGCGGCCGCGCGCCGCTCTTGGCGGCTCGTTCGGCGGAGGGTGAGCGCGACGTGTGCGGCATTTACGGAATTTTGAGCCTGGACGGCTCGACGCCGGCCAGGGAGACGCTGCAGGCGATGGCTCGGGCTACGGTCCATCGGGGTCCGGACGACGAAGGCGCGCGCATCGACGGCCCGCTTGCGTTCGGAATGCGCCGCCTCTCGATCATCGACGTGGCCGGCGGTCACCAGCCGCTGTCGAACGAGGACGGCACGCTCTGGCTCGTCGCCAATGGGGAGATCTATAACTATCGGTCGCTCCGCGAGGACCTTCTCGCGCGGGGCCATCGCTTCAAGACGCAGTCCGACTGCGAAACGATTCTTCACCTGTATGCGGCCCACGGCGACCGCTTCGTCGAGCATTTGAACGGGATGTTCGCGTTCGCGCTGTGGGATGGGCGGCGGCGGCGCCTTCTGATCGGCCGTGACCGGCTCGGCGTCAAGCCTGTATACCTCTTCGAGGACGGCAAGCGGCTGATGTTCGCGAGCGAGGCCAAGGCGATTCTCGCCGCGGGCGTCCAGCCCGAGGTCGATACCGCGGCGCTGTCGTCCTACCTCGCCCTGGGCTACGTCCCCGGCCCGCGGTGCATCTTCTCCGGCGTCCGCAAGCTCGGCCCAAGCACGCTGCTCGTAGTGGAGGACGGCCGCTCCGAAGAGCGGCGATACTGGCAGCTGCCCCAGGATGTCGATCGCGGCCCGACGGAAGCCGAGTGGTGCGCGCGTGTGCGCTCCCGCCTCGAGGAGTCGGTCCGGATGCAGATGGTGAGCGACGTGCCGATCGGGGCGTTCCTCTCCGGCGGGATCGATTCGAGCGCGGTCGTTGCGTTCATGGCCGCTCACACCGAGCACCCCGTCAAGACCTACTCGATCGGCTTTGAAGGCGGCGGCGCGGAGACCTACTACAACGAGCTCCCGTACGCACGGCGGATTGCGCAGCTCTTCGGCACCGATCATCACGAGATCCTCGTCCGGCCGGACGTGGTGTCGCTGCTTCCGAAGCTGCTGTGGCACATGGACGAGCCGATCGCCGACACCGCGTTCGTCACGACCTACCTCGTGTCGGAGTTCGCGCGCCGCGAGGTCACGGTCATCCTGTCGGGCGTGGGCGGCGACGAGCTCTTCGGCGGCTACCGCCGTTACCTGGGCAGCCACTACCAGGGCTATTTCGAGCGCTTGCCGATGGGGTTGCGCCGCGCGGCGTCGGCGCTGGGAGAAAGGCTGCCGAGCGATCGCCATTCACCGCTCCTCAACGCCATGCGCCTCGCGAAGGGCTTTCTCGCCACGGCCGGCATGCCGTTCGCCGAGCGCTACCGATCCTACGTCGAGGTCTTCCCGAGCGGGGCGGCGGCACAGCTCATCGGCCCGGACCACATCGCCGGGCACGACGCCCTCGGAGTGGCGCTGGCACAGGCGACGAGCGCAGACGACGTCAACCGCATGCTCTTCGTCGACACCGAGACGCAGCTACCGGACGATCTGCTTCTTCTTACCGACAAGATGAGCATGGCGGTGTCGCTCGAATGCCGCGTCCCGCTGCTCGATCACGAGCTCGTCGAGCTCGCGGCGCGCATGCCGGCGCAGGTCAAGATGCGCGGCGGGCGACTCAAGCATCTCATGAAGGCGGCGCTCGCCGGCGTGCTTCCCGCGGACATTCTCGCGCGCAAGAAGCGCGGATTCGGCACGCCGATGGGTGCGTGGCTCAAGGGCGACCTGTCGAAGCTCGTTCGCCATCTGCTCTCGCACGAATCCGTCCGCACGCGAGGCTTCCTTCAGCAGCCGAGAATCGACACGCTGATCTCGGCGCACGAGGCGAGCAGAGTCGACGGGACGGACCAGCTTCTCGCGCTCCTAAACTTCGAGATCTGGGCGCGGATGTACCTCGACCGGCGCGACCCGGCCGACGTCGCCCACGAGCTCAAGTCGGTGGTCGCATGAGGGTCCTCGTCGTCTGCCACCGCTTTCCCTTTCCGCCCAAGCGGGGCGGCAAGATCCGGCCGTTCAACGTGATCAAGCATTTATCCCAGAGCCACGACGTGCATGTCGCCTCGATTGCGCGTTCCGCGCTGGAGGCGAAGGAAGGCGAAGGGCTCTCGCAATTCTGCGCGGGCTACGAGATGGGCCGGGTCTCCAACGTCGTGCAGGCGTTGCGAATGATGGGCCGGTTGCCGACAGCCACACCTTCCTCGATGGGCTTCTTCTACTGCCCGGACCTCGCGCACCGCATCCGCGAGATGGTGGCGGACCGGCGCTTCGATTTGATCTTCGTTCATTGCTCCTCCGTTGCGCAATATGTCGACGACGTGCGGGGAGTCCCGAAGATTCTCGATTTCGGCGACATGGACTCGCAGAAGTGGCTCGAGTACGCGCGATACAAGCCGTTTCCCCTGTCGCTCGGCTACCGTCTCGAGGGTGCCAAGCTCGAACGCGAAGAGCGCCGGCTCGCGTCGAGATTCGACATGTGCACGGCGACCACGCGAGCCGAGTGGGAGACGCTTCGTAAGCTCGGAACCGCTTCCGCCTCCGACTGGTTTCCCAACGGTGTCGACAGCGAATACTTCGCGCCTTCGGGCGAGCCCTACGATCCCGACGGCATCGCGTTCGTCGGGCGCATGGACTACTACCCGAACCAGGAGTGCATGTTCGACTTCTGTGCACACACATTGCCGCTCCTGCGCGCGCGTCGACCGAGTCTGCGACTCACGATCGTCGGCGCCGACCCGTCGCCTGCGGTAAAGCGTCTCGAGCGCCATGAAGGCGTGACTGTCACGGGGTCGGTCCCCGACGTGAGACCTTACCTGCGCAGGTCGGCGTTGATGATCGCCCCGCTCAATATCGCCCGCGGAACGCAGAACAAGATCCTCGAGGCTATGGCGATGGGCGTCCCGGTCGTCGCGAGTACGACCGCCGCGGGAGGCGTCGATGCGTCGGCGCCGGCGGACTTCCTTGTCGCGTCCGAACCCGGCGGCTACGCTTCGGCGATCCTCCGGATCATCGAGAATCCCTCAGAGCGCAGCCGGCTCGCCTTGGCGGGGCGTGTCCGGATGCTCGGTCACCACGCCTGGAGCCACTCGATGAGGCGCCTCGACGCCATTATTGAACGCTGTCTGTCGACGCGCTCCGGCGACCGCATCGCAACGGAAAGGCAATACGGATGACGCAATGGACATAAGCATCTTCGGCCTCGGGTATGTCGGCGCGGTTTCGCTCGCCTGCCTCGCGCGCGACGGGCACCGCGTCATAGGCGTGGACATCGACCAGGCGAAGCTCGAGCTGATTGCCGCGGGGAAGACGCCGGTGGTCGAGGAGGGCATGGTCGAGCTCATGTCGCGTTCGGTTGCGAGCGGGCGTGTCGTGGTGACTCGCGACGCGCGGCAGGCCGTGACGCAAAGCGAGATATCTCTGATCTGCGTCGGCACGCCATCGGCGCCGAACGGGAGCCAGGACCTTACCGCGATGTTGCGCCTGACGGAGGACCTGGGCGCCGCGATGCGCGAAAAGACGACACCGCACATTTTCGTATACCGCTCGACCGTCGTTCCAGGAAGCGTGGAGGACGTGCTGCGGCCGATTATCGAGGCGAGCTCGGGCAAGAAGGACGGCTTGGGGTTCCACGTCTGCTTCCAGCCGGAATTCCTGCGCGAGGGCTCGTCCATCCGGGACTATGACAGGCCGCCCCTTACGATCGTGGGCGCGAACGCCCAGGCGGCCGTCGACAAGCTGCGCGACCTCTTCGGCCATCTCCCGTGCGAGTTCCTGACGACTTCGGTGCGAGCGGCGGAAATGGTGAAGTACTGCTGCAACAACTTTCACGCGCTCAAGATCACTTTCGCCAACGAGACGGCGCGCCTTTGCGAAGCCCTGGACGTCGACCCCTTCGAGGTCATGGGACTCGTCTGCAAGGATCGCCAGCTCAACATTTCGCCTGCGTACCTGCGGCCAGGGTTCGCGTTCGGCGGCTCCTGTCTGCCGAAGGATCTTCGCGCGACGATGCACCTTGCCAAGGTGCATGACGTGGAGCTGCCGATGTACGCAAGCATCCTTCCATCCAACCGGATGCACATCGAGCACGCGATCGGGAAGATCGAGGCCATGGGCCGGCGCAGGATCGGCCTGATCGGGTTGTCGTTCAAGGTCGGCACGGACGACCTTCGCGAGAGTCCCCTCGTTCTGCTCGCCGAGCACTTCATCGGCAAGGGATGGCCGCTGCTCGTTTACGATCCGGAGGTGCACCTGTCGAACCTGCTCGGCGCCAACCGCCGCTTCATCGAGCAGCACGTTCCCCACCTCGGACACCTCCTGCGTAGTGACCTTGCCGAGGTGATCGGACACTCCGACGTCCTCGTCGTGGGCCTCAACGACACCGCCACCGTGGCGGGACTGCAGCAGCACGCTACGGCTGAGCACGTCGTGTTCGACGTAGCCGGAATTGCGCACGGGTCGGAGCTGCGTGCACGCCGCGTGGGCTTATGCTGGTAGCGCAATGACCGTAGGCATCACCGTCAACGTGATCGCCCTCGCCGCGCTCCTTGCCCTCATGCTCTGGTGGGGACGGCCCCCGACGGAGACGACCCGGCTCCGCAACGCGCTCCGCGTCCAGCCCAGCCGGGGCGAGGACTTCACGTGGCATCCGCCGGACTTCCCGCCGGGCTTCGACGTCGAGCGTCTACGCCCGGACGAGGAGCTGCGCGCAATCGTGTCGGCCATCGGGGTCGATGCCGTGCAGGGCGACTGGGAGAAGTCCCTTCTCGTCGCGGCGCACCTCGCTGAACGAGCGAAGACCGAGGGACCCATCGGCGGCGACCCGGTGACCACCTACCGTGCCATCCGAGCTGGAATGGGGTATTGCGCGGACTTCGTCAAGGTGTTCCTGGTGCTTGCGCATGCTGCGGGCATTACGGCGCGCCAATGGTCGTTCTCCTTCGATGGCTTCGGTGGACATGGCCACACGGTAGCGGAAATCTTCGACCGCGAGCGCGGCCGATGGCTTCTCCTGGACGTGTTCAACAATTTCCACATCGTCGATGCAGCTAGCGGGGAGCCTTTGGGCGCTCTCGAGTACCGCGACGCGCTGCAGGGTCGCAGAGGTCTCGCTCAGAGGAGGATGAATGGGCCGGGTCGCCCAGGCTTCGTCCACGAGCACAAGGCGGTCGAGTACTACTTACGTGGCGTCGATCAGTGGTATCTCACGTGGGGTAACGCGGTGTCCTCGCGCTATGCGCACCCGCTGGTGCGACGGGCGGGCCGGTTATCCCGCGTTCTCGGGGACCTCGCGGCGAATGTGATCGGGGCCCAACCGCATATCCGGATTTACGAGACTGCGGATAATGCGCTGGCAGTCCGGCGCATTTTCGCGCTCCGCAGTCGCCTGCGGCTGCTGCTCGCGGTCGCGTTGCTGCTTGTGCTGACCCTTGCGGTACAGCTTGCGATCGTGCTCGCACGGTGAGCGCACTCGTGGACCCGTTTCCGCGAATCGTCATCGGCCTCGTCGGGCCTCTGCCGCCTCCTTCGGGCGGGATGGCGAATCAGACGCAACAGCTCGCCCGTCTCCTCGAGGAGGCCGGCGTGCGGGTCGAGGTCGTGCAAGTCAATCCGCCGTATCGGCCCTCGTGGATCGCGCGCGTGCGCGTCGTTCGCGCCGTGTTTCGATTGTTGCCGTACGTCGCCCGTCTGCTCCGCTGTGTGCGACGCGTCGATCTCGTACATGTCATGGCCAACTCGGGCTGGGCATGGCATCTGTGCGCCGCGCCCGCGATCTGGGCGGCACGCCTGCGAGGCGTTCCCGTGATTGTCAACTATCGCGGCGGGGAGGCGCCAGCCTTTCTTGCGCGCCAGGCTGCGTGGGTGCGTTTCACGCTTCGCGGCGCAGCGGCGCTCATCGTTCCGTCCGGGTTTCTCAAGGCCTCGTTTGAGGGGTTCGGTATCCCTGCGCAGATCGTACCCAACATCGTCGACCTCGCTCGCTTCTTTCCCGATCCGGCGCGCCGGCCCGGCCGCCACGCTATTGTCACGCGCAACCTCGAGGACATTTACGATATTCCGACGGCGATGCGCGCGTTTGCGCGGGTTCGCGAAGCGCATCCGGACGCCACGCTCACCGTTGCGGGGTCCGGGCCGCGGCACAGCGCCCTCGTAGCGCTCGCGAAGGAACTGGGTATCGCCTCCGCGGTGTCGTTCAGCGGGCGCCTCGACAACGACCTGGTAGCGGAGCTGTATCGTACCGCGGACGTGCTGCTCAATCCGTCGACTGTCGACAACATGCCCATCTCGCTCCTGGAAGCGATGGCAAGCGGCGTTCCCATCGTGAGCACCGACGCGGGTGGCATCCCGCACATGGTCGAAAATGGCACGACAGCGCTGCTCGTGCCCGTCGGCGACCCGGCGGCGATGGCTGCCGCCACCATGCGGATTTTCGCGGAACCTGAGCTGGCGGCGTCGCTGGGCCGGGCCGGCATCGAGGCTGCGAACGCATTCGCCTGGCCGCAGGTCCGGCCCGTCCTCCTGCGCACATACGCCGAGGCGCTCGGGATACGGTCCTGGCAGGCGCTTGCCGCATGAGTGCGTGGACGCGCTTCGCTGCGGGTGTCGTCTTTCCCTTGCACGAGCGCGCGAAGGGCCACTCGACGTTACGGCGGCTACGCGAGCTCGAGCAAAGCCAGTGGTGGAGCCGCGAACGCATCGAGGCAATTCGCGTCGAGCGGCTGCGCACATTGCTCGAGCACGCGAAAGCCCATGTTCCTTACTACCGCGACCTCTTCGCGAAATCCAGCTTCGAGCCGGGATCGGTTGGATCCGTCGATGACTTGCGCCGCGTTCCGTTTCTCAGCAAGGCGCTCATCCGGGCGAACGTCGACGCGCTGAAGGCGGACGGCGGGCGGACACTGAAACGCTACAACACGGGGGGGTCGAGCGGCGAGCCGCTGGTCTTCTACATGGGCAAGGACCGCGTGAGTCACGACGTGGCCGCGAAGTGGCGCGCCACTCGTTGGTGGGGGGTTGACATCGGGGACCCGGAGATCGTCGTTTGGGGGTCGCCGATCGAGCTCGGGGCGCAGGATCGATTGCGCGCCATCCGTGATCGGCTCCTGCGTACGCGATTGCTCCCCGCGTTCGAAATGACGGAAGCGAAGCTCGACGCGTTCGTCGCCTCGATACGGGCGACGCGCCCGCGCATGATCTTCGGCTACCCGTCCGCGCTCGCCCATATCGCCCGGCACGCAAGGCAACGGCGCCAGCGCCTCGACGATCTCGGCATCGTGGTGGCTTTCGTCACGTCGGAGCGACTCTACGACCATCAGCGCCACGAGATCGCCGCCGCGTTCGGTTGCAAGGTCGCGAACGGCTACGGGGGACGCGACGCGGGGTTCGTGGCGCACGAGTGCCCACAAGGCGGCATGCACGTCAGCGCCGAGGACATCGTCGTCGAAATCGTCGATACCGACGGCAATCCCTTACCGGAAGGCGAGGCCGGCGAGATCGTGGTGACGCACCTCGCCACGCGAGACTTTCCGTTCATCCGCTATCGCGTGGGCGACATCGGCGTCCTCGGAAGCGCGTCGTGCCCGTGCGGTCGCGGTCTTCCGCTGCTCTCCGACGTCCAGGGACGGAGCACCGACTTCGTGGTCGCCCGCGACGGTACGGTGATGCACGGACTTGCGCTGATCTACGTCATGCGCGACCTGCCGCAAGTCGCTTCGTTCAAGATCGTCCAGGAATCGCGCGAACACCTTCGTGTGCTGGTCGTCCCCTCAGAGCCCTTGACGAGCAGCGTGCGTGCCGCGATTCGCGACGGACTGTGCGCGCGGCTCGGGCACGACGTGACGGTGGACATCGAGGAGACGAGCGAGATTCCCGCGGAGCGCTCCGGCAAGTTCCGGTACGTCGTCAGCAAGGTCGATAGCGCAACGCAGTGACGCTCGCGCCGCCTCAACCCGGCTTGCGCAGGACGACCAGGATCCACCCCTTGAGGAAGTGCAGCGGGGTGAATCGGTTGATGAGCTTCTCGTAGGCAGTGCCGAGCAGGAACAAGGGGCCACTGAAAAGGAAATAGGCCGGATATTGACCGAGGTAGTCGAAGGACACGACGTC
>Ga0335083_10011319_pt1 | contig 10718 bp, 9 predicted proteins | sample Lox_Sample_42_FD_206716 | JGI IMG/M metagenome (GOLD analysis project Ga0335083, IMG submission 206716) | Soil microbial communities from Loxahatchee National Wildlife Refuge, Florida, United States - Lox_Sample_4.2 | ecosystem: Environmental > Terrestrial > Soil > Wetlands | place: USA: Florida... | reverse complement strand
GTGTGCGGCGCGGCGGCGGACGCTTGCTCCCCGGCGGGATCGGCAAAAAACGGATCGAGATTGAGCGTGCGCAACGTCGAGAGCATTTCCTCGACGGCGAGCTCCGCGGCCGTCGGACCGCCTTGCGCGCCGCGAATGGCGCGGAGGCGGTTGAGGATGTTGGCCAGATTGTGAAAGAGGCTGCGCGGCGCCGCGCCCTGGCGCAGGAGCAGGTCGGCGATGAACAGCGGCTGGCTGTGCGCCTGGTAGAGCCGGCGGTAGGCGTCCTGCGAGCCGAGCAGGCGAAGGAGGGCGGAAAGCTCGGGCGCCTCCCGGTCGGCGACGGGTTTGGCGCCGGCGCCGAGGGCGTGGCGGAGCGCGCTGCACGTCATGATCGCGCGCTCGAGATGCGCGCCAAGGCGGAGAAAGTACCAGGCGGCGTCATGCACCATCGTCCGCTCGGCCGTGCCGAGAAAGGCATTGAGATCGACCAGCACGCGGGCCACCGTTTTCGCCGTGATGTCTTCTACCGCGGCCGGGTGCGGGTGCAGGGTCTTGCGCCGGGCGGCGTCGAGGCTCGCCACCAGGCCGGGCAGCAGCACCCAGGCCTCGGGGCTGAGATGGTCGCGCAGACGGCGGGCGTTGTCGGCGGCGAGGCGGACCGAGGTGTAAATCGAGCTGGCGTGGTGCGCATCGAGCGTCATGCGCCGGGCGGCCTCGGGCGAAAAGGCCTCGTGTGGACGCGTGCGCAGCGTCATGCGCTGGGTCTCGGCATGGCCGGTGGCCTCGAGCAGCCCCTGCCAGACCGGCAGCCAGCGGCGGCGGTCGCGTGCGGGAATTTCCTCGAGGGCGACGTCGTCGAGGATGGAGAGCATGCGTGCCGTGGTCTCCGCGCGTTCGAGATAGCGGCCAAGCCAGAACAGGTTTTCGGCCGTGCGCGATCCCAGCGGGGTGGGCGGCGCGGCCGGCTCGCCCGGCGCCGCCGACCGGTCGTCGCCGGCCTGATTTTCGCGGCCGGTGGCGGGATCGTTTTGCAGGACGAGCGCGTCGGCGGTCAGCCCCAAACGGTCCGGCAGCGGATCGTCGGGGCCGAGGCGGACCAACCCGCCGGGCATGACCAGGCAGGCCTGGTCCTGCACCAGCACATAGGCGCTGAGCCGGAAGGGCGGAGAATGTTTTGCCCCGGGCTGAAGCGGAAGCGGGCACAGGATTTTTTGCGCGACGTAGCCGAACGGATTTTCCCGCACCTCGCGCGCCAGTCCGCGCGGACCGAACAGCGCGGGTTCCGGTTGGTGGAGGGACGGATCACCGAGCCGCGGATCGTGGACGGCGCGGAGACGGTAAGCGTCGCTTGCCTCCAGAACGAAATCGAGCTGATCGGTGTCGCCGCAGGTGTAAGTGGGCAGGCCGGGCAGGAGCGGCTTTTCCCCGAGATAGAAGCGGGTGAGGCGCGGCAGGTAGGCGTCGAGCGCGCGGCTTTCGGCGAGGCCCGAGCCGATGGCGTTGGCCACGGTCACGCCGCCGCGGCGGATGCATTGAAGCAGGCCGGGAACGCCCACCGTTTCGCGGTCGGTGGAAAAAACGACCGGATCGATGTGAGCGTCGTTGAGGCGGCGGTAAATCACATCCACCGGCTCAAGGCCGGCGATGGTTTTGAAATAAACACGATTGTCGAACACGAGCAGGTCGTCGCCCTGCACGAGGGGCAGGCCCATCTTTCGGGCGAGAAAGCTGTGCTCGGCGTAAAACGGATCATGCGGTCCGGCGGTGAGGAGGACGATGGCCGGGCCGCCGGCGCGATCGATCGCGGCGCGCGGCGCGAGCTGCTTCAGCGTATCCAGGAGTTGGAGCGGGAAATTGACGATGCTGTGATGGTCGGGCAGCGCGCGGTAGATCTCCCCGGCCTCCTGGGAGAGAAAACGCCGGTTTTGCACGGCGATGCCGAGGCCGGTGGGCGAATTGGTGTGCGTGCCGGTGACGAGCCAGCCGGCGGCGGTCTTGACGAGGTCGAAGCACAGCAGCATCGCCGGGCGCTTGCGCTCGGGCTCGAGATCGAGGCAGGCACGGCGGTAATAGGGATCGTTGAGCACGATTTCCGGCGGCAGCAGGCCGTCGCGCAGGACCAGCTGGCCGCCGTACGCATCGAAGAGAAAGGCGTTGGCCAGCCGCGCGCGCTGGCGCAGGCCGGCCTCGAGCTGCGCCCATTCCGCCGCCGGCAGGACCAGCGGCACCGGTTCCAGCTCCCAGAACGGCCGGGTCTCGCCGTCGCGGCGGAGGCTCGATTTCTCGGGCGAAAGTTCGGCCAGGCTGGCGGTGCGAATGGCGGCGCGCAGGCGGACCCGCAGTGTCTGGCGGTGCGCCGGCGTGAGGCGCGGGAGTGGGACGGTCGGCTGGGGACGGGCGGCGGGCATCGATGGCGCGAGACGGCGCAAAATTGGCGTGAAGGAGGCGGCACAGGCGAGAATTTTATCGCCGTCGGACGGTCTCTCCCCGAAAACGGCGGCCATGCTGCCGCTTTGGGACGAAAATCCGACGCGCCGCCCGCCGGTCATGACGGTGCTGATCATCGCCGCCAACCTGGGCGTCTTCGCCTACGAGGTGCTGCTCGCGCTGCAGAGTCCGCGGGCCTTCGAGGCGTTCGTCGGGGCGCACGCGCTCGTGCCCGGCCGGCTGCTTGCGAGCGGGATCGATCCGCGCGAATGGAGCACGCTTTTCACACACATGTTCCTGCACGGCGGGTTCATGCATGTCGCCGGCAACTGCTGGTTCTTCTGGATTTTTGGCAACAACATCGAGGACCGGCTGGGGTCGCTGCGATTCCTGTTTTTTTATCTCCTCTGCGGGCTCGGTGCGGCGGCGCTGCAAATCGCGGTCGATCCGGGCTCGGCGCTGCCGATGCTGGGGGCGAGCGGGGCCATTTCCGGCGTGCTCGGCGCCTATCTGATCCTTTTTCCCACGGCGTGGGTTTACACCCTGGTGCCGTGGATCGTGCCGATCATCCCGGTGCCCGCGTTTTTGTTTCTCCTTGTCTGGTTCGTCTTTCAGGCGCTCAACGGCGTGGGCTCGCTGCTGAGCGGCGCGGGCGCGGCGGCGGGCGGCGTGGCCTGGTGGGCGCATGCGGGTGGATTCGCCGCGGGCATCGCCCTGATTTTTTGGGCGAAGGGCGCCGGCTGGGTGCGATCCCGGTGATTGGCCGGCGCGGCGGAACCGCGGCCGGCCTCAATGGTTGCCGCCGGGGTCGTCGGGCTTGAGCAGGGAGGCAAAGATCGCCTTGTTGGAGGCTTTCATGTAGGCCTCCCTGGCCTCGATGCTGCCGTCCCGCACGCGGTTCATCAGGCTCTGGTCCATCGTGATCATGCCGTCGGCGGAACCGCTTTCGATGATGGCGCGGATGTTGGCGATCTGCCCGCTGCGGATGGTGTTGGGCAGGGCCTCGTGCTGGAGCAGGATTTCGTGCACGGCGCAGCGGCCTTTGGGCACGCGCCGGCACAGGAGTTGCGAGACCACGCCGGCAAGGCAGCCGGCCAGCATGACCCGCACCTGGTTCTGCTCGTCGGCGGGAAACGCATTGATGATGCGGTCCACGGTCTTGGGTGCGTTGTTGGTGTGGAGCGTGCCGAACACCAGCATGCCCATCGAGGCGCAGCCCAGCGCGATCTTGATGGTCTCGAGTTCGCGCATTTCGCCGAGCAGCACGATGTCGGGGTCGTGGCGCATCGCCCCCTTGAGCGCGGCGTCGAATGACGTCGTGTGCTCGCCGACCTCGCGGTGCACGATGACGGATTTTTTCACCGGGTGCACAAACTCGATCGGGTCCTCGATGGTGATGATGTGCCTGGCGAGGTTCGAATTGATGTAATCGATCATCGCCGCGAGGGTGGTGGATTTGCCGCTGCCGGTCGGGCCGGTGACGAGAACGAGGCCTTCATTGAGATGGCAGAATTTTTTCAGCGCAGCGGGGAGCTTGAGTTCGTCGAAGGAAAGGATTTTAACCGGAATCTGCCGGAAGACCGCCGCCTGGCCCCAGTGGTTGTAGAGAAAATTGGCGCGAAAGCGCGCGATGCCGGGCACCTCGTAGGCGAGGTCGAGGTCGTGGCGCTCAAGAAAATCGGCCCAGCGTTTTTCCGGACAGATTTCCCGCAAAAGGTTTTCCGTCGTCGCGGCATCGAGCGGGGTCTCGGCGATGGGCTGGAGTGTGCCGGAGATGCGCGCCTTGGGCGGGAGCCCGACGGTGAGGTGCAGGTCGGATCCGCCCTTTTCGATCATGGTGCGGAGGAGCTGGTCGATGGCGGGCATGGATAAAAAATCAATTCGGCAGCCGGCGGTCACGATCGGCGGTCATGAAATCCTCCCGCGCAGCACGCGGTTTGTGATGTTGGCCAGCGCGGTTTCGCGGGAGATTTTTCCCTCCTGCCAGAGGCCGAAGATGACGCTGTCCATCAGGCACATTCCCTCCTTCACGCCGGTCTCCATCGTGTTGCGAAGGCCGGTGGATTTGCCTTCGCGGATGAGGCTGGCGATGGCGAGGTTGTTGATGAGGATTTCGCATGCGAGCACGAGGCCGCCGCTGGTGGCGGAAAGCAGGCGCTGGCAGACGATGCCGCGCAGGCTTTCGGCCACGGTCGCGCGAATCTGCATCTGCTGGGCCGGCGGGAAGACATCGAGCAGGCGGTTGAGCGTGGTGGCGGCGTCGCTGGTGTGCATCGTGCCGATGACGAGGTGGCCGGTCTCGGCGGCGTTCACCGCCATCTCGATGGTTTCGAGGTCACGGAGTTCGCCGATGACAATCACGTCGGGATCCTCGCGGAGGGCGCTCTTGAGCGCGGTGAAAAACGATCTCGTGTGTTCGCCGACTTCACGCTGCGTGACATTGCAGCCGCGCGCGGCCTGCACGACCTCGATGGGATCCTCCACGGTGATGATGTGGTCCTCGCGCGTTTCGTTAAGGTAGGCGACCATGGCGGCGAGCGAGGTGGTCTTGCCCGCGCCGACCGGGCCGGTGATGAGAATGAGCCCGTTGTGGTAGGAAAGCAGGCGCTTCAGCGTCTCCAGGTGCGTGGCGAAGCCGAGATCGGCGAGTGATCTCACCTGCGCGGGAACCATGCGATAAGCGCCGGCCACGCCCTCTTTGTGAAACATGAGGTTGACGCGGTAACGCTCGGCGTCACCCGTGGCCAGGGCGTAATCGTAATCGAGGCGTTCGAGAAAGATTTTCTGCTGGCCGGCGGAGAGCAGGACGGTGTTGAGGCGGAGCGCGTCGTCGGCCGTGAGCACGTGGTCGCCGATGTAGGAGAGCACGCGGTTCTTGCGGATGAACGGCCGCGCACCGGTCGAAAGATGTAGGTCGCTCGCGCCGGAGTGGGCGGTGGTGCGGAGCAATTCGCGCAGCGCGGCGGCAAGTGCGGCGTCATCGATCCCGGCGAGCTGCGCAAAGGGAAAATTGAGCGCAGTGGGCGCCGGCGCGGCGGCGGCGGACTCGTCTTCGGCGAACGCGAACGGATCGCCGGCCGGAGGTCCCTCCTGACCTTTGGTGAAAGCCAGGTTGGCGATGTTTTCCAGCATTGCGACATCGCTGACGATGCCGTCGTCGATGAGCTTTTGGGCGAAATCCATCAGTCCGGCGGCGTCTCCCAGCGCCCGGCGGATCTGCCCCGCCTGCGCGAGCGTGATCAATCCTTGATCGAGGCAGAGGCGGATGAGCCAGGAAACGTCGGGTTGCATGGCGGCTGAATGCGGCAGGCGAACTTGCGTGCAATGCGCACACAAGCAAGCACGAAGGTGTGGGGTGATCTGTTCAGGCCGCCGCGGACGGCGCAACATCCGGGATTGCCAAGCCGGGTGAAACGCGAAAGCTGGTGCTTTCCGTCTATTTCACATGTTACGAAAGTTGTTTGCCAAGCTGCGCGGTGAGTCCGCGCCGAAATCCGATCCAAAACCGGCCCCGAGCCAGGCCAAACCGCACGGGCACCGGCATGGACAGGGAGGGAAGCCGCAGCACAAGCAGGGCGGCGCCGGTCCGCGCCGGGATCCCCGCCACCGTCATCACGACGCGCCGAAAGCCGGCGCCCCGCCGCCTGCCGCCACCCCGGCGCCGCGCCGCGCGCCGCCAAAACCGCGGGCCGACGTGCCCAAAATGGACACCCCGTTCTCGCAGCTCGGCCTGATCGACGCACTGGCCTATGCCGCGCAGCAAAAAGGCTACACCGAGCCGACGCCAATCCAGCAGCAGGCCATTCCGCTCGTGCTGGCCGGCCGCGACGTCATCGGCTCGGCCCAGACCGGCACGGGCAAGACCGCCGCGTTCGCGCTCCCGATTTTGCAGCGGCTGGCCGGACACGGTCCGCTGCGCTGCCTGATACTGGAGCCGACGCGCGAGCTGGCGCTGCAGGTCGAGGCCGCCTTCCGCGACTACAGCCAGTTCACCGATTTGCGCGTGACCGTCGTCTACGGCGGCGTCGGCTACGGCAAGCAGACGGACGATTTGCGCCGCGGCATGGACGTGCTCGCGGCCACGCCGGGCCGCCTGCTCGATCATCTCGAACAGCGCAACTGCTCGCTCGACCAGATCGAGGTGCTCGTCCTCGACGAGGTCGACCGCATGCTCGACATGGGCTTCCTGCCCGACGTCCGGCGCATCGTGCAAAAGTGCCCGCGCGAACGGCAGACCTTGTTTTTCACCGCCACCCTGCCGCCCGAGATCGAACAGCTCGCGGCCTGGGCTGTGCGCTATCCGGTGCGCATCAGCATCGGCCGCCAGCGTGCCGCCGCGGAGACCGTGGCGCACGCATTTTATCCGGTGGTGGCGTCGCAGAAATTCGAGCTCCTGCAGGCGCTGCTGCAGCAGACTGATTTCAAGAGCGTGCTTATTTTCTGCCGGACCCGGATGGGCGCCGACCGGATCGCCCACCGGCTGATCAGCAAGGGACACGCCGTCGGCGTGATGCACTCCGACCGCAGTCAGCGCGAGCGCGTCGAGGCGCTCGAAGGCTTCAAATCGGGCAAATTCGAGGTGCTGGTCGCGACCGACATCGCCGCACGCGGGCTCGACATCGCCGGCGTCTCGCACGTCATCAACTACGACGTGCCGGAAAATCCGGAGGACTATGTGCATCGCATCGGCCGCACGGGCCGGGCCCAGCACACGGGCGACGCCTTTACCCTGGTGACGGAAGACGACGTGCGCGACGCGCGCAGCATCGAGCGTTTCATCGGCGCGGCCGTCGAGCGGAAAAAGATCGAAGGATTCCCCTACATCTATTCCGCGCTCTTCGATGAAAAAGCGCAGGCCGAGGTGGCCTCGGGTTTCGCCAAGCCGTCCAGCCGGCTGCACCGCGGCGCGCGGCGCTAGGCGGTTCAATCGGCGCCGTTGGCGAACTTGAAGACGAGGGCCGCGGCAACCGCGGCGCCCATTTCGCCGACGAGAAAGATCCAGTAATGGCCCCAGGTCGAGAGGCCCATGAGGGTGATGCCGGTGGCAACCGCCGGGTTGAAGGCGCCGCCCGACACGCCGCCCACGGCAAAGGCGCCGGTCATGACCGTCATGCCGATGGCAAGGCCGTAGAATGAGTTGCCCGCCGTGCTCTTGGCCGTCGCGGTGTTCAGGACCACCCACGCGAGGGCAAAAGTGAAAAGAAACTCGGCCAGCAACGCGGCCTTGGCGCCGATCGGCAGCGGACCCGGTTCGACGGGAGCCTTGAAAAAATGCACGAGGCAGGCCGCCAGCGCGGCCGCGAGGAGCTGCGCCAGCCAGTAGGGCAGGACATCCTTGGTCTCGCACCGGCCGCGCAGCCAGACGGCGAGGGTGACGGCCGGATTGTAGTGGCCGCCGGAAATGTGGCCCCCGGCGAAGACCATGATCATGAGCGAGGCGCCGATCGCAATCGGCGCCAGCGGGCCCGCGCCCGGCGAAAGGACCGTCATGCCGACGGTGAAGACGAGGAAGAACGTGCCGATGAATTCAACGAGGTATTTTTTCATGGTCAGCAGGCTGGGCTTTGTAGGCGGGGCGGCGGGAAAGGCAACGTCCATTGCAGGGAGGGCGGGACCGGTGGTCCCGCCGGGCTTGTTTCGAGCTTGAACTATATTCCAATAAAGGAATATAGTAGGGAAATGCAACTGGTCAGAATCTACGAATGCCTGTGCGAGCGCACGCGTCTGCGCATCCTTCACCTGCTGCTGCGCGGGCCGCTCTGCGTCTGCCATTTCCAGGACGTGCTCGGCGAGCCGCAGGTGAAGGTTTCCAAGCATCTCGGCTATCTGCGCCGGCGCGGGCTGGTCACGGCGCGGCGCGAGGGCAACTGGATGATTTATGCCCTGCCGGAAAAACCGCCGCGCGAGCTGGCCGCCAATCTGGCCTGCCTGCAGGACTGCGCGCGCGAAGAGCCGGTTTTCCGGCGCGACCTGGCCCGGCTGGAACGCCGGGCGGACAAAATTTCCGCGACCAGCCCGTGCAGCTGCGGCTCGCCGGCCGGGCAGGCGCGCTGACATATGAACCGGAAACCGCCCTTCAAAGTCCTGATTCTGTGCACGGGCAATTCGGCCCGCTCGATCCTCGGCGAATACCTGCTGCGGGCGAAGGGCCGCGGCCGCTTTGAGGTTTTCAGTGCCGGCGCGAAACCGACCGGCCGCGTCAATCCGCTCGCCCTGCGCGTGCTGCGCGAGAAATACGGCCTTGAGGCCGGCGACGCGCGTTCGAAATCGTGGGACGAATTCCGCAACGTGAAATTCGACTTCGTCATCACGGTCTGCGACCACGCCCGCGAGACGTGTCCGGTCTGGCCGGGCCAGCCGGTGATCGCGCACTGGGGTTCGCCGGACCCGGCGGCGGTCGGAGGCACGGAGGACGAAAAATACCGGAGTTTCATCCAGGTGGCATCGCAGATTGCGCGGCGGGTGGAGCTCTTTTGCGCGTTTCCCGGCGAGAAATTGCTCGATGCCGTGGCCGTGCGTCGTGTGGGCGAGGAATTCAAACTCGAAGGCGAAGCCGGGGTGAAGCGATGAATCAGAAAACGCATCCCTTGCTGGGCCGGCTTTCCTTTCTCGACCGCTATCTGACGGGCTGGATTTTTCTGGCCATGGCCGGCGGCGTGCTGGCGGGGCGGTTCTGGCCGGCGCTGCCGCGGCTGCTGACGGCGTGGAGCGTGGGCACGACGTCCGTGCCGATCGCAGTCGGGCTGATCCTGATGATGTATCCTCCGCTGGCCAAGGTGCGCTACGAGGAGCTGGGCGACGTGTTTCGCGACAAACGGGTGCTGGCGCTTTCGCTCGTGCAGAACTGGCTGGCCGGCCCGGTGCTGATGTTTGCGCTTGCGGCGATCTTCCTGCGCGACCGGCCGGAGTATTTCGCCGGGCTGGTGCTCATCGGGCTGGCGCGGTGCATCGCGATGGTGATCGTGTGGAACGACCTGGCCGGCGGAAGCCGCGAATATTGCGCCGGCCTGGTGGCGTTCAACGCCCTGTTCCAGGTGTTTTGTTTCGCGCCGATGGCATGGCTGTTCCTCAAGGTCCTGCCGCCGCTGGTCGGGGTGGCCACGGGGGCCCTCGACCTGTCAAGCGTGACCATCGGCGCCGTTGCGAAAAGCGTTTTTATCTATCTGGGAATTCCCTTCCTCGGCGGGCTGTTCTCGCGGTTCGCGCTGCGGCGCGGCGCGCGCACCGCCTGGTACGACGGGAAATTCCTGCCGGCCATCAGCCCGGTGACGCTGGCCGCGTTGCTGTTCACGATCGTGGTGATGTTCAGCCTCAAGGGCGACATGGTGCTGCGGATTCCGCTCGACGTGCTGCGGGTGGCGCTGCCGCTGCTGGTTTATTTTGGCATCATGTTTGTGACGACGTTTTGGCTGAGCGCCGCCGCCGGTGCCGACTACGCCCGTGCGGCGACGCTGGCTTTCACGGCGGCGGGGAACAACTTCGAGCTGGCCATCGCGGTCGCGGTCGGCGTGTTTGGCCTGCGTTCCGGCGCGGCGTTTGCGGCCGTGATCGGGCCGCTGGTCGAAGTGCCGGCGTTGATCGGGCTCGTATCCGTGGCGTTGCGATGGAAACCGCGGTTGGGCTCCTCCGCGGCCTTGCGGCGCGATCAAGGCTCCTCACGGGGCGCGGCCGCATCGTCGTAACGGCGGATGGTGACATCGTCACCGGCTGCGAGATTCGCGGTGGCGGCGGCGCTGGCGAGGTTGCGCGCGATGAGGAAAAAGCCGTCGGCATTGGGGAAACCGAGCCAGGCACCGCGTTTCACCGCCGTAAAGTCGCGGCTGTAGCGCACCCGGAAGCTCTGGTCACGCGCGACAAACTGGAAGAAGGAGTTCTTGCCGAGGCCGGCGCGCGTGAAATCTTCCGGCTGGGCGTTGACCACGAGATTGCCGGTGAAGGGATCGGCCTTGAGTGACCGTCGCGCGCGATGACAAAAACGACGGGAGGAGGATCGTCGGCGCCACGGATCTTGGCCGTGACATAACGGTGGGGGCCGTTGAGATCGGTTTGGTTGACCAGGAAAATGAGCGGAACACTTGGACAGGACAAAAAACCGGGACGGGCGACGCAGCATGGAATGGTATTAAAAGGCTTTTGCGCGCGTGTCGATTTGTGTTGTGGTGGCGGGATGAAAATCGAGTCGTTGGTCAAGCCGTCCGTCCTGACCCAGCCGGTCTACGAGCCGGGCCGGCCGATCGAGGAGGTGGCGCGCGAGCTGGGCTTGGATCCGGCCGGCATCATCAAGCTGGCGTCGAATGAAAATCCGTTCG
>Ga0335083_10011317_pt1 | contig 10719 bp, 11 predicted proteins | sample Lox_Sample_42_FD_206716 | JGI IMG/M metagenome (GOLD analysis project Ga0335083, IMG submission 206716) | Soil microbial communities from Loxahatchee National Wildlife Refuge, Florida, United States - Lox_Sample_4.2 | ecosystem: Environmental > Terrestrial > Soil > Wetlands | place: USA... | reverse complement strand
CTCGGAGAGCGTGCGCACGAGCACGTCCGTCTCGTCGAGCGCGAGCGCGGCGGGACCGCTCGCGCGGTCGGACAGGCCGCGGACCTCGTCCACCCGGCGCAACAGGCCGAGCAGGGTGTCTCGGGTGCTCTCGGACATGAACCCACGTCACCGCCGGTGGAAGGGGGCCTCCGGCGGGGCCTCGAAGAGACCGTCGGGGACGCGGCGCCGTCTGGGCGGGTGGGCGACGCGTCCCGGGTTCGGTTGTGCGGACCTTGCGCGGCCCGCGTGACGTCAGCCGTTCTCGACGAAGTCGCGAACGGTCTGGGCCACCGTGCGGATCATCTCCTCCGTCAGCTCCGGATAGATCGGCAGCGCGAGCGTCTCGAGCGCGGCCGCTTCGGAAACCGGCATGTCCCCGGGCTTGTGGCCGAGGTGGGCGAAGCACTTCTGCAGGTGCAGCGGCACCGGATAGTAGACCTCGCAGCCGATGTTGCGCTCCGCGAGGTGCTTCTTGAGCTCGTCGCGGCGCGGCACCCGGATCACGTACTGGTTGTAGATGTGGCGCGTGCGGGGATCGTGGTACGGACGACCGACCCGCGAGCCCTCGAAGAGCTGGTGGTAGAGCGCGGCGTTCTTCGCGCGCTGCTCGCTCCAGCGATCGAGATGGCGGAGCTTGACGCGCAGGATCGCCGCCTGCAGCGCATCGAGACGCGAGTTCGTGCCCACGACCGAGTGGTAGTACTTCGGCTTCGCGCCGTGATTGCAGAGCAGGCGCACCTTCTCGGCGAGGTCGGCGTTCTGCGTGACGATCATGCCCCCGTCGCCCGCGCCGCCCAGGTTCTTCGAGGGGAAGAACGAGAACGTCCCGAAATCGCACATCGAGCCCGAGCGGCGTCCCTCCCACTCCGAGCCGATGCTCTGTGCGGCGTCCTCGATCAGGTAGATCTGGTGCTTGTCGCAGATCGCCTTGATCGCGGGCAGGTCGGCGCACTGGCCGAAGAGCGAGACCGCGACGACCGCCTTCGTTCGCGGCGTGATCGCGCGCTCGAGCAGGTGGACGTCGAGGTTGTAGGTGCGCGGATCGACGTCGACGAACACGGGCGTCGCGCCGTTGTTCGACACCGTGCCGGCGGTCGCGAAGAACGTGTACGAGGGGCAGATCACCTCGTCACCCGGTCCCACGCCGAGCGCCCAGAGCGCGAGCAGGATCGCGTCGGTGCCCGAGGCGCACGCGACGGCGTGCGCGGTCTGCGAGTAGCGCGCGACCTCCTGCTCGAGCGCCGTCACCTCGGGGCCGCCGATGAAGTGGCAGCTCTCCATGACGCCGCGAACGGCTGCGTCGACCTCGCTGCGGATCGTGTCGTACTGCGCCCGCAGGTCGAGGAGCGGCACCTTCAGCGTGGACTGGGTCGGCATGGATTCGATCTCCCGGTGGGATGCGGGCCGCGGACTCAGGCGTCCACCCAGCCCTGATTCTCGAGCAGCTGCTCGACGGGCACCGGGCGCACGGGGCGCGCCGGCTTGCCCATCACGATCATGCGGGGCTCGACGTGCTTCGTCACGGTCGAGCCGGCCGCGACGAGCGCGTCCTCGCCCACCACGACGCCGGGCAGCGTGACGCTGCCCGCGCCGATCCGTCCGCCCTTGCGCACGGTGACGCCCTTGAAGTGCTTGAAGCGCTCCTGCGTGCGGCCCACGAAGTTGTCGTTGCTCGTGACCACGCCGGGCGCGATGAACACGCGGTCCTCGAGCGTGGAGTAGGCGCACAGGTAGCTCTCGCTCTCGAGCTTGCAGTAACGGCCGACGCTGCAGAAGTTCTCGATCGTGACGCCGCGGCCGACGATCGTGCCGCGGCCGACGGTGACGTTTTCGCGCACCGTGCAGAGGTCCGCCATGAGCACCTTGCTGTCGACGCTCGCACCGCGGTAGAGCACGACGCCCGTGCCGACGATGCATACCTCGCCCACCGTGAGCGGCGGCAGCTCCTGCTCCCGGGTGGTCGCGGAGTTCGCCGCCTTCATCGGGAGCTTGCCGAGCGTGGCGTGATCGTCGATGCGGACGTGGTCGCCGACCACCGTGTCGGCATGGATCACGACGTGGTGCCCGAGCTTGCAGCCCGCGCCCAGCACGACGTTCTCGCCGACCACGCAGCCTTCGCCGAGCGTCGTGCCCGCCCCCACGCGCGCGCTCGGGTGGATCGAGCCGCTCACGCGACCTCCAGGGGCAGCGGCTGGATCGCGACCGGCGCCCCGCCACTCTTCAACGATCGCTGCGCCGCGTCGAGCACCTTGACGACGCGCAGACCGTCGAGCCCGTCCGTGAGCGGCGTCTTGCGCTCGCGCACGCACTCGACGAAGTGGCTGCACTCGAGCCGCAGCGGTTCCTGGAGCGAGATCTTGGGGATCAGGATGTCGCCGTTGCGCACCGTGAGCGCGTCGCCGTACGAGACCACCTCGCCCGCACGGTCGACGCCCTTGTCGTAGATCCTGATCTTCTCGCTCGCTTCCATGTCGTCGAAGACGACCATCTTCTGCGTACCGACCACGGTGAACTTGCGCAGCTTGTGCGGGTCGAGCCAGGAGACGTGGACGTGCGCGAGCTTGCCGCCCGGGAAGCGCAGGTCGACGAACACGACGTCCTCGACGCCCTCCTGCAGGAACGACGAGCCGCGCGCCACCACGTCGAGCGGCTCCATCTCGAGCAGGTGGAGCACGACCGAGAGATCGTGCGGCGCGAAGCTCCACAGCGCGTTCTCGTCCTTGCGCACCTTGCCGAGGTTCACGCGCTGGCAGTAGATGTACAGCACGTCGCCGATCGCACCCTCGCGGACCATGCGCTTCATGTACTGGACGCCCGGGTGGTAGAGCAGCAGGTGCCCGACCATGAGGATGCGGCCCTTCGCGCGCGCGAGCCGCACGAGCTCCTCGGCGTGGGCGACTTCGAGCGTGAGCGGCTTCTCGACGTAGACGTCCTTGCCGGCTTCGAGCAGCGTGCGCGCGAGCGGGTAGTGGCCGACCGCCGACGCCGCGACCACGACGGCCTGGATCTCGGCGTCCCCTGCGACCTGCGCGACGTCGGCGTACGCCTTCGTGCCGGGATACTGCGCCGCGGTCTTCGCGAGCCGCTGCGCGCTCGCGTCGCAGACCGCGACAAGCCGGGCCCCGGGCAGTGCGGCGAAGTTGCGGACGAGGTTCGCGCCCCAGTCCCCGGTCCCGACCACCGCGATTCCGATGCTCTCCGACACGCTCCCTCCCGACCTCCGGCCGCTGCTGCACTCCATAAGCACTGCCGATGCGAACCCGGGACGCTAACCCGCCCGCTCGGGCGGGGTCAATCGTGCGGCGCGCGCACGCCGGCCTTCACGCCGCCATGGGCTCGGCGCCCTCGACGCGGTTGCGCCCCGTGCGCTTCGCCGCGTAGAGCGCGCGGTCCGACGCCGCGATGAGCGCCGTGACGCTGTCGCCGTCCTCGGGGTAGCACGCGATCCCGACGCTCACCGTGATCGTGCCCGCGGCCGCGAGCGGGAAGGCGTGCGCCGCGACCGATGCGCGCAGCCGCTCCGCCACGGATGCGGCGCCGGCGCGCAGCGTCTGCGGCAGGATCACGGTGAACTCGTCGCCGCCGTACTTCGCGACCAGGTCCCAGGAGCGCACCTGGTGTGCGAAGAGCTGCGCGATCTCCTTCAGGAGGTAGCTGCCCCGCAGGTGGCCGTTGCGGTCGTTGTAGGCCTTCAGGTTGTCGACGTCGAGCATCAGCAGCGAGAGCGGCTGGTGGAAGCGCGACGCGCGCTTGACCTCGCGCCGCAGCGCCGTCTTGAGGTAGCGGTAGTTGTAGACCTGCGTGAGGTCGTCGGTGATCGCGAGCTTTTCGAGGTTCTCGGAGAGCCGGATGTTGTCGAGCATCGCGCCCGCGTACGCCGCGAGCTGGGCGAGCGCGCGGGCGTCGCGGTGGCCGAACCGCGCCGAGGCGCGGCGGCGCACGACCGCGAGGTAGCCGAGCTTCTGGTCGCGGAAGCGAAGCGGCGCGAACGCCACCGGGCCGGCCTCGACCCCCGGGCAGCTCACCTCGACCGCGACCCGAGGCGCCTCGGCGAGATCCGAGAGCGCGCGTGGTGCGACGGCCATCATGATCGATCGCTCGAACGCGCCCGGCGTGCTCGGCGCCTCGATCGGCACCGCCTCGCTCTCGCCCGTGCGCAGCGACCAGCGCTCGAACTGCCGCCCGGCGCGCAGCGCGATGAGCGCGCCGTCGCCGTCGGCGAGGAGCATCGCGCGGCGCAGCAGTCCGAGCACGAGCTCCTGGCGCGAGCGCGCGGCGGAACGGCCCGAGAGTTCGATCAACGTCGCAAGAAGGCGATCGCGTCCGGACATCGGTTGGCTTCCCGTGGGGTTGGGGCAAATCCCACGCACGATTCGCAACGCGCGTGCCACGCGTCGAGGGAGCGTCAGCGCCCCCGGCCGCCGCCCGCGAGGCGCGCGATCCAGAGCAGCGCGCGGACCCCGAAGACGGCGAGTCCGACGATCAGCAACCCCCAGCCGAGCGTGCGCTGGACCGGGCTCAACGGCAGGTCGCGATTGACGTTGATCCACGCGATGAGCGCCCAGACGAGCGCGGCCGCGAGCGCCGTCGCGACAGCGCCCTGGGCCGATCGCCACCCCGCCGACTCGCGCGCGAGGCCGGCTTGCGAGCGGGCGGGCTCGCCCGCCCCCTGCGCGGGGTGCATTGCATCCTGCACGGCCGGTGCGCCTTCGGCGCGATTTTGACCAACGCCCGCCGCGCGCCGGGCAGCCCACAGCCGGGTTGCACCCAGCAGGAAGGCGCGCCGTGCGGCGACGTCGAAACCCGTGCCGGCGAGATCGCGCTCGAACTCGACGCCCGAGCCGAACTCGAAGATCGACTGGCTGAGGTAACGATAGGCGCTCGGGTCGGGCGAGAGCCGCCCCGCGAGCGGAATTACGTGCCGCACCCAAAACGCGTGGAAGGGCGCGAGCGGGCCCGGCGCGGGCGCGGCCGCTTCGAGCACGACCAGCGTTCCGCCGGGGCGCAGCACGCGCGCGATCTCGGCGAGCGCGCCCGTGCGCGGGCGCAGGTTGCGCACGCCGAACGCGACCGTGATCGCGTCGATGGATCCGTCGGGGAGCGGTAGCCGGAACGCGTCCGCGCAGACGAACCGCGGCGCCCAGCCGGGTCCACCGTGCCGCTCATCGGCCGCCGCGAGCATCGCAAAGCTCACGTCGATCCCGAGCACGAGCCGGCCCGGCCGGCGCAGCCCGGGCAGCGAGACGCCGCTGCCCGTGCACAGGTCGAGCACGACCGCGGCGGAGGCCGGGACCGCGCGCCACATCGCTTCGCGCCAGGCGCCGTCCTGACCCAGCGTCATCACGCGGTTCAGCACGTCGTAGCGGCCCGAGACGTCGTCGAACATCGACGCCATCGCGCGGGCCGCGTGCGGCTCGAAACGCTCGGGGTCGGTTCCGGGCATGGGTGGCATCGCGATGCGAGGTGCGCGACCGGCGCCGCCGGGGCGCGTGGTGCGCCCGACAGGAATCGAACCTGTAACCTTCAGCTCCGGAGGCTGACGCTCTATCCAATTGAGCTACGGGCGCACGGCGGCGTGCGTTTATAGCACAGGGTCGTCTCCCCCGTCACTGCGTGTCGGGGCCGCATCGCGCGCCGCCCACCAGCCCGCCGCGCGCGCGACGTCGGCCCGCACGAGCTCGTGGCCCGCGGGCGTGACGTGCGCGGTCACGTCGGCGCCGGCGCGTTGGAGCGTGGCGACGAGCGCCGCCGCGCTCGCGGCAGGAACGATCGGATCCCGCTCGCCCCGCAGCACGAGGGCGGCGCAGGCGGTGAGATCCGGGTGCCCCTCGGGCTCGAACGGCAGCATGGGCCGCATGAGCACGGCGCGCGCGAGCACGCGCGGCCGGGCGAACATCACGCTCCAGGCGATGTTCGCGCCGTTCGAGTAGCCGATCGCGCCGACGCGCCCGGGATCGAAGTCGTAGCGCGCCGCGCACGCCTCCAGCCAGTCCGCCAGCTCCCCGCTGCGGCGGGCGAGGTCGTCGCGATCGAAGACGCCCTCGGCGAGCCGCGCGAAGAAGCGCGCCTGCCCGTGCTCGAGGACGCGCCCGCGCGGGCTCAGGAGCGCCGCGCCCGGCGCGACCACGCGCCCGAGCGGCAGCAGGTCGTGCTCGTCGCCGCCCGTGCCGTGGAGGAGCAGCACCGTCCACTCGCCCGCGCGCGTCGCGGGCTCGAACACGTGGACGAAGTCGTCCGGCCTCGCGCTCACGCGCGCCCGGTCACCCGCAGCACCTCCGCCACGTCCTTGTCGCCGCGGCCGGAGAGGTTGACGACGACGCGCGCCTCGCGCCCGAGCGCACGGCCCTCGCGCAGCACCCACGCGAGCGCGTGCGAGGACTCGAGCGCGGGCAGGATGCCCTCGAGCCGCGACAGCGTCTCGAACGCGCCGAGCGCCTCGTCGTCGGTCGCGGTGGCGTACTCGGCCAGGCCCTGGTCGAGCAGCCAGGCGTGCTCGGGGCCGAGCGCCGGATAGTCGAGCCCGGCCGAGACCGAGTGCGTCTCGCGCACCATGCCGTGCTCGTCCTGGAGGATGAGCGTGCGCGTGCCGTGCAGCACGCCGACGCTGTGCTCGGGCACGCGGGCCGCGTGCCGGCCGCTCGCGAGCCCGAGGCCGCCCGCCTCGACGCCGACCTTGCGCACCGCGCGGTCGCCGAGGAACGCGTGGAAGAGTCCGATGGCGTTGCTGCCGCCGCCCACGCACGCGACGAGCAGTTCGGGCAGCCCGCCCGCGAGCTCGGCGAACTGGCGGCGCGCCTCGACGCCGATCACGCGATGGAAGTCGCGCACCATGACCGGGAACGGATGCGGGCCCAGCACCGAGCCGAGCACGTAGTGCGTGTCGCGCACCCGCGTCACCCAGTCGCGCATCGCCTCGTTGATCGCGTCCTTGAGCGTGCGCGAACCCGAATCCACCTCGCGCACCTCGGCGCCGAGCAGCCGCATGCGCTCGACGTTGAGCCGCTGGCGCCTCGCGTCCTCCGACCCCATGTAGACCACGCACTCGAGGCCGAGTCGCGCCGCCGCCGCCGCGGTCGCGACGCCGTGCTGCCCCGCGCCGGTCTCGGCGATGACGCGGGGCTTGCCCATGCGGCGCGCGAGCAGGCACTGGCCGATCGTGTTGTTGATCTTGTGCGCGCCGGTGTGGAGCAGGTCCTCGCGCTTGAGGAACACGCGGCAGCCCGCCCGCTCCGAGAGCCGGCCCGCCTCGACGAGCGGCGTCGGCCGGCCGGCGAAGTCGCGCAGCGTGTCCTCGAGCTCGCGCCGGAACGCGGCGTCCGACTGCGCGCGCCGGTACGCGCTCTCGAGCTCCTCGAGCGCGTGCACGAGCGTCTCGGGCACGAAGCGACCCCCGTAGGGTCCGAAGTGCCCGGTCGGATCAGGCGTGGTCTCGGATGCGCTCATCGCACTCCCGCACGGCGGCGACGAACCGCCGCACGCGTTCAGGGTCCTTGATGCCGGGCGATCGTTCGAGCCCGGACGAGGCGTCGACGCCGAACGGCCGCACGGCCTCGATCGCCGCGGCAACGTTGTCGGGCGAGAGCCCGCCCGCGAGCAGCACGGGCCGCGCGGCGGCGTGGCGTCGCGCCGCGTCCCACGGCACGAGGCGGCCCGTGCCGCCGGCGAGCGTGGCGTGCGCGGCATCGAGCATCAGCAGATGGGCTTCGTGCGGCAGCGCACCCGCGAGCGCGCCGTCCCCGGCGACCCCGATCGCGAACGCGCTCGGCAGCGGAAAGTCGCGCGGCCAGCGCGCGGCGTCGGCGCGGTGGAGCTGGACGCGGCTCGCGCCCATGCGCGTCGCGAGCCCGAGTGCGCGCTCGGGCGCGACGTCCACCATCACCGCGACCGCGGTCACGCCCGGCAGCGCCGCGACGATCTCCGCGGCGCGCTCCACCTCGATCCGCCGCGGGCTCTCGCCGCTGACGATGAAGCCGAGCCAGTCCGCGCCGGCCTCGACCGCCGCACGCGCGTCCACGAGCTGCGTGAGCCCGCACACCTTGACGATCGTGCCGCGCATCGCGCGCCTCTTCAGGCGTCGCCGCGCGCCGCGGCGGCGAGGCCCGCGAGCGTCGCGGCCGGGTCGGGACTCGTCATGAACACCTCGCCCATCAGCACCGCGTCGCAGCGCGTGCCGCGGAGGCGCTCGAGGTCGGCCGGGCGCGAGAGCCCGCTCTCCGCCACCGCGGTCGCATACGCGGGCAGCAGCGGCAGCAGGCGGAGCGACGTCTGGAGGTCGACCTCGAAGGTGTGCAGGCTGCGGTTGTTGATGCCGACGAGGGTCGCGCCCGCGTTCAGCGCGCGGTGGAGCTCCGTCTCGTCGTGGACCTCGACCAGCGCATCGAGGCCGAGCAGCCGCGCCTCGGTGACGAAGCGCTGGATCTCGGTCTCCGAGAGCAGCGCCGCGAGCAGCAGCACGCCGTCGGCGCGGCGCGCCGCGGCGTCGAGGATCTGGTAGGAGTCGAGCACGAAGTCCTTGAGCAGCAGCGGCACGGCGACGTGCGGCCGGACGCGATCGAGCCACGCCGGATCGCCGCCGAAGTGATCGGGCTCGGTGACGAGCGAGATCGCCGCCGCGCCGCCCGCGGCGTAGAGCTTCGCGGTCTCGACGGGATCGACGGCCGCGTTGAGCATCCCCTTGGACGGCGACGCCCGCTTCACCTCGCAGAGCAGCCGCAGCGCTCCGGTCGGACGCTCGCGCCGCAACGCGCGCTCGAGCCTTCCCGCGGGCTCGGTCCGCACGATGAGCTCGCGCAGCACGTGAGCCGGCGTCGCCAAGCGCATCTGCTCCAGCCGCTTGCGCCGGTCGCTCGCGATCCGGGCGAGGAAGTCCGCCGCGGGCCCGCTCATCCCGCCCTACCGCTCGCGTCCGCGAGGCGCGCCTGCGCCGAGGCGGCGGGCCGGACGATCACGCAGCCGGAAAGAAGGTCGTGAAGCGTCTGGCGCCTCGGCGTCCACAGGTTGAAGAGGAAGCCGGTCCCGCACAGCGCATAAGAGAAGAACTGCGCGAAGTACCGCGCCGAGGCGCGAGCGAGCGAGACCCGGTGCCCCTCGAGCGTCGCGACGCGCAGGTCGAGCAGCTGCTGGCCGAGCGTCCCCTGCCAGCGCGAGCTCTCGAGGCCGGCGCAGTAGAGCCAGCCGGCGAGCGTGCCGACCGCGAGCATCGCGATGAAGCGCGCGGTGTCGGCATCCTCCATCGGACGTGGCGCGAGCATCGACGGCAGGCCGATCAGGGCGCGCAGCGCGGCGTTCGGGAACAGGAAGACGAGCAGATCGACGAAGCCCGCGGCGAATCGCCGCCAGAAACCGCCGTACGCCATGCCTGCAGCCGGATCGACGGCGGTCCCGGCGGGCGACGCCGGCGGCCCGGGTGGTGGCGGTGGCGGCGGAGGTGCGGCCGTGCCGGGTGCGGGCACTGTGGCGCCGCATCCGGGGCAGCTCGGTGCGCCCTCGGGCGCCCAGATGCCGCAACGCGGGCAGTACACGGCGCGCCTCAGGCCCGGAACGCGGCCATGTCGGCCAGCTTCCGGGTGGCATCGCCACCATCGATCGCGGCGCGCGCGCGCTCGAGGCCGGCGCCGATGTCGGGCGCGGCGCCGGCGACCTGGAGCGCGGCCGCGGCGTTGAGCAGCACGATGTCGCGTCCCGCCCCGCGCTCGCCCGCAAGGATCGCGCGCACCCGCGTCGCGTTCTCGGTCGCGCTCCCGCCCTGCACGCCCGAGCGGTCGGTGTGCGCCAGCCCGAACTGTGCGGGGTCGATCTCGAACTCGCGGATCTGGCCGTTCTCGAGCGCGGCGACGTGGTTCTTCTCGAACACGGTGAGCTCGTCCATGCCGTCGCGCCCGTGGACGACCAGCGCTCGCTCGCTGCCGAGCGAGCGCAGCACCTCGGCGTGGATGCGCACGAGCCGGTCCGCGTAGACGCCGAGCAGCTGGCGCGTCGCGCCGGCCGGGTTCGTGAGCGGTCCGAGCGCGTTGAAGACGGTGCGGATCCCGAGCTCGCGCCGCGGCCCGACCGCGTGACGCAGCGCGCCGTGATAGTTGGGCGCGAACAGGAACGTGATGCCGAGCGTGTCGATCGAGCGGGCCGCGTCGACCGGCGTCAGGTCGATGCGCACGCCGAGGGCCTCGAGCACGTCCGCGCCGCCGGTGCGGCTCGACATCGCGCGGTTGCCGTGCTTGGCGACCGCAACGCCGCAGGAAGCGACCACGATGGCGACGGTGGTCGAGATGTTGAAGGTGCCGGCGTTGTCGCCGCCCGTGCCGCAGGTGTCGAGCAGCGGCGCGCGCTTGGCGTGAAGCGGCGGCACGAGCGCGCGCATGGCCTCGGCCATGCCCGCGATCTCGTCCATCGTCTCGCCCTTCATCCGCAGCGCCACCGCGAGCCCGGCGATTTGGGAGGGCGTCGCCTCACCGGCCAGGATCTGCTCCATCGTGTGGCGCGCCTGTTCGCGCGTCAGGTTCTCACCGGCGACGGCGCGGGCGATCGCGGTCTGCATCAACGCGGCACTCTCCTTTGCTGGCGGCAGAGCGTCAGGAAGTTCTCGACGAGCTTGAGACCCTGCACGGTCAACACGGACTCGGGATGGAACTGCACGCCCCAGGTCTCGTGCTGCCTGTGCTTGACGCCCATGAGCTCGCCCTCGGGCGTCCACGCGACCGG
>Ga0335083_10011315_pt1 | contig 10720 bp, 7 predicted proteins | sample Lox_Sample_42_FD_206716 | JGI IMG/M metagenome (GOLD analysis project Ga0335083, IMG submission 206716) | Soil microbial communities from Loxahatchee National Wildlife Refuge, Florida, United States - Lox_Sample_4.2 | ecosystem: Environmental > Terrestrial > Soil > Wetlands | place: USA: Florida... | reverse complement strand
GCGAGGTGGTGAACGACATTCCGCCCAAGGACCGCGACATCGCGATGGTGTTCCAGAACTACGCGCTCTACCCGCACATGACGGTGTACGAGAACATGTCGTTCGGCCTGCGCCTGAAGAAGACGGCGCGGGAGGAGATCGACCGCCGCGTGCAGGACGCGGCGCGCATCCTCAACATAGGGCCGCTGCTCGACCGCAAACCCAAGCAGCTCTCCGGGGGCCAGCGCCAGCGCGTGGCGATGGGGCGGGCCATCGTGCGCCACCCGAAGGTGTTCCTCTTCGACGAGCCGCTCAGCAACCTCGACGCGAAGCTGCGCGTTCACATGCGCACCGAGATCAAGAAGGTGCACCAGCACGTGAAGACGACGACAGTCTACGTGACGCACGACCAGGTCGAGGCGATGACGCTCGCCGACCGCATCGTCGTCATGAACGCCGGGCGCATCGAGCAAGTGGGCTCGCCGCGCGACCTTTACCACCGCCCGGCCACGAGATTCGTCGCGGCCTTCATCGGCTCGCCCGCGATGAACATGATTCCGTGCGGTATCGAGGAAGCTGCCGGCGGCCTGCGCGCGCGGCTTTCGCCGGACCTGGCGTTTTCGTTGCCGCAGGAGAGCGCGGCGCGTTATCGGCCGTTCGCCGGCAGGGCCAAGCTCCTGTGCGGCCTGCGCCCGGAGCACATCATCGAGCAGCGCCCGCACCTGGAGCCCGGCCAGCAGGCTTTCGAGGTGAAGCCGCTCGTGGTCGAGCCGATGGGCAGCGAAACGCTCGTCTTCTTCGCCGTCAACGGCGCCGAGGCCTGCGCCCGCGTGAACCCGGACTGCGGCGCGCACGTCGATGCGCCGATCAACCTCGTCGCCGACCTGCGCCACATGCACCTCATCGACGACGAGACAGGGAAGGTGCTGTAGGGCGGAGCGGGGTCAGTGCTTCGCCTCGCCGATGTGGCGATCGAGGTTGGGGTCGGCCCTGTGGTTCGCGGCATTCCATCGCATGACGCCGTACATCGCCGCCGAGATGAACAGGCCGAAGATCACCACCACCGACTGCACGCGCATGTCCAGGCGCAGCATGAGCGAGTAGATCGCCAGCATCACGAGGATGCTCACGTTCTCGTTGAAGTTCTGCACCGCGATGGAGTGGCCCGCCGACATGAGCACGTGGCCCCGGTGCTGCAGGAGGGCATTCATCGGCACCACGAAGAAGCCCGCCACCGCGCCGATCATGACCAGCACCACGTAGATGATCGGCATGTAGCGCAGCGACACCATGCTCACCACGATGATGCCCATGAGGATCCCCGCCGGGAGCACGTGCACGGCGCGCTTCAACGGCACCAGGCGCGCGGCGAGCGCCGCGCCGATGGCGATCCCCAGGGCCGACACGCCCGAGAGCATCGCGCCTTTCTCGAGGGGCAGGTGCAGGTGCGACTCGGCCCACTTGATCACGATGAACTGCAGGCACGCGCCCGCGCCCCAGAAAAGCGTCGTGGTGGCGAGCGAGATCTGCCCCAGCTTGTCCTTCCAGAGGATCACGAAGCAGCGCGAGAAGTCGAGCAGCAGCCGAACGGGGTTGCGCTCCTGGTGCGGATAGCGCGCGCCCGTGTCGGGAATCGCGAGGTTGAAGATCGCGGCGAGCACGTAGATGAGGGAGATCACGACCACCGCGGCCTCCGGAGGCGTATCGATGCTCGTGTTGATGAACGGGAAATCGAACCGGAGCAGCATCGACGAGACCTTGGGCCCGATCAGCATGCCCCCGATCACGTTGCCCAGCACGATTGAAGTCACCGTGAGGCCTTCGATCCAGGCGTTGGCGAAGACGAGGCGCTCCGGCGGCAGGAGCTCGGTGAGGATGCCGTACTTTGCGGGTGAATACGCGGCCGCGCCCAGCCCCACGACGGCGTAGGCGAGGAGCACCAGCCAGTAGGCAGGCATGGTTCCCAGCGTGAGGTAGTCGTTGAAGAGGATCAGCACGCAGCCCACGACCTTCACCACGTTGGTGATGAACATCACGCGACCCTTGGGCATGGAGTCGGCGAAGGCGCCCACCAGGAACGCGAGCACCACGTAGGAGATCGTGAAGAAGAACTTGAGCAGCGGCGTGAGCCACGGCGGGCCGTCGAGCTGGGCGAGCATCGCGATCGCGGCGATCAGCAGGGCATTGTCGGCGAGCGACGAGAAGAACTGCGCCGCCATGATTGTGTAGAAGCCGCGCTTCATCCCGCGTTGGCTCGCCACCAGTCGCGAAACGCCACCTCCAGCATGGGCTTGGCGAAGACATAGCCCTGGCCCACGTCGCAACCCAGTCCCGCGAGCGCATCGCGGACTTCCGGCCGCTCGATGCCCTCGGCCACGACGCGGAAGCCGAAGTTGTGCCCGAGCGCGATGGCCGAGCGCACGATCGCCTGGTCGCCCGCGTCCTCGAGCAGGCCGTTCACGAAGGGCCGGTCGATCTTGATCTCGTCGATGGGCAGGCGCTTCAGGTTCACGAGGGAGGTGAAGCCCGAGCCGAAATCGTCCAGCGAGATCTGCGCGCCCAGCCCCTTCAGGCGCGTGAGGATCGCCATGGAGCGCTCGGCCTCGACCAGCGCCGTGCTCTCGGCCACCTCGAAGACGATGCGCGTGGGATCGAGGCCCCACGTCTTGACGCCCTGGTCGATCACCGCGGGCAGCTCACGGTCGCCCAGCATGCTCGCGGTGAGGTTGAGCGCGAGGCGCGGCGCGATGCCGGCCGCCTGCCATTGCTGCGCCTGGCGCAGGGCCGCGTTGAGGATCCAGTGGGTGAGCGCGGAGATGAGTCCCGTCCGTTCGGCGATGCCCACGATCGTCGTGGGCGGGATGTCGCCCGCCTGCAGGTGACGCCAGCGCAGGAGCGCTTCCACACCGACCGGCCGGCGCGTCGCGAGCTCCACCTGCGGCTGGTAGTTGATCTCCAGCTCGTTCGCGCGAAGCGCCCGTTCGAGATCGATGTCGAGGCCATGGTAGACCTCCGCTTCCACCACCTCGTCGCCCTGGAAGACGTGGTATCCCTCTTCGCGCGTGGCGGCGATGTGGCGCGCCACGTCCGCGGCCATGAGAAGCGCGGCCGGGTCGAACCCGTGCTCGGGCAGTGTCGCTACCCCGATGCAGGGACGAAGCACGGCCGACCCGCCTTCATGGGCGATGGGCCGGTCGAGCAGCCGCAGCACCTTCACCGCGGCGAGCACCGCCTGGCTCGGATGCGCGAGGCGCGGCAGGATGAGGCAGATCTCCTCGTCGTTGATCGCCGCCATGCGGTCTTCGTTGCGCAGCGCCTTCGCGAGCCGCTCGAGCACCAGCGCCATCGTCGTGGCAGGGGCGGGCCCGCGCAGCAGCGCCTGCAGGCGATCGACGCGCCTCAACTGCACCATCAGCACCGCGAGCCGGCCGTCGGTGGCGCGCGCGATCGCAGTTTCGCGGTCGAGGAGCTTCAGCATGTCCTCGCGTGAAGGCGGCGGAGCGACCTCGGGCGGCGCGGCCGGCGCCGGGCCGGTGGGGGGAGGGACCGGACTCACGCGAGGTAGAAGTCTTTCAGGTCGAGGTCGTAGGCCCCGGCCGGCAATCCGCGCTTGATGTACACGGGATCCTCGCCGCCCGCCTTGTGGTCGTAGAGCAGGTCGAGCATCGCGGGGTGGGGCGAGCGCGTCTTGTCGGGCCCGGTCACCACGAGCACGCGCGGCTTCAGGCGGCGGACCTTGTTGTGGGCCACGACGATGGCGACCTCGCCCGTCGACAGCTCGATGAGCGAGCCCACCGGAAACACGCCGATGGACGAGACGAACTGCTGCACGAGCGGCTCGTGGAAGAAGTCGCCGGCCCATCCGCTGATGCTGCGAAGCGCCTCGTACGACGAAGCGGCGGCCGCATACGGCCGGTGGTTGGTGAGCGCGGCGAACGTATCGACGATTCCCGCCATGCGCCCGTAGATGCCGATCTCCTCGCCCACGCGGCCGTTGGGATAGCCGCTGCCGTTCATGCGCTCGTGGTGTTCCTCGATGCCGCGGATGATTTCCGCGTCGATGTTGGCCGTGGCCGAGAGGATGTCGATGCCGTGCTGGACGTGGCGCTTCGCTTCCTCGTATTCCTCGGCCGTGAGGCGCCCCTGTTTCTCGAGCAGGTACCTCGGCAGCTTGATCTTGCCGATGTCCAGGAGCAGGCCGATCTGCGCGAGCTGTTCCAGCTGCGGCTTCGGGAACCCGAGATGGCGGCCGAACGCGGTGAGGTACACGGACACCTGAAGGCCGTGGCCGTAGGTGGAGATGTCCTCTTCGCGAAGGCGCGCGACCCACATCGCGGCGTCGGGATTGCGCACGACGCTTTCGACCATCTCCTCGACGATCTCCTCGACGCGCTCGATCTCGAAGCTCTGGCCGATGCGGATGTCGCGCGCGAGCTTGTCGAGGAGGTCCGAGGCGCTGTTCACCGCGGCCTGCGCGCGCGGCACTTCTTCCTCGACCGTGACGCGGTCCACGTAGGTCTGCACTTCGATGCCGGGCGGGAGGAGCTCGGCGCGCGCGGCGAATTCCTGCGGCGTCTCCTTGGGAATCTCGATGGGGCGCGCGGGGCCCGAGGCGGGCGAAGCGCCGCCGCCCTTGCGTCCCCAGCCCTTGAAGCCCGAGATCATCCGGGAGAAGAGGCCCGAGCGCCCGCCCACGCCGTCGCCGGGATAGGTGCGATCCTCCATGGGAATCGGATCGCCACGCGGCTTCGCATGCGCAGGCACGACGACTTCGACCCGATTGGGATCGGCCGGCGAGCGCTTCTTCGCGGAAGGCGACTCTTGCGCTTCGGGCGGGGAAGGCGGCGCGGCCGCGTTCGGATCCACCGTCGTGCCCGGCTTCACGACCACGATCTGCTGGCGCCGGATGCCGGGCATGGTGTTGGTGGCGGGGCTGATGCCCGCGACCGCCTCGAACTCCGCGCCCGTCGAGCGCGCGCGATCGACCATCACCCACTCGCAATGGGTCTTCAGCGCGAGGATCTGCTCCTCGTTCTCGACGAGGAATCCCTGCAGGAGGAACGGCGTGTCCACCCACGGACGATCGAGGTCCGCGACGAACATGCCGATCTTCAGGTCACCGGTGAATATCTTCGACGCCATGGCCCCCGCATTCTATGCGGATTTGCGCTATGTTCCGCACTCCCATGCAACGAATCCTGCAAGGCGTCCGCGTCCTCGACCTCACCCGCGTCCTCGCGGGCCCGTGGTGCACGCAGAACCTGGCCGACCTGGGCGCCGAGGTGATCAAGATCGAGCGCCCCGGAAAGGGCGACGACACGCGCAGCTGGGGACCGCCGTTCCTCAAGGACCGCGAGGGGCGCGATACCCGCGACGCCGCGTACTACCTCGCGTGCAATCGCGGCAAGAAATCGGTGACGCTGGACATCGCCTCGGAAGAGGGCCGCGCGATCGCGCGATCGCTCGCGCTCGCCTCCGACGTGCTGGTCGAGAACTTCAAGGTGGGCGACCTCGCGCGCCACGGCCTGGACTACGCGACGCTCGCCCGCGAACATCCGCGCCTGGTCTACTGCTCCATCACCGGCTTCGGACAGGACGGACCGTACCGCGACCGGCCCGGCTACGATTTCATGGTGCAGGGGCTGGGCGGCCTCATGAGCGTGACCGGCGAGCGCGACGACCTGCCGGGCGGCGGCCCGCAGAAGGTGGGCGTGGCGGTGTCGGATCTCTTCACCGGCATGTACGCCACGAGCGCGATACTCGCCGCATTGCTGCATCGCGCCACGAGCGGGCGCGGGCAGCGCATCGACATGGCGCTGCTCGACGTGCAGGTGGCGATGCTCGCGAACCTGAGCTCGACCTTCTTCGTTTCGGGCGAGCCGCCGGGGCGCATGGGCAACGCGCACCAGAACATCGTTCCGTACCACGTGTTCCGCGCCTCCGACGAGTTCCTCATCGTCGCCGTGGGCAACGACTCGCAGTTCGCGAAGTTCTGCGAGGTGATCGGAGCGCCGCAGTGGCCGACGGACGAGCGCTTCGCCACCAACCCGCAACGCGTGCGCCATCGCGACCTCCTCGTGGGCATGATCGCGGAGCGAATGCGCGAGCGCACCGCGCGCGATTGGCTCGCCCGCCTCGAGCCATCGGGAGTGCCCTGCGGGCCCATCAACAATCTCGCGCAGGTTTTCGCCGATCCGCAGGTCGTGCATCGAGGCATGCAGGTGCGGGCACCGCATCCGGCGGCGGGCGAGGTGACGATGGTCGCGAGCCCGATGAAGTTCTCCGCGACCCCCATCGCCCACGACGCGCCGCCGCCCACGCTCGGGCAGCATACGAGCGAGGTTCTCGAGGGCCTGCTGGGCCTTTCGGCCGAGCGCGTGGCGGAATTGAAGGCCCGCGGCGTGGCCTGAGCGGACCCGGGGTCGAAACTGCTTCAGCTTCCGCCCGAAAGTACTTGTTGCTCAAAGCCTTGTGGGCTAGACTCCATCGGCATTCCCCGATAGAGGGAAGCATTGCCGCTCAGCGACGAGCGACTTTCAGGAGGGTAGCGACGTGCACCCGACGGACATCGCGCAACCGGAGTACTTCCACAAGGTGGTGGATTGCCAGTGGGCGTGTCCCGCGCACACTCCGGTGCCCGAGTACATCCGCCTCATCGCCCAGGGCCGCTACGGCGATGCCTACATGGTCAACTGGAAGTCCAACGTGTTCCCGGGAATCCTCGGGCGCACGTGCGATCGTCCTTGCGAGCCGGCGTGCCGCCGCGGTCGCGTCGAGGAGAACCAGGGCGAAAAGCCCGAGCCCGTCGCCATCTGCCGCCTGAAGCGGGTCGCGGCCGATTACAAGGAAGACATCACCGCGCGCCTTCCGAAGAAGGCCGCCCAGCGCAACGGCAAGCGCATCGCGTGCGTAGGCGCGGGCCCCGCGTCGCTCACGGTCGCGCGCGATCTCGCGCCGCTCGGCTATCACGTGACTGTTTTCGATTCCGACCGGCTCGCCGGCGGCATGATCCGCTCGCAGATCCCGAAGTTCCGCCTGCCCGAGAGCGTGATCGACGAGGAGACGGGCTACATCCTCGACCTCGGCGTGCACTTCAAGGGCGGCCACCGGATCGATTCGCTGAAGAAGCTGCTCGCCGAGGGCTTCGACGCGGTCTTCATCGGCTCGGGCGCCCCGCGCGGCCGCGACCTGGACATCCCGGGACGCAAGGAGGCCGCCGCCAACATCCACATCGGCATCGACTGGCTCTCGTCGGTGTCCTTCGGGCACATCACGAAGATCGGCAAGCGGGTGATCGTGCTGGGCGGCGGCAACACCGCCATGGACTGCTGCCGCTCGTCGCGACGCCTCGGCGGCGACGAGGTGAAGGTGATCGTGCGTTCGGGCTTCGAAGAGATGAAGGCCTCGCCATGGGAGAAGGAAGACGCGATGCACGAGGGCATCCCGATCCTCAACTTCCTCGTGCCCAAGGCGTTCCTCCACGACGAGGGGCGCCTCACGGGCGTGGCCTTCGAGAAGGTGAAGGCCGTATACGACGACAAGGGGCGCCGCTCGCTCGTCCCCACCGGCGAGCCCGACGTGGTCCACGAGTGCGACGACGTGCTGGTGGCCGTGGGGCAGGAGAACGCGTTCCCGTGGATCGAGCGCGACGTCGGCATCGAGTTCGACAAGTGGGGCATGCCGGTGCTGGACCCGGCCACGCTCCAGTCGAGCCGCAAGGAGGTCTTCTTCGGCGGCGACGCGGCGCTCGGGCCCAAGAACATCATCTGGGCCGTGGCCCACGGCCACGACGCGGCCATCTCCATCGACCGGCTCTGCCACGGCGAGGACGTCACCGTGCGCCCACCGCCGCACGTGAACCTCGTCTCGCAGAAGATGGGCATCCACGAGTGGAGCTACGACAACCAGGTCGCGAACGACGCGCGCTTCAAGGTGCCGCTGAAGGAGCTCACGATCGCGCTGAAGAACATCCGCGAGGAAGTGGAGCTGGGCTTCGACCCGGCGCTCGCCCTGAAGGAAGCGCAGCGCTGCCTGAATTGCGACGTGCAGACCGTGTTCGCGCCCAAGCTCTGCATCGAGTGCGATGCGTGCGTGGACATCTGTCCCGTCGACTGCATCACATTCACCCTGAACGGCGAGGAGGGCGAGCTGCGCGCGCGCCTCAATGCGCCTTCGCACGACCTCGAGCAGTCGCTCTACGTGTCGCCCGCGCTCAAGACCGGGCGGATCATGGCGAAGGACGAGGACGTGTGCCTGCACTGCGGGCTATGCGCCGAGCGCTGCCCCACGGGGGCCTGGGACATGCAGAAGTTCCTGCTGGAGCCCGCCCAGGCCGGTCCCCGGTGCCGGCAGCCGGCCCGGCAGAAGGTCCCGGCATGAATTACCGGTGTAATTCCGTTCCACGAGAAGAATGCGACTGGCGCCATTAAAATTTGGCTATGGAATTCGTCACATTTTTTGGACCGAACGGGAGGGATTGAGGCAATGCCGAACATCACTGGACATCAACTGGCGCGGCCAGTGGCCGCCGCGCTTTTCGCAATGGCCGCGATGGCCGCCCGCGCGGGCGACCTCACGCCGGTGAGCCGCGTGGACCCCGAGTTCCCCCGCGAGGCGATCTCGGCGGGCGCCGATACGGGCAGGGTGAAGGCCCGCATGACGATCGACGCCACGGGCGAAGTCACCCGCGTCGAGATCATCGAGGCCAATCCCCGGCGCCTGTTCGACCGCGCCGTGGTGAAGACGCTTTCGCAGTGGAAGTTCTCGCCGGGCTCCGACGGCCGCTCGATGGAAATCGACGTGAATTTCCGGCGCTAGGCGCCGTTACAGGGGTAACCGGCCCTGCCGGCCGGCTGTGATTGAGGCCACTGCCGTGGCGCAGGTTCCGCAGCAGAATCGAAGTCCATCAGACAAGACTGATAGAGGAGAGCGCACATGGCAAGGATCCTTTCGATCGCGTTGATCGCACTCGGCTTCATCCTGGGCGCCAATCCGGCGCTCGCCGATGAAAAGTCCAAGGGCACGGCCAAGGAAGCCACGGCCATGGTCGAGAAGGCCATCGCCCACATCAAGAAGGTGGGGCGCGAGAAGGCCTACGCCGACTTCGACAACCCGAAGGGCGGCTTCGTCGACCGCGACCTGTACATCGTCGTCTACGACCTGAAGGGCAAGGTCCTCGCCCACGGCGCCAACGCCAAGATGATCGGCAAGGACATGATCGACCTGCGCGACGTCGACGGGAAATACTTCGTGAAGGAGCGCGTGCAGCTCATGGCCAAGCCCGACGCCAAGGCCTGGCAGGACTACAAGTTCATGAATCCCACGACGAGCGCGATCGAGCCGAAGTCGATGTACCTGCAGCGCTTCGAAGACGTGATCGTGGGCTGCGGCATCTACAAGGGCTAGGTCGCCCAGGCCAGGGAAGCCAATCCATGGTCCTGCGCACGATGCGAATCGGCCCGCGCCTCGCGCTGGGCTTCGGGGCGATCCTCGCCATCCTCATGGTGGTGTCGGTGGCCAGCACCTACCTCGGCAAGAAGAGCCGCGACGAGCTCGCCACGGTCCACGAGACCACGGGCGCGAAGCTCGAGCTCGCCTCGCGCATGAAGTCGCAGATCCTCGAGCAGTCGGCGGTGATGCGCAACATCGGGCTGCACACCGACATCAAGGCCATGCAGTCCGACGAGGACACGGCCCGCAAGCTCGGCCGGCAATTCGACGACACGCGCGCGCAGATGCTCAAGCTCCAGCTCACCGGGGCGGAGCGCGACATCCTCGAGTCCATGGATAAGGTGGACAAGGAGCTCGACAAGCCCTTCGTGCAGGCGCTGGGCCTCGCCACGAGCTTCCGCAACGAGGAAGCCGCCAACGTCCTCATGACCCAGGTCGATCCCCTGGTGCAGAACATGCTCGGGGACCTGAACAAGCTGATCGACATCCAGAAGAAGGCGAGCGACGACGCGGCCAGCGCGGCGATCGTGATGGGCGATCGCCTCGCGACTACCGTGTACGCGATCGAGGCCATCGTCCTCGTGCTCGCGGCGATGCTCGCATGGACCATCACGCGCAGCATCACGGGGCCGCTTTCCGATTCGGTCGCCGTGGCGCGCCGCGTGGCCGCGGGCGACCTCACCTCGCGCATCGAATCGAGCGGCCGCGACGAGGCCGCGGAGCTGCTCTCGGCGCTTCGCGAGATGAACACCGGCCTCGGAAGCATCGTGACCCACATCCGCACGGGCTCCGAGTCCATCGCCGTGGGCGCGAGCCAGGTCGCCTCGGGCAACCAGCAGCTTTCCAGCCGCACCGAGGAGCACGCGAGCTCGCTCGAGGAGACGGCTTCCACGCTCGAGGAATTCACCACGACCGTGCGCCACAACGCGGAGAACGCGAAGACGGCGAGCGCGCTCGCGGGCAGCGCCTCGGCCACGGCCCAGAAGGGCGGCGAGGTGGTGGCCAAGGTCGTGAGCACCTTCCAGGAAGTGACCGACTCGTCGCGCCGCATCAGCGACATCATCGGCGTGATCGACGGCATCTCCTTCCAGACCAACATCCTCGCGCTGAACGCCGCGGTGGAGGCGGCCCGCGCGGGCGAGCAGGGCCGCGGCTTCGCCGTCGTGGCCGCCGAGGTGCGCAGCCTCGCGCAGCGCTCGGCCGAATCGGCCAAGGAGATCCGCTCGCTCATCGAAAACTCGGTGAGCCGCGTGGAAGCGGGCGCGAAGCTGGTCGAGCAGGCCGGCAAGAC
>Ga0335083_10011314_pt1 | contig 10721 bp, 8 predicted proteins | sample Lox_Sample_42_FD_206716 | JGI IMG/M metagenome (GOLD analysis project Ga0335083, IMG submission 206716) | Soil microbial communities from Loxahatchee National Wildlife Refuge, Florida, United States - Lox_Sample_4.2 | ecosystem: Environmental > Terrestrial > Soil > Wetlands | place: USA: Florida... | reverse complement strand
CGTCAGCCTGTGCGGCACCCTTCCGCCCGGACCGGCGCGGGTCGTCCGCGGCGCGCGCCACCTCGACCCCGGCGCCGTCCGCGCCGAACGGTTCACCGGCAGCTGGCCGCCGGACGCCGCCGGACCAGGCCGGCTCGAGGTCTACGACTACGCGACCGGCCGCAGCTCCTACGGGCCGCCGTCCCCGGCGGCCGGGCCGTTCCGGTACCGGGCGGCCGTCCGCCCGGCCCGCCTGGTACCGGTCCGGGTCGTCGGCGACCAGGTCATAGCCGCGGCGGATGCTGCCCCGGCCACACTGGCCGCGAGCCGCCGCGTGGCCGCCCGGTACCAGCTCGACCTGGCTGTCACGTGGTGGCTGACCGGCCCGGCCGACGGCGCGGGGACGCTGGCGCGGATCGACGGCTGGCTGTGGGACGCCGGTGATGACGTCGCCCGGGCGATAGCGGCCTGGGCGGCCGGACGGCTCGGCCGGCTCGCGGAGGTGGACCGGTGATCGGGATCGCCGGCACCAGGGCGGACCCCGTGATGGTCCATTTCGCCGCGCACTGCGTGGCCGGCGGCATCCCCTTCGCCGTGCTCGATCTCATGGAGACCATCGCCTCCGGCGACTGGAGGCTGTCCGTGCCGCCGGATCCGGCCGACTTCGTCGCGGGCGCGGAGAGGGTCCGGCTCGCCGACCTGACCGGGCTGTACATCCGCCCGATCTACCTGGGCCGGACGCCAAGCGACGCCGCGCGCTGGCACGGCCTGATGGAAGGGCTCGGCGCCTGGCTGGACGAGGCCGGCCTGACTGTCGTCAACCGGCTCGGCGCCCATCAGCTCAACGGCTCCAAGCCGGCCCACTACGCCTGGCTGAGCGCGCACGGGCTGCTGGTGCCGCCGAGCCTGCTGTCGGCCGACCCGCGGCGGATACGGGAGTTCATCGGCGGCGGGCGCGCCGTGGTCAAGCCGGTGTGCGGGACCAGGGCGACTACCAGGGAGATCGGCCAGGACGACCTGGGCCGGCTCGCCCGCAGCGAGGGTCCCGTGCTGGTCCAGCGGATGATCGAGGGAGACGACGTGCGCGTGCACGTCGTCGGGGACGCGGTGATCGCCTGCCGGTTCTCCAGCACGACCATCGACTACCGGTCGGACCGCGAGGCCACCAGGGAGGTCACCGGCATTCCCGCCGCCCTGGCCAGCCTGCTGGTGGCCAGGACGGCCGAGCAGGGACTGGCCTTCGCGGGCTGGGATTTCAAGCTCGACCGGGACGGCACGTACTGGTGCCTCGAGTGCAACCCGATGCCCGGCTACAGCTTCTACGACCGCGTCTGCGACGGCGCGGTCAGCGACGCCCTGATCAAGCTCCTCGCCGCGTGACCCGAGGCCTGCCATGAGCCTTGGCAGAGTCGGCCCTGGGGCCGTCAGGAGACCGTGAGCTCGTAGTGCGCCGGCCTCCGGCGCCGAAGCCGGGCCAGGACGTCCCGTTTGACCGGGTACCTGCGGGCCAGCAGTGCGGCGGCCCGGCTGGCCTCCTCGCCGGCCAGCGGCCGTATCCCCGCGTACCGCGGCGCCCCGTAGCTGACCAGGCCCAGCGCGTTGCACGCGGTCACCTGCACCTCGCCCGCGTGCCGCAGGCGCCTGCCCGTCCCCGACCCGTCCCAGACCTGGACGTAGGCCCGGGCGCCGTCGACGACCCCCGGCACGCGCACGGAGACCGGAGCGCCGTTGGGCCTCGATGTGGTCAGCAGGAAGTATCTGCCCTGCGCTAGGGGTGCGAAGTAACTACTGTCAGCGGTTTCGTCCTGCTGCTTCCGGTCGGTGGCCGGTGAGCGGCTGGGCATGCTTCCTCCGGTGTCTCGGGTGCGGGCCGCGTCCAGGCCGGGGGGACCAGCCAGCGCAGGTGTTCCCGGCGGCCGAGCAGGTCCAGCCGGCGGATCAGCCCAGGCAGGGCGGATGACTGGCTTTCGTGCGCGGCCGCGGCGGTCTTCTGGATGGCGCGGGCGGTGCCGGCGTCGGGACCCAGGTCGAACGCCCAGGCACCAGAGACGCTGTCCGCGGTGTGCGCGAGGACCGGCAGGCCGGCCCGCCGCGCGGCGGCACACGCGGCCACCGCCACCGCGACATCGTCCGCGGCTATGTCCTCCCGGCCACCCGCCGCCGGGTCGACGATCAGCACCAGGTCGGCCGCGTACTGCCTGATCGCCCGCCCGATCTTCTCGCGAAGCTCGGTCGCCGGCTGCCAGCCGAGGCCGCCATCCGGATAGCTGGCCACCGTGAGCTGGGAGATGCCCAGGATGCCGGCCGCCAGCTGGAGTTCCCAGGGCCGCACCGCTTCCAGCCGCGCGGCCCGGGTGGAGTTCAGCGGGGAGGCCTCGCCCCGGGTCAGGCACAGCAGCGCGAGACCGGTCCCGGCCCGGCGGAAGGCATACAGCAGACCGCCCAGGTCCGCCGACTCCTGGCCCGGCCGGGCCAGCACGACCAGCACGCTATGTGCGCGGGGCAGCCATCCGGCAGGCGGCGCCACGGCGGTAACCGGGTTCATCAGATGTCCCTTCCTCAGCTCCCTTTCACCCTCGCGGGGGCGGGTGGAGCTACGGCGCAGCGGCGATGGAGACCAGATGGACATCGCCGCCGCGCCGGGGGACAGCCCGAACTAAACCAGGACCTACCGGGTCGGCACGACGAACTGGCCGCTCACCCAGGCGCCCGAGTCGTAGCACTGCTCGCGGACGGCGTTCTGCGGGTCCTGGTAGTAGCGCTGCCGTAAATCAGCGCGGCAACTCCTTAGCCGGGGAAATGCCGCGCTTAGCCACGGAAATGCCGCGCTTATCCGCCGGTTACGCCGTGGCCCGGTAGCCGAGACTCAGCACGATGGGCACCGCGCCGAACGGCTGCCGGAACCGGGCGCCGGGCTTGTCCGGCGCGCGCGGGTCGCCGACGTCGGGCCAGCGCATCTTCAGGTGCTGGGCGGTCAGGCCGGCCACCGAGTAGGGGAACTCCATGGCCGAGATGTCGTGCGCCCTGAGCAGCCCGCCCCACCGGAACGCGGCGAACACGTTGGCCAGGTCCCTGACCGACAGCGGCGGCCGCCCGGTCAGGTCGATCCGGTAGACGGCGCCGGCCAGCTCGGCCAGGTCGCTGGCGCACTGCGCCAGCGCCGCCGACCTGGTCCGGAAGACCGTGCCGTCGGGATTGACGGTGCCGAGCTTCTCGCCGTGCGCCGGCGAGTAGCGGGCCTGCGCCTGGCACTGCATCCAGTCGCAGGCGGCCAGCAGCTCCCACCCGATCCCGCTCCGGCTGGCCACGTCCTGGTAGAGCGGCTGGCCGCGGGTCAGCGGCCACTTGGCCGTGCCCACGAAGTCAGCGGTCACCGTGTGCGGGATCTGCGGCACGTAGCGGCGGGGAGCCGGCAGCGGACCCCGCGGCGCGATCCGCGCCCCCGGCCGCCGCACCGCCTCGACACCCCGCCTAGGCTCAGCCGCGCGCCTCGGCTCGGTCACGCGCCTCGGCTCGGTCACGCGCCTCGGCTCGGCCGCGCGTCCCGGTTCGGCCGCGCGCCTCGGGTCGGTCACGCGCCTCGGGTCGGTCACGCGCCTCGGGTCGGTCATGCGCCTGGGCTCGGCCGCGCGTCCCGGTTCGGCCGCGCGCCTGGATTCGGCCGCGCGTCTCGGGTCCGGCCGTTGCCTCCGCTCAGCACGCGTCCGCACCGCGCCGATGGCCAGTGCGCCCGCCACCCCCGGAATGCTCACCGGCGCGACCGGATCCCCGTGATCCCCTGGGTCCCAATGATCCCCCGAGATACCTTGCGTGCCTGGGATGCCCTGCGTGCCCGCGGTCCCGGTCGCACCCGGCACCGCCGCCTGGTGGCCCGCTACCCGCGGCTCCGCCGCGGCCGGCGGCGGGGCGACCAGCGGAGCGGCGGCCGGGGCCGCCGCGTCGTACTGGTACAGGTGGTAGAGCCGCATCAGCGCGATCAGGTGTGAGCCGTAGCCCGGGTCGGTGGCGTACACGCCGGTCAGGGCGTTCGCGAACGCGTCCGGCAGCGCGCGGTTCGCCATCGCGCGCTGGTAGGCCGGCCCGGTGGCCAGCAGCTGGCCGTGGTCCTCGATGCTCTCCGCGATGTTGTGGTACACCCGGAACGAGGCGGTGCGGGTGACCCAGGCGCCGTTCTCGTGTTCCTTCGTCGGCAGCGCGTCACGGCCGGCCGGCCCGGTCCCCTTGATGCCGAACAGGTTGTGGTCCGCGGTCGCGAGCTCGCTCTGCCCCCAGCCGGATTCGTCGATGGCCTGGGCGATCGTCACCGCGGCCGGAACGCCGTACCGGTGCTGTGCCGCGATCGCCCCGGGTGCGACCAGGCTGATGAACGCCTGCTGGGCGGCGGTGCCCGGCACGGTCGCCGGTGGCGGGGCGTGCCTGCGGTACGCGGACGCGTGGGCTCCGGCGGAACCGCCGCCCTGGACATCCGCCCCCGGGATCGCCGCCCAGCCATCCGCCAGCGTCGTTCCCCCGGCCGGTGCTGACCTTCCGGCCTGCCCCGACTCCCCGGCCTGCCCTGACCCTCCGGCCTGCGCTGACCCTCCGGTCTGCGCTGACCCTCCGGTCTGCGCTGACCCTCCGGTCTGCGCTGTCCCTCCGGCCTGAGCGGGCCCCGCCGTCTGAACAGGCCCCGCCGCTGCTGCGATCACTCCCGGCACCCGCGCCGCGCTCACCCCGGCCTGCGCGCTGCCCCCGGCCGGTCCGTCGTGGCTGGCCGTCCGGACCAGGTCGCCGTTGTCGACAAAGCCGAGCACACCCTGAGGACCGAACGGGGCCGGGAACCTGTGGGCGTTCACCGTGAGACCGGGCAGTGAGTCGGCGCCGATGGTGGACAGCGACGTTCCGGTAGCGCGGATCACCACCTCGACGTGCCCGTGGAACACCACCCAGTCGCCCGGCTGCGGCCGGTACCCGTCGCCGAGCGGGTGCCAGCGACCGTAAGCCTGGGCGTCCTGCTGGATCGAGGTCACGTCCAGCGACGCCGGATTGGGCTGGACGCGGACGTCGGCCCACGGCTGGAGCGGCCACGGGTAGGAGCCGCCCCCGGTCACCCAGCTCTGCTGGCCCGCCGCCTTGGCGCCCAGCGCCAGCGTCAGGCTGGCGAAGGCCGCGCACGACGGCCCGTGGTCGGCGCCGTCGGCGCTGGCGGCCCGCCAGATCAGCGCCTCCATCTCGGCCGGCGTCCTGGTCTGCGCCATCCGCAGGTAGTACCTGGCCACCTTGACGATCGCCGAACGCAGCGCGCCGTTCGCAACGGTGCTGGCGCCTGTCACGCCGGCGTCCGCCGTGCCGGTGTCCCGCGCATCCGCGTCCCGCCCGTCCGCGTCCGGTGCGTTCACGTCCGGTGCGTTCACGTCCGGTGCGTCCGGCTGGTCCGCGGCCAGCAGGTGCAGCGGCATGCTGGCCGGCGACGTCACGTCGGCGACCGTGCCGTGGGCGAAGGTGAACCCGGTCATCGCCCCGCAGGTGCTGAGGCTGACCAGCGCCGTCGCCTGCGACCAGGACGGTTTGCTCTTGCTGACGGTGCGCGTGGGGTCCCCTCCTTCCCTGGGCTCACTCGCCGTGCGGCAATGACTTGAGGATCTCCTGCACCTGCGGGTCGCCGGGGTTGCCGGCGTTCTGGAAAAGCACGCTCGCGTTCTGCGCGGCCACCGGGCTGGCGCCGGGCATCCACTGCTTGTACACGTCGGCGACGAGCGCCGCCCGCCCCTCCTGGCTGGTCACCGGGCTGGCGCACAGGCTGGGGAACCCGGCGTGCGAGATGATGGCCGCCGAACCGGTGTACCTGGCGCAGTTTTCCGGCTTGGACTCCAGCCCCGGCTGGACCGTCGGAGTGCCGTTGGCGCTGGTCAGCGTCGCTCCGCCGATGATGTTGTTGATGGCCCGCGCGGCGACCTCCAGGCTGTCGACCGCACTGAGCGGGTTGTAGGGATGGTGCAGGTTCAGCGACCACGCGATCTCGCCGCCCTGGGTGGGCGTGATGGGCTCGAGCCCCTTCCGGCCCGTCTTGGCGTCGGCGTAGCCGGGGTCGTCGCCGCTCGTCAGCAGCGAGAAGACCCACAGGATCTGGCTGGTGTCCTTGTCGCAGGCGAAGTTGACCTGGCTCGGCTCGGCGGCCACGTTCGGGTTCTGGCAGGCGGTGGTGATCTGATTCTTGACGGTGGCCACGCTGGCCGGCCACGATGGGCCGGTCCTCAGGACGATCAGCGCACCGATGCCGATAACAGCGAGACCAGCCACCGAACCGATGGCAACCTTGCGGCCGCGACGCGAACGACCGCGCCTGGCCGCACCCGACCGGGATGCCTTCTGCCGCCCCGTACCCGGTCGGCCGTTGCTTTTCCGCGTCGTCCCCTGCCGGTCGGTGCTCTGCCGGCCCGTGCTCTGCCGGTCAGCGTTTTGGCGACTCGTACCCTGTCGGCCCGTGTCTTGCCGGCTCGTGTCCGAATGGCCGGGCTTCTGCCCGGTCGCCTTCTGCCGGGGTGTGTCCCGGCGGCCGGGCTGCCGGCGGATCGTCCGTGGCCGGGCGGTCTGCCGTCCGTGCTCGATCAGGGCCTGGGTCCGGCCCTGATCGCGGCCGAGCGGTGGCGGCCCCGCGGCCCGCAGGAACTCCCGCTGCCGGGGAGCGCCCGTGCCGCGGAACGTCTCGGCGTCCCCGGACTCCGGTTCGCCGGGGCTCCAGCCGTAATCCCGTTCGTCGTCTTCCCATTCGGGTTCAGCCTCGTTGGCTTCCCAGCTGAGCCCGATATCGGGCTCGGTGTAGTCCGCCTGGTAGCCGTCATCGGCCAGGTCCGGCTCCGGCTCCAGTTCCGGCTCTGGTTCCCGGAGGTACCCGGATCCAGCGGCGCCGTGCTCCCGTTGCCGGCGCCGCGCTGGGCTGGTGAACTCCCGGGTTCGCGCTTCCCGCCACTCGGAGATGTCCTTCTCCAGATCCATGACCCTGAGTTCTATCTCGGAGAATCGATCGTCACCCTCTTCGATAAAATTTTCGAAATGCTCGTTCGTCGCTATCACCCCAACCCATCACCTGTACGGGGGCATGCCAAGCCCACGCCGACGTGAGGCGGGTGCCGGGGCAAGGAAGCCCCCGAGGGTGGCAGGCGGTCGCCTCCGGGGGCTGCCGTGCCCGGTCTGGCGAGGCCTGGCGGACGGCTTGGGTTATGTGTTCGACCCGTGCCTAGTATTAGAACACAAATGCGATCTTCTTCGCCAGTGTAGCTGGCCTAATACTGTGCGGACGCCGCCTCGTCCTCGGCCGCTCCCTGCTTGGCCGCCGCTTCCTCAGCGGAAGAGCGCAGGCTGGCCTTGAGGACCTTGCCGGTGGCGTTGCGGGGAAGCTCGCCGACGATGTGGATGTCGCGCGGCACCTTGAAGGCCGCCAGCCGGGTCCGGGCCCAGTCCCTGATCTCGGCGGGATCGGCCCGGCCGCCGGACGCGGGCACCACCCAGGCGGCGCCGGTCTCGCCCCAGCGCTGGTCGGGTACGCCCACGACCGCGACCTCGGCGACCGCGGGGTGGTGGTAGAGCGCCTCTTCCACCTCGGCGGGATACACGTTCTCGCCGCCGCTGATGTACATGTCCTTGATCCGGTCGACGATCCGGATGTGACCGTCGGCACCGATCACGGCCACGTCGCCGGTGTGCAGCCAGCCGTCCTCGATGGCCTGCGCCGTCGCCTCAGGCCGCCGCCAGTACCCGGGCGTGACGCTGGCCCCGGCGACCCGCAGCTCGCCCGGCTCGCCAGGACCGCAGACCCGGTCGCCGTTCGTGACCCGGCAGCGCAGGTGCCACATCGGCACGCCGACGTCGCCCGGGGCGGGCACCGCGCCCGGCGGGCTCATCGTCACGGTCGAGCCCGCCTCGCTGATCCCGTAGATGGCGCGCAGCGCCACCCCGCGCCGGGCCCACGACTCGACCAGCGCCGCGGGGACCGGCGATCCGCCCACCCCGGCGAAGAAGTCAGGGAACCGGGCCGCGGCGAAGCCGGGCAGTGCCTGCATGAACTGGTAGTGCGCCGGGACGCCGCAGAAGTGCGTGACCGGGGCGTCAGTCCGGGTGAGCAGCTCCAGGGTGAGCCCGGGGTCGTAGGACGGCATTATCAGCACCGTGCCGCCGGCGAACAGGACCGGGTTGGCGAACAGGTTCAGCCCGGCCACATGCCACACCGGCAGCGCGGTGAGGCACACGGATGCCGCGGTGACCTCGCCGCTGACCAGGCTGGCCAGCATGGTGGCCTGCGAGCCGGCGTGCGTCAGCACGACCCCCTTGGGCCGCCCGGTGGTGCCGGAGGTGTAGATGATCACCCAGGGGTCGTCGCCGTGGGCCAGGACCGGGTCGGCGGCCGCGCTGCGCGCCAGCGCCTGCTCGTAGCCGTCTTCCCAGGACAGCGCCGGTACCCCGGCCGCGATGCCGCGGGAGACCAGGTCGCCTTCGCCGACCATGACCACGGGCTCCGCGTCCCCGGCCAGCACGCCGAGCTCGGCGTCGGACAGCCGGATGTTGAGCGGGACGAAGATCGCGCCGAGGCGGGCGCACGCGTACATGACCTCGAAGGCGCGGAAGCAGCCGCGGGACAGCATCACCACCCGGTCGCCGCGGCCGACGCCGAACGAGTCCCGCAGCATGCCAGCCACGCACCCGATCCGCTCGTCGAGTTCCGCGTAGCTCAGCCGGTGGCCCTTGCCCAGGTCGTGCAGCGCAAGCCTGTCCGGGCTCACCCGGGCGTGATACGAAATCCAGGAACCGCCGAAGGCTGCCACGAGATCTAGTAATGCCCGCTCAGGCAGTCCTGGTCAAGCCGCAAGTCACGGCGGTTCGGCAGTCTCAGCGCCCAGCCACCGCGACGGGCTCCGCGGCCAGGTCTAGGTCGGGGTCCTGGGCGGCGGCCCGGTCCTCGTCGCTGTCGGCCGGGCCCGGCTCGGGGTTCTTGCCGTTAGCCGTGCGGAGTGGCTGGGTGGCCAGGCCGACCACCGTGGCGCCGCCGACAAGTATCGCGGTGGTGGCGAAGACCAGGGCATTCCCCTTGAACATCATGGCCAGCGGGCTGCCGGGCATGACGAGTCCCCACGCCGCGGCCGCGACACCGGCCGTGACGCACTCGAAGTACGGCGCGTGCCGGGTGTTCTTGTCGCTTTCCGAGGCGCGGTTCCTGAAGAACACCACGGGTGCCAGTACGGCGAGGACGACGAAGACCCCGAACGCCGACCAGCGGAACGGCCCGTACCCCGAGCCGATATCTGAGGCGAGGACAACACCGATCACCGCCGTATACGCGGCCAGGGCCTCTGAGGGCACGGCGGCCACGAGTACATCAGTGGAATTGCTGACCACGGAATCGCCTGGACTTTTCACGTCCCGGTTAACCGCTAGCTCGGCGAGGCTTCTTGCGCTCACCTTCTCACCCCCCTCGGGTCGTGGGCGGGTCAGCCGTGCACGGCCGCTGCGGCCGCGACGAGCCGGGCGGCTGGCATCTTCCTGATGTCATCGGCCCTCCCCGCTCCCTTACTGCGACAGAGCAGCCGGTAACGGAGCTTGATACACCCAGTCCGTGCGACGTTTACGCCCGGCCGCCGTCGCCATTAGCGGGCGCGTGCTCTTCGTCCGGAACGCGCGGACCAGCACCAGCTGGAGCAGCCTGAGCCGCGGCGGAACCGTGATCGTGACCACGCGCCACGTGGGTCACCCCGACCGCCGGCTCGGGGGCAGCGTGTACCGCAGCGCCACGTCCACGATCCCGGCTCCGAGCCGCAGCGTCATCGGCGGGCGGAAGGTGATCGCCGTGGCCCCCGCTCGAACTCGGTGGTGATACCGTTCCTCACCCCAAACGGGCAGGCTCACAGCAGGTCGTGCCGAGGCGCACCGGATCCGAGGAGATCGCGGTGGTGCCGCGGACAGCCGCGGACCTTGTCGCCGGCCGGAACCGGTGTCAACCAGCGGGCGCTGGCGTCAGCTCGCCCTGGCCTGTCGGCCGGGGTGCCCGCGGGGCCGCTTGAACGCGATGATGCGGCCTCGCTCGAAGATCTCACCGCCCCAGACGCCGCACGGCTCGCCGCGCTCGACCGCGCCGGCCAGGCACGGCCGCCGCAGCGGGCACGCTTCGCAGCAGGCCTTGGCCAGCTCGAGGTCGGCCGGCTGGTCGGAGAACCACAGCTGCGTGTTGTCACTACATGGCAGCGGATCGCCGAGGTCAGCGGCTCGCCTAGCCAATGTGGCCAGGGAGTAGCTCGTCATGTCGCTTCACCCCCGTGAAACGGATCCCGTCTCCGGATTTCCCCGTCAAAAATCCGGACACGTACAGTTTGCACCTAAACCAACCCGGATGGCATCAGCCGGAAGGCTGATATCCCGTTTGTCATCGATCAGACACGTAATGTCGCGACCCGCGGAGCCTCCCCGCGTCCGTCGCGACGTGGGTGGTGGCCCAGGTGCCTTCATGCGCACCCTGCGAGCCCCTCAAGTTCGGGGACAGCTTCCAGCCTGGCACGGGGCGTCTCGGGGGTCACTTGCGCCCCAACGGCCCCAAGCCGGACCCGGCCCGGTAAAGGCAGCAACCGGCACGATGTGACGCTGAGCCGGTAATAACGGCTCTGGAGCATATTTCTGGATGATCGCGGTAAGCGCGCGGGCTGGTAACGGGGTCGGTGGCCCCCCGGGTACCCAAGACGGTACCCGGGGGGCCACCGGCCCCCCGGCAGGCCGTAGAT
>Ga0335083_10011313_pt1 | contig 10721 bp, 8 predicted proteins | sample Lox_Sample_42_FD_206716 | JGI IMG/M metagenome (GOLD analysis project Ga0335083, IMG submission 206716) | Soil microbial communities from Loxahatchee National Wildlife Refuge, Florida, United States - Lox_Sample_4.2 | ecosystem: Environmental > Terrestrial > Soil > Wetlands | place: USA: Florida... | reverse complement strand
CGAAATCAAGCTCTCCCTGCAGCATTTGAACAGCAAGATGGAGGCGTCTGCCAGAGATACGAACACGCGCATCGACGCCGTGGATGAAAAGTTGATCGGGCGGATCGATGCGGTTGATGCCAAGCTCACCGCGCGGATCGATGCTGTCGAGGAGAAATTGACTTCCCGGATCGATGCTGTCGAGGAGAAATTGACTTCCCGGATCGACGCGGTTGACACGAAGATCACCGCGCGTCTGGACCGGTTTGACGCGAAGCTCGGCGATCTCACCGTGGGCATGGAGCGCGGCTTCGCCGATCTGAAAATCGGTCGCGCGCTCGACCGGGTCTGGTGGCTGCTGATGTGCGCCGCCTTGCTGGGCGTGATGGCGCACGCCATGAAGTGGATCTGAGGCCGAATCAGCCTTTGGGCTTGCCGGGCTCGACACCGGTGGCGGTGCCGGGCTTCGCGCCCTCGGATGGATCGCTGGCGCCAGCGCCCGGCTGAACAGGCGCCCCCTGCCCTGCCTCCTCGCCCTCCTGAGTCCGCTGGACTTCGCGTACATGTGGCGCGAACACCGGGCCACCCGCGTAGGAGAAATACACCTTGTTCTGACTGCGGGCGACGTAGATCCGGTGTGACTGGAAGAAATCCGCCCCCAGCAGCATGCCGGGCACCTCGATCGGGTCGCGGGCAATGTGGGTGGCGGTGGGCGTTGACTTGTTCATGCTGAACATGTCGGCGATGCGCAGCCTGGCGTTCTCGATGCGTTCATCCCCCACCTGAAAGGTGGAGAATACGGTGATGAACGTGGAGACGGCTTGGGAACCGAGGCCTTTCATCTGGCCGTACTCCTTCACGTCGTCGGAATGCATGACGACACCGGCCAGTTTCGCGGCGTCGGTGGTCACTATGGAAAGGGAGGAACCACTGTCCCACCAGGCCAGAGTCTTGTGACCATTCAGCTCCAGCACGGTCTTGATCATGCCGTCCTCACCTTCGCCCCCGCCTTGCAGGGGCGACACCGAATACGACCCGCCCCAGTAGACGACCTGATCTCCCGAACACCCCTTGGGTTGAAAGAGACGGACCGCACCGTGGGCAAAGTCGAATTCCGCGTCCCATCGTGACAGCAGACTCTCACCCAGGACGCCCGCGGCAGCGCCAATTTCGCGCCCCGCCACAAAAAACTGGGCCTTGTGCACCTTGAGGGTTCCCAGCTGGAAATCATCGACGACCACCCTGTCGGAGGCGTCCGATCCTCCGACGCCGTACAGGGTTACGCCTTCCAGGGCGAGCAGCTGGAGGTGAAGAGCCTGCGCTGCGGGCCGACTCAGCAAACTGGCGGCCCCACCCGTGTCGACCAGGAGCCTGGCAGGTTGTCCGTTGATCGACACGTCGACCAGAGGAGAATTGCGGACCATCTCCACATGCAGGACGCCTACCGTCTGCAACTGACATGCGGCGAACGCCGGAGACGGCAACAGCAGCCCGGAGGCAATGCCGCAGAGATGACTGAATAATCGGGCTGACCGCCGAAGGCGGCGTGACTGGTGAATGCCCTGATCCATGCCTGCGCTCTCCCTGGGCGTTGGATTTGCTGCGCACGCACCGTCTGTCGGGAATGTTGGGTCGCGCGCGCCGGTTCATCCAGGTTGCAGTGGATTTAAGCAGAGGCTTGGCGTTGTGGGCAAGTACGCCGCGCCGAACGGCGCCGGCACCAGATCCGCCAATCGAAACATCCCGCCGGAATACGATCACTGCACCTGCTGGCGCTGCGTTCCCAGCGCCGTGATGCCCAGCTCGACCACATCGCCTGCCTTGAGGTAACGGGGTGGCTTGCGGCCCATGCCGACGCCCGGAGGTGTGCCCGTCGTGATCACATCTCCCGGCAGCAGTGTCATGAACTCAGACACGTAACTGACGATCTCGGCGCAGGAGAAGATCATGGTGCGGGTGTTGCCCCGCTGCATCGTCTCGCCGTTGACAGTCAGCCACAGATCGAGTGCCTGCGGGTCCGCAACCTCATCCGCGGTCACCAGCCAGGGACCGATGGGCCCGAAGGTGTCGCAACCCTTGCCCTTGTCCCACTGACCACCCCGCTCCAGCTGGAAGGCGCGCTCGGACACATCGTGCACGACGAGATAGCCCGCCACGCAGCTCAGGGCAGCCGCGGTGCTGACGTAACTGGCTCGCGATCCGATGACGATCCCCAGCTCCACTTCCCAGTCGGTCTTGAGCGAGCCGCGTGGCAGCTGGACCGCATCGTTCGGCCCGACGATGCACGAGGTCGCCTTCGTGAAGATGACCGGTTCCGTCGGCACGGCCAGGCCCGCCTCGGCCGCGTGATCGCGGTAGTTGAGGCCGATGGCGATGAACTTGCCGACCGCGCCGACCGGCGGACCCAAGCGCTGCGGGCCGGCAACCGCCGGCAGCGTCGCGGGGTCGAGGCCCGCGAGCCGCGCCAGCAGCGCCGGACCGAGCGTGCCCGGGTCGATATCCCGCACCACACCCGACAGATCCCGAATACTACCGTCCGTGCCGATCAGTCCCGGTCGCTCCGACCCGGGCGCACCATATCTCACCAGTCGCATCAATCACCTGCTACATGAAAGGCCGGATCGGATGGGAGCCGTCCCAGCTGAGGGCCGCCCCATAGAAGTGCGCAAACGCACGCTCCATCAGCGGGTTGGTCGCAATCAACTCGACGAAGCCGGGCATCCTGCCGTGCGTGTCCATGTAGGCCACGTCACCGCCGGTCGGCACGCCCGCCCGGAAGGCAACGTCCATACCCATCGCCTCGTAAAGTTTGATGTCGGCATCCACATCCGCACTGGCGACACCCCAGTGATGGAAACCATAACCGTGGGCGTCGATCGACTCCTTGTACACGGATGGATTGGAATCGTTGGGCTGGATCAATTCGATGTTCATGTGGCCGGCGAAACTCATGGCGATGGCCACGTCAGCGGTGGACTTGCGGCCCCGATACACGGGGTGGTCCCCGGTGAAATGCTCCAGCAGGAACCAGGGGCCGACACGCAGCCTCGTCACCCATTCCATGATGTCCTGGCGGATGTCCTTCACCACGTAGGCCATCTGCATGATGCCATTGGCGGGCTGACCGAAACTGAGCTGGGGCATGGACCTCTCCGGATGCGAGCGCGAGTCTACCAGCGTGGCGCGCGCTTCTCGATGAACGCCTGCACGCCCTCCAGGGCGGAGTCATCCATCATGTTGCAGGCCATGGTCGAGCCGGCGGCCTCGTAGGCGGCTTCGATACCCAGTTCGGCCTGCCGGTAGAACAGCTCCTTGCCCATCGCCACCGCGACGCGCGGCTTGGCGAGAATGCTGCTCACGAGCCTGCCGATCTCGGTATCGAGCGCGTCGGGTTCGGCGACGCGGTTCACCAGCCCGCGCGCCAGTGCCTGCCGTGCATCGATGAATTCGCCCGTGACCAGCATCTCGAAGGCCTCCTTCTGTGCCACATTGCGGGACAGGGGGACGCTGGGCGTCGAGCAGAACAGCCCGAGATTCACGCCGCTGACCGCAAAGCGCGCCTCGCTCGAGGCCACCGCCAGATCGCATTGCGCGACCAGCTGACAACCGGCGGCGGTGGCAATCCCGTGCACCCGTGCGATCACCGGCACCGGCAGTTCACGGATGCTCAACATGACACGCGAGCATTGCGCGAACAGGCGGCTGTAATAGCCCAGAGACGGATCGGCGCGCATCTCCTTCAGATCGTGCCCGGCGCAGAACGCCTTGCCCGTGGCGGCCAGCACGACGACCCGCACCGAGTCATCATCCAGTACCGCGTCCAGTTCGGCCTGCAGAGCGGCAAGCATGGCCTGCGAGAGCGCATTGAACGCCTGTGGCCGGTTGAGGGTCAGCCTCAGCAGGCCCCGCTCATCGAGATTGCGCTGGACCAGCGCATCGGTGGACTCGGTCATGGCACCCTCCTCACTCAATGGCCTGGGCCGATCGGGCCCGCTCGCGCAGCATGAATTTCTGGATCTTGCCGGTGGAGGTCTTGGGAATCTCCTCGAAGCGCACTTCGCGCGGCACCTTGAAGCGGGCCAGCAGACCGCGGCAGTGTTCGATCAGATCGTCCGCGGTCACCTCGCTGCCTGCTCGCCGTTCGACGTAGGCCAGAGGCGTCTCGCCCCACTGCGGATCGGGCTTTGCCACCACGGCGCAGGTCACCACCGCGGGGTGGCGGTACAGCGCGTCCTCCACCTCCAGCGAGCTGATGTTCTCGCCACCGGAGATGATCACGTCCTTGCTGCGATCCTTGATCTTCACGTAGTGATCGGACTCCATCACGGCCAGATCACCGGTGTGGAACCAGCCGCCGGCGAAGGCCTGGGCGGTCGCCTTGGGATTCTTCAGGTAACCCTTCATCACGATGTTGCCGCGGAACATGACCTCGCCAAGTACTTCCCCGTTGGCCGGCACCGGTTCGAGGGTCTGCGGATCCAGTACCGTCATTGCCTCTTCCAGCGGATAACGGACGCCCTGGCGACCGTGCAGCCGGGTCTGTTCGCCGATGCTCAGTTTCAGCCAGTCGGCGCGCGGAGCGGCGACCGCCGCCGGGCCGTAGACCTCGGTCAAGCCGTAGGTGTGAGTCAGCTCGAAGCCGATCCGCGCCATCCCCTCGATCATGGCAGCTGGAGGCGCCGCCCCTGCCACCATCCCGCGCACGCGGTGCGAGATGCCTGCCCGCAGCCCGGCGTCAGTATTGATCAGCATGTTGTGAACGATGGGTGCCGCACAGTAGTGATCAACTCCGTACGTGCGGATGGCATCGAACACGGCGGACGCCTCCACCTTGCGCAGGCAAACTTGAGTCCCGGCGAGCATCGCAACGGTCCACGGAAAGCACCAGCCGTTACAGTGAAACAGAGGCAGCGTCCACAGGTACGTGGGGAAGTGCGGCATGGACCAGACGAGCGCGTTGCTGACAGCATTCAGGTAAGCGCCCCGATGGTGCGTCACGACTCCTTTTGGATTACCTGTCGTACCCGACGTGTAGGACACGGCGATGGCATCCCATTCGTCCCGCGGGCCCTGCAGATGTGGCAGCGGCGAGTGTTGCGCAAGCAGGCTCTCGTACTCGAACTGGCCAAAGCGCTCACCAACGCCGCCGTACTCGCTGTCGCACACGTCGATGATGATGGGCGTGCGTCCGTACTCGTCCTGGAGGATGCGCAGGCTTGCGCCGATGACGGGTGAGAATTCCCTGTCGGTGACCAGGACTGCCGTCTCGCAGTGTTGCATCTGCCAGGCGAGCAGACGGGCATCCAGCCGGGTGTTGAGGCAATTGAGCACGGCATTCAACGCCGGCACGGCGTAGTGCAGCTCGATCATCTCCGGTGTGTTGGTGAGCATCGTGCTCACCGTCGAGCCGCGACCGACGCCCAGCGCACGCAACGCAGCCGCCAGGCGGGCCGCGCGCTCATGGGTTTCACGCCAGAGATAGCGGCGCCGGCCATGCAGCACCGCGGGCAGGTCACCGTACACTTCCGCGCTGCGTTCCACGAAGCTCAGGGGAGACAGCGCCGTGAAGTTGGCTGGATTACGGTCCAGGTCCTGCTCGTAGATGTTCATGACGGCGGCCACCCCCGATACCGATCATTCCCCGAAGACTGCGAACAGGCTGCCCAGGCGCTGCTGCCGGATCAGCTCGATGGTGGGATTATGGCCCGCACGACTCGCCCAGGGGCGACGCGAGCGCCCAGTCCGGCAATGGCTCGATCGGCCAGCCCGTCAGACCGTGATCCAGAGGTTTTCCGGTCATCGCAGCGCGGGCCACATTGCCGGCCCGCCCCCACCCCTTCTTTTCGCTGGGATTATCACCCGGTTGCCGTGCTGCGCCAATTCTGCCGCGCTTAAGTCAGACCTGGGCGCGCGCGTTGCACGGATGCGACAGCGGGCTCCACGGGGGCGCGGGGCCGGTGCCAGACCTTGGTCGCGCAAAGCCCAGCCACCATAACCGGCCGCTAGTCCGACCCAGTCAAAAAGAAGTTGGCAAATGGCGCACCGCCCGAAATAATGCCGCGCAAAACAAGCCTCTGCCCGTTGCCCCGCGCGCAGCCTGCCGCGGCGTACACCCACGGGCTGCGCGAGGCTGTTGCATTTGCCTCACAGGAGGCTCCGGCGCGGGCAAGGTCGCGCACCGCCGGATATCAACGGCCACTGAAGGGGAGATCACATGAAGAAGAGAATGTGCGTCGCGTTCGCGCTGGGTTCGATGGCGGCGGGGCTGGCGGCCCAGTCGGCTCTCGGCGCGGACGAGTCCGGCGGACAGGGCGGGACGCTGGAAGAAGTCGTGGTGACGGCCCAGAAGCGTGCCCAGAACGCCCAGGACGTCGGCATTTCCATTTCCGCCATTTCCGGCACCGACCTGCAGGCACTCGGCGCCGTCGCGGCCACCGACATCACCCGATCGATGCCGGCGGTCGTCATGACGCAGCCCAACGGCCCGTCCTCGTTCTCGCTGTCCATCCGCGGTGTCACCCAGAACGACTTCGCGGATCACCAGGAGAGCCCGGCGGCCATCTACATCGATGACGTCTATGTCAGCCAGATGGCGGGACTCGCCTTCTCGCTGTTCGACATGGAACGTGTCGAGGTGCTGCGCGGTCCGCAGGGAACCCTGTTCGGACGCAACGCCACCGGCGGCCTCGCCAATTTCATCACCCGCAAGCCGACGGATACCGAGGAAGGCTTCGTGGATGTCACCTTCGGCGAACGCGACCTGACGCGCATCGAAGGTGCGTTCAACGAGCCTCTGGGAGACTCGGTGGACGCGCGCCTGGCGTTCCAGTCCAACCACTATGACCCGCTGTTCAAGAATGTGGCCGGTGGCGCCGCGGACGCGGAGAACGGCAACGACTGGGCCCTGCGCGGCGAGTTGCTCTTCAAGCTGCCCAGCGATGCGCGGCTGCTCGTGACCGGACGATATGCGCGCGAGGACGTGCATGCCGGTTCGTGGGAGGAACGCGCGACCAAGAACGTCGCTCTGGGTTACGACGTCTTCCTGCCCGCCGACGAGAACTACTGGGGCACCTGCAACGGCTGCAACGCCAGCGGCGTGCCCAACAGCGGGCCATTCACGATCCGTGACAACATCAGCGGATTCGCCCGGATCAAGACCTCCGGGATCAGCGCGAAGTACACGCAGGATCTGGGTGGCCCCGCGCTCACCGTGATCGGCGACTTCTCGCGCCTGAGCAAGGACTACCAGGAGGACTCCGACGCCTCGCCCTCGACCCTGTTCGAGTTCTTCAACGGCAGCCGCGTGACCCAGGAGTCGCTCGAGGCGCGTCTCAACGGTGGCGACAAGACTCTCAACTGGACTGCCGGTGTCTACGGTCTGCGGGTCGACGGCAAGTACTACGAGGGCTGGATCGGACCGGCCTTCTTCGCGGCGCAGGAGTTCTTCTCGCCCACCAATCCCAACAACGCGTGCTTCCCGCCCGAAGGCGCCTGGCCATACGGCGACTGCACCACCTTCTATCGCAACGGTGGCGTGCCGGGACCGAACGGCGGCGTGCCCGCGACGCGCTCGCCGTACGAGCAGGTCACCAAGTCCTATGCCGCCTTCGGACAGGTGGAATACCGGGCCACGGACCTCATCGGCCTGACTTTCGGCGCGCGCGTGACGCGCGACCAGAAGGACTACCACTTCACCTGGTATCCGTATGAGTTCTATCCGAACGATCCGAACAACCCGATCACGGCGCTCACGGCACCGGTGATACCGGAGTTCGGCAACGTGCTGTTCGACTACCGCAACAGCCTGTCCGACACGCTGGCGAGCGGCAAGGCGCAGCTGGACTTCCATCTGTCCGATTCAGTGCTCGCCTACGCCAGCTACAACCGCGGTGTGAAGGGTGGCGGTTTCACTGCGCCGCTGTTCCCCATCACCATCAGCGATCTGAGCACGCTCGAGTTCAAGCCGGAGAAGCTGACTTCCTACGAAATCGGCATCAAGTCGGAGTTCCTGGATCACACACTGCGTGTGAACGCCGCCGCGTACTACTACGACTATCACGACTACCAGGCGCTGATCTACCCGGTGGGACTGGAGCAGCTGATCGTGAACGCGGATGCCACGCACAAGGGCGCGGAGACGGACATCCAGTGGGTGCCCAACTCCTCCTGGCGCTTCGGCTTTGGTGCCGGGTACGTGGATGCCATCGTGAAGAACGTGGATTCACGCGGCACGGGCGTGAAGGGCGACTGGGTACCCCCGAACGCGCCGCGCTGGAGTGCCAATGCCCTGGCCCGCTACACGATGCCCGCCGGACCCGGGCAGCTCGCCCTGCAGCTGGACGGCAACTACATGAGCCGCTTCTGGTTCAACCTGTCCGACCTGCCCGTGGTGGAGCAAGGCGGCTTCGGCGTCGGCAACGTGCGGCTGTTCTGGACGCCCACGAGCGCCAAGTACGAGATCGGCGCTTCGCTGGAAAATGCCTTGAACAAGCACTATGGCGTCATGGGCTTCGACAATACCTCCATCAATGGACTGGCCCAGCTCTATCCGGGCAATCCGCGCTGGTGGAAGGCCCACGTCATCTATCACTTCTGAGACAATAGGTCTTTCGACACGAAACAAGGGGGTCCCCGGCCCGGGGACCCCCTGCGAGGGGGCGTCGTCGCATGAGCCATCACCGATCCCGGCTGGTCCTTCTGGCACTGGCCGCCCCTTTGGCCCTGCAGCTCAGTCTGGCGCAGGCCGACCCGCCATCGAGCGCGAGTCCGCCGGCAGCCGCAAAGCCGGCGGCCGCGAGCGCGGCCGCGGCGGCTGCCACATCGCCCAACCTGATGAGCACTTACGAACTGCTTGCCTCCAAGCGCTTCGTGGATCTCACCCATTCCTTCGGCGTGGACACGCCGCACTGGAAAGGCTTCGGCGAGATGAAGAGGCGCACTCTCTACACGATCAAGAAGGACGGATTTCATGTCGAGGAGTTCTGCCACGTCGGCCAGTGGGGAACGCACGTGGATCCGCCTGCGCACTTCCACGACGGCTTGAAGAGCGTTGATCAGATAGATCCCAAGGACATGGTGATGCCGCTGGTCGTGCTCGATGTGCACGAGAAGGTGGCGAAGAATCCGGACTACGTCCTGTCGCTGCATGATGTGCAGGCCTGGGAGGTGCGCCATGGGCGAATTCCGGCGCATGCCTTCGTCGTGATGCGCACGGACTGGTCGAAACGCTGGCCGAACGACGCATCCATGCAGAACCGCGATGCCGCCGGCGTGGCGCACTATCCGGGCTGGAGCATGCCGGTGTTGAAGCTGCTGTACGAGCAGCGCCACATTGCCGCCTCCGGTCACGAAACCACCGACACCGATCCGGGCGTGGCGACCACCAAGGACGACTATTCCCTGGAGTCGTACGTTCTGGGTACCAACCACTACCAGATCGAGATGCTCGCCAATCTCGATCAGGTGCCCGAGTACGGAGCGCTGGCACTGGTCAGCTTTCCCAAGCCCGCCGAGGGCAGTGGCTTCCCGGCGCGCGTGATCGCCATCCTCCCCTGAAGTCGCTTTTTCCGTAGCCGTCCTTCGCTGAAGAGAGACCGCCATGACCGAATCGAATGCCGCCGCGCGTCCCGCGACCAAGCCCGGTGCCCCACAGCACTACCGCTGGAACGACATTCCGGCGGAGCAGCTCAAGGGCACCCTGACCCGCAAACTGATCACCTCCGAGCGGATGATGATCGCGCACGTGTACCTGAAGAAGGGAGACGACGTCCCGCAGCATTCTCACGAGAACGAGCAGCTGACCTACATCCTGGAAGGCGCCCTGCACTTCTGGTTCGGCGCCGACGGCTCGCAGGAGATCACCGTCCGGGCCGGCGAGGTCGTGGTGATCCCCTCTCACCTGCCGCATCGCGCGCTGGCTCTGGAGGACACGCTCGATGTGGATGTGTTCTGTCCACCCCGCCAGGACTGGCTGGCCGGCACTGACGCCTACCTGCGAGGCTGAATGTCCAACGTCGATGTCGCGCCCGGCGTCGCCGAAGCGCTCAAGGGTTTCGTGCTGCCCGAAAAACTCGGCTTCGGGCCGGTCAGCGCGCCAGTCATGTTCAGCGCCGAATGGCGTGATGGGCAGTGGGGTCGCGGCCAGCTGTTGCCGTACGGCCCGATAGAGATCTGGCCTGGCGCGCGCGCCCTGCATTACGCGGAGCTGGTGTTCGAAGGACTGAAGGCGTATCGCATCGGCCAGTCGCGACCGAACCTGTTTCGCGCCATCGAGAATTTCCGGCGCATGGAGCGCTCCGCGCAGCGGCTGTCCATGCCCGTCGTGCCCGAGGCGCTGTTCTTCGCCGGCCTGGAATCCGTCACCAACGCCTGCATCGATCTCATCCCGGCGCGTTCCGGACAGTCGCTGTACCTGCGGCCCTTCCTGTTCGGCACCGAGAGCGGCTATCTGCTGCGCAACTCACAGACTTTCCGGTTCATGGTGATCGCAAACCCGGTCGAGGCGTATGCCACCGGCGCGCCGACCGTGGCGATCGAACGGCGCGATGTACGCGCCGCCGTGGGGGGCGTTGGTGCCGCCAAGGCCGCTGCGAACTATGCGGCCTCCCTGCGCGGCTCCAGCGCCGCGGTCGCGCGCGGTCACGCGGTCGCACTGTGGCTGGATGCCGCCTCGCATCGTTACATCCAGGAGCTGTCGGGCATGAACTTCTTCGCCGTGATCAACGGCGAACTGCACACGCCCG
>Ga0335083_10011312_pt1 | contig 10722 bp, 12 predicted proteins | sample Lox_Sample_42_FD_206716 | JGI IMG/M metagenome (GOLD analysis project Ga0335083, IMG submission 206716) | Soil microbial communities from Loxahatchee National Wildlife Refuge, Florida, United States - Lox_Sample_4.2 | ecosystem: Environmental > Terrestrial > Soil > Wetlands | place: USA... | reverse complement strand
CGCTCAGCGGGTTCGAAACACCCGCCGCCGGAGACGGCACCCCGGAGGACGGGCCAGGCTTCGCGCGGGAAGCGGCCGCCGAAGGCACCGTGCTGCTCCGTAACGCGGGCGAGCTGCCTTGGCGGCCGGAGCGGCTCTCGCGCATCGCCGTCATCGGCCAGCACGCGACCCAACCTCGCACCCAGGGCGGCGGCAGCGCCACCGTCGTCCCCTGCTCGATAGTCTCGCCGCTGCAAGGCATCCGGGCGGCGTTCCCCGGCGCGGAGATCGTCTACGAACCCGGTGCCGTGGTACAGGACGGGATCATCCCGTTCGCGCCGGAGGCAATGACCAACCCGGTCACCGGGGAACCTGGTGCGCATGTGCGCTTGCTGGACGCTGACGGCGAAGAGATCTTCGCAGAGGAGCGCTTCGCCAGCGCGCTGGTCTACTTCGGCGGAGACGCTCCGATCGCGCCGGCGCGGCGGCTGGAGTTCGCCACGCGGCTCACGCCAGAAAAGTCCGGGCCGCTGCGCATCGGCTTCGCCTCCGTAGGCCTGGGGCGCATCTTCGCCGGCGGTTCGCTCATCGGCGAACAGGCGGCGACGGCCGTCGGGACCGACCTCGGCGCCGCCTTCCTGGCGCCGCCCGCAGTCTCGTTTCCCGTCGACGTCACCGCAGGCCAGCCGCTGGATGTCCGCATCGAACTCGAGCCCGTCAAGCTCGAAGGAGGCCTGAGCAACGCCCTGAGCGTCACGTTCGGCACGGAACTCCCGCCAGCCGACCCTGATGCGCTCATCGAACGCGCCGCACAGGCCGCGGCCGGCGCCGACGTCGCCGTGGTCGTGGTCGGCTCCAGCACGCACGGGGAGTCCGAGGGTTGCGACCGCACCACGCTGGCACTGCCAGGCCGACAGGACGACCTCGTCCGAGCCGTGGCAGCCGCCAACTCCCGTACGGTCGTCGTCGTCAACGCCGGCGCCCCGGTCATCATGCCCTGGCGGGACCAGGTCAGTGCCATCCTCCTCACCTACTTCGGCGGCCAGGAGTACGGGCACGCCCTCGCCGACGTGCTCACCGGTACCCGGGAACCGGGCGGCCGTCTCCCGACCACCTGGCCAGCAGAACAAGGCGACGTGCCGGTGATCGGCACGCAGCCCGCCGGCGGCGTCCTGCGTTACGACGAGGGCATCCACATCGGCTACCGGGCCTGGCTCCGCACCGGAACCGAGCCGGCCTATCCGTTCGGCTACGGGCTCGGCTACACCACCTGGGACCTGGGACCCGCCGAAGTCAGCGGCGACAACAGCGACGCGGCCGCGACCATCCGGGTCCGCGTGACCAACACCGGAGATCGCGTCGGCAAACATGTCGTGCAGGTCTATGCGGAGCGCGCCGACTCGGCAGTGGACCGCCCCGTCCGGTGGCTCGTCGGTTTTGCCGCCGTCCACGCCGAGGCCGCCGCGACCACGACCGCCGAGATACGCGTTCCGCATCGCACACTGGCTTACTGGGACGCTGGATGGCATGTGGAACCTGGCACTTACACACTGCGCGTCGGACACAACGTGCGGGAACTGCCGCTGGCACTGACCATCACGCTGTGAGCATTCATACCTAAGGACCGGCCGGGACGGTCGCGGTCGAGGTAGTTCCGGGTGAGAGGGGTGTCGGTATAGGCGGGTGCCACCGCGTTGACGCTGACACCGTGCGGTGCCCACTCACGGGCCATTACGCGCATCATCTGGTTCAGGCCGCCCTTGGACGCGGCGTACGGGCCATAGTGGGCGTGGGCGAGCAGACCCGACACTGAGGAGAAGAACACCACGTTGCCGGCGCCCTGCTTCACCAGGTGCCGCCCGGCGGCCCGTCCGGCCCAGAAGGCGGACGTCAAGGCCGCATTAGGCGAAATTTCGGCTAGTTCTGTCGACACCAATGTGGCGACGAGAGCTGGAGAGCGCGTCGGCTCGTCCCGGTCGCCTGTTGCGGGAGACGAAGCGCCCGTCCTCGTTCGTCTTCTTGAACCTGTCCTGGTATGTGTCCGCCATCCTGATGCCGACCTGCTTCGCCTCGGGTTCGTTGATGAGGAGCATCCGGTACGAAGTGGCTTCTGCGTCGTCTGCTGTCGGGCGGACAGCAATGCTGGCCGTCAAGCGCCTGGCCAGCCCTTGCCGCATGCCCGTAACCTTCCTCCCGAATGCCCGTGGCTGCTCATGCCCCTGATGGGGAGGGCGATCTCCACTCCTGCGCGCCTGGCGGTCTGGCGCTGGAACACGCCGATGGGGCGTCTGCCAGCGCCTCCTCGATGCTGTCCGGGGAGGCGCGGCGCTTTTCCGCCATTCCTCGGCGATCGGCCGGGCCCAGAGGCTGCGGCCGCCGATGACAGCCTGAGGCTGGGGGACTTCAGCTTCGCCGCGGGAGAAATAGGCGCGCAGCGTAGAGGCGGCCACGCCGGCGATTTCCGCCATCTGGGCCAGCCCGAGCATCTGGGTGGAAGTCAGCTCGGGCGCGACGAGGCCAGTCACAAATCCGGTCAGCTCGGAATTGAGATCGCGGCGGCGGGCCCACAGCGCCAGATCATCCAGCCACCGGCCCATAGCATTCAGCTAGGAACCGACTCCTCGTGTCAGCTCTTGTGTGACTGACCACCGCGGCCAGGCGTCCCCGGCGGGATGCGCTACGCGAGATGGTGGCCGGCGTCTGCTGCGTCGTACCGGACCATGAGCCGACCGCCGGGCGGCAGGTCGCCGCTCAGGAACCGGGACCGGGCTTCCGGCAGGGTCTGCGCCGCTTTGGCCAAAGCATCCACGAGAGCGCCGAACTCCGGGATGTAGTGCCAGCGCGGCTTCTCCAAGCCGAACATCGCGTGGCACGTATCGGCGATGAGGCGCCGGCCCCGCCTACTCCCGGCCGAGGCAGCAGGCCGCGACCCACATGTCGTTGACCGGCCGCGGTCGCCCGCGCCGAACGGCTGCCGCGGACAGCCGCCCCCAAGTGGCGGCTACTGCCTCGTCGCCGGGCAGTACCGCAATGCGGGACAGCCAGCTGGTGAGTTCCTGGCGGCGGTGCTGGCCCCAGTTGCGGATCTCCGCCCACTTGGCCAGCTCTCCGAAGGTCACGAAGGTGATCAGCGGCTCGCGGCCGATCAGGCGGGCGGCAAGCGGCCCGGCGAGCGTGCCCTTGTGCAGCAGAGAGGCGACGTCGGTGTCCAAGACGGCCGGGTCCACGGCGGAGGATCAGGCCAGGTCGCGGTGACGCTCGGCGTAGGTGAAGGCCAGGAACTCCTCCAATTCCTCGTCGGACTCGAAGGTATCCGCGGCAAGCTCATCGAGAGAGCGGATCGGCCGAGCACCCTTTGCGGCAAGCAACTGCGTGACCGACACGCTCGGATGGGCCGCCGCCTTGCCCGCGTCACTATCCGCGCTGGACGTGCTCACCGGTATCACTCTCCTAAGCGCTGCCTGCCTCTCATGTTAGGCGCATTGGGTGCGCCGCACTCGACACGTATGTCAAGGCGCGGCAGACCCGCGTCGCCGTTCGCCGCGGACGAGGTCCTGACGCTCTTGGTTATGTTACACACAGTAACAGGACAAGCCGAATGGGTGCCTCAGCCGTGGACCGGTTCGTGGACCGGGCCATCGGTGCAACCAGTGCAATCAGGGCCACCGGCGGCACGGTTCCGTGGTATCCGTGCAGGTATTGCGTACGGTGCACGAGGCCAGGCTTCTCATAACCCGCCGGTCGTGGGTTCGAGCCCCACCCGCCCCACCTGTCGGTGCCCGATCTCGCCAGGCTGCAAGGGCTGAAACCAGGAACCGTCCGGCACGCGTTCCTCGCGCTCGCTGCCGAAGGACTGGTGCACATCCGCCACCGGCGGACCACGACGATCGCAGCCGAGCCAGCCGCTGACGAGCCTGCTACACGCCCTCAGATCACTCGCCCGCGCCCTGGCCACGACTGCAGGCTGTCCGGCTGCCGCCCGCATGTGTGCAAGCCCATGGCCAAGAGCACCATCCATGGCATCCACGCCATCTTGTCCGGAGCCTTCGAGGCCGCGATTCGGTGGGAGTGGACCGACCGGAACCCCGCCGCGTCGGCCAGGCCTCCCACCCTCAGCCGTCAGACCATCCTGGCTACCTCGCCGGAAGACGTGGCCAAGGTGATAGCCGAGGCCCGCGCCCGCAGCGCTGCCCTGGGGCTGTACTTGTGGCTGGTAGTGGTCACCGGTGTCCGCCGCGGTGAGCTGTGCGGCTTGCAGATCCGCGACGTCGACCTAGACCGCGCCCTGGTGCACGTGGCGTTCAACTACGTCGTCCGCGGTGGCCAGCGCGTCCGCAAGGACACCAAGACCCACCAGGACCGCTGGCTTGCCATCGACCCGGTCACCTGTGCGCTGATCGAGAGCTACCTGGCTGAGATCAGGGCGGAACTCTCGGCGGCCGGCGTCGAGCTGCGCGATGATGCGTACCTGTTCTCCAACGACCCGGCGCACGCCCGGCCATGGAACCCGGACTGGGTCTCGCACAGGGTCGCTGAGGCCGCGGCTGGGGCCGACGTGGAACTCGACATCAAGGGCGGCGGCCGACATTACACCGCGAGCCAGCTCCTGGCCGGCGGCTTCGATCTGCGGAACACGGCCGCGCGCCTCGGCCACAGCGGCGGCGGCGCGACCACCCTCCGGCACTGCGCCGACCCGGTCCCCGAGGTCGACCGGCGCGCCGCCGCCTACCTCTCGCAACTAACCACCGGATCAGCAACTCAGAGCGGTTAAAGCTCGTGGCTCGCCAAGTCGCTGCAGCGATGCCAGCGCTGCGGAGGGCCTGACCTGGGAACGACCGTCCGCCGACGTTCGCTGCTGTCCACCGCTGACGGTAGCGATTGTTGCTCACTTGGTTACTCGACTCCCGGCTGGCCTTGACTTGGGGTACCGTCATTTACCCTCTATCTGGCACAGGCGGGGCACGCGTGGGCTCGTCCCCGCTAGGCTGTCTAGGTGGTCTTTATCACAGAGGGCATGAGCCTTCGCATTCCTGCTGGTGGCTTGGTTATATCGCTTGATGGATCAGAAGTGCCGCCAGTCAAGTTTGAGGTCGTACTCGACACGTGGCGATACTGGCTCAATATTGCTTTGGGCCATGTCGATAATGCTGTTAGGGCACACGCAGAACTGCTGGCAGCTCATGTAGCGGGCAATGATCCAGCAAAGGGGAGTGCACTTGAAGAAGAATTTACTTCCTCAATGCAGGGAATATCTGCGTCAGCCTTCTCGCTAGAAGCTTTCTATGCATCTGTAAATGAGCATATCCCTACCGATGAAGAACTAGCAAAGCGTTGGGCGAAGAACAAGACAGCGCGTACGGCCCGTATCGGCGAGACTTTGATCCGAGCCTTCAAGGTCACTCATCCAGGTCGCACGATACTGCGCGGAAACCTTGCAGAGGTGTTTAAATTTCGCGACTATGCAGTTCATCCGCCAGCACGCTTTCGTGAGCCGATCATGCACCCAGATCTCGGTGTAGGCGTGGAATGGCGCTTCATTTCTTTTAGCGCCTCTGGAGCCATTACCAGCTCTCGTGTGGCGCTGAGCATCATCAAACAGTGCCTCCATGCGCCTAGGCCCGAGCACCAAGAACTCGTCAAATGGTCGCAGAATTCCGTTGCGAAGATTGATAAAATGGCTTCTGATTGGGAAAAACGTCATGGGCCACTGCTCTGACCAACCCACAGGAGTGGCCCGTCTGCTCCTATCCGTTGACATTGATCCTCCGCTTGTAAGCTACCGGCACCGTGTCGGTTGTCGCCGCTCACCTGGGAACCTGCTTTCCTATGTCACTTGCCCAATCGGCGAGCGTCGCATGTCGGTTGTGGTCAACAATGGTGGTCAACCTCCAGGCTCCCGGCCTCGGAGGCGGTTGGCGGCTAGCGTTGCCAGCTGGCAAGTAAGCGACCAGGTTAAGGCACGGGTCGGCGTCTCGTTCACATCGACGGGCTACGGTGATCACAAATGACTCAACCAGTTAGTCGTGCGGACCGTGCAGACAACCGGGCTACGGATCAAGCGGTTCAGGATGGTGCAGCGGAGCAGTCGGACCAACCTGGCACGCATACTAAGGAGCCACTAGAGACAGAACGGCTCTGGGCCCTGTTCCAGGTTGACCAGCAAAGGATAGGCGCACTCGATACCATCATGATGACTATCCGGGGTTGGACGGTCACCTTGGCATCTGCCTTCGTCGGTTTTTCCTTGTCTCAGCATCATCGAAGTTTGCTGCCCGTGGCCATAGTGGGTGCGGTCCTCTTCGGACTGCTCGATGTCGGGTATCGACGCGTGCAGCTACTTCATGTGAAGAGAGCCCGTGAGGTCGAGCAAGTAATTGCCCCGGGCTACAGACTCCGCCCGCAGAGTCCTGGACGGCGACCACGGCTAACCTCGCTGTTGGGGGGTGGAACGGGATACAACTCGTCGATCTCGTTCTACGTTGCCCTGCTTTTTCTCTTGTTGCTCCTATGGATAGTGACTTGAGGTACGCCGCGCGAATTCTGGACCTGACCTTCGCCGCCACGCCCGCTGGAGCGGCAGGCCTCCGGGTTCGATGGTGGACTGCATACTTGGACCGACCGGCTGCTTAAAGGTCGTTTCGCTTAGGGGCTCAATCTGCGCTTGCCCAGGTCGGACACCGTTCGCAATGCCCGTGGGTGACCGCTGATGACTACAGTTTCCCGCTGGTTCTGGCATGCATGTGGCATGCCTGCCCCGCGGGGTACTCTCGTCCAGAGGATAAGCCTGCCGTGGGTTGAGTCACCCCGGCCAAGGAACTGTTGATCCATGATTCACGATGAAGTCTGCAACAAGCTGTTCTATCTCGGCCGGAACTATTATAGGTACCTGAGAGCCGCCGAGCCATCTAACCTCGCCAGTTGTCAACACGGCTAGCGTAATTCTCGGGGGCGGAGCCCATCCGCTTGCTTCGCCAACTTCTTTTGAATCCAGGCACCATCCGCTTTGGGCAGGCACCTGGCGCCTACCAAAGACTGTTCTCTTCTCTATTGTCGAAAAGGCTTGCGGAGATATGTTACTTTGATGCGCCCACCGAATAAATTTTTCGGCCAGCGGTCGGAGCTGTGCTTGTATTCTGTCATCCAAGGCCTGTCGTCGATCATGGGCCACCTGTTGCGCTGCCGCTAGTCTGCGCTCCTCCAGAGCGGCCGCTTCTTTTTCGGCGCGCTGACGCGCAACTTCCTTATTAATATCCATCAAACTACTTTCTTCGCCCTCATGTTTTAAAAGTATAGAGGCCATCACAGAGATACGTGAGACAATCGACATCACGGGGTTCGCCGTGCGCGTTTCGGGCCTGGCCTTGGGCCTGGCCCTCGCCGTTCACGGCCTGGGCCGTCAGGCCCGGCGCGCCGAAGCTGCGCCCTTGAAGCCGAAGAGGAACTTGTCACAGCACGGCTTCGGACACCCGTACGCAGGCCTTCACGGGCAGCGGGAGCGGGTCCCTATCCGGTTTGCGGGCCATGCGTTTCGTAACATTTGACCCGCAGCCGCCGCAGGTATCGGTGCACATTGAGGCGGGGCCGACTCGTTTCAGTCAGGCTTGTAGTCGGCGTGCGGTCTCCGGGATGACGAACACGGCCGGGCATTCGCTGGCGTTGGATTTCGGGTCGCCGCCGATGAAGTCAGGCACTATGGGCCTCCTGAAGATGCCGGGGTTCATCCGAGAGCCTCACTCGCTCCCGCCCTCCTCGTCAAGCGCGGCAAGAGCATCCCTGATCAAGGCGCGTGCCTTCCTGCCGCGCACCGCGATCGAGTACAGCTGCTCCCACGCGGTGACGTACGCGGCGATTTCGTCGGGGTGGGTGAGAGACAGGAAGCCCGTCAGCATCTCGATGGTGACCAGGTCTGTGTCGGTGATGTCGAAGGATTCCCTGGGTCGGCGGCCGTGTCGGTCGGCGCGCATCGGGATGATGCTCAGGGAAACAGACGGCAGGGTCATCAGGTCCAGCAGGTGAGCGAGCTGATCGCGCTGAACCTTGGCACTGAACGGCCGGAACCACAGCACGGGCTCCTCGATGACGAACATGAACTGCCGGTCGCGCTGGAGCAGGTACCCCTGCCGGCCGATCCGCTCGGCGAGAGCGTCGGCGATGTCGTCGACTTCCACGCCGCGCTCACGCCGGACCGCGGTCAGGACGGCGGTCATGTACCCGGCGGTCTGCAGCAGCCCGGGCACCACCTTGGTTTGGTAGGTGCGGAACAGGCGGACGCGTTCCCACATGTCGCCGGACAGCATCTTCTGCGTGGTGTTCAGCCCGGTCCGGCGGTCCAGGTCGCGGAAGGCGATCCATAGCCGCGCGACCGCCGCCTGCTCGGTCAGCAGTTCCTCGGCCTGCTGCCGCGATGCGCCGCAGATGCGGCACCACAGCCGCACGTCGCCAGCGGAGGCAGGCCGGACGCCCTTTTCGATCTGGGAGACCTTCGACGCCTGGCAGCCCGCGGCGGCCGCGAAGGCGCGGCCGGTCAGCCCGGCGGCTAGGCGCAGGTCGCGGAGCTTGCCGCCCAGGCGCTGCCGGGCGGCCTGGAGGCTGGGAAGACGAAGGCGGCATCACGACCAATCCAAGCCCGCCTAGGCCACGGCTGGCACGGATTACCCAGGATTGCCTGACGGCTGCCGAGGCCTTTACCTGTGATGACTCGGCGAGTCTATCGCGGCGTGGGCAATTCCGGGCAATCTCCTTCCGGCCGGCGGCGGTTCCAGCGCACCCTCAGAGGACGAGCACCCGAAGGCACTACACGACCAGGAGGCAGGCAGAGCATGGAAACGGCGGCGCGCCAGCGGCGCGACGTGTTCGCGGTCGATGAGAACGCCGCGCTGGCCGAGCTTGAGCTGGCATGGGCCGACGGCGGCTATCACGGCTTCAGCGCCGACGACGGGATCTGGTCAGCGATCAGCAGCGCCGGGGAGGTGCTGACCGGCGACACCCCGGACGCGCTGACCAGGAAGATCCAGGCGCACTGGCAGGCGGTGCAGTGATGAGCGGCGTGCATGCGCTGGTAGCCACGCGTGTGGAGGTACAGACCTGCCGGATCTGCGGGCTGGCGGACCCGCCGCCTGATCCGACGTGCCACGACGGCCGGGACCACCGCGTCGGTGCCGCGACGGGGTGCCCACGCTGCGGGCGGCTGCTGCAGGCGTGCGCCCGGCGGCCGTGCTTCGGGTCGCCTCACGAGGCCGCTCGAGCGGAGGCGCAGCTGATCCAACTGGCGCGTCGGCGGCTCCCGCGGCACGTAACGGGCGGGGCCGACCAGTGACCGGTGGATTTGACCCCGCTAGGCTGAACACCGCCCGCGTCTACTCCCGCCTGCTGGGCGGCAAAGACAGCTTCCCCTCTGACCGGGCCGAGGCCGACCTGCTGCTGAAGATCTACCCGCCGCTGGCCGAGATGGTCCAGGAGAACCGGGCGTTCATCGCCGAGGCCGTCACCTGGGCCGCCAGGCAGGGAGTCGGCCAGTTCATCGACCTAGGCGCCGGACTGCCCGCCACCCCGGCTGTCCATCAGATCGCGCAGGCGATCCTGGCCGCAGCCCGGGTGGCCTACGTCGATCTGGACCCGATGGTGCTGTCGCACGCCCGCGCGCTGCTCGCTGGCCCCGGTGTCGCAGCGGTCGCGGCGGACCTGCGCGACCCCGCCGCGGTGCTGGCCGACCAGGACCTGCGAGCTGTCATCAACCCGGCCGAACCGGTATGCGTCATCCTTGGCGCGGTCCTGCACTTCCTCAACGCGGCTGTCGCCCGGGAGGTCACCGCGGGATACGCCCGGCTGATCGCGCCGGGCAGCTACGTGGTCATCAGCTGCGCGGTCTACGACGACGAGGCGCTCGCCAAAAAACTGGCGGCGGAATACACCGCCGGGCAATTCGTCAACCACACCAGGGAAGACGTCACCTCGTTCTTCACCGGGCTGGACCTGGCCGGGCCGGGCGTCACCGAAGCACAGACCTGGCGGGCGTGGATGCCCCAGCCGGTCCTGCGGCACCGCGACGGCCACGTGCTGGCCGGCGTGGCACGACGCCAAGCCTGACCCCAGCGCGCCAGCATACGCGGCAAATCAGCGGTATCCGGGACGAGCAGGCCAGTCACCGGGGCCGCGAAGTGTCACGCAGTGCGGCATGCACTGGCCGGTAATGGCGCTGATGCGGCGCATGGTGCCGGGCAGCCAGCGATCGTAGAACTCCAGGGCCCGGGCCAGGTCAGGATGTGTCCCGCCGTAGGTGCGGTGCCACTCAGCGGCCAGGGTGGACAGCTCCCAGACGGCGTGGATGTGGCGGGGCCGGCAGTCCCGCAGTTCGTGGCCGCCGTAGTGCTGGCGCAGTGCCGGGCCATACTTCTCATAAGCCGCCGGTCGTGGGTTCGAGCCCCACCCGCCCCACTCCGCGGAACTGCCGGTAAGGCGCTATGAGCTGCGGAGATGCTCTATTATCCGGCTTTTGTGACTGGCCAGCCGGCTCGCTTTCGAGGCCCGACGGACGCAGAATGACGGCACCGGCTCGCCCGCGTGAGCGCGGGCGGCCCTCAGCGGCGTCCGCCTGGCCAGATGCCCGGCTGGATGCGCTTGAGCCGGTCCCTGATGATGGCCAGCTGATCGGCGCTGTAGCGAGCTCGGCGGGCGATGCCCACGGCGTTCAGCCGCAAGCTGTGGGAAGCGGTCCGGGTGTTCACGGGCGCGATGGACAGCCGC
>Ga0335083_10011311_pt1 | contig 10722 bp, 12 predicted proteins | sample Lox_Sample_42_FD_206716 | JGI IMG/M metagenome (GOLD analysis project Ga0335083, IMG submission 206716) | Soil microbial communities from Loxahatchee National Wildlife Refuge, Florida, United States - Lox_Sample_4.2 | ecosystem: Environmental > Terrestrial > Soil > Wetlands | place: USA... | reverse complement strand
CTGATCGAGCAGGAGCCGAATAGGTCCCCGTGCGTACTTCGCAAACCCAGTATGCTCAACGGTCAATTCATACGGACCAATCGCAAGCCCCAGAAATCTGAATCTACCGTCGGATTCCGTTACCAGTGAACGCTCAGAGTTTGTGTCGAGTTTGCGGACGGTTACGCTGGCGCCGACAACCAGGGCCCCGTGGGCATCTTGAACCGTACCAGAAATCGTGCCAGCGGTGGCTTGGCTGAATGCTTGGCATGAAGTTAGAAGGCAAACAGCCCAGACCAGATGCCACAGGTTGCGACTATCTCGTGTGCTCATGGTCGGTCTGCTCAAGGAATGAAAACGCGGAAACCTGCGGCATGTCAACTGACGCGAGCGGTTACCCAAAAGATTGTCCACATGCGGGGACAGAGCTTCTCGCAATGACTGCTGGCGAAAGATCGTAATATAAGGGTTGGCGGTCCGGCCGGGCACCGCCGCACCGCGTCAAAACGATTGCGAGAACCGCGATTCCAGGAACTCTCCCAATTTCGCAGTGGCTTTGAATTGTGGAATCGGCTCCAGTTCCTTGAAAGCCGACGTGAAAGCATTCGACAGACTCCAGATTGTCCGCGACCGGAACTCTTCGTACTTCGGCTCGAAGTACAAATCATGTACGGTCCGGGCCAGGTGTTTCGGCGCTTCGAGCTGGCCCTCGACAAACGCCTCGTAGATGACCACCTTCGCTGTCACATCGGTGACTTCGCATCGCTGCCACGCCTCCACCTGCTTTCGCATGGGCTCGAAGTTGCGCTGCATCCGGTCCACACCGACCGAAAGGCAGTCGATCAGGGAAAACGACTTGGAGTGCTTGGCAAGCACGGGCGTGAAGTCTCCCGAGAACGCCATGTTGGAGCAGACAAACACCCGGTAGCCGCAGGTCATTGCCAGACGCATGCTCTTGTCATGTGAATTGCGCAATCCGATGGAGAAACGGCAGCCCTCCATCTCGGTTGCAAGGTCGAGAACGCCGAACATCTTCATCCCGTCCGGCGAAACCGCGTACTCATCGTGGACGACTCCGATATGACGGAATCCGAGAGTTTCGATAAGCGCCTGTACGATCTCGTGATGCGGGATCGGGCGGTGCGTTTCGGTAGCTGGCGGTGTGGGCACCAGCACCAGTTCTTCGCGGCCAATGGTCCGGCCGCTATAGCCAATGAGCGTACTTGTTTCGGACATACTGCTTCCTCCTTGTTGGATTGAATTTGTGATTTCAGAGTGGGGGAGAACGAAAAGGGAGATGAAGAGGGGAATGACAGCAGCTGTTTGTCTCAACCGAACAACGATGCCTGTTCGGGAACGATCGGCCTGCCACGTGGCCTTCTGCCCAGCGCCCCGGGCCGTTGGCCGAAGATCAAGACGGAATCGCCGCCAATGGCTTCTTCGATGAGCGCGGCAGGAGTATTCTGGCCCGGCAGCAAGCCGGGAGTCACTTCGGCGGAAGACGCGTCATCAACGGGACACGCAGTCGATGGGAACAGCTTCTCGTGCTCGGCACTGAGGGCTTTCCACACCGAATCGGCGCTTTCACCGATACCATTTCTCTCGACCAGTTCCCGCGCCATCGCCGACAACATGTCATCGTCTTCGTCGATGTTCTGAAGTCCTTCGCCAGCGAACTTGCCCTCCATGGTGAGTGCCACCAAGAGTTTCTTTCCCATCAGGCGAAGACATGCCGTCTGCATCGTGCCTTCATAGCAGAGAAACTTCACCCGAACAGGTCTTCGTTGGCCGATGCGCCAGGAGCGCCGGCTGGCCTGCCGCAACGTGTGCAATGAATACCCCGACTCGTAGAAGATGATGGTGGGGAAATCTAGTAAATCGAGACCGGTTTCAACCAGTTTGGGATGCGAGATGACAACCTGCACACCTTCCTTGATCTGCCGCGCATACCAGGCTTCCCGCTTGGATGTGTCAACACTCGCCCTGAGAACTGCCGTACGAATTCCCTCGTTATTCAAGATCCGCTGCAAACGTGCCGTGACATCGTGCTTCTGCGTGTACACGGCAAAGACCTGGCAGCGTCTTCCTTCGGAGAGTTCTTTCTTGATCTCTTCGATCAATTTCCTTTCCTTGGAATAAAGTTGCTCCTCCGGTAGGTCCTGCGTCTCCGCAATTACAAACCGAACATTGCGCTTCAGTTCGGGATCGAACTCGGCGCCGTACAGAGTCCCGAGTCCGTAGGGATGATCCGGATAGAGCAACAGCGTATTGAGCATGGTGCTCAACACGGACCGGTTGCCCCGGTGCTCCTTCAGGGCTTTGCGGATGGCATCTTCCAGTTCCCGATAGGCCGCCATCATGAGCGGGTCCATCGGTACGCTCAGATAGCTCTCTTCGTATGGGGGCAGTTCTCCGGAAATGTCCTCTAGGAAGACGAATGCGCAGAGCTGCATAAGGAATTCGCCGAAGAGCAAGGGAGAAGCTCCCGGTTTCCGCCGCACCGCGCTGGTGGCCTTCGACTTGGAACAGCGATTGTCGGAAGGTTCAACTTTGGTGATCGTCTCGAGGACGCCGTAGTCTTGGGTGAAGGAAGTCCGCCCCGTAGTGCCCCATTCGTAGCCGTGCTCTTTCATCCGTGCGGCTTCGAGCCGAAACAAGGTGTTGAACAGATCGTCCGCATAACCGCCGAGAAGGGTTCCTGTGAGCCCGACAATCCGATCGGTACAGGAGGACAACGTCCCAAGGGCATTGCCTTGCGCCGTGTCGCCGGCGAGCTGATGGATTTCGTCGCAGATGGCGTAGTCAAACCACCCCGGCATGTAGCGTCCAATGAACTCGATGGGCGCCATGCGCCGGATCTTGTGGGGATCGGCTTGCCAGAGCGCGCTATGGATGGGGCGGCAAGGTTTGTCACCTCTGGATTCGACCGTCTCTGCAATTTTGACCTTCTCAAACTCGGCGGCTGTCAATCGGCTCTCGTCCACAATGACGGGCCTGCCTGTGTCGGAGTTGACGACGCAACCTAAATACGGACCCGATCGCGGTACGCAGTAAGCGTGACGCCAGAAGTATCCGAGCTTCGCGCGTTCGCGGCCCACGATGAACAGTGAGGATCTTCCACACAAACACATCCAGCGTTGCCGGGGAGTCGGTGAGGATCTTCGCAAGCGCAATTCGCTGAGACTCGTCTGAAAGCCTTCGCGCACAATGTGGCCCTGCCGCAGCCGGACCTCGTTCACACCATGCGCCTTGTTCTCATCTCCTCCGTTGCGGAGATCATCGATCAGAAATACTCGTACTCCTGGCAACGTGAGAAACGCTTCACGCGCCCACTTCTCGACTAGGTGTGGAGGTACCATGGCCAGCGCGGTGTACGGCTTCGCGTCACTGTGGACATGTACACCTCCCATCGAGATCAACGTCTTTCCCGTTCCGCATTCGGCAACTACCATGGCGGTCCGCGCCTCTCTCCAGCGTTTAGCGAGCCCCATGATCGCGATGGATTGCGCGGGAAACGGCCTTCGCAGCAAGCCCTCTACGCGCGGTGAGATTGGATCCTCGAACCGGTGCAGCGCCGGGAACTTTTCGAGAATGCGCGACCCGAGTAAACCAGCGTTGGCACGCATGTAGTCATAGATCGTGGATAGTTCAGCCATGTATGTCCTCGTGTGACTGGAAGAAGTGACAGGAGAGAAGGTAGGAAGAGGAAAGCAGGAGGTGAAATGTGGAAGCTATCTAGCTTGCAAAAACATTGCTTCGAGGTCTGCGGTGGGCCATTTAATGGAACCTGTTGCTACGGGAAATCGAATCGCCTCGCTTTCCACGCCCCAGCTGAGCCAGTCGAGAAACTGTTCTTTTGTTCCCTTGACCATTACTGGATCACAACCAATGCCAAGGATGTGGCTCATGGCATGGTGGGTCTTCAGTTCCTCTGTAAACCAGTCTGCCCACTCGGGAACTCCTGGAATTCCGTAGATCTGCGCAATGGAAGCCCAGACAAAGCCTTTATCCGAGCCGGCCAACAGGATTCTTCCTGAGTTGGACGACATGTTCCCTGAGGCGAACTCCTCCGACATCGCAATGAGGTGACGCAGCGGCTTCTTGCGTCCTGGAACCTGGATGGATCCTTTGAAGCACTGCGTGTTTCGCTCCAGACACACACGGGTCGGCTGCACCTCCGGCCCTTCCACCATGAACCGGTCTGTCATGGATATGGCCGCGCTGATGGCTGAGATCTGAGTGTCGCCGCCAATCACCGAGATTAGGTGCGCCTTGGCCTGCTTGGGCGGATCGGGCAACACTTCGCCGATGAAACGGTCCAGGTGAAGCTTGATGCTGGTGGTTGTCTTCTCCGTGCTCTTCACGTAGGTCAGCCAACCGAAGCGAAGGTGAGCGTTCTTCATTCGGATTCCTTTTTTTCATGGGTAAGGGTCTGGGTTTTGCCATTGGCAAAGACCAGCGTCAGTTCATGTGAAAAGCGTTCCCGGTCATGCAGAATGCGGGTGCCGTCCTCTTCCTCTTCTTCCCAATGGTCGGTGAACTTCAGCGAACGCCAGTAAGCAATATGCCGATCTTCACCTTCGCCGAAGACTCCGTTGAGCATTCCTGCGGTGCAAAGCAATCCAACGTGGCCTCCATGTAACGGCGTGAGTGGTCTGCCTCGGACATCTTGCTGTTTTGGGTGAAGGATGCGGCTTGCCTGACGATAGGCGGCAGACTCAAACAACAGGTCCTCGACTTCATCCAGTGGAATTCCCGCGTGGACGAGCGTGACTTGGCCCGAAGCTGGAATTTCATAACGGATGGATGGAGCCTCACCCAGAGGCTCAAGGTCGGACTTGACTGCCAGATCTTCGAGCCATCGGACAGACTCAAGCAACTGCGAGTCCCTGACCTGGTGGTGCCGCTTTCGCCGGACTCCCAGAACAGCAATCTGTTTGTACTGCACGCTGGCAGGTTCCGTAAGCCTGTAGACCGACAAGTCAGCGAAGTGCTCACTCAGGATTCGGGCGCACACTCGTAACTGAGGCTGAGGAATGACGAACACCAGCACTCCGCCCGGTTTCAACCATCGGTACGTGTGTTCAAGAAAAACCAGTTCCAGTCTCTGGTTATTGGTAGTGCCAGTCTCAAGGTCATAGGGAGGATTGAGATACAGCAGAGAGAAGGCTTCTGCCGGACTGCGGACGTCGAAGGCACTGGCCTGGACGGTTTCGATGCCCATACTTCGAGCCTGCTCTGTGCGGTGCGCATCTATTTCGATTCCGTAGCGACGAGCGGGCGTTCCCTCGACCAAGTGAACCAATGCCACCCCATCTCCCGCGCATGGATCGAGTGCAGAGAACTCGACGTCGCCGATCAAACAATTACGCAGGCGCTTGGCTTCTGGGATAGGCAAGGGGAAGAATCCCAGCTTGGTCTTTCCATGGGGTCTCATTGACAGAACTCCTTTGCGGCAGTGTGATGTCCGATAAGCTTAGAAGGAGCCACTTGAAATGGGCCATCACTTCGTGCCTCAGCGTTATTTGCGGAATTTCGAGGACCCCGGTCGTCCTGGGTACACCTGGGTGCATGATCGACGTGGAGGAGAGGCACGGCTGGCGAGCATCGCGAAAGTAGCCCAGAGTAGAAATTTCTATAGCCAGTCAACCGAGACCGTTCTAGCCAAAACCGTTGAACGACCCGCAAACCCAGTCATCAACAAGCTAACGTCTCATCACGCCATTACGTCTCTTGAACGCGGTCAGCTTGCCTATTACGTCGCGGTAATGATGAAAAGAATTCCAGCGCATCGCAGGCATTCTTCGGAGATGTTGCCTGGTACGCTTGCGGATGTGGTCAACAACGTACGTCAGCAACTGGCCGCTCTGGCCAATCATGCTGGAGCTGATCCTGAAATCCTCAGACGCCGAGCTTTGGAATTAGACGCAGTCGAACGGAAATTCCAAGTTCATCCTCCTCCAGAGGTGATTGAGCAGATTCGCGAACCTTGGCCTAGCAAAGAAATGACCGAGTTGCTATTCCGCATGACATGGCGTGTTTTGATCTCTGCTGGGCCGATATATTTTCTGACCACCGACAACCCCGCCTTCTACTTTCGAGGTCTCGGACTGTCACGAAGAGAGTCCGAGGTTTCTTTCCCGCTATCCACGTTGTGCGCACTGCACGGTTCCTGGCAACTGGCGGACTCGGATCTGGTGTTTATGAACGCGGAGCAAGCGATCGTCAAGGAAATCAATCGGCGCCTCGTGAGCGAATCTGAACGGTTGATCTTCTATCATCAGGCCGCCGATTGGTTGCCGAAGTTGTCTGAGAACAAGAACCTGTCTTTGAACAAGATCGAATGGCAGAGAGGTCACTTCGGCTGCTGATCTTGATACGTGTCGAATGTAGGGAGTACCCAGCAATATCTCGCGCTTCGCCAGTCACTCATAGAACTCCCGTTTTCCCTTCAGCGCTTGTCCCACCAGTTCGGCAATAGGATCTTCCACAGCTATTTCTCGAACGGCGATGAAGGAGCAGAGGCCGTTGACTGGTATGGGCCGCTCATCTTCAATTCGGTAGCCCCGTTCCACATGCTCTTGTTTGCGCTGGTCGTACAGGTTGGCTCTTGTAGACACACGAATTCTCATGGTTGTCCTCACTTCTGTTGGGGTTGCGAAGCGGCTTGCGACTGTGGCCAGTCGGCAAGGTGCCTGAAGAGACGGGCTAGTATTCGGAAGGAAGGAGCAGTGTGGTCACCGAGCGGTCTGCTTCGGTGATGATCCAAAGGGTATCGGTCTCCGTAACCGGATAACTGCTGAGCAGCCGGAAGTCGTGCTTGAGGCTCAATTCATTTTCTACTTTGTCCACTTGGCACAGGTCCCCCCAGTCGCCGCGAAGATGTCGCGAGAGGAACTCCGACGGTGACTTTTGGACCCTTTCGAGCAATGCGAGTGCGCCCGGTGTCGCGACAATTCGCCCCGAGCAAAACAGCGGCGTGATCGGGAAAGAGTTCATGACTCGGCTCCTTTCTACGGAGATTTCTGACAATTCGTGGTGGTGGTGAAAGCCCTCTAATTCTTGAGGGTTAAAGTTCTAGGTAGTGCTTAGTGAGGATTCGGTGAACACAAGGAGGTCGGCGGGGTGAGCGCGAACCAACTCAGTTGCCCCCCGCGCCAGCTGTTTCGAGCGCGACCACAATCTCCTGCAACGTCTTCAGATTGTCTACCTGGTCAAGTGAACTCAACCGCAGGTTTCCAAGGACTCTGGCGAAAGTTGCCAGCCCAGCCTTGTCCCGCGCAGCTTCGGCCCGGCGCAATCCGCGGTCGGCAGCCTGCATGTGCGTCAAGACCCTTTCTTGGATTGCCTTGTCCTGAATCTCGTTCGGATTCCATATCCTGGCCACGCTCTTCAAGATTCCGCGATACATGCGCTTGCCGACTGTCTTTTCCATCCCTTCAATCTGTCGCAGAACGTCGCCGTTGGCCACGTTACTGTTGCCATTGTGTCTGCCGCTGGAGTCGTTTGCGCTAACTGCAGGATTCGACTTCACCTCTTCTACGCGTCGCGGGCGGAGACCTTCTCGCCAGCCTGCGGGCGTCGCCCATCCTGCTAACTGCGGAACTGATTTCGGTCGCTTTCGCTCGTCGAGATCAACCCACGTTCCCGTGAAGTAGTACAGATACCGGCCCAGGCCAAAACAACTCGCGCTCCTTTTGAAAGCCTGGGCCTCCGCTGACGTCCCAGCATTTGCGTCATCAGCCCACTCTTCTCCTGTTGCTGAATGCGAGCCCAGTCCGAAGATCGTCAGCTCACAGGTGACCAGCACCTTGGCCACAATCTTCTGATCGCTGGTGCGCTCGAAATTCGCACTGGTGTGGATCGTGTACTTGCGCGTCCAGCCCGCCGGCGTAAACAGAGCATTCAAGCGGTCGGTGTAGGCACGCTGGTCGGCATACGGGACTACCTGGCCGCGCAATGGCTGGCTTTTCGTCGTGTTCATCACCCGCCACTCGATCTGCGAAGGATCAAACGGCACCTCCAGCGCTGCCACAAGTTCTTTGATCTGCTCGGCAGAGAACCGCGACGTTCCCGGCGCAAGCATCGGCACAGGCGGGATTGATTCGGTCACATCTCGTGCATGGCCATTCGCACCACTCATACTCGCTCCTTCTTGGTTGATTGCTCTTTCTCCAGGGACTGCCCATACATCCAACGTTGTGGTTTGATTTGCACCAGCCAATCCTGAGCTGAGGGAATACAGCCGAGATCCTCCCGGACATGCTGCTCTCCCAGATACCGAACAGGAATGTGCTTTCCCTCGCTATTCACGATGGCAACTCCAAACAGTTTCTCTGCCAGGAAGATGCCTTCCGCATGATGTCGTAACGCTCGGTGACGGAAATCCGGAAAGAACGCTTTAGACTCGTCAAACCAGTTGTGAATTGGAAGGTAGTCTTCCGCTTTTCCGCCGAACTTCGCCGCGCTGCTCTCCGCGTGCTTCAGTGGATGCGCCATGGACCTACACCTCGTATGTGCTGGTCGTGTAGTCCTCAAAACGGTCGTTGCGCTCAACTGTCAACTTGCGCGCGCGAACGTCAAGGACAACGTCGCCGAATCCGCCGCAATCGTTCTCATATCCAAAGGGCACAAGAGCTTCGAAGTGTCCTTGCAAACGGGAGGCGTCATGTTTGACCGGTTCATGTTCGTCAGTGGTAAACCAGTCGCCGGTGTAGCACTTCACGTCCTCGGTTGTCCCGTCATCGCCGTAGCCGTCGAAATGGACTGCAACAAACGTGATGCTGGCTGCCAGAAGCTTGTCGCATTCGGCAAGAATGGCGGCCTTGGCCGCCGACTGTTCTGCGTCGATCGGTTCTTTATCGCTCTGCTGTGGTTGTTCCATTCGATTCATCCTTCCCGTGGGCTTGGTTGAAAGTGTGGCGACTCTTCTTCCGAAGGCGCTGCCAGCATTTCGGATCGACTCGCAAAGCCTGCACTCCGCCGATACACGAGAGATTCACAAATGCTCCGTGATAAGACACCCTTCCGTAGCGAAACAACCGTGCGAGCAAGGCCAATGCGTGGTTGGCCAAGGTCGGATTGACGAACGGTTCCTGCCGATCGAGCGCTTCCGCAGCACTGCAACTGGGAAGGCCGTCGCCATCCGAATCCGGTTCAACGATTTCAGGAAAGAGTTCGGCGGCGGTACGCAACCGGAGCCGATGGCGTCGGTTTCTGCGATTTAGCGGCTCCCCCAACACAAATTGCCCGCTGTCAGCGTTGTTACCGAGGTCCAGCCAGTAGTCGACTTCACTCCAATCCTCTGCGCACCTCGCCATGGATGCGCGCGCCAGCCGCGTGTCTACACAGCCGATCACGATGTCCACTCCGTCAAACCTGCGTTTCGGATCGAGCTTTTCTGGAATGCCTTGCCAGTCCAGGCCCCAGAACATATTGATCCGGTTGGCAAGAACCACAGATTTATAGAGACCAATCTCAGATTGACTGAACGGCTGGCGCACACAGTTGGTGGGAGAGATGACGTCGGGATCGAGCAAGGTGACGTGAAGTCCCTCCGGATGCCCATATGCCAACAATGCCTGGTGCAGATACGGCAGTCCCGCCGCAATCGCGCTCCCGTTGCCGCCGCAGCCCACAACCAGTACGCGGACTCGCTGCCTCAGTAATTCGGGATGAATCTGGTGCGTTTCCATAAGTGGTCATAGTGCTTTGAGCTGCTGTCACAATTGGATTGGCTGTGACAGTTCAACAAGCGTAGCCTCCAACTCATGCAGACGATGCAGCCAGAATTCCTGGACCCTCGAAAGTCAGGGTGTGTTGTACGGACGGGGAGCAGGAGCCCCGCATATCATGGAAATTAGTTGGCCCCAATAGCGAAGAGAAATGAGAGGTAACTCAGAATGACCATCAAAGACGAATTGCCGGAGCCAAATGATGTGCTTTATCGGATCAAGCGTGGGCTGGCAGGCTATGTCAGTTATCTCGCCGCATGTGAGATGAATGAGGCGTTCAGCGAATATGTCTTGTATGAACCGATCCTGCGCATCTTGACTTCCCGAGGATACACCGTTCAATCTGAGGTTCTCTGCCCTGGTATTCCGCAGCCGGACAGAGGAGATAAAAAGAAGCTCGATTTTGTCGCGTCGCGCGAGAAACTGACGTGCGCTATGGAGGTCAAGTGGGCGCGGGACAGGAGGATCATGATCGATGGTGACCTGAAAAAACTGTCAGCCTGCCTCAGAGCGGAACCAACCTGGAGAGCGTTCCTTTGCGTGTTCGGAAAGAAAAGCGTCATCACTAGTCTGCTTCTCCCACAGAACGGCCTACGAGAACAAGGAACTCCGGTGATCGCGGAATTCGGGCAAACCCGCTTTGGATGTCGGGTGTATGAGATGACCCGAAACTCACTTCTCGATCAGCAACTGTGAAAAGCGGTTTTCCCGCGCCTGAAATGCCATCTAGTCAATTTGCGAGCTTGCTCTTGCTCCGCGCACAAAGTCTTGAAGAGTCTGTGTGCTCTCCGCGAGGAACCTCACCGGGAAAGCGCCCTTTCGCCTAGCCAGCAGGGACCATAAACCCAGGAAGCCGCCAGGGTGAGTGGTCAACCGCACTGCACCGCTTGGGTGCGTAAATTCACTGGCGAAATACGCGCTTTCCCAGTCTTCCAGCGACGCGACGCCTGTCTCATCCGGAACTCGCATACTTCCAAGACAGACCCGTCCGTGCTCATCGGTGTTCCAG
>Ga0335083_10011309_pt1 | contig 10723 bp, 9 predicted proteins | sample Lox_Sample_42_FD_206716 | JGI IMG/M metagenome (GOLD analysis project Ga0335083, IMG submission 206716) | Soil microbial communities from Loxahatchee National Wildlife Refuge, Florida, United States - Lox_Sample_4.2 | ecosystem: Environmental > Terrestrial > Soil > Wetlands | place: USA: Florida... | reverse complement strand
GATCTATCTGAGGCTGGCAATCACGCCCCGAAATCCCACCGCCTGCAGAACGTGGGACGCGAAGTACTTCAAGGGCGGACTCCTCTTTCGGAAGAAGCTCGGCACCGGAGTGAGGATGTGCAGGCTCGTCGACAAGGCGGGCTCTCAGACTGTCACCGTCGGAGTCTTCGCAGACACGCCGAAGGCCGGCAAGACGTTCTGCCGAAAGTTTCATCCAAGCTGGCCCCGGCTCTAGAGGACGTCCCCCGCCGGACGGATGACGGCGAAAGCTCAAACTCGTACCGTCGGCCGTATGAGTCCGCAGCATCCACGGCGACGGCTGCTGACAGGTCTGCTCGTGCTGGCGACATTCGGCGCTGCCGCCGGCGGGATGCTGCTACGCACACAGATCGTCGGGATCGCTCTGATCGCCGGTGCCGCGCTCTCCGCGACCTGCGCCTGGTATGCCCTCGGTACGCCTGTCCGTCGCCGCGAAATCGCGCGCTGACCTCGAACAGAAGAGATTCCTGAAGACCGACGTTCTCACCGAGTTCTAAGCATCGGGATCTAGCGTCCCTACGTGGTGCGGCTTGAACGGCATCGTCTTGGTCCGCGCGTCTACCTCTGTGGCCTGAGGATCCATGAGTTCGCGTTGGGGCTCGGCGTACTCGCAGCTCTCCTCGTCGGCGGCTTGACCGAGCGGTGGGAACTGACGAATCGCACCGAGGTCGCTGCCTGCGTAGGCGCATGGCTCGTTGGCAAAGACTGGCGCGACCTGTTCCCGTCGAAGCGGAACACCGCGACGTGGAGCCTGCTGCCGCACCGGGTGACCGACGACTGACATGTCGGCCGGAGAGGGACACGGCTTCGTCTTCGTCGCCGGTTTGCACCGGAGCGGCACGACGCTGCTCGCGCGGCTTCTCGCCGCACATCCGGAGATCAGCGGGTTTTCTGGCACCGGTGCGCCGGCCGACGAGGGTCAGCACCTGCAAAGCGTGTATCCGTGCGACTACGAGTATGGAAGCCCGGGGCGATTCGGGTTCGCGCCGGAGATGCATCTGACCGAGTCCTCGGCGCTGGTCTCCGAAGAAAATGCGGAAAGACTCCTTGCGGAGTGGTCGCCACACTGGGACCTCTCCCGCCGGCTGCTGCTCAAGAAGTCGCCGCCGAATCTGATCAAGACACGCTTCCTGCAGGCGCTCTTCCCGAACTCGACGTTCATCGTCGTCATTCGCCACCCGATTCCCGTTTCGATTCCGACCGCGAAGTGGCGTGGCACCCGCCGCTACGACCGGCTGCTCGATCACTGGCTTCACTGCTACGGACTCTTCGAAGCCGACCGCGAGCAACTGGACCGCGTCCACGTCCTCACCTACGAGCAGCTCGTCGGCGACCCGGCCGGCGTGCTCGAAGAGGTCTTCGCGTTCCTGGAGGTCGAGCCGATCCTGCCGAGCGAGCCGGTCGAGACGGGAGCGAACGAGAAGTACTTCCGACGGTGGAAGGAGCTCAAGCGCGACCCGCAGATGCGGGCATACCTCGATCTGGTCTCACTGAAGTACGAGCACCGCGTGCGCTCGTACGGCTACAGCCTCCTCCGCCCAGTCCCAAGAAAGCCGTTACCTGCCTGGGCCCTCGTGTCGCGCCCCCCGAGCCAGCATGAACGATCCGCCTCGTTCGAGCGCCGCGCACGCGGGACGAGCAAGCCGGCCGCGGCCGCGCTCGCAATTGCGGCGATCGTGCTCGCCGCTTTGGTCGGAAGCCTGTCTCTAAACGCGCACCGTCATATCCGGCCCACGTCAGCCAGGTCTCGAGCCTGCGAGAGAGGCTCGGAGCGCACGCGCGTCGCCTGTGGCGCCCACCAGCGCGAAAAAACTCCGTCCGGGGGCAACCGGGCTCACGCCGCCGGAATCTAGCCCCAGAGCAACGAGCGCCTTGCGAGACGCTGCCAGGACCGCTGAGAACTGCGTCAAGCAGGAAGACCCTGGCCCGGGCCGGTGTTCCGGAATGACCCCTGGCTTGTTGGTTGCCTCGCCCGGTATGGGAGAATCGCGAAGGCCGAGCCGCACTGCGGCGGCTCACAGAGGAAGGGGCAAGTATGAGGTTTCGCTTCTTGTTCGGCGCGGCCGTGGTGGTGGCGTTGTTCGGTGCCACAGGCACCGCTACTGCAGTGCCTCCACCCATCGCCTACACGTGCACCGGTGGCAATTGGACCGGTGATCCGGCCACGTCGACCTTCACCAGCATCCCCTCGGGGAACTACGCCAGCATCACGGTTACGGGTGTGTGCAACGTCGTGCCCGATGCCGTGATCAACGTCGTAGGCAACATCAACGTCGCCTCTCGCGGAGTGCTCGATGCGCAAAGCGCGCCGTCGACGATCACCGTCGGAAACAATGTCACGGCCGCGTGGGGCGCCATCCTCGGACTGGGCTGCTTGCCCAATCCGCCGGGACACACGACGGGACATCCGTGCGTCGTCGATCCGGACGGAAGCTCCAACATCACCGTCAAGGGGAACGTCACCGCCACGCACGCGGACACCGTTCTGCTGGACGGAATCACCGTCAACAAGAACATCACGATGCAATGGGGAGGCGAGCCATACATCCCCTGGGCGATCAAGGACAACACGATCGGCGGCAACCTCGTTGTGAGTGGGGTGAGGCCTAACTGGATCGGCGTGCTCTTCAACAAGATCGGTGGCAGCGCAATTCTCACCCACATCACCATCACCGACCCGGGCGACCCGGATCCGACCATATTCGTCGTCAGCAACATCGTCGGGCGAAACCTCGTCTGCCTGGCACTCGGCCCGTATCTGGTCGCCGGCTTCCCCGGCGAGTTCAACGTGGTCGGCGGCCTGACCATAGGCCAGTGCGTAGTGCGCGCCTAGTCGCTGACTTCCTTCGCACCCGCTTGTCTGCCACCCGATAGAGCACGGGTGGCAGACGGGCGGTGCGAGCGGTGCTACTCACCACTCCCTCGAGGCGGGACTGTCAGATTCTTCGTCCCGCCCGGAAATTGATGCACGATTCCATATGCCATCGGACACCCCTTTGCGTTCCAAACGGACCCCGCGTGGCGACTATCTCACCTTGCACCGCCCGCCCAGGCGAGGGCGACGTCGCCTGGGCCAATGATCCGGAATGACCCCCGAGCGAGGAGAAGCGAACGCTAGGGCGTTGCGTCTGTGATCAGCGCGTTTCGCAACTCCTGTTGCCCCGTTTCGTCGATGCCGAGACCGTCGGCGAAATACCTTTCGATTGAGCCGAATCGCTGCTTCATCTCGTCCAGAGCGGCTTGCAGGTAGTGCTGATCGACACCGAGGACCGGTTCGAGCAGGTGGGGGTCGCCGCCAGCAGCGCGGAAGTGCTCGAAGACCGGCTTCATCGCCGGCAGCAGATCGCGATTGCTCAGGCCGTAGTCGTAAGCAACGTCGTCTTCCGACACGCCGAGCAGGAGCAGTGTCGCCGCCGCGGCCCAGCCAGTGCGGTCCTTCCCAGTCGTGCAGTGGAAGAGCGCGGGCCGGTGAGCGTCCTGGGCAATCTTCGTGAAGAACGACCGATACGCAGCGAGTGCGCTCGGAAGACTCACGATCTCGCGATAGCCCTTCTCAAACAGTTGCACCGCCTTGCCGTCGCCGAGCATCTGTTCGGCGAGCGGGGGATCGGACAGGACTTTCATCAACTGAGCGGGAGCCCCAGACTGGGAATCCTTCAGCACATCGCAGACGATGAGCTCGGTGTCCTCGGGCAGAACGTCGGCCTCGGCCGAACGCTCGGCCTCGGTACGAAGATCGAACACGGTGCGGATCCGCAGTTTCCCGAAAGCCTCTAGATCGTCGCCCTGCAGATGGTTGAGTTCGACGGAGCGATACAACAGCCCCATGCGCACCCGACCACCCGCAAGCGTCGCGTACCCGCCAATGTCCCTCAGGTTGGGGACTGACGGGATCTCAATTCGCTTGCCTGGCTTCGTTGCGGTTGCGTGCACGGCCATCGGCCCCTCCTTGGTGGGATGGAGCAAGTGAACACCCGAAGCGGGTCAAGATTGGCGCGGATGAGCAATCTCATCAGGGTGAGTGACTGCTCGCCTGAGCCAGCGATGCTCTCACCTGATGCCGCGATGTGGCGCGCTACGCGCCGTGGCACTTCTTGAACTTCTTGCCGCTGCCGCACCAGCAGGGATCGTTGCGGCCGAGCTTCTCGTGCGCGCTCGCGTGCACGGTCTGCGTGGCGACGCCGGGAACTGACGACCCACCGGCCGCGAGCGCCTCTCCCCCGCCCGCGGCCGCGATGTTCGCGGCGCCGGCCGAGGTCTCGTGCTCGTACTGGATGTTCCCGTTCGTCGTCTGCGACTGCTGCGACAGCTGCTGTTCCGCCTGCTCGGGCGCGAGCTCGGCGTGGAAGAGGTGGAGCACGACCTCGCCCCGAATGATTCGGCCGAGCTCCATGAACATCTGCTCGCCGTCGGACGTGTACTCGACGAGCGGGTCCTTCTGGCTCAGCGAGCGCAGGTGGATGCCCTCGCGCAGCGCCTCCATGTTCTCGAGGTGCTCGCGCCAGCGCATGTCGACGACCTGGAGGACGATGAAGCGCTCGAGCTCGCGCATGAGCTCCGAGCCGAACTCCTCCTCCTTCGCCTCGTACTCGTCGCGCGCGTCGGCCTGGAACTCCTCGACGAGCGTCTCGCGGGAGATCTCGCGGAGGTCCTGCTTCAGCTCGTCGGCCGTGATCTCCGTCTGGTAGAGGCCCGCCATCGCGTTCGTGAGTGCCTCGAGGTCCCACTGCTCAGGGTAATCCTCCTCGGTGAACACATTCACGGTGTCCTCGACGACCTCCTCGATCCACAGCTTGATCTGCTCGGAGAGGTCGTCGCCGTCGAGCACCTGCCGCCGCTGCTCGTAGATCCGCCCGCGGTGCCGGTTGAGGACGTCGTCGTACTTGAGGACGTTCTTGCGCATGACGAAGTTCTGCTCCTCGACCTTCTTCTGCGCGCCCTCGATCTGCCGGGAGAGGATCTTCGCCTCCATCGGCTGGTCGTCGGGGATCTTGAAGCGCTGCATGACACCCTTGATCCGGTCTCCCGCGAAGAGCCGGACGAGGTCGTCCTCGCCGGAGAGGTAGAAGCGCGTCTCGCCGGGGTCGCCCTGGCGGCCCGAGCGGCCGCGCAGCTGATTGTCGATCCGGCGTGACTCGTGCCGCTCGGTGCCGAGGACGTAGAGGCCGCCGAGCTCGACCACGCCGTCACCGAGCTTGATGTCGACCCCGCGGCCCGCCATGTTCGTCGCGATCGTGACCGCGCCGCGCTGGCCCGCGTCCTTGATGATCTCGGCCTCGCGCGCGTGCTCCTTCGCGTTGAGGACGTTGTGCTTGATCCCCTTGCGCGTCAGGAGCTGCGAGAGGTACTCGGACGTCTCGACGGCGATCGTCCCGACCAGGACGGGCTGGCCCTCGCGCGTCCGCTCCTCGATGTCGCGCGCGACGGCGGCGAACTTCCCCTCCTTCGTCTTGAAGACGAGGTCGTTCTCGTCGGCACGGGCGACCTGGACGTTCGTGGGAATCTCGACCACGTCGAGGTTGTAGATCTCGACGAACTCCTTCTCCTCGGTCTTCGCCGTGCCCGTCATGCCGGCGAGCTTCTCGTAGAGGCGGAAGTAGTTCTGCAGCGTGATCGTGGCGAGCGTCTGGTGCTCCTCCTGGATCTTGACGCCCTCCTTCGCCTCGACCGCCTGGTGAAGACCCTCGCTCCAGCGACGTCCTTCCATGATCCGGCCGGTGAACTCGTCGACGATCTTCACCTCGCCGTCCTGGATGACGTAGTCGATGTCGAGGTGGTAGAGCGACTCCGCCTTCAGCGCCTGGTAGAGGTGGTTGACGAGCTGCGTGTTCTCCGGCGCGTAGAGGTTGTCGATCCGGAGGGCGCGCTCGACCTTGGCCACGCCCTGCGGCGTCGGGCCGACCGTCTTGTGCTTCTCGTCGAACTCGAAGTCCGCCCCCTCCGCCTCGGCGGCTCCCTTCGGGTCGCCGGGCGAGGAGCGGAACGGGACGAGCTGCTTGGCGACCCGCGCGAAGTCGTAGTAGTCCTGGGCGGCGGTCTCCGGCTCGCCGGAGATGATGAGCGGTGTCCGCGCCTCGTCGATGAGGATCGAGTCGACCTCGTCGACGATCGCGTAGGGGTGGCCACGCTGGACGAGGCCGTCGTGGGCGACCGCCATGTTGTCGCGCAGGTAGTCGAAGCCGAACTCGGAGTTCGTCCCGTACGTGACGTCGGCCGCGTAGGCGGCCTTGCGCTCCGCGAACGGCATCATCGTCTCGATGTAGGCGACGCTCATCCCGAGCGACTCGAAGACGGGGCGGTTCCACTCGGCATCGCGCTGGGCGAGGTAGTCGTTGACCGTGACGAGATGGGCGCCGCGGCCGGCGAGGCCGTTGAGGTAGAGGGCGAGGCTCGCGACGAACGTCTTGCCCTCACCGGTCTTCATCTCGGCGATGTCGCCCTCGTGGAGGACGATCCCGCCCATCAGCTGCACGTCGAACATCCGCTGGTCCGACGCGCGCTTGCGCGCCTCGCGGACGGCTGCGAACGCCTCGAAGACGAGGTCGTCGAGACTCTCGCCGTTCTCGAGCCGCTGCCGGAAGTCCGCCGTCTTGCTCTGGAGGTCGGCGGCGGAGAGCTGCTCGAACTCGGGCTCGAGCGAGGTGATGTATGCCGCCTGCTCCTGGAGCCGCTTGACGCGCCGGCCCTCGCCGACGCGGAGGACCTTCTCGAGGTTGCCGATCTCCATTAGTCCCGCATCACATGGGCAAGGGTAGCGGGCTACATGGCTGTGACCTCGACCTCCCAGAGCTCGCCGTCGATTCGCGCAGCCTCGACGTAGAAACGCTCTCCCGACGCCTCGCCGAGCCGCTCGAGCTCGGGCGGCGCGGCCGCGTCGTCGGGTTCGCCGTCGACCCGGAACTCGCCGGCATCGCCGCTGCGCGAGAGATCGAGCCTGTCACCGCGGGGGAACGGGATCCGGGCCACCTCGATCCGCTTCGCCCCGACTGCCCAGAGGTCGCCGTCCTGTCTCGCGGCGACCGCACGATACGGCGGATCCACGCGCCGCTCGACCGCGTCGGCGAACGGAGAGAGGTCGGCGTCACCCGCCTCCTCGCCCACGATCACATCGCCGTTCGGGATCGTCGTGAACTCGACCCTGTCGCCGGCGAGGTCCGGCACGGTGACCGTGACGGCCGTGTCCCACTCCTTCGGAGCAGGGCCCGAGCCGTCGGGCACCCCGACCCTTGTCAACAGCGACTTCGGCGGCTCCAGCGGCACCGGCGGCGGCTGATCGCCGAGCGCCTGCGCCGGATCGAACCCAGCCTCCCGCAGGAGCTGCTCGTTGAGCGTCTCCTTGCCGCGCCGAAAGAGACCCACTAGCTCTCGGTGATCTCCGACTCGGCCGTGCCGTCGAGGGTCGGCTCGGGCTCGGCGAAATGCCTGCGGCCGTCGACGCGCTTGTCGTGGAGGTCCTTGATCTGGCGGACGAGCTTGTCGACGAGCTCGTCGATCGCGGCCTTCATGTCGCCCGCCGCTTCTCGTGCGCGCAGCGTGTGCCCTTTGAGGTGGACGGTCGCCTCGGCGACCTGCGACTCGGCAATCGACGGGTTCCGCTCGACCGCCAGCTCGATCTCGACGTGGGTCAGCTCGTGGACGCGACGGTCGAGCTTCTGGAGCTTCCGCTCGATATAGCTCCGCATCGATTCGTTCACCTCGACGTTCTTGCCTTTGACGTCAAGCTGCATCGGCGCCTCCCCTGTCGCCCGCTTGTGCGCTGCCTCTAACCCTACTCCGGCCGACTGAGCCCCACGGGTGGCTAGCCGCGACGAAGCGCGCGTGCGAACGCGACCACCTCGACCCGGCCTGCACCCCCTGCCCGTAAGGTGGCCGCTGCGGCCGCGGCCGTGGCGCCCGTGGTGTAGACGTCGTCGATCACGGCCACTCGGCCGGGCGCCGGGCCGCGCGAGCGGAAGGCGCCGCGCACCGAGCGCCGCTCGGCAGCCGAGCTGCCGCGCTGGCGGCCTCCGCGCGTCCGCTCGAGCAGCGGCAGGCAGGGCAGCTGCCAGATCGCGGCGAGCTCGAGCGCGAGGCGCTCGGCCGGGTTGTGGCCGCGTTCGAGCCTCCGTCCGCGATCGGCGGGGACGAATGTGAGCGCGTCGACCTCGGGCTGAGGCAGTCGCTCGGCGACGAGCTGCGCCGCCTCGGTGGCGAGCCGTCGCAGGCCACGCTCCTTCCAGGCATGGACGAATCTGCCCGCCGCCGTGTCGTAGCCGACCGCGGCGCGCGCGCTCGCGAACCCGAGCCTGCGTCCCGCGCACTCGCGGCAGCGCTCGACCGGCCAGGCCGTCGGCGCGCCGCAGCGGTCGCAGAGGGGCGGCTCGATCCGCGGCAGCTCCTCCTGGCAGACGGCGCAGAGCTGCTTCCCGCCGCGGCCGCAGACGACGCAGCGCTGCGGCAGGAGCAGGTCGAGCACATTCCCACGCTATGGCGCGAGGTGTGCCGGGACCGTGCCGGCTCAGTCGAGGCTGTACGCGCTGCGCTCGGGCAGACCGGCAAGCCGCCGCAGCCGGTTGTCCGCCTCGAGCAGCTGCGCGTGATTCCCGATGTCGTACCAGCTGCCCTCGAAGCGATACCCGTACACACGCTCCCGCCTCGCGAGCCAGCCGAGGAAGCCGCCTGCGTTGTCCGGGCTTTGGCCCTCGTCGAGATACGTCGCGACGAGCCTCACGTGCTCGGGCGGGAGCAGATATGCGACCGTCGCCGCGAGCGTCGACGGCGGGTCGCTCGGCTTCTCGACGAAGTGAACGATCCGGTCCTCGCCGTCGGTCGCGGCGATCCCGTAGTGAGTGGCGAGCTCCAGGTCGCCGACGTCGTGCAGCGGCACGCCCGCCGCCGGCTGCGGCTTCGCGCGCCACCACTCGACGAACTCCGGCAGCGAGAGCTCGAGCAGGTCGTCTCCCAGCACGACCAGCTCGTCCTCCTGCAGCGCGGACGCCTCGATCGCGAGCCGGAGGTCGCCGACCGCGCCCAGCCGATCCTCGTTCGAGCTCGTCCCGTCGTCGTGGACGATGACGTCGCGTGAGGAGGCCCACTTCTCGAAACTCGCAGCGAAGCGGTGATTCGTGACGAGGTGGACGGCCCCGATGTCGTCCAGCTCCCTCACCCAGTCGAGAATCCAGTCGAGCATCGGCCGCCCCCCGACGGGAAGAAGGTGCTTCGGCCCGTCGTCCGTCAGCGGACGCAGCCGCGTGCCGTAGCCCGCCGCGAGGAGCACGGCCTTCACCCGAGCGACTCCTCGTAGGGCGCGCGGTGGACGCCGTCCTCGGTCACGATCGCCGAGATCAGCGCCGCCGGAGTCACGTCGAAGGCGGGGTTCCGCGCCGGGAAGCGGCTGGTGAGCTCCGCGGGGTCGCGCTCCTCGATCGGGATCGCCGAGCCGTCGGCCGTCTCGCGGTCGAGCGTCGAGCTCGGCGCGACGACATACAACGGGATTTCGTGGTGCGCGGCCAGCACGGCGAGCGAGTATGTCCCGATCTTGTTCGCCGTGTCCCCGTTCGCGGCGATGCGGTCGGCTCCGGTGACGACGAGATCGACCTCAGCGCGGGCCATGAGCGAGCCGGCCGCAGAGTCGGCGATGACGGCATGCGGGATGCCGGCCTGCTCGAGCTCCCAGGCCGTCAGGCGTGCGCCCTGGAGGAGCGGCCGCGTCTCGTCGACGAGGACGCGCTCGAGCAGCCCGCGCTCGGCCGCAGCGCGGAGTGCGCCGACCGCCGAGCCGTAGCCGCCCGTCGCGAGCCCGCCCGCGTTGCAATGGGTGAGCGCGCGCGTCCCCTCCGGGAAGAGCTCTGCGGCGTGGGCGGCCATCCTCATGCAGCGCTCGACCTCCTCGGCGTGGAGCGCGCGGGCGCGAGCCGGCGTCGGCTCGTCACGCATGCGGGCGAGAGCCCAGGGGAGGTTGACCGCAGTCGGCCGCGAGGCGGCCAGCGCTCGCTCGGCTTCGTCGAGGTCGTCACCGCGGAGCGCGGCCAGCGCGATGCCGTACGCAGCTGCGATGCCGATCGCAGGCGCGCCGCGCACGACCATGTCGCGAATCGCGTCGGCCACGTCGTCGGCCGTCGCGCACCGCACCTCGGCGATTTCGTCGGGCAGCCGACGCTGGTCGAGGAGAACGACCGCGGGGCCGTCCTCCTCCAGACGCACGATCTGCTCGGGTTCGAGCCCTCGGCTCAGGTGCCCTCGTCCCAGGAGGCCAGGTAGCGCGCCTGCTCCTCCGTGAGCCGATCGATCTCGACGCCCATCGTCTCGAGCTTGAGGCGCGCGATCTCGCGATCGATCTCCGGCGGCACCGGGTAGACCTTGCGGTCGAGCTCGCTCGCGTGCTGCGTGGCGTACTCGAGCGCGAGCGCCTGGTTCGCGAAGGACATGTCCATCACGAGCGCCGGATGGCCCTCGGCCGCGGAGAGGTTGACGAGCCGGCCGTCGGCGATGAGGTAGAGACGGCGCCCGTCGGCGAGCGTGAACTCCTCGACGAACTCGCGAGCCTTCTTCGTCTCGACCGCCATGTCGCGCAGCGCCGGGATCTCGATCTCGACATTGAAGTGGCCGGTGTTGGCGAGGATCGCCCCGTCCTTCATCGACTCCATGTGCTCCCGTGCGATCACGTGCTTGTCACCGGTCGCCGTGCAGAAGACGTCGCCGACCT
>Ga0335083_10011308_pt1 | contig 10723 bp, 8 predicted proteins | sample Lox_Sample_42_FD_206716 | JGI IMG/M metagenome (GOLD analysis project Ga0335083, IMG submission 206716) | Soil microbial communities from Loxahatchee National Wildlife Refuge, Florida, United States - Lox_Sample_4.2 | ecosystem: Environmental > Terrestrial > Soil > Wetlands | place: USA: Florida... | reverse complement strand
CAGCCAACTCGGCGTCGGTGGGCGGATGCGGTTTACCGATGAATGCATTGGGCAGCATGGAAGGAAACGGGTTGGATTCAGTGGGCGGCTGCCGGAACACGCGCCCCGGCAGCCTCTCTGAACTTTACTGCTTCCCTTTGACCAGAAGCTCCACGACGTGCGGATCGGCCAGCGTCGAAACATCGCCGATCTGGTCGGCGGCGTTCTCGGCGATCTTGCGCAGGATGCGGCGCATGATTTTGCCGGAGCGGGTCTTGGGCAGGCCGGGTGCGAACTGGATCTTGTCCGGAACGGCGATCGGCCCGATTTCTTTGCGGACGTGATTGCTCAATTCCTTTTTGAGTTCGTCGCTTTCCGGCACGCCATCCTTAAGTGTCACGAAGGCGTAAAGGCCCTGGCCCTTGATATCGTGCGGCATCGGCGCGACGGCGGCTTCGGCCACCTTGGGATGGCTCACGAGCGCGCTCTCGACTTCGGCCGTGCCGATGCGGTGGCCGGAGACGTTGACCACGTCGTCAATGCGGCCCATCAGCCAGTAATCACCGTCTTCGTCGATGCGGCAGCCGTCGCCGGTGAAGTAGATGTTGGGATACATCGTGAAGTAGGTTTCAATGAACCGGCTGTGGTCGCCCCACGTGGTGCGCATCATTCCCGGCCACGGCTTGGTGATGCACAGCTTGCCGCCTTCGTTCACGCCGCACGGCTTGCCGTCGTCGCGCAGAATGGCCAGTTCCACGCCAAAGAACGGATGATTCGCGCTGCCGGGTTTGAGTGTGTGCACGCCGGGCAGCGGCGAAATGAGCGCGCCGCCGGTTTCCGTCTGCCACCACGTGTCCATGATGGGACAACGTTCCTTGCCGATGACGCGATGATACCACATCCAGGCTTCCGGGTTGATCGGCTCACCCACGGAACCGAGCAGGCGGAGCGTGCCCAGGTCATATTTACCCGGCCATTCTTCGCCGAGCCGGATGAGAGAGCGGATGGCAGTCGGCGCGGTGTAAAAGATGGTGACCTTGAATTTGTCTACAATTTTCCAAAACCGGCCCGCGTCCGGGAAGGTGGGCACGCTTTCGTACATGAGGCTGGTCGCGCCATTGCAGAGCGGACCGTAGCAGATGTAACTGTGTCCCGTTACCCAGCCGATGTCGGCGGTGCACCAGAAAATATCCTCGTCATGAACATCAAAGATATATTTGTGGGTGAGGCTGGCCTGGAGGAGGTAACCGGCATTGCAATGGACGACGCCTTTGGGTTTGCCGGTGGAACCGGAGGTGTACAGGACGAACAGGGGGTCCTCGGCGTTGTTGACCACCGGCGTGCAATCGCCGCTGGCTTCGGCCATCAGGTCGTGATACCAGACGTCGCGGCCCGGCGTCATGCCGCAGGGTTGCGCGTTGCGTTTGACGACCACTACCTTCTTGATGCTCTTCGTTTGCTTCAGGGCCTCGTCGGCAATGCCCTTGAGCGGAATGCTCTTGCCGGACCGCAGGGAAACATTGGAGGTGATGAGCAGGCGGCAGGTGGCGTCATTGATGCGCCCGGCCAGCGCGTCGGCGCTGAAACCGCCGAATACGACCGAATGAATGATGCCCAATCGCGCACAAGCGAGCATGGCGACGGGCAATTCCGGAATCATCGGCAGATAAATGGAAACGCGGTCGCCCTTTTTAAGGCCCAACGATTTCAGTACGTTGGCGAATTTGCAGACTTCCTGGTGCAACTGCGCGTAGGTAAACGTGCGGACGTCGTCCTCCGGTTCGCCCTGCCAGATGAGCGCGGTTTTATCGCGCGTTTTGGTTTTTAAATGGCGGTCGAGACAATTCACCGCGACGTTGAGCTGGCCGTCCTCAAACCAGGTGTGTTCGATGATTTTTGCCGAGGTGTTCCAGATGTATTTGCGCCCCTTGGTCGGCGACTTGAACCAGTCGAGCGTCGCGGCCTGCTCGAGCCAGAATCCGTCCGGGTCCGTGAGCGAGCGCTCGTACATTTTTTTGTATTGCCCGGCATTGATGAGGGCGTGTTGGACCACTTCCCGGGCGGGCGGAAAAGTCCGGCCTTCCTGCATGAGGGAACTGGTCGAGACGGGTGGGGCCACAGGTTGAGTTAATGTTGTCATGATAATGCGCTCCTGTTGGGTTTGGTTTGTTTTTCGTTTGGAAGTGACCAGCCGGATGTCAGAATGGTTTGCCGGGGACTGGCGCAAATCCCGTGAAACTGGAAAACATGATGGGTGAGGTTGTTGATGGTCGCCTGCAATTCCGGTTGGACGGCCCGGCGTTGTTCCGCTGTCACCGCCAGGGTCCGGTCCCGCAAACCGCCCGCCCATTCGGTGTTGGCCAGCATGACGCCGCCCATTCCCATCCCCAAATCATCCCCGTCCTCGCCGCAACACGTTCGCCAGGCCAGCGCCCAGCCGCGTACGGTGTTCTCCACGTGATAGCCGCCGCCGCCCGCCACCAGCAGGGGCCGATGGAATTGGAGCAGGGGCTCCAGGATTTCCACCACGATATTGTTGGTCATCCGCAGGTGGGTCAGCGGATCGCCTGCCAGCGTGTCCATGCCCAGCTCCAGGACGATGACATCCGGGGCATAGGCTTCCGCCAGCGGCAACACCACGCGCTCGAACGCCGTTAAATAAGCTTCGTCATAGGTCAGCGGGGGCAGGGGAATGTTTACGTTGAATCCCAGGCCCAGCCCCTCGCCGATTTCATCTTCAAAGCCGCCCCAGGGAAAAAGCGTGCGCCCCGTTTCATGGAGGGAAATGGTCAGTACATCGTCGCGCCGGTAAAATGCCGACTGCACGCCGTCGCCGTGGTGCGCGTCCACGTCCAGATACAAAACCCGGAGGCCCGCTCCGGAGAGTTTCAGGCAGGCGAGCACCACGTCGTTGAGAAAACAGAACCCGCCTGCGCGCGCGGCCATGGCGTGGTGAAATCCGCCCAGTAAATTAAAGGCGATGTCCGCCTTGCGTTGCAGGAGCAAATCGGCGGCCGTCAATCCGGCGCCGCATGCCCACGCACCCCACTCGAACATGTTCTGGAACACCGGCGTGTCCGGCCCTCCCAAACCCATGTTCCAGCCTTCCACCGTTAAATCCCCGCCGGCGGCGCGCTGGAGTTCTTCCAGATACCGTGCGGAATGAAACCATTCCAACTGGTCCAGCGACGCCGGACGCGGTGCGGTTTCGAACCGGCCTTCCCCGCCGAGCAGGCCGAAGGATTTCAGCCGTTCACGCGTCAGCCCGGCCCGCTGGGTTTTGAAAGGACAATCCGGCGGGTAACCCAGCCGTTCCATTTCCGGCGAATAAAGGAAGGCGAGGACGCGATTGTTCATGGAAGGTGGGGGAGAAGGCGAACCGGACGCCCGACTGAAGCACAGGGATTTCCCCAAGAGCGCGTGAAGAGCGCCGTTGCCTGGCGAGCCATTGCCTGTTCGCGTGTCACGGTCATCTCATCCTGTCCGGCGCTGGACTTTTCCTCCGGGAGGAACGTCTTCCGGCGACCAGTTGTGATGCCATTTCGCCCGGCGGGGCACATTTCTCCGCCGGCAAACTCAAGACCCGCGCCCCGTGGGTTCTCCGCTTCAACTTCAGTTTTCTGATGGCGACCCGTTTCCATTAGGAGGAACCGGTCCATCCTGTCCGTACCGATGTTGCCAACGGCGTGCTGGGTCCGAGTTGTTAAAATAAGTTAGTCTTCAGAAAACAGTATTGCTCAACCATTTTTGCTAATTATTTGATTTTTTTTGGGTGCGTTTGGTCGAGGATTGAGGAAAGGAAGGGGTAGTGTAGTTCGGTGGGGCGGGACTCCGCGCGAGCTCTTGCTGCATTTTTGGTGGACCGAAATTCCCTCGGACCCGGACAGGTGCCGGCTCTTCAAACCAGTATGCTCAAGACATCGATTTCAGTTCCTGAAAGTGGATGCTTAGCACCGCGCCGTGGCCCCAACTTCGCGCTTGTCCAGTTGCGCCGACGCAGGCAGCTTTGGGACGTTAGACCACTCGAATACGGCATGAAAGCGCTCTTATTTCTCATAATGCTTTGCCCTTTCCTTCAGGGCTGCGTGGGCGGAGTTATTTTGAAGACGCGGACAGAAGTCATCAACGATCCACTGATACCATTTTACTCGGAAATCCCCCAACCCATGAGCAGGACGAATTCGCCCGAGGCTACCAACATCGTCGTGTACACACCGGATATGTTGCGGAAGTATTGGGTTACCCCGGATCTGGTCAGTCAGGGTGCGGGTTCAGAAGAAATATGGACCTACAAATCCCGGCTGGTCTGGAAAGGGGTCATTCCTTTCGTGATTATACCCATTCCCCTCATCCTGCCGCTTGAAAGGGAGAAAGTCTGTCTCACCTTGCGTGATGGACACGTCGTTAGCGCCAGTACAACCAGGTCTCATATCGCCGGCGCAACCTACGGAATATTTCTCGGTCCCGACGGCGGCGGGAAGTGGGGAATTATGGCCTGGAAAGACGATACGTCCAATTGAAGCAAGGGACGGCGAGAACGGCGGGCGGTTTTGGTCTTTATGTTGCCCTTCTACTCATGGAATTTCCTGCTGACGGTCGTGTTCGCCATCTTCTTTTACCGGGCGGGTGAGTTTGATGGCGGGCCGGGACTATGGTGGGCCGCGATGTCAATCGTGATTTCATTTTTGATCTGGCAGTGGCTGGGATGGGGCTTGCTGGCCATGCTGCTGGGCCAGATTATTTTATTTGTTGGTATCGGTATTTTTGGGGTCATCCGCAAGTCGTGAGTCGTTTGCCGCCTCCGGTTGAATCGCAGAGAAAGAACCGCCGGGGCGGGGAAATCGGTTCCGGCAGTTTGATTTCTTTGTCGACCGGCCGTTCGCCGTCCGGCTCAAAATCCAGCCCGTAACTTTACGCGTCGGCGGAAGCGGCCCGAGTCAACCCGCTGGGCCGGGCTTAGAATGTCACCGTGATCTTGGCCCAGAAATAGTTTCCCTTGGTGGTGTTGACGGTATGCAACTGGGGCAGCCAGGACCCGTCCACGATCAGATCCGACTTGCCGATTTTGTGCACATAGGAAACGGTCGGACCGACGCCATAGGATTCGGCTTCAAAACTGCCCAGCCGGGCTCCGGAGCCGCTGTCACCGGTAATCTGGTTCAGATAAAAGGCCGAAGCGCCCACTCCCGCAATCCCGCCGAATAACGGCAGGTGCTGCGCCAGGGTGGCGTCCACGTGAAAAATATCGCCGGACTGATAATCCGAATGGGTGTTCTCGGTGTTGAAATCCACCGCCGTAAAGATGGAAAACTCGGTGCCAATTTTGGTGCTTAGCCAGCGGAACGCCAGCATCGGTTCAAACGTCCAGTAACCCAAACCGGGATTGGCCAGCTGGCCGGTGCTGTAATTGCCGCTGGGCGCCCAGACATTGAACATCCCGCCCAACGTGAAATCACCGTTGGTCCAGGCGGCCATGATGGGCATCAACTGGATGTCCCCCAGGCCGCTGGCCGATTGTTCTACACCGGCCGAGCGGGGGGTGCCGTCTCGGTTAAACGTCGCGGTGGCCTTGACGTCCACCCAGACAACGGGAACGCCAACTCCCGACGAGAACGTAATGTCATAAAGGTTGAACGGATAGGCGTAGATCCCGACCGGAACTTCGGCCTGCATGTTGGCGGTGACACCCGCGGCGAATATGCCGCCCAAAGGCAGTTGTTTGTTGCCACCCAGCTCGCCATCTCCGTAGTCCAGAAAATAATTGGCGATGTAAAAACCCGGTTGGGAGGGCGGCGTGCCGCAGAAATCGGAATATTCACCCGAGATGTAGTGGCCGGAACCACCCTCTTCGGCCCGAAGGTTGAAGGCTGGCAACAGGGCGCATACGGTCATCGCCGTGAGGATTTTAATCTTCATAAGGTGATCGCGAGGGGTTGAATTCGGTTTTTGGCTTAAAGATCGGGCGGATTTTGGGTTTGGAATCCGGTCTGATTGCCCGACTCGCGCGCGGGCCGCGGTTGGGACGAGTACAAGGCGACCAGCCGGGCGATGAGCACGGCCATGAAGAGTGTTCCCGTAACGGCTTCCGTGGCAGCCAACATCCGGGCCACGTGTGAAGCGGGAACAATGTCGCCGTAACCCACCGTGCTGAGGGTGATAAAACTGAAATAGTAGGCGTTGAAACCGCTCAGCACGTGGCTCGAGTCCAGCCCGGTCGTAATGGCAAATGCATCCGGCGACAAATCCGAAACCAGCAGATAGGCAAACATCCACGCCGTGCCCAACAGGAGGTAAGTGGAAAGCCCGGCGCAGAGCACCTCCGCATTCACCCGCGGCGCGTGCAGGATGAAATACAGCAAATTGGCAATCAGAAAGACGATGAACACGAGGCTGGGCGCGAGAAAATATTCCGGCGGCAGGTCGGGGCGAAACAGATGCAACCAACGGCCGGTGACTGCGGGAACTGCCAGGAGGATTGCGACCATCAATTTCCAACGATTCCAGCCCACTGCCAGCACGCCCAAAATCAACACCAGGGTGAGCAGGCTGCCGTCAACAAAATCCCCCTGCGGCAGCATTTCCACGAACGGCGCAGACACAAATAAGAAAGCCAGCGCAATCAGGAATTGCACCGACGAAAAGCGAAATGCGCCGCTCCGCGACGGGGCGACTGGCTCGGTCTCGGGATGGTTCGGGGTTACGTCCATTACTGTCCCAATTGCTTCTGGATTTCCTTCAACAGTTCCTCGTAGGGACCTTTGCGCATGGACCGCACCGGGTAGCTTTCCTCAAAGGTCGGGTCGTTCTCCGACTTCACGAGCCAGGAGTTGCATCCAATGAGAATCGAATCGGGAGTCATTTGTTGGACAGTCACCTGCGTCTTGACCGTGACCGCCTGTTGGACCACGTAGCTGCCGTAGGCGGCCTGGTCCATCGCACTGCCGGGCCGCCGGAAGATGAACTGACCGGACCCGATTGGTCCGCCGGTGAAGCCATGCGTGGTAAAGACCGTCACCGTGGCGTTGTTCACGTCCGCCATCGGGCGGTTGGTAATGGTGACTGATGTCAGGTAACCCGGCGCCGAGCTCTTAAAGGACTGGCAGCCGGCGACGCCGACACACAACCCGGCCAAAATTCCCAGGCCTGCCCATTTGATAGCGGATCCGTTCGTTTTCATGATTTCATTCTTCGTGTTTGATTACATCCGTTTTTGAGGTTGAATCGGTTTCTTTCTCAATTCCGCAACTATGCGCTCCACTTCAGGGATGGCGTGCGCGAAGTATTGCTTGAATCCCCGGCAGAGGTAATTCAATCCCGGCTCGCCGTCCGGCGTGCGAATGATGCGGTTCTTCGGACATTCCCCCCAGCAATCGCTCAGATACGAACACTGTCGGCAATACTGCGGCAGCGTCTCGTTCTTGGCATAGCCGAATTGCACCTGTGTTCGGGAAAATACCTGACTGTCGAGCGCCTTGTCCTTGATGTTGCCCACGCGATACTCCGGATAGACATAGTGATCGCAGGAATAGACGCTGCCGTCGTGTTCGATGGCCAGACCCTTGCCGCAGAACTCGCTGTAAATGCAAAGCTGCGAACCCAGCCCCAGGTGCTGGGACACCAACGTCTCAAAATGATTGACCAGCACCCTGCCGACATCGTGTTTGTGCCATTCGTCAAAAACCTTGCACAGGAAATAACCCCAGTCGTCCGGGTCCACCGACCAGTCGGTCACAATCGAGTTCGGATGGCCGGGCCGGGCTTCAGGATCGCCGTCTTTTGGGAGGCCGTCGTTGTTCCACTTGTGCGGTGCGGTTTTCTCGAAGCCCTTGTACTCGACAATCGGGATGAACTGCATGTAGGTGGAGTCCAGTTCGCGCCGGAGAAAACGATAAACGTCCAGAGGCTTGCGGGCGTTGAACCGGTTGACGCACGTCAGGGTGTTGAACGGCACGCCGAACTTTCTAAGCAGCTTCGCGGTGTTAAAGACTTTTTCGAACGTGGGTTTCCGGCCCTTGGTGACACGGTATCTGTCATGGATTTCCCGCGGGCCGTCGATGCTTAAGCCGACCAGGAACCGGTTGGCCTTCAGAAACTCACACCATTCCTCGTTGATCAGCGTCCCATTGGTCTGCAAATCGTTTTGAATGGTCTGGCCCGGTTTCGCGTATTTCATTTCAAGCGCGACGACCTTGCGGAAGAAATCCAGGCCCATCAACGTCGGCTCGCCGCCCTGCCAGGAAAACACGACTTCATTGCCCGTCACCCCCGCGATATATTGCTGGATGAACCGCTCCAGCACCTCGTCGGTCATCCGGCCGGTGCCCGGCCCGTTGGGCAGGGTTTCCTTGCTCAGGTAAAAGCAGTAATCGCAATCGAGGTTGCAGGTGGAACTGCCGGGCTTGACCATGACGTGAAACCGTTTTCCGGGTTGGTTGCCGAGCAGCGACGGCGCGTCGTATTTGTCCACCGGCCGGGGCGGCATTCCGGGCTCCTCCAACTGGAAACCCGTGGGGAGCGCACGTGGGTTGGTGTCAGCCGGACTCATTTTAGTCGCCTGGTTTTGCCGTTGTTCGTTGGCTCATTCCACAGTTCAGTTCAGGGCGATTCGAATCATCGTCGCCATCCTCCGCCGGAGCGGGCGTAGTTTTCGTAACGCTGTTCCCCCACGTTTTGCGCCGTATATTCCCGATTGACCCAGGACGTCGGGGCAGCCGGTTGGTAGGACGTGGCCGGCGCGGCGGCCGGGTAGGTAGCGTGCGAGGCCGGCTGACCGGCGCTGCTCCAATTACCGTTGTTGTACGTTTGTGGGCCTGTAGCCGGTGAGTATCGGTAGATATTGCCATTCTGGTCTGCGTACATGTTGCCATTGTTCCATGCGACCGCGTTGCCGGTGTTGGCGTTGCCAGCGACGCCACGATTGTAACCTCCGGTCTGTCCGGAATAGATGTTGCCGGCGACGCCCTGTTGAGCCGCACCATACCGGCCGGTGGCCGGATTATAACCCGCGGCCTCTCGGCCGGCGGCCGCATTGCCGGTGTAAGGGTTATAAGCCGCGCCCCGCGACGCGACACCCGTTGCGCCGGTGTAAGCATTGTAACCTGAAACGGTCGCGGTGCTGGCGGCTGCCCCCCAATGCGTGTAACAGGAAGTGGCATTCACATTCACCCAGGAATAACCGCAACCGGCCGGCGCCTTGTATCCGTAAGCCCCCCAATACGGCTCGACTGCACAACCGGAACTGATTCCCGCCGTAAAGCCGTAGGCGAACCCGACCTCGTTGTTGAGCGCCATGGCCGCGCCATAGCCGTAGGTGACCGGATACCCGTACCAGGTCGTGCCGTAAGTTACCGTCGGATAAGTGTAGCCCGTGCCATAGACCACCGTGCCATTGTCGGATACGACGGTCCCATAGTAACCGGGGGTATAGCCATCGTAGACAACGTTGTTGGAACAACCATAAATATAGGCGTAAGTGACGTAGTTTATCGGGCAGCTGGTCGGGATGGAGTAAATGGCCGGGGGCACGGACGTGGCCACTGCCCAGGGTCCGCTCGCCGAATTGGCCGTGAACCAGACGCCGGCGTCGCAGGCATAATACGTTTGGGCATCGACCCTGATCACCGGGGTGGCGGTGTTGTTGGCATAACTCAAGGATGTTCCCTGGATCGGAACAAAGTTGGGCTCGCCCGAATAGTTAACCGTGAGTTGCGCCTGATCACGCTCGACGGTGGCCGTCTGCGGAATGGAATTGGCAATGACGACTTCCTGGGCCTGCGGCGTGCCGGGGACAGAACAAAGAACGTTGGCTTTTACGGAATCCGGCGGGATGTTTTGGAAATCGCCGGGCAAAGCCCCGGGCGACACAAACAACCAGGGGCCGTACACCGAGGCGGCCTTGAACCAGCGCCCGGAGACGAGCACGTAGTAATTGGAGTCACTCTGGTCGAAGAACAAGGCTTTCGAGGTGTTGCTGACGTACAGCAGGCTGGTGCCGGGTATGTTCACCAGTTGGCCCACACCCGCAGTTTCGATCAACTCCGCGGGCGTCATCGAAACATAGATGTTAAACCGGGTTGAGGTTGCGGTTGGATTTTTGGGATACAGCGGGTCTACCTGTCCCGTGGCCAAGGCGGCGCTCAACGCCGTGCCGATATCTGGCGGCGGGGAACCGGTGACGGCCCACGGTCCTTCCAGGGATGGGGCCGAGTACCAGTTGCTGGCGGCGAGGAGATAATAGGAGTTGTAGAGCGCGTTGGTGTCCTCGAGCATGATCGCCCGCGTGTTGATGACGCGTTCATAATCGCCGGTGAGCGGCTGAAGCACCGGCGCACCGTCCACCAGAATCAACAGCGACGGCTGCATCGTGTAGATCAGGCGTGGGGGATCATTGTTTGCCGTCTGAGGATTTATCTTTGAAATGTCGGACGACGCAGCATAAACGGCCTCAAGCTGGTCCAGCGGGATAACCCGCAGGGTCTTATTCTGCAGGGATTGCAACGACGCGAGATACGATTGCTGTTGATCCGGCTGGGTCGGGAAACTGGCCCGGTTCAGGCGGATGTCTTGAAAAGTGACCAGACGGTTGATCTTGTCCACGTCGGTCTGGGCGGTGAAGAAGACGACACCATAATTTTCGGTGCCACCGCCGGCCGGGCGGACCGCGACGACGGCACGGGCCAGCAGCAGGTTGCCGGTCCATTCAGAAATTTGCGGCTGATAAATCGCGAACTCAAGGCGGTTGGTG
>Ga0335083_10011307_pt1 | contig 10724 bp, 8 predicted proteins | sample Lox_Sample_42_FD_206716 | JGI IMG/M metagenome (GOLD analysis project Ga0335083, IMG submission 206716) | Soil microbial communities from Loxahatchee National Wildlife Refuge, Florida, United States - Lox_Sample_4.2 | ecosystem: Environmental > Terrestrial > Soil > Wetlands | place: USA: Florida... | reverse complement strand
GATATGGATGAAGCGCGCGGGCAGCGAGTTGAACAGCTTGCCCGACAGCGGCGATTTCTCGGCGAAGCGCAGCACGCCCCGGCCCGTGACCGAGACGGCGTCGGCGCCGGAGACGCTCTGGATCAGTTCTTCGATCTCGCGCGTGTGGATGCGGCCGACTTCGGCATCGTCGCGGAAATCGGCAACCGCGCTTCTGTGCGGCACGAGCGTGAAGCCTTCGCGTGCCAGCGTGGGCGGTTTGCCGCGCACGTCTTCGATCTTCACAATGTGCGGTTCGAGACTCAGGATGTCCTTGGAATGATCCTGGGCGTAGAAGCGCGGGCGCGTGGCCATCGCGCCGATGTAGTTGATGCCGGCTTCGACATTCGCCATTCAGTCCGCCACGCCCAAGCCCCAACCGCCGTCGATCACGATCTGCTGGCCGGTGATGTAGCCGCAGGCAGGCGAGGAGAGAAAGAGCGCGAGCCCCGCCATGTCCTTCGGCCAGCCGACGCGGTGCATGGGAAGCCGCGCGGCGACGGTTTTCTGCGTCTCGGGATTGTGCGCGTGGCCGCCCCCGATATTGGTGATGAAGAAACCGGGCGCGATAGCGTTCACGCAGATGTCGTAGGCCGCGAGCTCGAGCGCGAGATTGCGCATGAAGTGGGCCGCGCCCGCCTTCGCCGCCATGTAGGCGCTGCCGATCACCCCTTCCTGGGTCAGCCCGGCAAGCGAGGTGGTGACGATGATGCGGCCCTGGCGCCGGGGGCGCATGTGGCGCGCGGCGGCGCGGCAGGTGGCGAAGACGCCGGTCAGATTGATGTCGATCACCTTCTGCCAGCGTTCGTCCGCGTAGTTCTCGATGGCGCCGTCCGGATTGCGGCCGCGATTCTCGCCCACCCAGGCATTGAGATAACCGGGGCCGGAATCGATGCCGGCATTGGCGAAGCACACGTCGATCTTGCCGTAGGCCGCGGCCGCGTCGTCGAACGCCTTGTCCAGCGCCGGATGATCGGTCACGTCCACGACCGCGCCGCGCACCTCGTAGCCCTTGTCCTTGAGGCGCGCTGTTTCGCCGGCGATGCGTTTGGCGTCGATGTCGAGGATGGTGACGCGGGCGCCGTTGTCCGCCAGCGTCTCGGCAAAGCCCAAACCCAGCCCGCTCGCCCCGCCCGTGACGACCACGCCATAGCCTTCGACCTTGAACAGATCGGCGATCTTCATGCGCACCTCCCTGCGGGTTCGGCGAAAGCGTGACTCAAGCGCGGACTTCGCGCAAATGCCGCATGCGGAAACGCGCACTGAAAGCTGCGGAAAAGGGAAGTTTCAGGCACGTTCTTGCCGGGACGGGTTCGTGCGACTTAAGGTTGGTTTCGATCAAGCCAAACCATGAGCGTCATGGCCGGGCTTGTCCCGGCCATCCATGATCTCGTTCGCGAATGTTCTGCGCCGGAGGTGTTCATGGATGGCCGCCCCCGCGTGCGTTGCACGCGGATCAAATGATGGCGCGCAAAGCGCGCCGGGGGGCCGGCCATGACGGATTTGGATTGGTCCAGGTCCAACAAAAAATATCCATAGACGTGCGACAAGCCAGCGAGGACACGCCCATGCACAAGACGCGCTTCGGAATTTTCATGCCGCCGTTCAACGCGCCGGCGACGCAGAACGCGACCTCTTCGCTGCAGCGGAACGTGGATACGATAAGGCTGCTGGACGATCTGGGCTATGACGAGGCCTGGATCGGCGAACATCATTCCGGCGGCACCGAGATCATCGCCGAGCCGATCCAGTTCATGTGCTACGTGGGCGCGCTGACCAGGAACATCAAGCTCGGGCCCGGTGTGGTCAGCGTGCCCTATCACAATCCGCTGTGGGTGGCGGACCGGATCATCCTGGCGGATCACCTTTTGCGCGGGCGGGTGATGTTCGGCATGGGGCCGGGATCGCTGCCGACCGATGCCACCATGGTGGGGCTGCAGCCGAAGCAATTGCGCCCTTCGCTGGACCACGATGCCGGCGTGGTTCTCGATCTCATCAAGGGCAAGATGGTGAGCGTGAAGACCGACCGCTACGAACTGGTCGATGCGCAGTGCCAGCTGGCGCCCTATTCCGATTTCGACGTTTGCGTGGCGGCATCGACCTCGCCCGCGGGTTCGATGTTGGCGGGGCGGCATGGCTTGGGCCTGTTGTCGCTGGGCGCGCTGATGCGCGAGGACATGAATTTGATGCACCACCATTGGGACCGCGCGGAAAAGGAAGCCGCCGCCGCCGGCAAGAGCGTGAACCGCGAGAAGTGGCGGCTGGTTGGCTTCATGCATCTGGCCGAGACGCGCGAAAAGGCGATCGAGGACGTGCGCTACGGCCTGCCGCACTTCGTGCGCTATACCCAGGACGTGCTGGCGCTGCCGACGCTGCGCGTGACGGGCAAGACGTTCGAGGAGCAATTGGCGTGGTTCACCGAAGGCGGCGTCGCCGTGATCGGCACGCCGGACGATGCCATCGCGCACATCAAGAAGCTCGAAAAGCAGTCCGGCGGCTTCGGCTGCTACCTGATGGTGGCGAACGATTTCGCCAGTTGGGAGGCGACGAGGAAGCACTACGAATTGTTCGCGCGCTACGTGATGCCGTGCTTCCAGCCGTCGCAGGAACGGCTTCTGGCGTCGGAGAATTACGCCATCTCGCGCCATGCCGAGCTGGACGAGAAGAACGGCGCGGCGATCCAGGCCTGGACCGACAAGCACGAGAAGATGGGCGCGAAGACGTCGGGCACGGGACCGTTGGGGGAACGGGCGCAGTGACCCAATAACCAACTCGAATGTCATCCGCCGCCAATGCGGCGGACCCAGGTGACATCCGCCAAGTGGCTCCGACAAAATCGCAGACACCTCGACTTCGACAGCGCAACAACGTCAGCTGGGTGGCCCGCAATCGCGGGCCATGACATGGAGGACGCGATTGGGTGAACAACCCGAGGCATTGACCGAAGCGCCGGAAGGCGTGGAGGTTGGGCCGCATCCGACGCGGCTTCAGGAAGCAGCCGTGCTCGCCATCGGCACGGTGGCGGTGCTGGTCATCGGCGTGTTCCCGCTGCTTCTGGGCGGGCTTGCGGAAGAGCACCGGCTGAGCGCGGCCGGCATCGGGCAGGCGGCGACCCTGGAATTGCTGACGCTGGGGCTGGCCGCCGGCGCGGCGGGCGCGTGGTTCAAGACCGAGCGGCTGAAGCTTATCGGCATCGCCGCGGGCGTCGTGCTGGCGGGCGTCGATTTTTCCATGTTTGCGGCCAGCGGCGCGACGGTGATGCTGCTGCGCGCGATCGCGGGCGCCGCCGAAGGCGTGCTTCTGTGGATCACCATCGGCATGATCGCGCGCCAGGCGTTGCCCGAGCGCATGGCGGGAATCTTCTTCGCCGTGCAGACGGCGGGACAATTCCTGCTGGCCGTGCTGATGGCGGCGGCACCGCATCTGGGCGCCGACGGCGGATACGCGATCCTGGGATTGACGGGATTGGCGGCCGCGGCGCTCACCGTTCTCATCCCCGCGCGCTATGCGCCGCTGCCGAGGAGCGAAGGCGGCAGCGGCATGCCGCCCCTGCGCGGCTGGATCGCGCTGATCGCGACCGTGATCTGGGTGGCGGGCGGCATGGCCGTGGGCGTCTATGTCGAACCGCTGGCGCATCAGGCGCATCTGTCGGACGCGGTCGCGGGCTTTGCGGTGTCGAGTTCGCTGGCGTTCCAGATCGTGGGCTCCAGCACCGCGACGCTGATCGCGGGGCGGCTGCGCTGGCTCGCCATGTTCTTCATCTGCGCCGGCGGAGAAGCGCTGTCCTGGCTGGCGCTCGGCATCGAGCCGGGAACGGCATTGTTCGTCGCCGCGGTGAGCGGAACCGGATTCTTCGGGCTGATGGCGCTGCCGTTCCTGGTGCCGATGACCATCGAAACCGACGCCAGCAGGCGCACCGCGATGCTGTCGGGCGGCGCGCAATTGGTGGGATCGGCGCTAGGGCCGTTCATGATCTCGTTCGTGGTGAGCGATACCGAGGCGCGCGCGTGCCTTGTCTATGCGGCGGCGTGCACGGCGGTCGCGCTCGGCGTGATGGGTTGGCTGCACGCGGCCGGGCGGCGGCACGCGGGCGTCATGCCGGCGGTTGCGCCAAATCCGCCGCGCCCGCCATGACGGCGTGGGCGAGGCCCGGAGCCTGGGAGAGAATCTGCGTGGCGAAGACGCGGGCGAGCGGCGCGCGCGCGGGATCGGCGGCGGCGGCTTTCGCCAGCAGCCAGCCGCCCACGACATCGCCCATCAATTCGAGATAAGGCGTGGCGCCAGCCAGCGCGCCGGCGGTGCCTTTGTTTTCGACCAGCCATTGCGTGGCCGCGCGCGCGGCAGCGGCGGCGGCCAAGAGCGCCGGGTCCGCGGCGATCTCGTCCAGCAGCGCGAAGGCAGCGCCGCCGTTCTCCAGCGCAAGCTTGCGGCCGACGAGATCCATCGCCTGGATCGCGTTGGTGCCTTCGTAGATCGGGGCGATGCGCGCGTCGCGGTAATATTGCGCGGCGCCGGTCTCCTCGACATAGCCCATGCCGCCGTGAAGCTGGAGCGCGAGCGAGGCCACATCGACGCCCATATCGGTCGACCAGGCTTTGGCGATGGGGGTGAGCAGCTCCTCGCGCAGCCTGGCGCGCGCATCGCCGGCACGCCCGAGATCGGCGGCGATGGCGGTGCAAAGGCAGATCATGCGCGCGGCTTCGATCCTGGCCTTCATCAGCAGCAGCGTGCGGCGGACGTCGGGATGATCGAGGATCGGCGCCGGCGACTCGCCGGTGAGGATGGAGCGGCCCTGTTTGCGCTCGCGCGCGAAGGACAGCGCCTGCTGGTATGCGCGCTCGGCGATGCCCACGCCCTGCACGCCAACATGCAGACGTGCCGAATTCATCATCGTGAACATCAGCGCGAGGCCCTGATGGGGCGCGCCGATCAACTCCGCACGCGCGCCGTCGTAGAGCATCACGCAGGTGGGCGAGGCGTGGATGCCGAGCTTGTGCTCGATGCTGGCGGGCTTGACCGCGTTGGCGGCGCCGGGCGAACCGTCATCGTTCACCAGACGCTTGGGCGCGAGGAACAGCGAAATGCCGCGCGTGCCAGCGGGCGCACCGGGCAGGCGCGCCAGCACCAGATGCACGATGTTCTCGGTCAGGTCGTGATCGCCCCAGGTGATGAAGATCTTCTGGCCGAAAAGTTTGTAGCCGCCATTGCCGTCGGGCTCGGCGCGCGTGCGCAACAGGCCCAAATCGGAACCCGCCTGCGGCTCGGTCAAATTCATCGTGCCGGTCCAGCGGCCGGAGACGAGCTTCGGCAGGTAGAGTTGCCTTTGGCGCGCCGTGCCGTGGGCGGCGAGCGCCTCGATCGCGCCCTGAGTCAGCATCGGGCAGAGTGCGAAGCTCATATTGGCGCTCTGCATCATCTCGTAGACACAGACTTCCAGCGCCTTGGGCAGGCCCTGGCCGCCGAATTCGGGCGCGGCGGAAAGCCCGTTCCAGCCGCCGCCGGCGAAAGCCTTGTAGGCATCGGCGAATCCCGGAACGGGCACGACCTTGCCGTTCTCGAAACGGGCGCCGGTTTCGTCCCCTTTTCGATTGAGCGGCGCCAGCACATCGGCGGCGAGCGCGCCCGCGGCATCGAGGATGGCGCCCGTGGTTTCGGCGTCGAAATTGTCGAAATGCGCGGCCAGCGCATCGGCACCCGCGACCTTCAGCGCCAATGTCAAATCCCGGATCGGCGGCACATAGCTCATCGTTGCACTATAATGGAAGACAGGAGACGCGCCATGCACGCGATGCGCCTTGCCCGCCCGCACCAGGCTTTGACGATGGTGGAGATTCCGGCGCGCGCGCTTGCCCCCGGCGAGGTGCGGGTAAAGGTCGCGGCCTGCGCGGTTTGCCGCACCGACCTGCACCTGGTGGACGGCGAATTGCCGGAGCCGAAATTGCCCATCGTGCCCGGACACGAGATCGTCGGACATGTGGCGGAACTGGGCGCAGGGGTGGACCGATTCCGGATCGGCGAGCGCGTGGGCGTGCCCTGGCTTGGATGGGCGTGCGGGGAATGCGAATTCTGCCGGCGCGGCGAGGAGAATCTGTGCCCCTTCGCCCGCTTCACCGGCTATCAGATCGACGGCGGATACGCCGAGGAGACCATCGCCGACGCGCGCTTCGTCTTTCCGCTGCCGGAAAGCTATTCCGACGCGGACGCGGCGCCGCTGATGTGCGCCGGCTTGATCGGTTGGCGATGTCTCAAGGCGGCGGGCGCCGGCCGGCGGCTGGGGCTCTACGGGTTTGGCGCGGCGGCGCATATCGTGGTGCAGGTGGCGCGCCACCAAGGCCGCGAGGTCTATGGCTTCGTGCGGCCGGGCGACGAAAAGGCGAAAGCGTTCGCGCGCGAGATGGGCGCGGTGTGGGCGGGAGATTCGGACAAGCCTGGACCGGTGCCGCTGGATGCCGCGATCCTGTTCGCGCCGGTGGGCAGCCTGGTGCCCACCGCGCTCAGCGCGGTGCGGCCGGGCGGCACGGTTGTCTGCGGCGGCATCCACATGAGCGACATACCGTCATTTCCCTACGACATTCTGTGGCGGGAAAAGGTGGTGCGCTCCGTCGCCAATCTGACGCGCAAGGACGGCGAGGAATTCCTGGCATTCGCCGGAGCCCACCCCATCGCGATGAGGACCGTGCGCTATCCGTTGGCGGAAGCGAACGCGGCATTGGCGGCGTTGCGCAACGGTAATCTTTCCGGCGCCGCGGTGCTGGTGCCTTGCTGATTTGGATCATTGCCGGGCTCAAATCGGCGCTATAGTGAGACGCCATGCTGCACGCCGTCATCGCCGCGCATCCGAGCGAGAACAGCTTCACGCTGGCGATGGCGCGCGCCTATGGCGCGGCCGCGGAAGCGCGGGGACACCGGGTGGTGTCGCGCGATCTTTACCGCATGGGCTTCGAGCCGAGGCTGGCGGCGGACGAAATACCGTGGGCGCCGGGATCGGCACCGCATGCCGACGTGTCGGCGGAACGCGACCGCATCAAGGACGCCGGCGTGTTCGCCCTGTTCTATCCGTTGTGGCTGAACGCGCCGCCCGCGATCATGAAGGGCTATCTCGAACGCGTGTTTGGGCTGGGCTTCGCCTATGCGCGCGGCGGCGCAGGCAACGAGCCGCTGCTCAAAGGCCGCAAGCTCATCAGTTTTTCCGCGTCCGGCGCGCCGGTGGAATGGGTGAAGAGCACCGGCGCCTTCGACGCCATGCGCAAGCTGTTCGACGAGCACGTGGCCGCGGTGTGCGGCTTGACCGTTGTGGATCACATCCATTTCGGCGGCATCGTGCCGGATATCCGCAAGGACGCCGTCGATACCCATCTCGACGCCGTGCGCGCAGCGGTGGCGAAGTATTTCTGAGGTCCGGCGGAGCGGTGCATTGGGCTTGAGGCTGAAGTTCCTGGGCGGCGCGGGCACGGTCACCGGCTCCAAATATCTCATCGCACACGACGACACCCGCCTTCTGATCGATTGCGGATTGTTCCAGGGCCTGAAGATGCTGCGCCTGCGCAACTGGGCGCACTTTCCGGTGGACCCGGCAAGCGTCTCGGCCGTGCTGCTGAGCCATGCGCATTTGGATCATTCCGGCTACATTCCGCTCTTGGCCAAGAACGGATTCCGCGGGCCGGTGTTCTCGACCGAGGCGACGCGGGAATTGTGCGAAATCCTGCTGACCGATACCGGCCACCTGCAGGAGAAGGATGCGGAATTCGCCAACCGGCATCGTTATTCCAAACATCGTCCGGCGTTGCCGCTCTACACGGTGGACGATGCGGAGAAGTGCTTGCGGTTGTTCAAACCGTTCGCTTTCGCGCATCCCTTCGACGTGCCGGGCGGAGGACGCGGGCTGTTTCGCCGCGCCGGGCACATTCTGGGCGCCGCGACGGTCGAGCTCGATTGGGGCGGCGTGCGGCTGGTGCATTCGGGCGACCTCGGCCGTTTCGACGATCCGATGCTGCCCGACCCCGAGCGCATCGAACGCACCGATTACCTGCTGATCGAATCCACCTATGGCGACCGATTGCACGGCACCGGCAATCCCGAAGACGTGCTGGCCGGCATCGTCAACCGCACCGTCGGGCGGGGCGGCACGGTGATCGTTCCGGCCTTCGCGGTGGGCCGCGCGCAGCACCTGATCTTCTATCTTGCGGACCTCAGGCGCGGCGGGCGCATCCCCAAGGACCTTCCGATGTTCCTGGATTCGCCCGTGGCGATCGACGCGAGCGACATCTTCGTCCGCAACCCCGAGGATCACAAGCTCACGCGCGAGCAATGCCATGTGTTCGGCGGCGCGGTGAAGTATGTGCGCACGGCGGAGGAATCGAAAGCGCTGACGGCGAACCCCGCGCCCAAGATCGTCATTTCGGCGAGCGGCATGGCGACAGGCGGGCGCGTGCTGCATCACCTGGAGCGTTACGCGCCCGACGCGAAGAACAGCATCGTATTCGCGGGCTATCAAGCGGCGGGCACGCGCGGCGCGGCGATGATACGCGGTGCCAAGACGATCAAGATGCACGGGCGGTACATTCCGCTCAACGCGGAGATCCATGACCTCGACATGCTGTCCGCCCATGCCGATTACAGCGAAACGCTGCGCTGGCTGAAGGGTTTTGCGGCACCGCCGCGCATGACCTATATCGTGCACGGCGAGCCGGTGGCGGCGGACGCATTGCGCCACCGCATCGAGGAGGAACTCGGCTGGCCTGCCCATGTCGCGGAATTGGGCGAAGAGGTCGCGCTTTCATGACGGAGCATGCCGGGCGCAAGCGGCACGACGGACACCGGGTAAGGGCGCGGCGCCTCGGCATCGAGACCCATTCCGAGGCGGTGGTGTTCCTGCGCAAGGATTCGGCCGTCTGCCGGGCCGAAGGCTTCGAGGCGCACAACCGGGTGCTGCTGAGGGCGGGCAAGCGCGCGGTGATCGCCACGCTCTATCAGGTGACCGACGGCATCGTGGGACCGCACGAAGCGGGGATTTCCGAAAGCGCGTGGCGGCGGCTGCATCTGCAACACGACGGCGAGGAGATCGCGATCTCGCATCCCGATCCGGTGGAGTCGCTGAGCCTTTTGCGCGGCCGGATCTACGGACGCGAACTCGACGAACAGGCGCTGCACACGATCGTCGGCGACATCGTCGCGGGCGCCTATTCCGACATCGACATCTCCGCCTTCATCACGGCGTGCGCGACGCGGCCTTTGACGCATGGCGAAGTGCTGGGCTTGACGCGCGCCATGGTGGACGCGGGCGACACGCTTTCGTGGAACAGCGACATCGTGGTCGACAAGCATTCGGTCGGCGGGCTGCCCGGCAACCGCACGACGCCGATCGTGGTGGCGATCATGACGTCGCTCGGCTTGACCATGCCCAAGACTTCGTCGCGCGCCATCACCTCGCCTGCCGGCACCGCCGACACGATGGAGACGCTGGCGCCGGTGGCGCTGGATTTGAAGACCATCCACCGCGTGGTGGAACGGGAAGGCGGCTGCATCGCCTGGGGCGGCGCGGTCCGTCTGTCGCCGGCCGACGACATTCTGATCCGCGTGGAGCGCGCATTGGACATCGACACCGAGGGGCAATTGATCGCTTCGGTGCTGTCGAAGAAAGTCGCGGCGGGATCGAACGTTCTGGTGCTGGACATGCCCATCGGTCCTACCGCCAAAGTGCGCACGAAAGAGGCGGCGCGTTCCCTGAGCGAAGGTTTGCTGTCGGTGGCGCGCGCATTCGGCATCCGGGCGACGGTGAGCGAGTCCGACGGAAGCCAGCCGGTGGGCCGCGGCATCGGCCCGGCGCTGGAAGCGCGCGACGTGCTGGCGGTGCTGCAGAACGCGAAGGACGCGCCGGCCGATCTGCGCGAACGCGCGCTGACATTGTGCGGCGCGTTGCTGGAGCTTGCCGGGGGCGCGGCGGAGAGCAAGGGCATTGCGATGGCGCGCCGAGCGTTGCAGGACGGCCGCGCCTGGACGAAATTCCAGCGCATCTGCGAGGCGCAGGGCGGCATGCGCATCCCGCCCACCTCGCGCCGCCGCGAGCCGCTGGCTGCCGAAGCCGGCGGGCGCATTTCGAGCATCGACAACCGCAAGCTTGCCAAGCTCGCCAAGCTGGCGGGCGCGCCGGAAGCCAAGGCCGCCGGTGTCGAGCTGCGCGTTCGCGCCGGCGAGGTCGTGCGCAAGGGCGACGAGCTTTGCACGGTTCACGCGGACGCGCCGGGCGAACTAGCCTATGCCATGGAATATGCGCTGGCGACGCCGGACATCTTCGAGATCGCGCGCGCATGAGCCCGCTCGTCATTCCGCTGCCGGGCAATGAGGCGTTCGCCGAAGCGCTCGCCGGCGCGCGCGGCTGGACGACCGGCGCGCTGGAGACCCGCAATTTTCCCGACGGCGAGACGTATCTGCGGTTCGCGGAAGCGGTCGAGGCCCGAAGCATCGTCTTCGTCTGCACGCTGCCGCATCCCGATCCGAAGTTCCTGCCGCTGTGGTTTGCGGCCGAGACGGCGCGCGCGCTCGGCGCGGCGAAGCTGGGGCTGGTGGCGCCCTATCTGGCCTATATGCGGCAGGACAAGAGCTTTCGTCCCGGCGAGGCGGTGACCTCGCGGCATTTCGCCAAGCTGATTTCGGAAGGCTTCGACTGGCTCGTCACCGTCGATCCGCATCTGCACCGCTATCGCGCG
>Ga0335083_10011306_pt1 | contig 10724 bp, 10 predicted proteins | sample Lox_Sample_42_FD_206716 | JGI IMG/M metagenome (GOLD analysis project Ga0335083, IMG submission 206716) | Soil microbial communities from Loxahatchee National Wildlife Refuge, Florida, United States - Lox_Sample_4.2 | ecosystem: Environmental > Terrestrial > Soil > Wetlands | place: USA... | reverse complement strand
GGTTTGGAGGTTCAGGTGGACGCGAACACTGTCATTGCTATCTGCAGCGTGGTCATCGCGGTAGCGTCCTTGGCCGTGTCGGCATACGTGGCCTGGGCCACCCGGAAGCACAACCGGCTCTCGGTGCAACCGGTGCTGGGGTTCAGGACTACGTACTCTGCCGATAACATTTCAGGGCTGCTCCTGATCAACTCTGGCCTGGGTCCAGCCAAGATCATAAAAACCTGGCTGACGTACGACGGGGTGCAGTTCGAGGAGTTCAACGAGTCTAATGTGAATAAGTTCCGGAGCTATCTGAAGGAGCATGATCAATCTGTCCGGCCGCATGCGACCACCTTGGGCGGACAGCAAGTCCTCGACACGGACTACCGGCAATTCCTGCTCGGCATCGGTCCCCGCGACCTGTCCAAACTCGACAAGCCCCGTCAGGTGATCGAGCTCGACAAGTTCCGTAAGGTGATCGACGGGCTGAAGCTGGAGATCTGGTATGAGTCCATCTATGGCGGAGAGGGAATCAAAGCCGTCCACCCGGACCCGCAGCAAGAGGTGGCAGCGTGTTCTGCGGAAGCGGACCATGACCAAGTGACGCAGCCGCCTGCCGGAGGTGAGCCAACCTGAGCTCTGATCCGTAGAAATCTACAGCCGCATCAACCACCTGCCGACCCTTCTGTTGACCTGCTGAAATTCTGCCCATTGATCGCGGAACGTGACGTTGAGCGTCGTTGGGTCGCCAAGGCGGTCAGCGCGGGCAGGCCCTCTGGATGCAAACTACTGGCGCCACCCTGCTCGCGGTCAAACGGTGCAGCGTAGTACGTGCGTGGACGCCTGCCGAGGACAGCCGTAGTGCGCATGGGTTGCTGTACCTCGCTGCTGTACGGAGCGACCGTCACCATCTAGTCAGATGTCGAGTTCTTCCACGTACTTCGCGCCCAGCGCCTCCGCGACCTGCTCCCGCAGGCTGTTGTCCAGGCCCTCGTCGTCCTCGAACGCGCCGTACTCGTCGTAGGTCCACAGCTCCTGCTCGCGGTGGTCGTAGACCGCGATCGTGCCCTTCGGCGTCAGCCACGCGTCGGCCTTGTGGCTGCTGCCGATCTTGCGGCCCTGGAACGCGATGTCGTGTTCCCGCTTGCCGTCGTAGAGCTTCACCCGCTGGTAGCCGCCAGCGTCGATCTTCTCCATTGCCTTCTCCCGTTCCAGTTCGGCGCGCAGCGCGGCCTGGCAGACCGCGCTGATGTTCGTATTGGTCAGCCCGGCCTTCACCTCGGCGGCGAGCGCGTCGGGCAGGTAGATGGTCATTTTCACCGGCTCCTCCATGTCGGTACACCACCGAATCATATACCGTCATCAGGCCATTGTGTATGTACAATAGGTCGCAACCAGGACGAGGAATGACTAGCGCGCCTGCCTGGGGAACATGAGCGCGCTCGAAGGGACTCGATCCCCAACCTTCTGATCCGTGGCTACTGGCACGGTCCTGCTCGTGGTTAAACGGTGCAGGCCAGCGCGTGTGTGGACGCCTGCTCAGAACAGCCGTAGCGTGCCCGGGTTGCTGTACCCCACTGCTGTATCGGCCGACTGGTGCGAGCAAGAACACCATCAAGGGTTGACTGTACGGCGGCGCGAGTGCGCAAGCTCGGTGTGGCCGATCACAGGCTGGGAATGCTGAGGCCATGGAACTGGCAGGTGGCAGGAACAGCAGCGACTTCTACGGGCTACGCCTGAAACCTGAATTGTTCACAATACTGCGGCATGCCGGGTTGGATCTTTTGGCCTACGACGGCGCGCTGTGCCCTGAAGTCGCCTTGCCACTCGCTGAGGCTGCCCTGCGCATCGAGGCCGACCCCGCCCTCCGCAGTCTCTTTTGCCTCGTCGTCGGTTGTGAGGACGGTACCGCTTCCGAGGTAACAGAAAACCTCCGGCAGGTCGCCCAGAAGTGCGCCCAGCGCCCGGCGGTCACGCTCAGAGTCCGGCCGCTGGACGATCTTCCATTGAGCTCGTAGCGGTAGGAAGCATCTGATCCGTAGAGATCTACAGCTATACCCGCTACCTGCCCACTCCCTAGCTGACCTGCCGAAACACCACTCAATGATGCGCAGTAGGCGGCGGCATTGAGCGTCGTTGTGCGGCCAGAAAGCGGCCAGCGCGGCCGGGTAACCAGGTTCGCTCGATCGGCGGTCAACTGTCAAGGGGCAGTTGACGCACCATCAGCTTGGGAACTGGCTTGTCAATCTTTGGCGACCACCGTAATCACAGGTCAAGTATCGTTCCTGGTTACCCGCGAGTGCCCACCGGATACCGCTTATGACTCCCTCTATCGGGCACGCAACGGGCACGCCACCCTCTTCTTGCGGTCAATGGCGGTGGTCAGCTTCCCGGCTAGCGGCCCGCTCGGTTGAACTCGCTATGCACAGGAGCAAGGCTTGCGCCATGGGCTTGTTTCGTAAGTCACCGCCCCGGCGGCCGACACTGCAACGTCAGGTGCCTCGTCCGTGGGACCCGCCGGAGACGGAATTTCCCGCCGTCGTGCCGATCAGCACCCTGCAGTTTGACCGATCCGAGCAGACCGCGATCGCGATCACGGGCATGTCGGCCTACAGCAACGGGTTTGAGTTCTTCATGACCCGTCTCATCCAGCCAGACCTCTTGGGTTGGGACGAGGACCCGGTGCCCGGCGCGCCCAGGGCCATGCTCACTGAGCGGCACGGCCTCCAGATCAGCTTGCAGCTCTCCGACGGCCGTGTGGTCACCAGCGGGAAACCACCCGTTGACGCGAAGCCAACAGAACCGATCCTGCGGTCGCGCGGCGGCGGCGGAACGTCGCACTATACGCTCTCGCGATGGTGGGCTTGGCCACTGCCGCCAAGCGGGCCGCTGGAGTTCATCTGCCAGCTCGGGACGGGCGAAACGCGGGTCGGCATTGACGCGCAGCTGATCCTTGACGCGGCGCAGCGCAGCATCCCGGTATGGCCGAGAAATGAACAATGACGATGGCCCGCGTACGGAGGTTCGCCGCGCGCCGTTCGGGCCTGGCCTCTGATGCGATTAGGAGCGGGCCTCCGCTCCTGGCGGATGCTGGAAGTTGCAACGCATCCGTCTCCACCAGGCAAGGAGGCCCACAATGACGGAATGAGACTACAAATGAGACTAGGCCGGATGCCGAGCCGGGACGCTGAACGAGCGCCTGACCATCGTCCCTGTTCAAGCTGGCGGAGGATGCGAGATTCGAACTCGCGAGGGCTTGCACCCAACACGCTTTCCAAGCGTGCGCCCTAGGCCACTAGGCGAATCCTCCGCCGGGAAGCTTACCCGAAACCGCCGGTGACCGGGTTGCGGAACATCTGGGTCCGCGGGCTGGCTACACTGGCCGATGACCCCCCGCACGGCGCTATCCCGCCAACCCCCCCAGGGCCGGAAGGCAGCAAGGGTACGCGGGCTCTGACGGGTGTGCGGGGGGTCCCCGATTACCGGTGAGGATGAGCTGATGGCAGCAGCCGCGTCGGAACGCGAGGACACGAACCGTTCGTCGCCGGTTGAAGGGTCGAGCCCTGCCCAGGCGCCCCAGACGAGCCTAGCGCTGTACCGCAAATACCGTCCGGCGACGTTCGCCGAGGTGAAGGGGCAAGAACACGTCACCGGCCCGCTCACCCAGGCGCTGCGTACCGGGCGGATCAACCACGCTTACCTGTTCAGCGGCCCGCGCGGCTGCGGCAAGACGTCCAGCGCGCGGATTCTCGCCCGCTCGCTGAACTGCGTTAAGGGACCGACCCCCGAACCCTGCGGGGTCTGCGACTCCTGCGTCGCGCTCGCGCCCTCCGGACCGGGCAGCATCGACGTGATCGAGATCGACGCGGCCTCGCACGGCGGCGTCGACGACGCCAGGGAACTGCGCGAGCGGGCCTTCTACACGCCGGTGTCCGGGCGCTTCAAGATCTACATCATCGACGAGGCGCACATGGTCACCCAGCAGGGCTTCAACGCGCTGCTGAAGCTGGTCGAGGAGCCACCGCCGCACCTGAAGTTCATCTTCGCCACCACCGAGCCGGAGAAGGTCATCCCGACCATCAGGTCGCGCACCCACCACTACCCGTTCCGCCTGTTCCCGCCGTCCGTGCTGCGCGAGCTGATGCAGGACATCCTGCGCCAGGAGGGCGTGGCGGTGGAGGAGCGGGTGCTGCCGCTGGTGGTGCGGGCGGGCGCCGGGTCGGCCCGGGACTCGCTGTCCGTGCTGGATCAGCTGCTGGCGGGCAGCGACGAGTCCGGGCTCAGCTACGAGCGCGCGGTGGCGCTGCTCGGCTACACCGACGCCGGCCTGCTCGACGAGATCGCGGACGCGTTCGCGGCCGCCGACGGGGCGGCGGTGTTCCGCGTGGTGAACCGGGTCATCGAGGGCGGCCACGAGCCGCGCCGGTTCGCCATCGATCTGCTGGACCGGCTCCGCGACCTGATCGTGCTGGCCGCGGTGCCGGACGCGGCCGCCAGCGGGCTGCTCGACCTGCCGCCGGACCGGGCCGGGCTGATGGCCCGGCAGGCGGCCAGCTTCGGCCAGGCCGGGCTGGCCCGCGCCGCGGAGATCGTCAGCACCGGCCTGGACCAGATGCGCGGCGCCACCTCGCCGCGGCTGCTGCTCGAGCTGATCTGCGCCCAGGTGCTCCTGCCGGCCGCCACCACAGACGAGAAATCCCTGCTCACCCGGCTGGAACGACTGGAAAAGGGAACACAGCCGACGCCGGGGACCGTGCCGCAGTCAGCCCCCCGCCCGCCGCAGCCGGCTCCGGACGATGGTGCCGAACGGCCCAGGGTACCGAGCCTTCCGCGCACGGGGGGGTCCACCCTCCCGGGTCCCACCGCCCGGCCCGCGCCCGAACCGGCCGAACCCGCCCGGTCGGCGCCCCAGGCATCCCGCCCCGCGCCTGCCCGGCCGAACCCCGTCCCGGCCCCGCCTGCGCCGAAGCAGGCGGCCGGCGGATCCGCCACGGCCGACTCGCTGCGGCAGGACTGGGACGCGATCCTGGAGGCGGTCAAGCAGGAGCGCCGGGTGGCCTGGATGCTGCTCAGCAACGCGAGCGTGCTCTCCCTCGAGGACGGCGTCCTCACCCTGCGGTTCCCGCGGGACGGGAACGTGAAGGGCTTCAGCGCGAGCGGCCATGACACCGTGCTCAAGCGGGTGCTGAGCGATAGCTTCGGCCTGAACGTGACGATCAAGGGCGTGGCCGGGGCCGACGCCGGCCCCGCATCCCCGGCCCGCCCGCCCGCGGTGCGGCGGGATCCCGTTCCCGCGCCGTCGGGGTCCGCCCCGCCGGAATTCACCCCGCCCGAATTCGCCGGGCCCTACGACGAGCCGGACGACATGCCGCCCGGCGAGAGCCAGGACGACGAGCCGTCGCCGGACGACCGGGCCGCCCGGGATGCCGACCTGACCGGCATGGACCTCATCCAGCGTGAGCTGGGCGGCCAGGTGATCGGCGAATTCGAAGGCTGAGCCCAGCGCGCCGGACCGGCTTAACCACGCCGGGCTCGTCGTAGGCTCTGCGTAGGAGGGCGATGTGGAACCCCAGATGGATATGCAGCAGCTGTTCGCCGCGGCGCAGCAGATGCAGGAACAACTCATGAACGCCCAGCAGGCGCTCGCGGACGCCGAGGTGACCGGCACGGCGGGCGGTGGCCTGGTCAAGGCCACCGTCAACGGCCAGGGCGAGCTGCTGGACCTCAGCATCTCCCCGGCCGCGGTGGACACCGACGACGCAGAGGAGACCGCTCGGACGATCGCCGACCTCGTGCTCGCCGCCGTCCGTGACGCTTACCGGGCGGCCGAGGACCTGCAGCAGCAGCAGATGGGCCCGTTCGCCGCGGCCATGCAGGGTGGCGGCATGCCGGGCATGCCGGGCGGCCTCGACCTGCCCGGCGGCCTCGACCTGTCCAGCCTCGGTATCGGCGGCCCGGGCCCGCAGGCCCAGCATCACCAGGACCCCGACGACGAGGATAAGCCGGAGACTTAGGACCGGGCGTGTACGAAGGCGTCATCCAGAACCTCATCGACGAGCTCGGGCGGCTGCCCGGCGTCGGCCCCAAGGGTGCCCAGCGGATCGCCTTTCACCTGCTGGCCGTGGACCAGGCCGAGGTCAGGCGGCTCGCCGACGCGCTGATCGAGGTGACCGAGCGGGTGCGGTTCTGCCGGACCTGCGGCAACGTGGCCGAGGCTGACGAGTGCCGGATCTGCCTGGACCCGCGGCGCGACCCGGCGGTGATCTGCGTGGTGGAGGAGCCGAAGGACGTCGCGGCGGTGGAGAAGATCCGCGAGTTCCGCGGCCGTTACCACGTGCTCGGCGGAGCGATCAGCCCGATTGACGGGATCGGGCCGGATGAGCTGCGGATCAGGGAGCTGATGGCCCGGCTCACTGACGGAACGGTGACAGAACTGATACTCGCCACCGATCCCAACCTCGAAGGCGAGGCGACGGCCGCTTTTCTCGCTAGGCTGGTTAAGCCGATGGGCTTGCGGGTGACCAGGCCCGCGAGCGGACTGCCGGTGGGAGGCGACCTGGAGTACGCCGACGAGGTGACCCTGGGCCGCGCCTTCGAGGGACGGAGACTGCTGGATGTCTGAACCGTCTGAACCGCCAGCTCAGGGAGGTGAGTGGCGGCCGCTAGCGGACCAGGTCGCGGTGAACGTGAAGAACTTCGTCGACGGCGTGGACGCGCTGGCCCAGGGCGGCGGTGACGAGACGATACCGCTGCTGCTGCTCGAGGTGTCGCAGATCCTGCTCGCCGGGGCCCAGCTCGGCGCCAGCCGCGACGTGATCCTGCCGGACAACTGGGAGCCGGAGGTGGGCGAGGATCCCGACCTCGACGCGCTGCGTACCGGCCTGGCCACGCGGCTGGCCGCGGTCGACGAGTACGCCGAGGTGTTCGACCCGTACCAGGACACCTCGTGCCTGCCCTTCCGGATCTCGGACGACATCGCGGCCGTGGCCGCCGACCTCATCCACGGCCTCAAGCACTACCAGGCCGGCCGCTCGCTCGAGGCGCTGTGGTGGTGGCAGTACTCCTACTTCAACCACTGGGGTACCCACGGCGGGGCCGCGCTGCGCGCGCTGCACGCCGTGGTCGCGCACGCCAGCCTGGACGTCGCCGAGGAGAGCACCAGCCCGTGACGACTGCGGGTCACCCGGCCCGTTCGGATAAAATCGACCCTCTGTCCACGACCCCGGGAGGTGCGGCGCGGCCGTGGCGCTCGTAGTGCAGAAATACGGCGGTTCTTCGGTTGCCGACGCGGATGGCATCAAGCGGGTCGCGCAGCGGATCGTGGCCGCCCGCAAGGCCGGTGACCAGGTCGTGGTGGTCGTGTCCGCGATGGGCGACTCGACCGACGAGCTCATGGACCTGGCCAGCCAGGTGAGCCCGCTGCCGCCCGCCCGCGAGCTCGACATGCTGCTGACCGCGGGCGAGCGGATCTCGATGGCGCTGCTGGCCATGGCGATCGCCGCCCTGGGCCTGGAGGCGCGCTCCTTCACCGGATCCCAGGCCGGCGTGATCACCGACGCCGCGCACGGCCGGGCGCGGATCATCGACATCAGGCCGAGCCGGATCGCCGAAGCGCTCGCCGACGGCGCGATCCCCATCGTGGCCGGGTTCCAGGGTGTGTCGCAGACGACCAAGGACGTCACCACGATGGGCCGCGGCGCGTCCGACACCACCGCGGTCGCGCTCGCCGCCGCCCTGAACGCCGACGCGTGCGAGATCTACACCGACGTGGACGGCGTGTTCACCGCCGACCCCAGGATCGTCAGGACCGCCCGGCGGATCCCGCGGATCAGCTACGAGGAAATGCTCGAGATGGCCGCCTGCGGCGCGAAGGTCCTGATGCTGCGCTGCGTGGAATACGCACGCCGCTACGGCGTCCCCATCCACGTGCGGTCGTCCTTTACCACCCGGCCAGGAACCTGGGTCAGCGGGCACGCGAACGACAAGTCGGAGGTAACCGGGATGGAGCAGGCCATCATCTCCGGGGTCGCGCACGACCGGAGCGAGGCGAAGATCACCGTCGTGGGCGTGCCGGACCGGGTCGGCGAGGCGGCGCGTATCTTCACGGCCATCGCCGGGGCCGGCATCAACATCGACATGATCGTGCAGAACGTCTCGGCGGTGGCGACCGGGCGGACCGACATCTCGTTCACCTTGCCCCGTGACGACGGCCAGCACGCGATGACCACGCTGCAGGCGCTGCAGCAGTCCATGGGCTTCGAGTCACTGCAATACGACGACCGCATCGGCAAGGTGTCCCTGATCGGGGCGGGCATGCGGTCCCACCCCGGGGTGAGCGCCAAGTTCTTCAAGGCGCTGGCCGACGCCGGGGTGAACATCGAGATGATCTCCACCTCGGAGATCAGGATCTCTGTAGTGGTGGACCAGGACGACGTGGATCACGCGGTGACCGCCACGCACAAGGCCTTCGAGCTCGACTCCGATCAGGTCGAGGCCGTCGTCTACGGCGGGACCGGCCGGTGAGCGGGCCATCCGGCGCGCGTCCCTCGCTCGCCGTGGTCGGTGCCACCGGCGCCGTCGGTACGGTGATGCTGGACCTGCTCTCCACCCGGGAGGACGTCTGGGGGGAGATCAGGCTGATCGCCTCGGCACGTTCGGCCGGGCGGCAACTGATGGTGCGGGGCCGCGAGACCGACGTGATGGCGCTGGCCGAGGACGCCTTCGACGGCATCGACGTGGCCATGTTCGACGTGCCCGATGAGGTCTCGGCGCAATGGGCGCCGGTCGCGGCCGCGCGCGGCACGGTGGCCGTCGACAACTCGGGCGCCTTCCGGATGGATCCCGAGGTTCCGCTGGTGGTGCCCGAGATCAACCCCGGCCACCTGGCGAGCCGGCCGAAGGGAATCGTCTCCAACCCGAACTGCACCACGCTGTCGATGATCGTGGCGGTAGGGGCGCTGCACCGGGCGTTCGGCCTGGAGGAGATGGTCGTCGCCTCCTATCAGGCGGCCTCCGGGGCAGGCCAGGCCGGCATCGACACGCTCTACGCCCAGCTGGACAAGGTGGCCGGGACCCGGTCGCTCGGGCAGCGGGCCGGCGACGTGCGGTCGGCGGTCGGCGACCTCGGGCCGTTCCCGGCGCCGCTGGCCATGAACGTGGTGCCGTGGGCGGGCTCGCTCAAACCGGACGGCTGGTCGTCCGAGGAGCTGAAGATCCGCGACGAGTCGCGCAAGATCCTCGGCCTGCCCGCGCTGAAGGTCGCCGCGACCTGCGTCCGGGTACCGGTCGTGACCACCCACTCGGTGGCGGTGCACGCGACCTTCTCCCAGCCGGTCGGCCGTGACCAGGCGTGGGAGGTGCTGCGGATGGCGCCGGGCGTGGTGGTGGCCGACGACCCGGACAACGGCGAGTTCCCGACCCCGGCCGACGTCGTCGGCACCGACCCGTCCTGGGTCGGCCGGGTGCGCCAGTCACTCGACGACCCGCGGACCATCGAGCTGTTCGTCTGCGGCGACAACCTGCGCAAGGGCGCGGCGCTGAACACCGCGCAGATCGCCGAGCTGGTGGCCGCCGAGCTGGCTGGGTCGCGCCCGTCACCGTGACCGGGCCGGATGCCGTGCGCTTCACCGCCTACAACCTGCTGAACCTGTTCGCCGCCGACACGGCCGAGGCCCGGCAGCACTACGAGGCGGTCGTCGCGGAGATCCGCGCCCTGGACACCGACGTGATCGCCGTCCAGGAGATCCTGGCGCCCGACCCGGCCGCGGCCGCGGAGCGGCTCCGCGGGCTCGCGGACGACGCGGGCCTGCGGTGCGAGGTACCCGGCTCGCCCGGTCCGGCTGATCTGCCTGCACCCGGGGCCGCGGTGGCGTTCGGCGGCCACGGCTACCACGTGGGCCTGATGTGGCGGGACGCGATCGTGCCGGTCCCCGGCTCGCTGCGCTGCTACGGCGGCCGGGACTTCTGGCACGGCCTGGCCCTGGTCACCCTGGACGTGGGCGGTACCAGGATCAGGCACGGTTCGTTCCATGCCACCCCGTTCAGCCGGGGGATGCGGGCGGACCAGAACGAGCGCCTGGTGGCCGCGGTCACCAGGCCCGCGGGCGAGCCGCCCGTGCTGGTCGGCGCCGACTGGAACACCGAGTGCGCGGACCGGATCCTGACCGGCCAGACCTGGAACCTGTACGAGCCGTCCGACCCCTACGCGGGCGCCGAGTGGTTCGAGGACCTCATCTACCAGTGCCAGTGGGACTACGACGAGACGGGACGCCGCAGGCACTGGGCCGACCGGCGGCCCGGGGACGTCCTGTGGGCCGGCGGCCTGCACGACGCCGCCGCGGTCACCGGCGCCAGGTGGCAGCCCACGACCGGGCATCATCCGTCCGATGTCTACGGCGCGCACGGGATCCGGCGGCGCATCGACGCCGTCCGGGTCACCGGCCCGCTCGTTCCCGCGGTCCGCGCGCATCACGTGCGTGACACCGCTGCGACCCGGGCGGCGTCAGACCATCTGCCGGTAACGGTCGAGTACCTGCCCGCGGCGGCGCATGTGTATCCCCTGTCACTTTCCTTAACACGTCGCCCGCGGCTGGCGCTGTCTCCCGGAGGGTGGTATGAGCGTCCTCACCCCACGTCGTTACTGCCCCTATGGGGGCGAATGTCTAATTTCCCCGGCCTTATGTGACGGCTGGATATAGACGCTTATGAGGCGGCCGGGGTGTACCGGCGGAAGAGTTCCGTAA
>Ga0335083_10011305_pt1 | contig 10725 bp, 11 predicted proteins | sample Lox_Sample_42_FD_206716 | JGI IMG/M metagenome (GOLD analysis project Ga0335083, IMG submission 206716) | Soil microbial communities from Loxahatchee National Wildlife Refuge, Florida, United States - Lox_Sample_4.2 | ecosystem: Environmental > Terrestrial > Soil > Wetlands | place: USA... | reverse complement strand
GCAACCCTTGCCGGTGTGCTCCCGGTTGCGGAGGGCAAGCAGAATGTTGATGACCGCGGGATAGGCACCACCGGCGATGTCTGCAGTGAGCGCATTCGGTACCACGGGTGAGCCATCCGCGTCGGCGGCGATCGACAGCAGCCCGGCGTCTGCCTGGTAGTTGAGATCGTGAGCGGCCACCTGCGCTTTGGGGCCGTTCTGTCCGTAGCCCGTAATCGCGCAATACACAAGCCTGGGATTGATTGCTGAGAGCGCATCGTAGCCGAGCCCCAAGCGGTCCATGACGCCGGGGCGAAACTGCTCCACGACGACATCGGTGGTGGCAAGCAGAGGGCGCAGCCGAGGCAGCGCATCGGCCGCCTTGAGATCGATGGCGACACTGTGCTTGCCGCGATTGAGCATGGCGAACGATACGCTGGTGTCGGCGAAGCGAGGCTTGTAGTTGCGCAATTCCTCGCCGCTGCCCGGGCGCTCGATCTTGATCACCTCGGCTCCTGCCTCGGCCAGCAACAGGGTCGCCATGGGACCGGGCAGCAATGTGCTGAAGTCGAGAACGCGGATACCGGTGAGGGGCTGCATGAGACCTCGGTAGATGAAGGAACGTGGTTGCCATTCTACCGGGGCGACCCTCAAGTATTCAGGCGGTGAGACGAAAGTGCATCGGAGGCGTCCCATCCGGAGCCTCAATTCGGGAGGCAAGATAAATGTCGGCCAAAGTCCTAACCGAGTCGCGGACCCCCGCCGTCGAGACCACGACCCTTGCGAAACCCCGGCCCGAGATAACGCTGGAAGACATCTGGAACGGCATTGCACGGGACGAGTTCTTCCCGCACTTTCAGCCGAAGATTGCGCTGCGCGGTATGCAGCTCATCGGGGTCGAGGCGCTGATGCGCTGGAGGCACAGCGAACACGGCGTCCTTGCGGCCGGATCGTTTCTTTCCTTGATCGCCGATAACTTTCTGTTCGACGATCTGACTGCAATCATGCTGGACAAATCCGTAGGCCAGTGTCGCAAATGGCGCCGGCAAGGCCTGGACGTACAGATTTCGCTCAACCTCTCTCCTCTTCTTCTGCTCAACCCAGGGCTGGCCGACCGCATCGAGGCCAAGATCATCGAGCACGGCGTGGAACACGAGAACCTCGTTATCGAAGTTCCGGAAGCGGCTCTCGCTCATGACATTCAGGTCGCTCTGGAGAGCTTGCTGCAGCTGCGTGTGCGCGGATTCGGCCTCGCCATTGATGATTTCGGCACCGGCCGATGCTCGCGGGAACAACTCGAACGCATTCCAGCCACCGAGCTGAAGGTCGACCGACGGATGCTCGTCGGCGCCGCGTGCGACGCGGCCCTGCGAGCAACGCTCAAGCAAGGGCTGGAGCTGGCGCGGGAGCTGAACCTGAAGGCGGTAGCTGAAGGCGTGGAGACCGAAGAAGAGCTCGGGTTGGTCCAGGAGCTGGGATGCGATATGGCGCAGGGCTACTTCATTGCGCGGCCTATGCCGGGCGACGACTTGCCGGCATGGAAGCAGGCGTGGAGCGCCGATCACTCCGCATGATTTCGCCGCGATTCTGCGCAGCTTCCAGCTAGCCCAGGGCAGTACCGGCATCGCCACCCAGGACCACGGTATCGTCGTGCGAGTAGGGCGGCGTGCAGCAGCATAGAATCCGCAACGGCTCATCGCCGATGTTGCTGATGCAGTGACTGGTACCGGGCGCAATGCACACGGTGTCGCCCACCGCCACGGTAAAGCGCTCCTCTCCCAGGGTCATCAAACCGCGTCCCGCAGTAATGTGGTACAGCTCTTCGGTGCGCACGTGCTTGTGCAGCAGCGTCTCCTGCCCCGGGTACACGCTGGCTTCGGCCAGGCTTTGCTTTCGGCTTGCGTGATGATCCGGATGCATCAGCTCCCGGATCTCGGAACCGTCGGCGGTGATGTACGGGCGAACGGCCGCATAAGTCGTCTTCATCTGCCGATACCTCTCACTGTCATGCCCTATGCCGCTCCGGTGCCAGCAGGCCAGAAATCGACGCCGCCGTCTGCTTGAGCAGGGGCAACACTTCCTGCGTGAGCTTCTGGATCGGCCAGCGCGAGGCATGCGTCCCAATGTTGAGCGCGGCCACGGCACGATTGCGCGCATCCACGACAGGCACCGCGATCGAGCGCAACCCCATTTCTAGCTCCTGATCAACCAGCGCCCAGCCTTGCCTGCGTACGATATCGATCTCGCGTAACAGCAACGCCGGATCGACCACGCTCTTGGGGGTGTACTTGGCGAGCGGCGAGGCCTGAGTCAGCAGCAGCTCCATCTGCTCGCTGGGGAGATCAGCTAAGAGCACGCGCCCCATGGAAGTGGCAAATGCCGGAAGGCGTGTCCCGATTCCAAGGTTGATCGACATGATGCGGACGGATGTCGGTACCCGCGCTACGTATACGATCTCGGTTCGATCGAGGACAGCGATGGAACAGGACTCATGCACGCGCTCGACCAGCTGGACCATATAAGGCTGGCCGAGCTGCCACAGGTTCTGCGAGTGCAGATACGCGAAGCCGAGGCTCAATGCACGGGGTTGGAGAGCGAAGCGTTTGCCGTCGTACCCGGCGTAGCCGAGGTCGGCCAACGTCAACAGCAGGCGACGCGCCGTGCCGCGCGACAATCCGGTCTTCTTCGCTACCTCGCTGAGAGTCATGGCCGGGGAGCGGGCGTCGAAGGCTTCGATCACTGCCAAGCCCTTGGCGAGCGCGCGCACGAAGTCGGTGCCACCGGTTTCCCTCGGCCTCGACGCGGGCTCCTGCTTCATTTCCATCGCTCTCGTGGCACTGCGTCGAAGGCTTGCGAAGCCGGAGCGTAGCCGGCCCTTCCCGTCAGTGCGGTTTGCGACTGTGTGGCCCTTGACAGCGAATCTAAGCCGAGCATAAAGTGTCCATGTAACGGACGCATGTCCGCATTGCGAACAAATTTACCAGCAAACGTCCGGAGGAGCAAATGCCATTCACCACCGTGTTCGGATCCCTTTCTCGGTTCGAGAAGGGAACCATGGAGATCATCAACGACAACCCGAAGTACTACGTTTTTTCCAACGTGTTCGAGGTGACCTCGAAATCCAAGCCGTATGAAAAGGTCGCTGTGGCCAAGAATCTCGAGTACGTGATCGAGGCGATCCGGGCTGAAGGCACTTCGCCGTGGATGGCTTGCTCGCACGATGAGTTTGCCGTTGTGATGGACGGCGAGGTCGAGGTGGAATACGTCAAGCTCGAGAATGCCGATGCAGTCGCTCCAGCCGGCAAGGAGGGCACTGTGCAGGTCTCGGGCGAGCCAAAGGGAAAACGCATGGGGACGATCCGTCTCAAACGCGGTCATCAGGCGTTGCTCCCGAAAGGCGCGGCTTACCGCTTCAAGGCGCCCAAAGCCAGCGTCATGCTTCAGCAGACGATCCTGGGGCCGCTGACGGTCCAGAAGTGGAACGAGATCTGCGCCCATTGAGGGCCGCCTGGCCGCCAGATACGCATGCCCTCAAACACCTGGTCGAAAGATACTCCAAGACTAATCGAAGCAGAGGATTCGAGGAGAGACACCATGAACGCACCTGTCGAGCTGAAGCTGCCGGAAAAGATTGCCGGCTACCGCACTTTCACTTTGGGCCAGCTTACATTCCAGCGCGACGAGTACTTCGTCACTATCACCTGGCCCGCGAAGGGCCAGCGCCAGTCTCATACCATGAGCGCCGATGCTTTTCTGCGCGCCATCATGCGCGACGTGGCCTGGGGCTTCTTCTACGGTTTGGTGAATTTCGACGCTGTATTCGGGACGCGCAACCTATACGGGCGTGTGGAACTGTTCGCGGGCCGCTACAACGAGGCGATCCACAAGGCAGGGCTTTCGTACGTCGAAGTCTTCGATACCCCGGTCGCAATGGCCAGGTTCAAAGAGATTCTGAGCGACTGGGTCAATGAAGGCTTCGATCCATTCGCCGCGCCGGCCGAGACCGGGGCCGCGGCGGCCTTCGGTGAGAAGCACGGGAATAATCTCAAGGCGATCGAGCGCTTCCGCGTTGCCACCAAACGCATGCCTGGTCTCGAGGGCGATTCCCCCTTGCGCGATGATCTTGCCGTCAACCGCGCGTTCGCGGACGTCGCGCAGGACGAGCCGGAGATCAAAGCCGAGGCGGGGTTCGAGAAGGAGCTCCACGCCTTCAATCTGTTCAAATACCTGTCGCGCTCCGATGTGACGTGGAATCCTTCAGTGACCTCGGTTTGCAAGCAGAGCCTGTTCTGCCCTACGACCGAGGAATACATTCTTCCGATCATCCATGGCAACGACCGCGTGGAGTGGTTCGTGCAGTTGTCCGACGAGATTACTTGGGAGGTTGGAGATCGCGAGACCGGACGTCCGCGCGCGCGGCTCACTATGAAGGCGGGCGACGTTGCGGCCATGCCGGCAGACATCCGTCACCAGGGTTTTTCGAAGAAACGCTCGATGCTGCTGGTGTGGGAGAACGCCAACCCGGACTTACCCAAGCGTTACGAGCGCGGCGAGCTGCCGCCGTATCCCGTCGAGTTCTGAGAAAACCCTCTTCCGTTGAAGGAGGGGGCTCCTTGCCCTGGCGGCTGCGGAGGCGTGTTGGACGCTGTGCAAAACAAGCTGTTCATCGACGGTGAGTTCGTCGACTCGGATGCGCGAGCGCGCATCCCGGTCCTGAACCCGCACGACAACTCTCTTATCACCGAGGTTGCAGAGGGGCAGAAGGCCGACGTCGATCGCGCCGTGGACGCGGCGCGTAAAGCCTTCCCGGCGTGGGCCAGGTTGGCCGCCGCGGACCGCGGGCGGCTCCTGCTGAAGCTTGCGGACGCTATCGATGCGCGCTCGGAGGAACTGGCCAAGCTGGAGACACTCGACACCGGCCACCCTTTGCGCGACACCAAAGGCTTGGACGTGACGCGCACCGCGTTCACGTTCCGCTACTTCGGCGGCATGGCGGACAAGTACCAAGGCAGCGTGGTGCCGGTCGAGCAGGGCTTCCTCAACTATGTGTTGCGCGAGCCGCTGGGCGTCGTCGGTCAGATCGTGCCCTGGAATTTTCCGCTCATGTTCACGAGCTGGAAAATGGGCCCCGCGCTGGCAGCCGGGAACACTGTCGTTCTCAAGCCGGCAGAGCTGACGCCACTGTCGAGCCTGCGCGTCGCGGAGCTGGCGCGCGAGGTCGGGTTCCCCCAAGGCGTCATGAATGTCGTACCGGGCTACGGCAGCGCGGCCGGACAAGCGCTCGCGGAGCACCCCGGGGTGGACAAGATCGCGTTCACCGGCTCGACCGCGACGGGCCGCAAGATCGTGCAGGCTTCGGCGGGGAATCTGAAGCGCGTGCAACTCGAGCTAGGCGGCAAGGGCGCCAACGTCGTGTTCGATGACGCCAATCTGCTCGCTGCGGTGAACGGCTCGGCCTTCGCCATCTTCCACAATCAGGGGCAGGCCTGCATTGCCGGCTCGCGGCTCATTCTGCACGAGAAGATCGCAGACTCGTTCCTGGACAAGTTCGTGGCGCTGGCTCGCTCGATCCGTTTGGGCAACCCCATGGAAGCGGCAACTGAAATGGGCCCCCTTACCTCGGCGCAGCATCGCGATCGGGTTCTCGCGTATGTGAAGGTTGCACGCGAAGAGGGTGGCGAGATCTTGCTGGGCGGCAAGGCGCCGGAGCGCCAGGAGCTGGCCAAGGGCTGCTATGTCGAACCCACGATCGTGCGTGCCGGTCCACGCGCTCGCGTCTCGCAGGAGGAAGTGTTCGGTCCATTCGTTACCGTAACTACCTTCCGCGATGACGAAGAAATCGTCGCCATCGCCAACGGCACGGAGTACGGTTTGGGCGGAGGGTTGTGGACCACGAACCTGTCACGCGCACATCGCGTTGCGGCGGCGATGCGCGCCGGGATGGTATGGATCAACTGCTACAAGCGCGTCAACCCCGGATCTCCCTTCGGTGGAGTCGGCAGGTCCGGCTATGGGCGCGAAATGGGATTCGAGGCGATGCACGATTACACCGAAGCGAAATCGGTGTGGGTCAACGTCGACGCGCAAATCCCGCCCTACTACCCGCGCTGAGGCAGCTAATGATCAACAAGATTGTTTCCTCGGTCACGGATGCGGTCGCGGGCATCCACGATGGGGCGACGGTGATGATCGGCGGTTTCGGCCCCGCGGGAATGCCCGCCGAGCTCATCGACGCACTCATCGCTCAGGGTGCGAGGGATCTGACCATTGTCAATAACAATGCAGGTAACGGCGAGACTGGCCTCGCGGCGCTGCTCAAAGCGCGACGCGTGCGCAAGATCCTGTGTTCGTTCCCGCGCCAGGTGGATTCGCACGTATTCGATGCCCTTTATCGCGCTGGCGAGATCGAGCTCGAGCTGGTGCCGCAGGGCAATCTGGCCGAACGCATCCGCGCCGGCGGCGCGGGAATCGGGGCGTTCTTCACGCCAACCGGCTACGGGACGCAGCTGGCGGAAGGTAAGGAAACGCGCTCGATCGATGGCCGCGGCTACGTTCTCGAATACCCCATCCGCGCCGACTACGCGCTGATCAAAGCTGAACGCGCGGACCGCTGGGGTAATCTGGTGTACCGCAAGACGGCGCGCAACTTCAGTCCGGTGATGGCCAGCGCCGCCAAGTGCACCGTCGTCGAGGTCAACGAGTTGGTCGAGCTGGGCGCGCTCGACCCCGAGGCGATCGTGACGCCCGGAGTCTATGTGCGGCGCATCGTCCAGGTCCGGCGTTCGTCCGTCCCGCGGCAGCGCGCGGAAGCCGTCGCCTAGACTCGGGTGCAGAGAGGAGGCTGATGAACAAGCTCAACCGCGATCAGATGGCTGCGCGCGTCGCGCGCGACATTCCCGAGGGCGCTTGCGTGAACCTCGGAATCGGTCTGCCGACACTAGTAGCCAATCACCTGCCGAAAGGCCGTGAGATCCTGCTGCACAGCGAGAACGGATTGCTCGGTATGGGGCCCGCGCCCGCTGCCGGTAAGGAGGACTACGACCTGATCAACGCCGGCAAGCAGCCGGTTACGCTCCTGCCCGGGGGCTCGTACTTCCATCAGGCCGATTCGTTCGGAATGATGCGCGGCGGCCATCTCGACTTCTGTGTGCTCGGCGCTTTCCAGGTATCGGCGCAGGGAGATCTGGCGAACTGGCACACGGGCGAGCCAGACGCGATCCCGGCGGTCGGCGGTGCGATGGATCTCGCCATCGGCGCCAAGAATGTCTTCGTGATGATGGAACATCTGACCAAGAGGGGTGAAAGCAAGATCGTCGAGCATTGCACCTATCCGTTGACCGGCGTGCGTTGCGTCAGCCGGATCTACACCGATCTCGCAGTACTCGATGTCACAGCGGCCGGATTGAAGGTGTTGGAGCTGATTCCCGGACTGTCGTTCGAAGAGCTCAGCAGGATCACGGGTGTGCGCCTGATAGGGCCCGTCGAGCCCGTGCTCGCGTGAGCCTGCGTGTGACGCCGTTTGTCTTTCAAAGCAACATTCCACGCACGGTATTCGGCGCCGGGAGTCTCGCGCGACTCGAGAGCGAGCTCGACCTGCTGAGTGCGACGCGAGCGCTGGTCCTGTCCACCCCCGAGCAGCGAGCTACCGCCGAGGATATCGCGAAGCGTCTAGGCAAGCGGTGCGCCGGCGTCTTCGATCGAGCGGTGATGCATGTGCCGATCGAAACCGCACGCGCCGCACGCGAGGCGGCTGCGCGCCTCGACGCAAACTGCGCAGTTGCCGTCGGCGGAGGGTCGACAACCGGCCTGGGGAAAGCTATTGCGTTGGATTCGAGCCTCCCGATTCTAGCCATTCCGACCACATATGCCGGGTCGGAGATGACGCCGATCTGGGGTATCACCGAAGGCGGCGTGAAGCGCACCGGCCGCGATCCGCGCGTTCTGCCGCGCACGGTGATCTACGACCCGGGATTGACGGCGTCGCTGCCGCCAGGGCTCTCCGTCACCAGCGCGATCAATGCCATCGCGCATGCCGCGGAGGGGCTGTACGCGCAGGATGCCGACCCGATCCACTCCCTGCTGGCCGAAGAGGGCATCCGTGCCATTGCGGCCGGGTTGCCTCAAATCATCGCCAACCCGGGTGACCTCGAGGCGCGCAGCGACTGCTTGTACGGCGCCTGGCTGTGCGGCGCCGTCCTTGGCGCGGTCGGCATGTCGTTGCACCACAAGCTCTGCCATGCCCTGGGGGGCAGCTTCAATCTGCCCCACGCCGAGACGCACACTATTGTGTTGCCGCACGCGCTGTCCTATAACAGCGCGGCGGCGCCGCAGGCTATGGCACGCATCGCTCGAGCGCTCGGTGCCAGCGCGGCGCCGAGAGGCGTCTACGATCTGGCGAAGACGCTTGACGCGCCTACCGCTTTGCGTGATATCGGCATGCCGGAGTCTGGACTGGACCGCGCGGCGGAGCTCGCCACGACCAATGCCTACTGGAACCCGCGACCCTTGGAGCGCGGCGCAATCCGCAAGCTGCTGCAGCAAGCATGGGAGGGCAGACGTCCGGACTGAACCCCTTACAACTTCCGATTCACCAAGGCAGGACAACTACAACTGGAGGAGAAAAGACATGAACAACCCGACGTACACGAACCGTCGCCGGCAGCTGATTCAAGCCGGCGGTGCGCTCGCAGGGGCGAGCGCGCTAGGCTTTCCATATCTGGCACTGGCGCAGCAGAAGATCATTCGCATCGGATATGTTTCGCCTCAGACCGGGCCGTTGGCCCCATTCGGCGAGGCGGACAACTTCACGCTGAGCCAGATTCGCGCGCACCTCAAAGACGGTTTGATGATCGGGGGTACCAAGTATGCCGTCGAGATTCTGGTCAAAGACTCGCAGTCGAACCCGAATCGCGCCGGTGAAGTTGCAGCAGATCTGATCCTGAAAGAGAAGATCAACCTCATGCTGGTAGGCAATACACCCGAGACCGCGAACCCGGTCAGCGATCAGTGCGAGCTGAACGAGGTGCCCTGCGTTTCCAGCCTGGTGCCGTGGCAGCCCTGGTTCTTCGGGCGGAAGGGCGACCCCGCGAAGGGCTTCAACTGGACTTATCACTTCTTCTGGGGACTCGAGGACGTGATCGCGGTGTTCACAAACATGTGGAAGACCTTGCCGACCAACAAAAGAGTCGGCGGGCTGTTCCCAAACGACGGCGACGGCAACGCCTGGGGCGACAAGGAGCGCGGCTTCCCCAAGCCGCTTGCCGCGGAGGGCTTCACGCTGTTCGATCCAGGCCGCTATCAGAACCTTACGCAGGACTTCTCCGCGCAGATCGCCGCGTTCAAGAAGGACAATGTCGACATCATCACCGGAGTAGTACTGCCGCCGGACATGAAGACGTTCTGGACGCAGGCCAAGCAACAGGGGCTCAAGCCGAAGATCGTGTCGGTCGGCAAGGCGCTTCTGTTCCCCGGCGCGGTGGAGGCCATGGGGGACCTGGGCGAGGGCTTCTCGACCGAGGTCTGGTGGACGCCGACTTATCCCTTTACATCGTCGCTCAGCAAGCAGACTGCGAGGCAGTTGGGCGCTGCATACGAGGCCACGACCAAAAAGCAGTGGACGCAGCCGATCGGGTTCGGCCATGCGCTGTTCGAGGTCGGGATCGACGCGCTGAAGCGCAGCAAGGACGTGGGCTCCCCCGCCGCCATCCGCGACGCGATCGCTAGCACCAACTTGAACACCGTGGTCGGGCCCATTGCCTGGGATAAAGGTCCGGTGAAAAACGTCTGCAAGACACCCCTTGTGGGCGGCCAGTGGGTGAAGGGCAAGAAATACAAATATGAGCTGGTCATCGTGAACAACCAGACCGCGCCCAACATTCCGACCGGAGGCACGCTCAAGCCGATGCCCTGAAAGCGATGTCGGGCAAGGCCGCTCAAGCGTCATGTCCATCCTCGCCCTGGAAGGCGTCTGCAAGAGCTTTGGCGCGCTCAAGGTGGCCGACAGCATCTCCTTGTCGGTCGCCGAGGGCGAGACGCTCGGTGTCCTGGGGCCGAACGGCGCCGGCAAGACCACCCTGTTCAACCTGATCAGCGGAGACTTGCGCGCCGACGCCGGCCGCGTGTCGTTCGGCGGCAGGGACATCACCCAGGAGCCCCCGTACCGCCGCTGCCGCCTCGGGATCGGGCGCTCTTATCAGATTCCGCAGCCGTTCGGCGCCATGACGGTGTTCGAGAACCTGGTGGCAGCGGCCTCCTTCGGTCGCGGCCAACGTGAGTCGGACACCTATCCCAGCGCGGTTGAGATCCTGCGCGCCACCGGTCTGCTGCGCAAAGCCAACCGCCTCGCGGGCAGCCTGACGCTGCTGGATCGCAAACGTCTCGAGCTGGCACGCGCGCTGGCTACGGAACCCAAGGTGCTGTTACTCGATGAGATCGCGGGCGGGCTCACCGAGCACGAGGCCAGAGAGCTGGTCGAGGAGATTCGGCGAATCAAGGCACAGGGCGTGACCATGATCTGGATCGAACACGTGGTGCATGCTCTGCTGGCGGTCGCCGACCGGCTGTTCGTGATCAACTTCGGACAGAAGCTGGCGGAAGGAGTGCCCGAGGTGGTGATGAACGATACGGAAGTAAAGCGCGTGTATATGGGCATCGAAGTATGAGCCCGGGAACAGGGGCCCCGCGCTTGCGCGGGGATGCGACCAAGGCGAGTACTTCGGGCCGCCGATGCGTTGACCTGGACGATCC
>Ga0335083_10011303_pt1 | contig 10727 bp, 8 predicted proteins | sample Lox_Sample_42_FD_206716 | JGI IMG/M metagenome (GOLD analysis project Ga0335083, IMG submission 206716) | Soil microbial communities from Loxahatchee National Wildlife Refuge, Florida, United States - Lox_Sample_4.2 | ecosystem: Environmental > Terrestrial > Soil > Wetlands | place: USA: Florida... | reverse complement strand
ACCTATCCCGAGGTGATTTCGGCGACCTACACCGGGGCCAACTCCTACACCGCCGCGGGCAGCCTGGTGACCGGCATCCCGCCGCTCATCGGGCCCGATCTGACCGCTTCATCGGTTCCCTTGCCACCCAATTATTCCACCTGGATCTACAAGACTCCCTACCAGCGCGGCTACGCGGAATCCTATAACGTGACCCTCCAGCGCGACCTGTTCCGAGGACTCAATGTCGGAGTCGGATACGTCGGTACCCGCGACGTCCGTCCCTCGGGAGGTGTCAATCTCAATGCCGCGCCGCCCAACGGCGGGAAAGCGGCGCAGCCCTATTACATCCTCTATGGCAACGCCTCGGCCTTCAGTGAGATGTACCCGCTCAACGCGTCCAAGTACAATTCGCTGCAGGCCCGCGTCACCAAACGTTTCAGCACCGGCAATATCGGCGTTGCCTACACCTTCTCGAAGGCCATGGATGTGGCCGATAACGATGAGGGCAGTTCGCTCACGTGGAACTGGGCACCCATCATGTACCGCAACTACGCCTTGGCCGGCTTCGACCGCACCCACAATTTCCAGGTCTATGGAACCTATGGGCTGCCCTTCGGAAGAGGTCACCAGATGCTGAGTCAGGGAGTCGCGGCCAGGCTCGCCGGCGGTTGGCAGGTGAACTGGATCCTCAGCCGCGAGAGCGGCACACCGTTCACCGTGAGTGCGTCGGGGACTTCGCTCAACTCGCCGGGCAACTCGCAGACCGCCAACCAGGTCCTCCCCGCCGTCGCCATCCTCGGCGGGCACGGACCCGGCAACCCTTACTTCGACATCAACGCCTTTGCCGCGGTCACGACCCCGACCTTCGGCAACACCGGCCGCAACATCCTCCGCGGACCGGGCCTCTTCAGTCTGAACGCCGGCATCTTCCGTACCTTCCGCATTAACGAAAGATTCAATGTGCAGCTCCGGGGCGAAGCTCTCGGCCTGACCAACACCCCGATCTTCGGCAACCCCTCGGCCACCGTCGGCAGTTCTTCGCTGGGCATCATCTCTTCATCGAGTGGGGACCGGCAGATCCGCCTGGCGCTCAAGGCGCGCTTCTGACAGCGGCCTTCCGGAAAGAGCCGAGCCTTACAGCGTCCGCGGGAGGAAGGTAATGCGCTGGATCGCCACCTGCGTGCTGTGCGAAGCCTCCATCGGGTTGTGCCGGAAGACCACCCGCAGACCCTTGATGTGTAGTCCCTGCGAGGATGGCAATAGGAACTCAACCGTCTCGTCCCGGCTGCCGCTCAAGCCGAAGATCTCGGGGCCCGCTTCGGCGGCCTTCTCGCGCTCCGTCCCCACCAGGATCAGGGTCGCAGAGGCCGGAAATGCTTCGCCGCTGGTGATCGTGAGCTGAATGCGCCCGCATGGCGTGAAGTCCACGGGCGGATCGAACTCCTGATAGGCGTCGGTCTCCATGGCCGTGCCGTTGGTGGTAGCGTACACGGCATCCAGCGGAGACCCGCTGCGCGTCTCCGAGCCGGGCGGCAGATCCACGGAAGACTCGCGGAACAGCCGGTACTCGCCCGTGAAGGGGATACTCACTGGTTTGGTCGGCGACAGCGTGATCTGCAGCCTGTATGTGGGCGGGATTTCCACCGATTGGGCCCGCTTCTCGGTAGGCAGCAGGACCAACCCGGGTATGCCGCCCTTGCCGAGCGCGTCCATCTCGATCGGCGGAGCCACCAGGGGCGTCACGCGGTCTTTCGTCTTGGAGGCCGCAGCAGCCTTTTTCTCTGGCGGAGGGTGGACCAGTCGCCGGACTTCGAAGCGCGTGGCGGCGAGCGGTCCCTGGAGTTCTCCGCCGCCGTCGGCCGCCGGTTCCGTGCGGCGGACCGCCGAGAAAGCGATCGCCAGAAACAGGGCGGTCACCACGCTCAAGACCGTATGTAGCGCGTGCCTTCGTTTTCGCGGCTGATAGGCGCCTCGCGCCATGGAAGACCACGTCCAGCTCGCAACTCCGCCGGCCATGAGAGCGGCCGAGGCCTGTGGATTGCCGGCCCAGATGGCGAAGGAACCCGCCTGGATCGAGACAGCACCCATCAAAGCCGGAGTGGTGTCCCTCGCGAGGAATCCGGGGCGGACTTCCGATTGGGCGAACAGGCGGTGCGACGTCCGGAACGCCCGCCGCGAGAGCATCCGCTTTTGCGGCGGCGGGTTGGCCACCACGAGACGCGCCGCATTGATCATCATCAGCAGGCCGATCGCGATCGCCACCGGCGCTGCCGGGGTCATCACCAGCATCATTCCGGGCACGAACCACATGGCTGGAATCGAGCCGCGCGCGGCGCCGACGAGAAGGTCCTGAAATCGGTCCAGTGAAACCGCCATATAGGTCCAGAGCGTCATGCCGAAGGCGCAAAGCCAGGCCACCAGCATGTAGAAGAAAGCTGCAGCGATCAGCGCCGAGGGAGAGCCGCTGGCCACCAATGTCGGCCATTCGGCGGCCAAAAGCCAGGTGGCGCCCGCCAGCCCCGCGGCCTGGAGCAGCAGGGCCGGTCTGGATACCGGTATCCCTCTATTTTTCCGCGGCTTCGCGGCCATTCTTTCTACTCTGTCACGTCCGCCCCAGTTTTCGCATCCTTGTCTATGGCTATGGAAATCAGAGTTCAACATCTGGATAAGGTCAAGTTTTCCGCCATCGTACGGGGACACAGGATCGTGTGCGATCAGCCGCCGGGCAACGGGGGAGCCGATGAAGGTCCTACGCCGCCCGAGTTTCTCCTGATATCGCTCGGCACGTGCGCCGGATTCTACGCCGCGCAGTACCTGAAGAATCACGGTCTCTCGCAGCAGGGTCTGGAAGTGACGGTGAGCGCCGATAAGGTTCCGGCGCCGGCGCGCCTGGGCAAGTTTCGCATCGAGGTGCAGACTCCGGGGCTCCCGGTGGAACACCAAGCCGGTGTGCTGCGCGCGGTGAACGCGTGCCTCATCAAGAACACCCTGGCCCAGCCGCCGGTGATCGAAACCGTACTTCACACCGAAGTTCTGAGCGCCGCGTAGGGCGTACAATTGGTATGTGGACAAGCGGGAAGAAACCGCGCTCGCCGAAGCAGTGATGGCTGGCGAGGACAACGCCTTCGAGCGGTTTGTCGAGCACTTTCGATCCAGGATTTTTCACTACAGTTGGCTGATGTGCGGCAGCCCGGAAGACGCCGAGGAAGTCGCGCAGGAAACCCTGCTCAAGGTATTCGAGAACATCGATCAACTCCGCGAGCCGGAGCGGGTGCGCGCCTGGGTGTTCCGGATCGCCAAGAATGTCTGTCTCATGCAGCGGCGAAAAAGTGTGTTCGCGCCCTCGGAGGAACTGCCGCTCGAAATCGACGTCGCCGACCAGGCCGAGCCGCCCGAATCGCAATTTCTCAGCACGGAGCTGCGAGCCGTGATCGACCGGGTGGTCGCCGAGCTTCCGCCGCTATACCGGGCCGTGGTCCTGCTCCGCGACCTGGAGGAGCTCTCTACTGAGGACACCGCGCAAGTCCTTGATTTGAGTATAGATGTGGTCAAGACCCGGCTGCATCGCGGGCGCGCCGCGATGCGCCAGAAACTGGATTGCTACCTGCACAACCACTGCCTGGAAGACCAGCCCAGCCCGAATCCGGCGCCGCTGACTTCGGAAGAGCGCCACGAGCTCCTTTCCGCCTGGCGGCACCGCCTGCCTGTGACATAAGTCCTAGCGTCGACTTTTTCGACAGAATAGCCTGAAAGTGTGCCAGCCAAGCTGATCCGCCGCGCGCCCCCCGATCGCTCCCAACGCCTTCGCCGCGCCGTGCAGCTCGCCTTCTTCGCGCTCAATGTCTGGATTGGCATCCAGTTCTATCTTTTCGTTCGCTATTACGAGACGGGCGCGCGGGGACCTTACGTCGCGCGCCCATCCGGAGTCGAAGGCTGGCTTCCGATCGCGTCCCTGATGAATCTAAAGGTATTACTCGCCACCGGGGAAGTCCCGCGCCTGCATCCGGCGGGAATGTTCCTGCTGATCGCCTTCCTGGCAGCCTCGTGGATCTTCCGCAAGAGCTTCTGTAGCTGGCTATGCCCGGTCGGCGCCGTTTCCGAATGGCTTTGGAAGCTCGGACGCAGCACCTTCGGGCGGAATTTTGCGCTCCCGCGCAAACTGGATGTCGCCGTCCGCAGCCTGAAGTACCTGCTTTTGGGCCTGTTCCTCTACGCGGTCGGATCGATGAGCGTGCCGGCGATCCGGGCCTTCCTGGAAGGCCCCTACGGCATCGTGGACGACGTCAAGATGCTGAACTTCTTCCGATACCTGGGCTTGGGCGGCGGTATCGTGATGGCGCTGCTGGTGCTGGGTGGAGTTCTGGTGCGCAATTTCTGGTGCCGCTACCTGTGCCCCTACGGCGCGCTGATGGGACTGGCGGCGCTGGCGAGTCCCCTCCGCATCCGGCGCGATCCCGCGGCCTGCATCGATTGCGCCAAATGCGCCAAAGCGTGTCCCTCGTCGCTGCCCGTGGACAAGTTGATCACGATCGCATCCGCCGAGTGCACAGCCTGTCTGGAGTGCGTGGCGCAATGCCCGGCCGCAGGCGCGCTGGCGATGGCTGCCCCGCATAGACTCCGCGTGCCCGCGTGGGCGGTCGCGGCAGGCACGCTGGCGCTGTTCTTCGGTGTCGTCGGGTATGCGCAGTGGAAGGGGCACTGGCGAACGGACCTGCCGGGTCAGGTCTATTCGGCGCTGATTCCGCACGCCAACGAATTTAGTCATCCGTAAGTAGCCGTCGACCTTCAGCCTTCAGCTTTCAGCCTTCAGCTTCACCACCTTAGGCCTCGCCAGCAGGAGAGCTGATAGCTGACGGCTGATAGCTGATAGCTTTTTCCCGAGAACTCTCCGCCCCAGATCCGACTATTTCCTAGCCCAGTGCGCCTCGGGTTCTTTCTCGCTTTGGCCGCCGCCGCCTTCGCACAGCCCCCGGACCCGTACGCGGCCCTGCGCGCCCGCGACTACGACGCCGCAATTACGGGGTTCCTTCAAGCCATCCGCGCGGCTCCGGATCGCGCCGATCTGCGTAAGGACCTGGCTTATACTTACCTCAAAATCGGCGAACCCGTTCTCGCCCGCGACCAGTTCGCCGAGGCTGTCCGGCTGAATGAAGCTGACACCGCCGCGGCGCTCGAGTACGCCTTCCTGTGCTACGAAACGCATAAACAGGCCGAAGCCAGGCGAATCTTCGATCGCCTGCGTCGCACCGGCAACGCCACCGCGGAGACCGCCTTCCGCAATATCGACGACCCTCTCGCCGCCGGCATCGCCCGCTGGCAGGAGGCCATCGATGCTGGGGCCGATAACTTCTCGGCGCATTACGAGCTGGCCACGCTCGCCGAGCAGCGCGACGACCTGGACCTGGCCTCTACCCACTACGAACGCGCCTGGCGGATCCGGCCAGCCAGCCGCACGGTATTGGTCGACCTGGGGCGGGTTTGGAAGGCCGCCGGCCGGCTCGACGACGCCAATGCGGCTCTGCTGGCCGCCTCGCGCGGCGGCGAACCCCGCGCCGCGGAACAAGCCCGCGAGCTGCTGCCAACGCACTACCCTTATGTCGACGAGTTCCTCCGGGCGCTGGCTTTTGACCCCGCCAACCACGAGCTCCGCCGCGAGCTGGCTTACCTGTTTCTGCGCCTGGGCCGCGAACGCGAAGCCGAGGCCCAGTTCCAGATTCTCGTGCAGAACGCCCCCGACGATCTGCTCTCCGCCACGCAGCTAGGATTCCTGCTCCATGCGCACGGAGAACACCTCGCCGCGCAGGCGCTGTTCGACAAGGTGCTGGCAGGCAAGGATGACGAATTAGCCAATCGCGTGCGCGCCGTGCTGCACATGCCGCAGGTGCTCAAGACGCGTGCTCCCGCCGATCTTCCGCCCACCTCGCTCGACGCCAAAGTGATGGCCGAACGGTCCATCAAGGCGGGCTACATGAAAGACGCACTGAAGTATCTCGAAGCCGCCCACGAATCCGACCCGGGCGATTTCGACGTCATGCTCAAGCTCGCCTGGACCAACAACATCCTGCACCGCGACCTGGCCGCGCTACGCTGGTTCGACCTGGCGCGCCGGTCGCCCGATCCCACCGTCGCCAAAGAGGCGGAGACCGGCTATCGCAACCTCCGGCCGATGGGCCAGACATTCCGCATCTCGGCCTGGTTCTTCCCCGTCTACTCAACGCGTTGGCACGACGCGTTCGGCTACGGGCAGGTGAAGGTCGACCTGAACACCGGCACGTGGATCCGTCCTTATGTCTCGATCCGGCTGGTGGGCGATTCGCGGCTGACGAACCTGTCCGAGAGCAGCATCATCGGCGCGGTGGGGGTGGCCACGGAGCCGCGGCACGGAGCCAATGCCTGGTTCGAAGCCGGCTCGGCCCTGGACTATCACACCGGCCACATCACGTCCGACTACCGCGGCGGGGTACACGTCGGCCGCAGGCTGCCCTATGTCAAAACCGAGCTGGACGCGCTCTATCTTAGCCGCTACGATCACGATTTTCTGCTCTATTCGCAGTCGCGGCTCGGGTTCAACAAGCTGTATTGGAACGTAAACCTCACGCTGGATACCAAACGCCAGGATTGGGCCAACTTCGTGGAGACCGGGCCGGGCGTGCGGCTGCCGCTGCGCGAATCCATGTACGTCACGTTCAACGCGCTGCGCGGCCGATACCTGATCGACAACCCCGCCCGCCGCGCCACCTACGACGATGTGCGCGCTGGACTGTGGTACTCGTTTACGCATTAACGAAGTACCATGGAACATGCGTGTTCCGATCCTGCTGCTTTCGACGGCTCTCACTCTTTCCGCCGCGGACGACGTCCTGACGCGCGTGGCCGCGCACGCCGATCGTTTCGGCGCCGTCTCCCGTCAGATCTGGGAGACACCCGAGCTGGGATTTCATGAGAACCGAAGCTCGGTCCTGCTCCAGCAGGAGCTGAAGGCCAACGGATTTACGGTTAAGGCCGACCTGGCAGGCATGCCGACGGCGTTCACGGCCGAGTGGGGCAGAGGCGGCCCGGTCATCGGCATCATGGGCGAGTTTGACGCCCTGCCGGGGCTGTCGCAGAAAGATGCTCCGACGCTCTCGCCCGTCGTGGACGGAGCCCCCGGCCACGGCTGCGGACACAATCTGCTGGGCAGTGCTTCGGCACTGGCCGTGGTGGCGATCAAAGAGGAAATGCAGGCTCGCGGCCTCAAGGGGACCATCCGCTATTACGGCACCCCGGCCGAAGAGGGCGGCGGCGGCAAGATCTACATGATCCATGCCGGACTGATGAAGGACGTGGACGCCATGCTCGCCTGGCACCCCGCCGACAGCAACCGCGTCAACCTCGGCTCGAGCCTCGCGAACAACGGCGGGCTGTTCCGGTTTTACGGCGTGGCGTCGCACGCGGCCGCGGCGCCCGAGCGCGGGCGCTCGGCTCTGGATGGCGTGATGATCATGCTCAATGCCGTCGAAATGCTGCGTGAGCACGTGCCGTCGCAGACCCGGATTCATTACATCATCACCAATGGCGGCAGCGCGCCCAACATCGTGCCGGCGTTCGCCGAAGTTTCGCTGGTGGCACGCCACCCCGACGCCAACGTGCTCGACGGCATCTGGCAGCGCATCATGAAGTGCGCCCAGGCCGGCGCCCTGGCTTCTGAAACGCGCATGGAGTTCGAGCAGGGAACCAACTACGCCAACACGCTGCCCAACGACGTGCTGGCCGACGTCCTGTCGCGCGCCATGCGCAAAGCCGGCGGCTACCGCTTTACGCCCGAAGAGCAGAAGTTCGCCGGCGAGATGCAGAAGTCGCTGGGGGATCTGGGCGAGCGGGTTCAGCCCGACACCGTGACCACCGACAAATCCACGCCCTCGGGAGTGGCCTCCTCTGATGCCGGCGACGTCAGTTGGAATGTGCCGACGGCGCAGTTCACGGCCGCGACCTTTGTTCCCGGCGTCTCCGCGCACACGTGGCAGGCCGCCGCCTGCGCCGGCACCAGCATCGGCCGGAAGGGCATGCTGGTAGCGGCCCGGACCCTCTCGCTCGGCGCGATCGAGCTTTTCGAGAACCCGGATGAAGTGAAGGCAGCGCGTGCGGCGTTCGAGAAGCGGCTCGCCGGCCGCAAGTGGACCACCCGCATCGCGCCGGATTCCAAGCCCCGCCTGAACTACGCGGCGAAATAAGCCGGCCCTGAAATTTCTGAGACTCCAGGGGGCCATTCGCCACTAAGTATCTATGCCAGGCCGACACTGGCTCGTGCTGCCTGTCCTCGCCGCCTGCCTTCCAGCCGCGCCGCTTCCCTATTTCTCCGTGCTCTCCGACGACGCGGGCGCCTGGCCCCAGATTCTCTCCACCATCGGCCTCCAGCGCAGGCCGGCGGGCGTTTCGCATGTCTTTGTGGCACGCGCCGGAGCGTCCGCCAGCGCCGAGTGGCCCGCCCGCGTGGAGCGCGGATCGATCCTGATCCTGGAGGGCGAATCATCCCTGGCCGATCTGTTCGGCTTCCGCCGCAACGCCTCGGTCGATCCGGTCAAAGTACAGAGCCTGACCGACGTGCATCGGCCGACCCTTCCAATCGTCTGGGAGCACGGCCTGGAACTCCCGGTCTTCGAGATTCCCGACGCTGCCCAGGTTTTCGCCCGGGAGCGTTGGTCGGGCACCCCGATGTCGGCCGGCTTCCGGCGCGGACAGGGCGCGGTGCTGTGGATCGCGACCACGCCCGGCGAGCGCGGATACGAGCGCTTTCCCTACCTCCTCAACGCCCTGGCCGACCTCGGCCTGGACCCGCCGTTTCGCTCCAACCGGCTCTGGGCCTTCTTCGATTCCGCATATCGCACGCGCGTCGATCTGGACTACTTCGCCGCGCGCTGGCGGCGAGCCGGGATCGCCGCTTTGCAGGTCGCCGCGTGGCACAACTTCGAGCCGGACCCCGAAGCCGACGCATTCCTCGCAAAGTTGGTCGAGACGTGCCATCGCGAGGGCATCCTCGTCTACGCATGGTTCGAGCTGCCCCACGTCAGCGAGAGGTTCTGGGCCGCTCATCCCGAGTGGCGGGAGAAGACCGCAACCGGCCAGGACGCCCAGCTCGACTGGCGGAAGCTCATGAACCTCAACCACCCGGACTGCTTCCGCGCCGTTTCCGCCGGTGTCCGGGAGCTGCTCGGCCGTTTCGATTGGGACGGCGTCAACCTCGCCGAGCTGTATTTCGAGTCGCTCGAAGGCGTATCGAATCCAAGCCGCTTCACGCCCTACAGTCCGGACTTCTCCTCGCGCGCGGCGCTCGACCGCCGCGCGGACCTGGTTTTCAAGATGCAGCAGGACTGGTTGAACGAGGTCGAGCAAGTGCGGCGCGCAAAACCTCACCTGGAAATCGTCCTGACCCACATCGACGACCGGTTTGATTCCTCGATTCGCGACTCGCTCGGCGCCGATGCCGCGCGCGTGCTCCCGCTCCTCGATACGCACAACTTCACGTTCCTGATCGAGGATCCTGCGACCATCTGGCACCTGGGCCCGCAGCGCTACCCGGCGATCGCCGAGCGCTACCGGCCGCTCACCGATCACTCCAACAGGCTGGCGATCGACATCAACGTGGCCGATCGCTACCAGGATGTCTACCCGACCAAGCAGCAGACCGGCACCGAGCTGTTCCAGCTTGTCCACCAGGCGGCGGCGAGCTTTCCGCGCGTGGCGCTGTACTTCGAAAACTCGCTGCTGCCGCCCGACCTGAAGCTGCTGCCCAGCGCGGCGGCGAACGTCACGCGCATCGAGACGCTCGGCCCCAAGCTGGTGGTGGAATCGATGGCGGGCGTCGGCGTTCCGTGGAAGGGCGCCGCCAAAGTGGACGGAGTTCCGTGGCCGGTCCGCGACGACGAAACGCTCTGGCTCCCCGCCGGCGCCCACACCGTCGAGACGGCGCCGCCCGCCGCCGGGCCGCGCCTGCTGCACCTGACCGCCGATCTCAAGTCCGCCCGGATCGTGGATGCGGCGACCGTCGAGTTCACCTACCAATCGCAGTCGCGGGCCATCGCTCTCCTCGACCGCAGGGCGCGCAGGGTGCAAATCGACGGCGAAGACGCTCCGCTTTCCCTCATGCTGCCGCGCGGCCAGCATGTAGTCAGCGTGACGGTTGAATAAAGTTCAGTTCCGGAAGATCTCTTCCCTGGTCAGCTCGATGCGAGGATCGCCGGTGACGATACTGTCGCCGGTCACTTCTCTAAGAGCGTTGTCGTGGAATGTGAACATCTCCCGAAGGCGGGGATCGAACACCCAGATGTTCGGTACGCCCATGGCGGCGTACTCTTTGAGTTTTTCGATCAGCCGGGTCACGCTATCGTCTTCGGAGAGGATCTCGATGGCGATGAAAGGGGCCTCCTCGAGCACATTCGAATCAGGTTCGGAGAGGGTCACACATACATCGGGTATGCGATGACGGTCCGGACCCGTTCTCATGCGAAGTTCCGGCTAAACGAAGACCGCCGCGTATCTGGCAAACGCCAGGATCAGGTTGCGTTGAATTCTGCTGTGCGGTTTTTCGCCTACGTTGCGCTCCACCGGCACGCCGTCTACGTACTCCCTATCGGGCGAGTACGACGTCCGGAGGTATTCTTCAACCGAAATCAGCGTTCCGGCGCCCATAGGCCCACTCTACACGTCGAGGTTCTTCACGTCCAGCGCGTTCTCCTCGATGAAGCGCCGGCGGCTTTCCACGTCTTCGC
>Ga0335083_10011302_pt1 | contig 10728 bp, 8 predicted proteins | sample Lox_Sample_42_FD_206716 | JGI IMG/M metagenome (GOLD analysis project Ga0335083, IMG submission 206716) | Soil microbial communities from Loxahatchee National Wildlife Refuge, Florida, United States - Lox_Sample_4.2 | ecosystem: Environmental > Terrestrial > Soil > Wetlands | place: USA: Florida... | reverse complement strand
AGCGCAGGACGACCTGGGCCGGGCTGACGTGGTACTTGGCGGCGATCTCGCCCAGCGACCGGTCGCGCAGCCTGGTGCCCTTGAGCGGGCTGTAGCCCTCGAGGGCCACGTGGCGCTCGGCGTGCGCGGCGTGCAGTTCGGCGTCGGAGCGGGACGGGCTCCACGGGATCTGGTTGACGGCGGGCCGCTCCCCCGTCGCCTTGGTCAGCTCGTCGATCTGGGCGATGCTGTAGTTGCTGACGCCCACCGCGCGCGCTATGCCCTCGTCCCTGACCGCGAGGAAGTCCCGCCACAGCGGAACCAGGTTGCGGCCGCGGGGCGGCCAGTGCACCAGCCACAGGTCCACGTAGTCGGTGCCCAGCGCCTTCAGGCTCTCGGCGATCGTGATCCGGGCCCGGCCCGCGCTGCCGGGCGGCAGCTTGGTCGTGATGAACACCTCGGCCCGGTCCAGGCGGCTGTCGGCGAGGGCGCGGCCGACCTGCTCCTCGTTGCGGTACATGGTGGCGGTGTCGATGTGCCGGTAGCCGGCCTGGAGCGCGTGCCTGGTGGCCTCGTACGCGAGTTCGCCGTGCAGCTGCCAGGTGCCGAACCCGACCATCGGCATCGCGACATCGCGGCCAAGGTCCACCGCAGGGATGTCGGTCATAGATCAATTGTCGCAAGAAGGACCGACATGCACGCAACCGAGCATGACGCCAGGGTCAGCCGAGGGCGGCGCGGATGGTGCGGGACAGCTCGCCGGGCACGTCGGGGACGAGCTGGTGGACGCCGGGGCGGAATTCCAGGTGACAAGCAGGCGGGGCCGTTGTAAGTTCGACCGCTGTGCAACGGGTCTCGGTGGTGGGTACCTCGGGTTCGGGCAAATCCACCCTCGGAGCAGCGCTGGCGAAGCGCCTCGGCACCGAATTCCTCGAGCTCGACTCGGTCTTCCACCAGCCCGGCTGGGTGCCGCTGCCGGAGGAGGAGTTCCGCCGCCGGGTGGGTGACGCGGTGGCCGGTGAGCGCTGGGTCGTCGACGGCAACTACAGCAAGGTCAGGGATATCGTCTGGGCCCGGGCGGACACCGTGGTCTGGCTGGACCTGCCGAAGCGCATCGTGATGCGCCGGATCATCTGGCGGTCGGTCCAGCGGGCGGCCCGCCGGACCGAGCTGTGGAACGGGAACCGCGAGCACTGGCGGAACCTGTTCTCCCTGGACAAGGAACAGTCGATCATCACCTGGGCCTGGCAGACGCACGCGCAGAACCGGGCCAAGTTCACGGCCGCGCTGGCGGATCAGGAGAACGTGAAACTCAACGTCGTTCGGCTCAAAAATCCGGCCGAAGTACGGCGGTTCCTGCGGTCCGTGCCTGCCATGCCGAAGTCGGGAGCCCCCGCGTCAGGCGGCCACTAGCTCGGACGGCTCGGCGATCACGTCGACCAGGGCGCCGTTGCGCATCACGGTGATCGCGAGCGGGCGGCCGATCGCCTCGGAGAACATGAGCCGCTGCAGGTCCTGGGAGACCGCGACCGGCTTGCCGCCCACGGTCAGCAGCAGGTCGCCCTGGCGCAGCCCGGCCCGGGCGGCCGGCCCGTTCGGGACCACCTGCGCGACGAGCAGCCCCTTCTGGCGTCCGAGCCGGTCGCGCCACTGCGCGGGCACCGGTCCGGGGATCATGGCCAGGCCCAGGTAGGCACGGCGGACCCGGCCGTCCTGCATCAGCGCCGAGATGATCCGCCTGGTGGTGTCGTTGACCGGGACGGCCATGCCCAGGCCCACGCCGGCCACGGCGGTGTTGATGCCGACCACGCGGGCGTCGGCGTCGGCCAGCGCCCCGCCGGAGTTCCCCGGGTTGAGCGCGGCGTCGGTCTGGATGACGTCCTCGATCACGCGGCCGCGGGCGGGCAGGGACCGGCCGAGCGCGCTGACCACCCCGGCCGTCACCGAGCCGGCCAGCCCGAGCGGGTTGCCGACCGCCACCACCAGCTGGCCGACGACGAGCTTGTCGGCCTCGCCGAGCTCGGCGGGCTCGGGGGTCGGGCCGTTCGCGCGCAGCACCGCGAGGTCGGACAGCGGGTCCGCGCCGACCACCCGGAACGGCGCCGACGTGCCGTCGGCGAACTCCGCGGTGCCCGCGGTGGACTGCCCGACGACGTGGGCGTTGGTGAGGAGGAACCCGTCGCCGGTGAAGACCACGCCGGAGCCGAGGCTCTCGCCCGCGCGGCCTTGCCTAGCGTCCCCGCGGGGCACGCGGAGGCTGGCGACCTTGGGCGTGAGCCGTTCGGCCACGCCGGTGACGATCTGCGAATATGCGTCCAGGGGTCGACTGGACTCCATGACATCTCCCAGCCCGTGAAATGATTACAGGATTACACTGTAACAACGGGTGAGGAGAGCCTCTTTCCTCTGTGCGTCCGCCAGAAGCTGAATCCTTTAACACGGCGCGTGGGCGGCCAGCCCGACGGCATTGCCTTCCGGGTCGGTGATGGTGGCGAGGATCCGGTCCGGGCCGTCGGGGGCGGGCGGCGTGCGGATCCGGCCGCCATGGGTGGCAACCAAGCCGAGAGTCTCGTCCATGTCCCGGACCGCGAGCCAGATCACGGGACCCGCGTCCGGGGCCGGGGGCCGGCCCTCGACCCACTGGCCGATGAGGCCGGGCGAGGTGAAGTCCGGGTAGTGCTCACCGGTCTCCCAGCCGAAGACGGCCTGGTAGAACGCGGCCGCGCGGTTCCGGTCGGCGGCGGGCAGCTCGAGGTAGCAGACCTGGCCATGGATGAGGCTCATGAGGCCGCCTTCCGGCACTCGACGACGAAGCGGCCGCTGGCCTGGGTCCGGGCGGCGGCGACGGCCAGGCCGGCCTGCCGGGCCAGCTCGGTGAACTGCTCCAGCGGGCTGGTCTTGCCCCCCGCGACCAGCATGTCGATACCGAGTGAGCGGGGCGCCTGGTCCGGTGCGACGCCACCGAGGATGGCGATGCTGGTGCCCGCGTGGGCGGCCTCGGCGCAGCGGCGCAGGATGGCCACGGTCGGCTCGTCGGGCCAGTCGTTGAGGACGCTCTTGAGCAGGTACAGGTCGGCTCCGGCGGGCAGCGGGTCGAAGAAGCTCTGGCCGGCCAGCGTCACCCGGTCCGCGACCTCCGCTACGATCTCGCCGGCCCGGGCCACCGTGCCGGGCAGGTCCACCAGGATGCCTTGTGCGGCCGGGTGCCGCCGCAGCAGCGCGGCCAGCAGGGCCCCGGTCCCGCCGCCGACGTCGACGACGGTGCGGACGGCGTCCCAGCCGCCGGTGAGCTCGACGTCGTAGTCGGGCACGCCGTGCCCGGCCGGGCCCATGAGCGCGTCGAACTCGGCGGCGATCTCCGGGTGGGCGGCCAGGTCCTCCCAGAAGGGGCGGCCGAAGACCTTGGCGTAGGCGGGCAGGCCGGTGCGGACGTAGTCGAGCAGGGTTCCCCAGGTGTGCGCCATCCGGCCACCAAAGCCATTCAGGTCAACGAACGGAGTGGCCGCGAGCCTCGCGGCAGGCCCGTTGACGGCGAACGTGCCGGGGGACGGCTCGGTGAAGACTCCCTTCGCGACCAGGTGCCCGAGGACGGCGTGCAGGGCGTCCTGGTCGCAGCCCACCGCGGCGGCCAGGCCGGCGATATCGTCGTGGCCGCTGGCGATGTGCTCGGCGACGCGCAGCGTCGCGGCTACCCGCAGGCACCACGGGGTGGCCAGGTCCAGCAGGGCCTCGAGGTCGGTGCCGTCGTCTTCTACCATCGGTGAGATGCCCTCCGTATGCTCGCTGACCTGGCTGGCTCCGATCCTGCCAGCCGACGGCGGCCGGGGTCTTGGCGAAAAAGGACACCGGCCGTGACCGTCGTGGTCCGGCGTCCGGGCGGGCCGCTCGCCGGGCTGGTCACCGCGATCACGTACCGGACGGGCGAGCAGCCGCGGACGTCGGTCGAGAAGATCCTGCCCAGTCCGGAGACCGGGCTGTGGGTGAACCTGAACCGGGACGCGTTCCGCTCGTTCGGCTGGTCCGGGGACGTTCACCAGGTGCCGGGCACGATGGTCTCCGGTCCGGCCGGGCGCGCTGTCGTGATGGAGTTCGAGGAGGGTCACGGGCACGTGGCGGTGTCATTCGCGCTCGGGGCGGCGTCCTGTTTTCTCGGGGTGCCGGCGTCGGTGCTGCGCGACGACCTGGTGCCGCTGCCTGAGCTGTGCGGCGCGGATGGGGCCTGCCTGCGGGAACGGCTGCTTGCGGCGGCTACCCCGGCCGCCGCGCTGGCGGTGATGGAAGCGGTCCTCGTTTCCTTCCTGGCTGGCCCCGAGCCCGATCCCGCGGTGGCCGCGGCGGCCGGGGCGCTGGCCCGCGGGATGGCGGTGGGCGACGTGGCCGACCGGGTCGGGCTGCTGCCCCGCACCCTGCGCCGGCGGTTCACCGCGCAGGTGGGCCTCACCCCGAAGCGCTTCGCCCGGATCCAGCGGCTCAAGCGCGTGGTCGCCGGGCTCGACGGGCAGGCCGGGGCGGACTGGGCCGCGGTCGCTTACCGGCACGGATACGCCGACCAGCCGCACCTGGCCGATGAGTTCCGCGAACTCGCGGGGGTAACGCCAACCGGGTACCTCCGGTCGCGAGTCAACGGTCCCAACCACGTGAGGTTCGATGTACGCGCATAAGATCACCGAGTTCACCGGTCCCGACGGCGTGCTGTGGTCGCAGGCCGACGAACCGTCTGCTGGCGATGGTGACGTGCTGGTGGATGTGGTCGCGGCGGGAGTGTCGTTCGCCGACCTGCTGCAGACGCGGGGTCAGTACCAGATGAAGGTCCCCGTTCCTTATGTGCCGGGCATGGACGCCGCCGGGGTGGTTCGGTCGGCCCCGGCCGGCTCGGGTCTGGCCGCGGGCCAGCGGGTGGCGGTCTTCGTGCCGTACGGCTGCTGGGCCGAGGTGGTTCGCGCGCCCGTGGCGCGCGTGCTGCCGCTGCCGGATCCGATGGGGTTCGAGGCGGGCGCGGCGAGCTGCCTGAACTACCTGACCGTGCTGTTCGCGCTGGTCCGGCGGGGGCGGGCGGCGGCGGGCGAGACGCTGCTGGTGCACGGCGCGGCGGGCGGCGTGGGGATCGCGGCCATTCAGTTGGGGCGGGCGCTGGGACTGCGGACGGTCGCGGTGGCCAGCGACGAGGCGAAGCGGTCCTTCGCATTGCAGTGCGGGGCGGATCATGCGGTGCTGGCCGACGGGTGGCTGGCGGCGGTGCGGGGGTTGCTGGGGGAACGTTCGGTCGATATCGTGCTCGATCCGGTGGGAAGCTCTCCCGGGAGCGACCGGATGACGGACAGCCTGCGGTCGCTGGCGCCCGAGGGGCGGGTGCTCGTGCTGGGATTCGCCGGCGGCGAGATCCCGGTGGTGAAGGTGAACCGGTTGCTGCTGGGGAACACCGGGGTGCTCGGAGTGGCGGTCCGCGAGTTTCTCGAGGGACGGCCTGAGCTGGTGAGGCCGCTGTGGGAGCAGTTGATGGGGCTGGAGCTTCGCGATGTTCCAGTGGTGGCGTTCCCGTTCGCTGATGCCCGAGGGGCGCTGCGCTGTATCGGGGACCGGAAGGCCCGCGGCAAGGTCGTCCTGAGCCGGCAGGTGTCCGAGCCGCTGAGTTGAGCTCGGTGGCCCTTGTGCGCGACAGCGCCGAGGGTGCGTCACACGTGACTGTCGATGCCCAAGTGCCTCGTGGTGCGCGGAGCCGGGGCAATAACGTGGTGGATTCGGGTTACGTGGTTGATTTGGTGCACTATAGGCCCCCAAATCAACCACATAGCCCAGATCGACCACATTGATTATGCGAGAGATCGAATAGATATACGAGTTAGGGTTCGCGGGCGGCGGCTAGTTCGGTGCGGAAGCGCTCGTAGTCGCGGAGTTCGCGGCCGACGGGGACGACGACCAGGTCGTTGGCGACGGTGCCGATGCGGGCCAGGATGTCGCGGACCGCCTGCTCGCGCTCGCGGTCGGCGGCGAGGACGACCATGTTCTGACACCACGACGAGATCAGCCAGCCGAGCAGCAGGAGCGCCACCACCATGACGCCGAGCCACGGGGCCAGGGCGGTGTCGTTGAACGGGGACGACTTGTGCCCCGAGCCGCCGAGCGCCAGGATCAGCACGATCCAGATCAGGCCCGCCAGCGTCAGCGCCATGAGCAGCCACTGGGCGACGCCGACCAGCCGCCACCAGCCGGTCACCTTGTCGCGTGACGGCAGGCCCTGGGCCACCGCCGTGCCGAGGGCCGACTGGGCCTCGTCGGCCCGGGACCTGGCGGCCGCCCGGACGGTCCGCGACCAGGGCTCGGGCAGCGAACTGCCGACCTCGCCGGCGAACACGTTGATGGCGTTGTCGATGTCGGACCGCTGCGCCTGGCCGCCCGATGGTGAGTCGCTGGTCAGCAGCTTCTGCACCGGGGCCTGGCCGCGCAGGCGGGCGGCCAGGCGCGCGGGCGGCCAGCCGATGTAGCCGGCCGCGCTGCGCTCGCGCACCCCGTTCAGGGTCTCGGTCACCGCCGCCGCCCCGGCCGCCTTCGCGAACGCGGCGGTCAGCGTGCCGGCCGGGCCGGCCGGCACGTAGATCGCGGGATCCTCGGCGCGATTGGCACCGCCGTTCCCGCCGTCCGGCGTGGCGTCTTCCCAGGGCGGCCGCGCGGAAGGCGACGGGCGGGTGGGAGCGGCGTTCGTCTCCCAGGGCTGCCAGTCGGCCGCGTTGGCCGGGTCGTCCTCGTGCTCCTCCGGCTCCGGCTGCTCCCACGGCGGGCGGGCCGGCACCTGGGCCCTGGCCGGCTCGGTCCCCTTGGCCGCGGCCTCGCCTGCGGTCGCCGTCTCGACCGGCGCCGCGGCCAGGCCGAGGCCACCGGGATCGAGCACCGGCGCGGGAACCGGGGGCAGCCAGCCGGGCACCGAGTCGCCGGCGTAGACGGCGAACCGCTCGATTAGGGCGTCGATGTCCGCCGTGATGCGGTCGGTGGCGGCGCGGCGGGCGGCGACCGCGCCGCCCAGCACGCGGCGCAGTTCGTTGAGGCCGGTGCCGGCGGTCGCCGAGGTCACCAGGACCTGGGTCTCGGTCAGCCCTTCGGCGTCGAGCAGCCGGCGCAGGTCGGACTCGCAGTCGGCGGCCTGGTCGGGGCTGAGCGTGTCGACCTGGTTGAGCACCACCGTGGTCACCGCGGCGTGCCCGGCCAGCGGGACCAGGTAGCGCCGGTGCACGGAGGCGTCGGCGTACTTCAGCGGGTCGAGCACCCAGACCAGCATGTCGGCCAGCTTGACCAGGCGGTCGACCAGCGCGGCCGAGCCGGTGACCACCGAGTCGTGGTCGGGCAGGTCGAGCAGGAGCATGCCGGTCAGCAACGCCTCGCCCTCGTCGAGCGCGCTGGCCCGGGCGTAGCGGTGCCGGCGCTGCACGCCGAGCCAGTCGAGCAGCGGAGCGGCCCCCTCCATGCCCCACACGCACGCGTGCGAGTGCTTGGTGGTCGGCCTGGTCACGCCCGCGGGCGAGAAGTTCGCCCCGGCCAGGGCGTTGAACAGGGTGGACTTACCGCTGCCGGTGCCGCCCGCCAGGGCCACCACGGTGTGCGTGGCGGACATCCGCATCCGCTCACCCGAGCGCCGCAGCAGCGCCTCCGCCTCGGTCAAGAGTTCTTCGCTGAACCCTTCGGATCCGGTCCGGCCTGACCCGATCTTGGTCAGCTCCTGGAGCGAGGCGAGCCGGGCGGGCAGCCGCGAATGGGCCAGCCCGCTCACCCCGATCGTGTTCGCTGTCACCTAACCGCCTCGAGCGAGAATTCCGCCTGGTACAGCCGGATGGCCGCGACGTCGTCGCAGGCTCCGGCCGCGTCGATCACTTCAACGAACCTGACCAGCTCCTCGTCGAGGAGCAGCCGGACCCGGTCGGACAGGTCGGCGCGGGCCCTGGCCAGCAGCCCGTTCAGCAGCTCCGCGCCGAACACCGAGGCCAGCATCCGCCGCGGCGCGGTGTAGATGCCGCCATCCTCGTCGGAGGCGGCCGCCGGCATCCCCGTGCGGGGGATCCCGGGGCCGGCCGACGCGGTCTCGCCGAGCATCGCTACCAGGACCACCAGGCTCAGCGCCTCTTCCTCGAAGGAGACCCGCCGGACCGCGGACCGCGCGTCCCCGGCCTCCATGAGCCGGGCGAGATGATCCTGCCACGCCCCGACCGCGCGCGCAGCCCGGAGCGCCAGGTCCGGTGAAGACCGGCTGAAGGCCGAGGCCTGGGCGGCGTCCGCGGCCTTGATCACGTCCGCGTCCTTGAGGTCGGCCTCGGCCAGTTGGCCGGCGCCGCTCTGCCCGGCGGGACCGAAGACGGACTCGAAGACCTGCTTGGCGCGCACGTCGCGGGCCTTTTCCGCGGCCGCGTCGGTGAGCAGCACGGCCCCGGCCGGGTCGGCCCGCCAGCTGGCTTCCACCGCCTCGGCCGCCCGGTCGGCCACGGACACGATGAACGACTCGACGGCCGAACGCAGGGCCGTGTTCAGCGCGGCCGGCCGCGACGGGCCGCGGCGGGCGCGCTTGCCCTTGCGGCCCGCGTTCTTGGCCGGCTTGGTCCCCTTGACCCCGCGCCGCGGCTGCAGGTCGCCGCCGACCATGCAGTCCTCCCAGCGGGCGAGCACCTCGCCGCGGAGCACGGTGCCGTCCATCAGGCCCATGCCGACCTCGTCGAAGGCGCCCTGGTACGCGGTCTCGGCCGCGCGGCGCAGCTCGGCGCGCAGCACGACCTGCGCCTCGACGTGCGCGGCGATGGCCGGGACCCTGCTCTTGAACGTGTCGAGCACGCCGGACATGGTCTGGGAGAGCACCGCGACCCGGCGGTCGGCCTGGGTGGCGGTCGCGGTGAGCCAGTCGCGGACCGGCTGGTAGGCGTCGGCCGGGAGCATCCCGTCGATGAGCGGGGTCTGCTCGATGACGAACCGGTTCTCCGCCGAGATCCCGTTGGCGTTCAGCATGGCGTTGAAGTGGCTGGTGAGCTCGGCCCGGTAGGTCTGCGGGACGCGGGACAGGACCACGCCGAGGGAGGCCTTGCGCTCCCTGGCGTGCTGGAGGACCTCCCAGACCGGACCGTCGGCGTACCGGCTGGCGCTGGTCATGAACAGCCACAGGTCCGAGGCGTCGAGGAACTGGTAGGCGAACTCGTGGTGCGCCTGCACGACCGAGTCGATGTCCGGCGTGTCGAGCAGCGCGATGCCGCGTGGCATGCCGTCGCTCGCCGCCAGCACCAGCAGCCCGTCCCGGCCGGGCCGGGCCAGGCCTTCCTGCCTGACCCGGGGGAGCGTGGGCAGGAAGTTGTTCTCGGCGAACCAGTCGATGTCGTCGGGGTGACAGGCGAGCACCGGGCTGTTCGTCGTCGGGCGGCGCACGCCGGTCGCGCTCACGGGCGCGCCGACGATGCTGTTCACCAGCGTGGACTTGCCGGCCCCAGTGGAACCGACCAGGGCGACGAGCACCGGCGCGGCGGACCGCCTGACCCGGGGCAGCAAGTAGTCGTCGATCTGGCTGAGGAGCTTGCCGCGCTCGGTCTTGACCTCTTCCGAACCCGCGATCTGGAAGACGAGCGGGATGGCCGCGATCCGCTTCCTGAGGTTGAGCAGGGCGGCCTCGAGCAGGCGGGCGTCCACGCGGACGTGCCCCTGGGTCCCCTGGGCCCCCTGGGGCGGGGGCGCCGGAGGTGCGGGGGCAGCAGGTTCAGGAACAGCAGCTTCAGGAACAACAGGTTCAGGGGCGACAGGTTCAGGGACGGCCGGCGCCTCGGCATCCTCCGCGGGGATCGCGGGGAACTGCTCGGTCACCGGCTCGTCGCCTGGCGGCGCGGGCTCGTCGTCAGCGGGAATGGCAGCAAACTGCACGGTCTCGGGCTCGTGGCCAGGAAAGCGCCTAGGCAGCGCGGAACCGGCCGGCCCCTCAGCCGCCGTCGCCTCGTCAGCCGGCTTGTCCGGTTCAATCTCCTCGGACGGCAATTCCGCCTGAGGCGCACTGGGCTCTGCTGGCGGGGGCTCTGCTGGCCGGGACCAGGGTGCCGGGGGCAGGGCAGCATCGTCGGATGATCCCTCTGGATTACCGGGCGCAACCATCACGTCACTGTCATCCCCATCAGGCGCCCCAACATCACCAACCATCGTTGTAACGTCCTCCTCGAAAATCCGCGATACCCCGGCGAGCCTGTCTTCAGATCTCGCGGGGTTTCCCGGGGCGGACGGGATCCACCACAGCTTGGCCGCCTGGCACGCGGAGTGTATCCGGTTCGTCAGGCGGTTACATCGCGCATGAGTACAGCAATCTCCGCCGCGACGTTCACCACGTCACCTACCACGACGATCGCGGGCGGCCGGACTCCTTCCTCTGCGACACGGTTTTCCACTTGTTCCAGTGTTGAGTTAATTGTGCGCTGCGTCGGCAGAGTACCGTCTGCGATTACCGAAACGGGAGTATCCGGACTGCGTCCGTATCGCAACAGTTCGCCCGCCACGGCTCCCAGCCGCTCGACAGCCATCAGAAGCACCAGGGTGCCTCGGCTTCCGCCGAGTAGTTCCCAGTTCACTGTGGACCGTTCGTCACCCGGGGCCACGTGCACGGATACCACGTGGAACTCCTGGGCCACGCCCCGGTGGGTGACCGGGACCCAGGCGCTGGCCGGGACGGCCACCGCGCTGGTGACGCCGGGGACCACGGTAACCGGGATGCCGGCCCGCAGGCAGGCTAGCACTTCCTCGGCGCCGCGG
>Ga0335083_10011301_pt1 | contig 10729 bp, 15 predicted proteins | sample Lox_Sample_42_FD_206716 | JGI IMG/M metagenome (GOLD analysis project Ga0335083, IMG submission 206716) | Soil microbial communities from Loxahatchee National Wildlife Refuge, Florida, United States - Lox_Sample_4.2 | ecosystem: Environmental > Terrestrial > Soil > Wetlands | place: USA... | reverse complement strand
ATCAGCTCGTTCAGCTTGTCGACATAGGCCTTGTGATGCTTGCCGTAATGGAACGAGAGGGTCTTGGCCGAGATCACCGGCTCCAGGGCGTTCTCCTCGAACGGCAGCTTCATGAGGGTGATGGGGGACCGGGCTTTGTCCAGCGGCATGATGAATACTCCTGAATGACACTCTCCCCGCGGATGGGAACGATCCGCCGCCGCTTTTGTTGCGTCTCATTCTCGGCTCGATTCGGGCGTCATCCCCGCCTTTTTCAGCGAACGGTTCTCAATCGCGTGCTCTTCGGTTGCGCGAAGCGTTGCAGCGGGTGTCTAAGGAGAATGGAGTTTCACGCAGGAGGCGCGTCGTGAAAGCAAGTCCCCAGATCATCGCCGAGCTGAACAAGCTCCTGAAAAACGAGCTGACGGCGATCAACCAATATTTCCTGCACGCCCGCATGATGAAGCACTGGGGCTTCGAGCGGCTGGGCGAGAAGATCTACAAGGAGTCGATCGGCGAGATGAAGCACGCCGACACGCTGATGCAGCGCATCCTGTTCCTCGACGGCCTGCCCAACCTGCAGGATCTCGGCAAGCTCAAGATCGGCGAGACGGTGCCCGAGTGCCTGGCCTGCGACTTGAAGCTCGAGTCATCCGCGCGTGCCGACGTCGTGGCGGCGATCGCCCATTTCGAGACGGCGAAGGACTATGTCAGTCGCGAGATCGCGGTTCACATCCTCGAGGACGCCGAGGAGCACATCGATTTCCTCGAGACCGAGATCGCGCTGATCGACAAGGTGGGTGAGCAGAACTACCTGCAGACCCAAATCGGCGAAGGCAAAGAGTCGGACTAATCAGCCGCGAGCAGGGACGGCGCGGCGGCCTGTTCGGCCGCGATCGTCTCGGCGATGCGCTGGCGCATCTCGCAGGCACAGCCGCCGCATTGCGGGCTCTGGCCGCAGGCCCGGAAGACGTCGACGGGACGGCGAGCGCCCGCCCGGACGGCGGCATCGACATCGCGTTCCCGAATGGCCCGGCAGTTACAGACGTACATCGACGGACGTTTCCCTGCAGATGCGAATCACTTGCAGAGAAGATAAGAGGCATTCGCAACTGGGTCAAGGGCCCTAAAAGCCCTTCAATCGGGCTTTTTCAAGCCTTTCCCGGAAGGCCGGGTCGATCGGGTGGGGTGCCGTCCCCTTGAGCCGGACCACGGTCATCTCGGCCGCGGCGATGCAGACCCCGTCCTTGAAGGCGGCCGAGGCCACGGTGATTGAGCTGGTCCCGACCTTGAGCACGCCGGTCCCGAGCTCGACCTGGCCGGGCCAGTGCGATTCGGCGAGGAAGCTCACGGTCATGCCGGCCGAGATGCCGCGCGTGCCGTCCTCCTTGTTGGCCACCAGGCCCATGTCGCGCATGAAGGTGAGCCGCGCGGTCTCCATGTAGGCGCAGATCGCCACATTGTTGGTGTGGCCCGCGGCGTCCTGGTCGGAGAAGCGCACCGTGTCGGTGCACCAGTGCGGATAGATCGAGCGATCTTGCAGACGTTTGTCGCGTGACATGGCGGTCGATCACTGCCCTTTCTTGGGTTGCACGAGATCCCAGAGATTGCCGTAGAGATCCTTGAACACTGCGACCGTACCGTAGCTTTCTTCCGACGGTTCTCGGACGAAGGTCACGCCCTTGCTGCGATAGGCGGCGTAGTCGCGGTGAAAGTCGTCAGTGTGGAGGAAGAGGAAGACGCGGCCGCCGGTCTGGTTGCCGATCCTCGACGATTGCTCCTCGCCGACCGCACGCGCCAGCAGCAGCTGCGGTCCGCTCGAGCCGGGCGGCGCCACGATCACCCAGCGCTTGTTCTGCGCGGGCATGAAGGTGTCCTCGACCAGGGTGAAGCCGAGCGTTCCCACATAGAAGGCCAGCGCCTCGTCATAGTCCCGCACCACGAGAGCCACTTTGGCGATGGTTTGCTGTTTGTCGCCTGACATGGCGCGAGTGTAGCATCCCGCCGCCATGACACATCCGATCTTCACCGAAGAGCACGACCTGATCCGCGCCCAGCTCCATCGATTCGTCGAGGAGAAGGTGAGGCCCGAGGGGCCCAAATGGGAGGACGCGGGCTTCGTGCCGCGCGAGGTGCTGCGCGAGATGGGCGAGCTGGGATTCTTCTCCTTGCGCGTGCCCGAGGCGCTCGGCGGTGCGGGGCTCGATGCGCGCGCGTCGGTCGTGCTCGCGGAAGAGGTCGGCCGCTCGACCCATGGCGGCTTCGCCATCACCGTGCTGGTGCACACCGACATGGCGAGCCCGCACCTGATCCGCTTCGGTACCAAGCGCCAGCTCGAGAAGTATCTGCCCGATGTGATGGCGGGCAAGAGGATCACCGCCGTTGCCGTCACCGAGCCAGGCGCCGGCTCCGACGTCGCCTCGATCCGCACGCGTGCGGTGCGGAAGGGCGACCACTATGTGCTGAATGGCGCCAAGATGTTCATCACCAACGGCGTGCATGCCGATCTCTATTTCGTCGCGGCCCGCACCGATCCCGACGCCAAAGGCAGCCGCGCGATCACCATGTTCATCGTCGAGAAGGGCATGCCGGGCTTCAAGGTGAGCCGCGCGCTGGACAAGACCGGCTGGCGCAGCTCCGACACGGCCGAGCTGGTGTTCGAGGATTGCCTCGTGCCTGTAGAGAACGTGCTGGGCGAGGAGAATCGCGGCTTCTATTCGATCATGGCCAACTTCCAGACCGAGCGGCTGGTGATCGGCGCCATGGCGATGGCCGAGGCGCGCGAGGCGATCCGCTTGACCTTCGACTATGTGAACCAGCGCACGGCCTTCGGCGCGCCACTCTGGGAGAAGCAGACGATCCGCCAGCGCCTGTCGCGGCGACTGGCCGAGGTGGAAGCCGCGCGCCAGCTCGTGCATCACACGGCCTGGCTCGATGCCGAGGGCCGCGATTGCGTGGCGCAGGTGTCGATGGTCAAGGCGCTTGCCGGCGACCTGGTGAACCAGGTCCTCTACGACTGCGTGCAGTTCCACGGCGGCGCGGGCTTCGTGCGCGAGACCGCCGTCGAGCGCATGTCGCGCGATGCGCGAGTGCAGGCCATCGGCGGCGGTGCCTCGGAAGTCATGCTGGAGGAAATCGCCAAGCGATTCGGGCAAGCTCTGGCCGATGACTGAACCGCGCTATTGGGAAGACTACGAAGTCGGCCAGAAATTTCCGCTGGGCTCCACGAGCTTCACCGAGCGGGAGATCGTCGACTTCGCCCGGCAGTACGATCCGCAGCCCTTCCACATCGATCGCGAAGCAGCGCTGGCATCGATGTACGGCAGTCTCATCGCCTCGGGCTGGCAGGTCGCTGCCAAGATGATGCGGCTGTTCGTGGACAACTACGTCGACCGGCGCACGGCCCTGGGCTCACCCGGCCTCGACGAGCTGCGCTGGCTGAAACCGGTGCGGCCGGGCGATACGCTCACGGGCACGGTCGAGATCGTCGGGAAGGTGCCGTCGAAGAGCAAACCGACCCTGGGCGTGATCCACGAGGCGTGGCAGGTCACCAACCAGAAGGGCGAGCTGGTCATGACGACCAAGGGTATCAACATGGTGAGGCGGAGGCCGGCATGAGCGGACGTGCAGTCAAAGGGCTGGACCATGTCGTGGTCATGGTCGACGGCATCGACGCAGCGGAGGCGGCCTACAGGAAGCTCGGCTTCCAGGTCCAGCCGCGCGGCTTTCATACGAAGCTCGGCACGGCCAACCATCTGATGATCTTCGACCGCGACTATTTCGAGATCCTGGGCATCGCCGAGCCGACGGAATTCAACGCCGAGCGCCGTGAGTGGCTGAAGCAGGGCGGCGGGCTCGCCAACATCGCGCTCTCGACCGACGGCGCCGATCTCGCCTACGCGGCCTTCAAGGAGGCGGGCCTCAATCCCGATGCGCCTCTGGCCTTCGACCGTGCCGTCGAGATCGACGGCAAGACCGAGCATGCCAAGTTCCGCACCGTGCGCATCCCCAAGGCCAACATGCCGGTTGTCGGCTTCTTCGTCTGCGAGCACCAGACGCCGCAATTCGTCTATCGACCCGAATGGGCTCAGCATCCCAACGGCGCGCGGAATATTCTGGGCGTGACGGTGATCGCCGAGCAGCCGGCCAAGTGGGCCGACGAGCTGCGCAAATACTTCGGGCCGCACTCCGTGCGCAAGGAAGGCGAGTCAATCGTCGCCAATACGGGCTCGCACCACATCCGCTATCTGACGCGCAACGAGTATGCCCAGCGCTACCCCGGTATCACGCCGGTGCGGCCGGGCGATCATCCCGCGCTGCTGCGCATCCGCGTCGACAACCTGCCGACATGCGAGGCCCTGTTGAAGAAGAACGGCGTGAATATCCTGAAGCCCAATGCCGGCCGGCTGCTCATCCCGCCGTCGGAAGCCGCGCACCTCACCATCGAGTTCGCGGAGCGCTGAGTGGATCTCGCCGACCGGAGCATCTACGGCTTCTCGACCGCCGAGCATCTGCGCTTTGCCGATCTCGATGCCAACGGCCACATCAATAACGGTGCCTTCATCGAACTGATGGAGAATGCCCGCGTCTCCTACCTGCGCCAGGTCGTCCGTTCGGGCTTGCCGCGCTTCCGGCTCGTCATCGGCCGCATCGAGGTCGACTTCAAGCGCCAGATGTTCTTCCCCGGCAGCGCCACGGCCTGTGCCCGCCTGATCGAGGTGCAGGACCGCAAGTGCTTCATCGGCCAGGCGCTGTTCGACGGCGAGGGCAAGTGTACCGCCGTCCAGAAAGTGATCATGGTGTCGCTCGACGAGGAGACGCATCGCGCCACGCCGTTCGATCCCGCGGTCCGCGCCGCGCTGGAAAAGATCGCCGCTTCGAAGGATGGAGTGCCTGCATGAGGAACCCTCTGATCCCGGAAGGCTTCCAGGGGCTTCGGGTCACGGACGATTTCGTGGGCCTGATCGGCCCGCTCTGGTTCAAGGCCGAGGGCGAGAAGCTCCGCGTCGGCCTGCCGCTCGAGCCGCGTCACGGCAATCCGATGGGCATCGCCCATGGCGGCCTGCTGGTGACCGTCGCCGACATGGTGATGGGCGCGGGCTCCGGCCACGCGACCGGCATCCGCTGGCCGCATCCCACCGTATCGCTCAGCACCGAGTTCGTGCGCGGTGCCAGGCTCGGTCAATGGCTCGAGGGCACCGCCCGCGTCGCGCGCCGCACGCTCAATTTCTGCTTCTGCACCTGCGATCTCGTCTGCGGCGGCGAGATCGTCCTGATCGCCTCGGGCGTGTTCAAGATCCCCGAGCTCGAGAAGATCCCGGAGGCGGTGCGGGCGAAGGTCATGGGGAAGTGGGAATAGCTACGGCGGTCTTCACGGAACGACGGCTATTTCTTCTTCCGCCGATAGATCCTGTAGCGGTCGAAATCCATCAGGTGCTCGTAGTTCTCGAAGGCGTCGGCAAACGTCTTGTTCAGCTGGAAGTATTCGAGATAGTCGAACACCTTGCCCTGGCAGCGTGGCATGCCGGGAATCGCGTCGACGATCAGCAGGTCCGGCTTGCCGCGCGCGAAATCGTCGGACACCGCGTTGAACACGAACTTCTCGGCGTCCGACATCGTGTCGGGGGCGTTGTAGAGCGCGGGGAAGTCCTCGCAGGTCGCGTAGACGCCCTGCACGACCCACATCGTCATGAAGCGCATGGTCATGCGGCCATGCACGTAGTTCAGCATCGGCCAGAAGGGATAGATGCCGGGTGACAGCGTCATGATCGTGCGATGCGGCGCGTTGCGCTCGACGATGTGGCGCAAGGTGCCGCCGATCGAGTCCTCGTACTGCCGCTGCTTCAAGAAGGGTGGCGTGGAAAGAGCGGCCTGGAAGTAGAGCAGCACCATCAGCGTGGCCGAGATCACCGCCACGGGGAGGCGATGGCCCGAACGGCTGATCGGCAGGTAGCGGTCGACCGTCTGCGAGATGGTGAGGGCCGCCAGCAGGATCACGGCGGAGAGGGCCGGCAGCAGGTGATAGGGCCAGCCCTTGGCCTGGGCGATGGCGGAGACTGCCGCCCCGATGCCGTAGGCAAGAAGGGTGCGGGCGGCCAGAGTGTTGGTGAGGAAGATCGCGAAGGCGCCGAAGATCGCCAGCGCCACGAGCGTCGGCGCCATGACGTTGCTCACCAGCACCTTGAGCCAGCTCGCATCACCGAGCGGTTCGTAGGATTCGAGCGCCAGCGGCATCACGAAGCGGCCGTACTCGGAAAACACCGTGTACATCAGCACGAGGTGCAGCGCGGCCACCGCCAGGATGATCCACGGCATGGCATCGCGCAGGGTGGGACGCAGGCCGCGGCGCAGCAGAAGATGAAGCTCGACCGCGGCGGGAATGGCGAGAAAGTACGGCTTGAGCGCGAAGGCCACGCCGGCGACCAGGCCGATGGCGATGGTGCTGCCGCGGCCGAGCTGCACGCCCTCGGCGCGCGCCATCGCGGCGAAGAGATAGGGCGCGGTGGCGACGAACAGGATGTGCTCACGCTGCCCGAAATGCTCGTTGGGCAGCACGATGAACAGGAACAGCAGCACCGGCGGCAGCAGGCCCGCCGTCAGCGCGTGGTCGGCCGATGGGATCCTTTGCACCAGCCGCTGGCAGGCGAAGAAGGAGCCGAAGATGCCGGCCACGACCCAGACGGTGAACCAGAAGGGCACGCCGCCGGGCAGGAGCTTCGCCGTCAGCACGGGCAGGGCATGGACGATGAAGGTGAGCGGCAGGTTCTCGTCGATCACGTCGACATAGAGCTTCTCGCCGTCGAGCCAGCGGCCGGTGAAATCGAGGATGGCGCCGACATCGTGGTTGATGGGCGGGAAGAAATAGCCGGCGAGCCAGAGCACCGGCAGGCCGAACAACGGCACGAGCAGCAGGCGCTGGACGAGTGGTGACGCCGCGGGAGGCGATACGACGGGTGGTTTGGTCGAGACGGTTGGCAAGGCGCGGTGAAGATATCATAAGCAGTGCAGGAGGAAGCAATTCCGTATGGAGAGGGCCGAATACGAGCGCATGCATGCGGTCGAGGACCGCATGTGGTGGTATCGCGGCCTGCGCCGTCTGGTGGCCGACCTGCTCGGCCGCGCGCTGGCGGGAGCCGCGGCACCCGGCCCCGTGCTCGATGCCGGCTGCGGCACCGGCGGTATGCTGGCGGTGCTCGGTCCCGCGGTCGCCGGCCGGCCGACCTTCGGCCTCGAATTCGACGTCCCGGCCGCCGCGCTCGCTGCCATCAAGGCCGACCGGCCCGTTGTCGCGGGTTCCGTGCAGGAAATGCCGCTCGGCGACCGGTCGTTGGGCGGCTATGTCTCGCTCGACGTGCTCTGCCACGGCACGGTCGAGCCGGAAGAGGCACTGGCCGAGGCCCGTCGTTGCCTGGCGCCAGGCGCGGTCGCGCTGTTCAACCTGCCGGCCTATGGCTGGCTGTTGTCGGCGCACGACAGGCGCGTGCACAATGTCCGCCGCTTCTCCCGTGGCCAGGCGCGTCGTCTGCTCGCCGGCCATGGGTTTCGCGTCCTTCGATCGAGCTACTGGAACACGCTTCTGTTTCCCCTGATGCTTCTTCATAGACTGACCGGCCGCGACGACGCCGAAAGCGACGTGCGCGACTTCCCGCGCTGGCTCGATGCGCTGTTCTCGACGGCCCTGGCGATCGAGCGGGGGGCGATCGCGGCGGGTCTCAGCCTGCCGTTCGGCGGTTCCCTGATCCTGGTGGCGGAGCGCAATGACTGACCGTCCCGCCTTGTCCATCGTCGTGCCGGTCTACAACGGCGCGGCGACCGTCGGCGAGCTGGTCGCCGCCCTCCGCGCGCTGGATATCGAAGGCGGCCTCGAGATCGTGCTCACGGTCGACGGCAGTCCCGACAACAGCCTCGACGTCTGCAAGAAGCTCGCGGCGGAGCCCGGCGCGCCGGTGGTCGTGGTGAGCCTCAGCCGCAATTTCGGCGAGCACAACGCGGTCATGGCCGGCCTCGCCCGCGCCCGCGGCAGCTACGCCATCACCATGGACGACGACCTGCAGAACCCGCCCAGCGAGGTGAAGCGTCTGTTCGAGCATGCGCGCGATGGCGGCTACGACGCGGTCTATACCTACTACGAAGAGAAGCAGCACGCGGCGTGGCGCAACTGGGGCAGCCAGTTCACCAACTGGTGCGCCTCTCGGCATTCGTGTGCCAGCACATCACCTCGAACTATCTCGGCCCCTATCCTTATGTCGACGGGCTGGTCTTCCAGGTGACGCAGAATGTGGGGCGCCTGCAGGTCGAGCATCTGCCGCGCGCCGAGGGTCGCTCGAACTACACGCTGCGACGGCTGGTGCGGCTCTGGCTCTCGATGTTCCTGAATTTCTCGGTGATGCCGCTTCGGCTCGCGACCCTGCTCGGGCTCGGTTTTGGCGCGCTGGGCGCGTTGGGCGCCATCGTCGTGGTCGTCGAGGCGATTTCCGATCATCACCCGCCGCGAGGCTGGCCATCGATCATGGTCGCGGTGCTGGTGCTGGCGGGCGTGCAGCTCGTGCTGGTCGGCATGATCGGCGAGTATCTCGGCCGCATGTTCCTCGCCGTGAATCGCAAGCCGCAATACATCGTGCGCGAGATCTTCCGCCGCGGCGCGGAGGGTCTCGACGTCGAGCGTCCCACATCGGAGTCCTGAAAGATGATGATCTATTACGTGGTGCTGGGCCTCAGCATCCTGGCTGGCATCGCGGGCCAGATGCTGCTCAAGGCCGGTGCCGACGCGCCTACGCTCATGGAGCAGGTGTTCCGGCCCACCACCCTGATCGGCCTCGCTTTCTACGGCTCGGCGGCATTCCTCTACATCTTCGCGCTGCGCAAGATACCCATGACCGTGGCCTTCCCCAGCGTCTCGCTGTCCTACGCCATCGTCGCCGTGCTCGGACATTACTTGTTCAACGAGCCGTTCGGCCTGAAGCAGATCGGCGGCATCGTCCTGATCATGGGCGGCGTGGCGCTGATCAACCAGCAATGAGGGTGGCGTTCGGCCCGGGCGCCGCGATGGACCGGTCTGATGGGCATCAGAAACTATTTGATCGAGGGCGTTTCCGGCGTCGGCAAGACCACGGTGGCCGAAGAACTGCAGCGCCGCGGTTGCCACGTCATCCATGGCGATCGGGAGCTGGCTTATGTCGGCAATCCCGAGACCGGTGAACCGCTGGACGGGCCTCCCCGCGAGGGTGTGACGGACAGTCTCGCCTGGGGGTACGAACACTGGATTTGGCAGGTAGACAAAGTCAGGTCCCTGGTTGCCGATCGACGTCATGCAATGTCGTTCTTCTGCGGCGGCTCGAGGAATTTCCACCACTTCATTGCCCTGTTCGACGAGGTTTTCGTTCTCAACGTCGATCTCGACACGTTGAACCGGCGGCTTGCCGGGAGACCAGAAGACGAGTTCGGGGGAAAGCCGGCCGAACGAGAATTGATTGCGCGAGTGCACGCAGCGAAAGAAGGCTTGCCAAAGGGCGGTATCGCAATCGATGCCACCGCGCCGATTGAACGTGTCGTGGATGAGATCTTGGAAAGGTGCCGCTAAAGCGCGATGACTTTTGCTCTGGGTCAGCGCCCTACCGCTCGCAGCGCAGCGGCGCTTGCGGCAGGGCGCTGACGTCGATTCAAGGAAAAGTCATCGCGCTCTAGTCGCGGACTTCCATTGATCGTAATGGCGGGCTAGAAGAGTCGGGACTATCCTCCGCTGGCATGTCGGGGGTCCGGATTAGCGGCCGTTTTACGGTCTGCCCGGAAGTGGTGGAATAAGTCGGTATGGTCGGCCACCCCGTTAAATTTCCCGTTTTTTAACGAGAACCCGGGCTCAGATTGCGAACCTGTGCGCTGCCGGTCGAAAAAATTTTGTCAGGGGGAGGAGAACGTGACCTACGAGCAGATCAAGTACGAGGTGAAGGACGGCATCCTCACCATCACGCTCAACCGCCCCGACAAGCTGAACGCCTTCACCGGCAAGATGCTGTCGGAGCTGCTGGACGCCATCGACCGCGCCGACCGCGACGACGATGTGCGCGCCATCGTCTTCACCGGCGCGGGCCGCGGCTTCTGCGCCGGCGCCGATCTTTCGGGCGGTGCCAACACGTTCAATTCGGAGAATCGCGGGCCCGTCGATCCCGGCCTCGACGGCCATCGCGACGGCGGCGGCCTGTTCACGCTTCGGCTGTTCGACTGCCTCAAGCCCACCATCGCGGCCTGCAACGGGCCGGCGGTCGGCGTCGGCGTCACCATGCAGCTCGCGATGGACGTGCGGCTGGCCTCGCAGGCGGCACGCTACGGCTTCGTCTTCACGCGCCGCGCCATCGTCATGGAGGCCTGCTCGAGCTGGTTCCTGCCGCGCCTCGTGGGCCCGCAGCAGGCGCTGGAATGGGTGATGACCGGCCGCGTCTTCCCGGCCGAGGAAGCGCTCAGCGGCCGGCTGGTGCGCTCGATCCACAAGCCTGAGGAGCTGCTGCCCGCGGCCTATGCGCTGGCCCGCGAGATCGCCGACAACACAGCGCCCGTCTCCGTGGCGCTCAATCGTCAGATGATCTGGAAAATGCTGGGGGCCGACCATCCCATGGAGGCGCACAAGGTCGATTCCAAGGGGATTTATGCACGGGGCAAGTCGGAAGATGTGAAGGAGGGCGTGGTCGCCTTCCTGGAAAAGCGGCCGGCCAAGTTCCCCATGAAAGTCACCAGCGGAATGCCCTCGTATTTTCCG
>Ga0335083_10011299_pt1 | contig 10731 bp, 14 predicted proteins | sample Lox_Sample_42_FD_206716 | JGI IMG/M metagenome (GOLD analysis project Ga0335083, IMG submission 206716) | Soil microbial communities from Loxahatchee National Wildlife Refuge, Florida, United States - Lox_Sample_4.2 | ecosystem: Environmental > Terrestrial > Soil > Wetlands | place: USA... | reverse complement strand
TTGAAACGGTTGAGCGGAATCGTGGACGGGAAGCGGCGGCGGTGGGCGAGTTTGTGCAAGGACTCACCGGGGCGAAATCGACGGTTGTGGGGCGGTGATGCGCATTTTGTTTCGGGCGATGCGTTCTCATGTCTCGCAACAGCGGCGAGACGTCGGGCATCCCCACATCATGCTTATGAATTCCGGGTTCTACTGGCTGACAGCTGAACGGTGACGGCTGGTTCTTATGGATATCGAAGATTGGCGAACGAAAATCGATGAACTGGACCGGAAGCTGGTCGAACTGATCAGCGAACGGGCGCGTGCCGCGGTGGCGATTGGAAAGCTCAAGCGCGATACTTCTATGCCGATTTATGAGCCGGACCGGGAGCGGGTTGTGTTTGAGAATGTGCAGGCGGCGAATCGGGGGCCGCTGGCGGGGCGGGATCTGGTGCGGATTTACGAGCGCATCATCGACGTGATGCGGAATGTGCAGAAGGAAGAGATTGTGCCCGCCGCACAGTCGGCGGAAGGTGAGACGGAGTTGGATTCGGAAGTGAATGACTGAAAGCAGCTCTTAGCTATTAGCTCTTAGCCTTTAGCTAAAACGAACTGACTGTCCGATTCACCGGACGGGGGCTGAAAGATTTAAAGGCTAAGAGCGAAGAGCTAATAGCTAGGAGCTGGTTTCCCATGATTGTGGCGATGCAGGAAGGCGCGGATGAGGGGCTGATTCAGCAGGTGATTGAACACCTGGTGAAAATGGGGTTTGAAGTGCACCGCTCGACGGGGGCGCGGATGACCGTGCTGGGGGCCGTGGGGTCGGGCATTGATTTCGATATCCGCATCCTGGAGCTGCTGCCGGGGGTGCAGGAAGTCCATCGAATCAGCTCACCGTACAAACTGGCGGGGCGGAGCTTTCGTCCGGAGGGGACGATCGTCAAGCTGGCGAACGGCATTGGCGTGGGTGGGAACGAGATCATAGTGATGGCGGGGCCGTGTTCGGTGGAGACGCGAGAGCAGATTTTTGCTTCGGCTGAGGCTGTGGCGAAGGCTGGCGCGAAAGTGCTGCGGGGCGGGGCGTTCAAGCCGAGGAGTTCTCCGTATTCGTTTCAGGGGCATGGCGAAGATGCGCTGAAGTTGCTGCAGGAAGCGGGATCGAAGTTCAATCTGCTGGTGATCAGCGAGGTGATGGAGATTTCGCAAATTCCGATGATGCTGCCGTACGTGGACATCCTGCAGGTGGGGGCGCGCAACATGCAGAACTTCAATCTGCTGCGCGAACTGGGGAAGGTGCGCAAGCCGGTGCTGCTCAAGCGCGGAATCGCGGCCACCTTGGAAGAGCTGCTGCTGTCCGCGGAATACATTATGGCGGGCGGAAATTACGACGTCATTCTGTGCGAGCGCGGGATTCGGACGTTTGAGACTTATACGCGGAATACGATGGATATTTCGGCGATTCCGATCATTCACAAGCTGTCGCATTTGCCGATGACGGCCGATCCGTCGCACGGGACGGGGCGGCGGGATAAGGTGGCTCCGATGGCGCGTGCGTCGGTGGCGGCAGGCGCGGACGCGCTGCTGATTGAAGTGCATTGCGATCCGAACCAGGCATGGTCGGATGGGGCGCAGTCGCTGTTTCCGGAACAGTTCTCCAAATTGATGGATGAGTTGCGGATTATTGCGCCGGCCGTGGGGCGGACCATTAGCTAAACCAAATTACGACCACAGAGGACACAGAGGACGCAGAGGGGACGAAGGGCAAACCGAGCGAGTACCGGCAGTTATTGTCATCATCACAGCTGTAGAACTGTAATCATTCTTCCAAATCCTCTGTGTCCTCCGCGTCCTCTGTGTTTTCATTTATTTTATGGCGATTCGGCAAATCACGATTATTGGGACGGGACTGATTGGCGGGTCGCTGGCGCTTGCGCTGCGGAAGAAGAAGTTCGCCGGGCGGATTGTGGGATGCGATCGCGAGGGGACGCTCGAACGCGCGCGCATGCTGGGCGCGATTGACGATGGGACGGCGAATCCGTCCGACGCGGTGCGCGGGAGCCAGGTGGTGGTGCTGGCGACTCCGGTGCTGGCGATTGTCGATCTGATTGAACGCATCGGGCCCGCGCTCCCGGCGAAGACTCTTCTCACGGATGTCGGAAGCACGAAGACTGCGGTAGTGGAACAAGCGGTGAAGGTATTTGGCAAGAGCGCGGGAAAGCGGTTTCTGGCGGGGCATCCGATGGCGGGGAAGGAAATGAGCGGCGTCGACTACGCGGATGCTGACTTGTTCCAGAAGGCAGTATGGTTTCTGGCGCCGTTGCCCGGGCAGAACCTGAATGAAGGATTGTTCGCAGAGTTTGCGGGATGGATTGATACGATCGGTTCGCGAATTGCAGTGTTGCCCGCGGAGGAACATGACCGGCTGTGCGCGTGGATCAGCCACGTTCCGCAAATGATTTCGACGGCGCTGGCGGCGGCGCTGGTCGAAGAGTTTGGCGATGAGGCTCCGCTGCTTCCGGCGGGTGGGCGCGCGCTGCAGGAGATGACGCGGATTTCAGCGAGTCCGTATTCGATGTGGCGGGATATCGCGATCAGCAACAAGGGGAATCTGGAGAAGGCGCTGTGGAAAGTGGAGCAGCGGCTGGCGCATATCCGGGAGAACCTGGCGACGCGGCAGTTGGCAGAGGAGTTTGAGCAGGCGCATCAGTTGCGGAAGATTCCGATCAAGAAAAGATAGTCTTACCACGGAGACACGGAGGCACGGAGAAAGACAATTGCCTTCTCTGTCTCGAATAAGTCTTCGGCCTGTCGCGTTTTTGCCCATCGTTTTGTTCTTCTCCGTGCCTCTGTGCCTCCGTGTTGAAATTCATTTAGAATCCTCTGCGCTATGAATAAAGTTGTGGCCAATGCGGATGAGGCCATCCGCGATGTGTTTGATGGGGCGAGCATCATGATCGGCGGGTTCGGCTTATGCGGGATGCCGGAGAACCTGATTCGCGCATTGGCCCGCAAGGGGACGAAGAATCTGCGGACCATCAGCAACAACGTTGGCGTCGACGGCGTCGGGAACGGATTGCTACTGGCGGCAGGGCAGATTGTGCATCACATTGGAACGTATGTCGGCGAGAACCGGCTGCTTGAGGAGATGGTGCTGAAGGGGACGATCCGGCTCGATCTGGTTCCGCAGGGGACATTTTCGGAGCGGATTCGCGCAGGGGGAGCGGGGATTCCCGCGTTTTATACCCCGACCGGTGTGGGGACGATTGTCGCTGAGGGCAAGGAGACGCGCGAATTCGATGGGCGCACTTATCTGATGGAGCGCGGGTTGACTGCGGACTTTGCGTTTGTGAAAGCATGGAAGGGCGATCGCGAGGGGAATCTGATTTACCGGAAGACGGCGCGGAATTTTAATCCTATGATGGCGACGGCGGCGAAGATCACGATTGCTGAGGTGGAGCACCTCGTCGAGGTAGGGGAGATGGACGGAGATGCGATTCATACGCCTTCGATTTATGTGAAGAGGATTTTCAAGGGGGAGTTGTACGAGCGGAGGATTGAGCGGAGGACGGTGCGGAAGGTCAGTACCTAGTACTCGGTACTCAGTACTCAGTTAAGGCGCCAGCTTTATTTTGAGGACTCCTTATGGGGTCCCTGGTTACGCCGGCTGGCACGGGGTCCTTCGACTGCGATTTTGCTTCGCTGTTGCGAAGCAAAATCTTCGCTCAGGATGACAGAGCTAAGCAGATTATGAAACCTGGAAAAGACGTTGATAAGCGCGAGCGGATTGTGAAGCGGATTGCGCGGGAGTTGCGCGATGGGTTCTATGTGAACCTGGGGATTGGGATGCCTACGCTGATCGCGAATTATGTGCCGGAGGGGATGGAGGTCACGCTGCAGTCGGAGAATGGGATGCTGGGGATTGGGCCGTATCCTGTCGAAGGGACGGAGGATCCGGATCTGATTAATGCCGGCAAGGAGACTGTCAGCGAGATGCCGGGGACGTCGTATTTTTCGAGCGCGGATTCGTTTGCGATGATCCGCGGCGGGCATATCGATTTAAGCGTGCTGGGAGCGATGGAAGTGGACGAGACGGGGAGCATTGCGAATTGGATGATTCCGGGGAAGATGGTGAAGGGGATGGGCGGAGCGATGGACCTGGTGGCGGGAGCGCGGCGCGTGGTGGTAGCGATGGAGCATACGACGCGCGAGGGGGCTGCGAAGATTCTGAAGAAGTGCACGCTACCGCTGACCGGCGTGAACGTCGTGGATACGATTGCGACGGAGATGGCATATATCCGCGTGACGAAGGATGGGTTGGTGCTCGAGGAAATTGCGCCGGGTCTGACGGCCGAGGATGTGCAGAGGGCGACTGAGGCGCGGTTGATTGTGAGTCCGGGGTTGAAGGTGATGGGAAGCTGAGCATCGCGTCAGTTCCGAGAATTGAACCTCGAACCACAAAGGGCACTAAGGACCACGAAGGACTTCCAACGCAAAGTCCCTGCCCTCCAACGCAAAGTCCCCACTCTAGCCGCAAAAACCGCGGCTAGAATGGGGCACCCTCGCGATTTTTCCGCGCGGCGATGCGAGGGATTAGGTCGTGTTTAATGCCCATCGGGCCAAGTCCTATTCATTCTGGATCGCTTTACGCGGCCCTGAAGGGCCGTTCTTCCACTGCCCGTTCTTTCACTCTCAGACCCGGAAGGGGGCGGCTAGGAGGCGGAAGGGGAGCGTGATGGCCAGGTAGATCACTTCCAGCACTCCGTGGACGGCGACACCGACGATGCGAAACGGGAGCAGGAGAAGCCAGATGAACGGGTATGCGATTAGAGCAACGAGCGCGAGCGGCCAGCAAAGCACGAACAGAAGGCACCAGAGTATGAGCGTGAACATGGCGGGGACCTCCTTCTAGATAATTGTACGTGGGGAGAGTGAAGAAGTTCCGTGAAGTGGAGGTCGGGAACTATTCAAATTGCTTGCGGAAGGCGGCGAGCTGCTGCTGGACGTCGGAAAGTTCCCGGCGGAGGCGGGCGACCTCTTCTTCCAGGGCAGCGACACGTTCGGATGTCGAGTTTGCGCCGGTAGACGCGGACGTGGGCGGCCGCACCAGATAAACATCTTCTGCGGACGCCGGTGGTTCGCCCGAGAACAGATGCGTGTAGCGGGATTCTTTTGTGCCGGGTTGACGGGGGAGAATTCGGGCCAACGGTGGTTCGCGTTGGGCGAGACGATCGAGCGTGGAGACTACGTCTTCGAGGGCTTCGAAGTGGTACATGCGTTCGGTGCGGCTGCGGAGTTCTCCGGGAGTTTGCGGGCCGCGGAGCAGGAGGACGCCGACGACAGCGATTTCGCGGCGGTCGAAGTTGTAGACCTCCTGCAGGCGGTGTTCGAACTTGGTGACGCGGCTGTCGGCGCCGCTCGCGGGTCCGGCGAGGCGCTTTTCCTGAAGGCTGGCGAGGGCGTCGCGGACGGCGGAATCATCCAGCGTCATCACCGGGTCTCGGTTATTTTTCTGGTTGCAGGCGTTGACGAGGGCGTTCAGGGAGAGCGGGTAATAGTCCGGCGTCGTGATGTCTTTTTCGATCAGAGAGCCGAGGACGCGGGTTTCGATTTCGGTGAGGATCACGTGGATGTCCGAAGTGTGATTTTAATGCAAGAGGCTTGGTGCGGAGTGAGGTCGAAAGAAAAAGCTTTACCACAGAGGACACTGAGGACACAGAGAATCGAAGTCAAAAACCCCGCTCTAAACGTCGCCAAAGACGCGACGTTTAGAACGGGGCACCCTCGAGATTCTTCTTTAGAACAATGCGGTGGGGCGGCGCTTCCAGGGCTTTCCCTTTTCTTTGGCGATATTTTCCATGTCGTTCACGTAGGCTCCGGCTTGCGTCAGGACGTGGTGCAGGTCGTTGCCGATGCTGATGAAGGTGAATCCCTTCTCGAGGAATTCGCCGACGCGCGATGTGCCGAAGAGGAAAAGGCCGAGGATGACGTTGTTCTTGCGGGCGTGTTCAATCAATTTTTTCGTGGCGGCGTCGAGTTCGGGCGAGGTGTACATGTGCGGGAACTCGTATTTGTTGTAGAGGCCCATCGACATGCAGAGATCGTTCTGGCCGAGGAAGAGGATGTCGACGCCGGGAACGGCGGCGATTTCGGCGATGTTCTCGATGCAGGAAGCGGTCTCGACTTGCAGGGCAACGATGCCTTCGTTGTTCCAGTTGCCGGCGTAGCCGAGGAGTCCGCCCTTGTTCATGCTGCGCTGGGGGAAGTAGACCGAGCGCGTGCCGACCGTGGGATATTTTGCGCAGCTGATGGCTTCGCGAGCCTCGTCGGCGGTATTGATGTAGGGGATGAGGACGCCGTCGGCGCCCATGTCGAGGGCCTGCTGGATGCCGGGGCGGTCGGCGTATCCGCCAACGCGAACGAGCGACTTTGCGCCGCCATTGGAGATTCCGCTGAGCATGGCGGAAAGTTTTTCATAGCCCATGGGACCGTGTTGCGTGTCGACCAGCAGCCAGTCGTATCCGCTGTGCGCGAGTTGTTCGGCGACAGTGGGGCTGTGGGCGTTCAGGAACAGGCCCATCTTGGGCTGTCCGGCACGGAGTTGCTTCTTGAATTCGGATCCGCTGAGTGCGGCGTCGGGCATGGGAAATCCTCCTTGGAGTCGAATTGATGAGTGTACCGTAAGGAGTGGTGGCGACGGCAAATGTGCAGTGAAATTTTCGGGGAGTTGTGACCCGGGGACAGGTGCATGCATATCTCGCGGAAGGTCAAAATTCCCACACTAACGTCGCAAAGAGCGCGACGTTAGTATGCGGCACCTTCATGTGGTTAGACTGGTGTTGCCATCGTGGGAACCGAGCGCCTATAGTTCTCTGACATCAAGGAGATCGATATGCGAATGCTTTTGAACTGGGTGCTGAGCGCGTTGGCGGTTTGGATCATGGCGCGGATTGTGCCGGGCATCCACGTGAACGGCGTGACGGCGGCGCTAATCGCGGCACTGGTGATTGGATTCATCAACGCGACGCTCGGGCTGGTGCTCAAAATTCTGACGTTTCCTCTGACTGTGGTGACGCTGGGCCTATTCTGGCTGGTGATTAACGGAATAATGCTGGAACTGGCATCGGCGTTTGTGCCCGGGTTTCAGGTGCAAGGATTTCTCGCGGCGTTTATTGGAGCAATTGTGTTGAGTCTCGTCAACATGGTTCTGAAGGCGATTGTCACGCCATCGACGGATCAGCGCTGAAACCGCTAAGACTAAACGACTGAGGAGACAGAGGACGCGGAGGCCTCCGGGTCGTCGAGATGCCCGGCGGCGCGAATTTTTGCCAGCGTTTTTTCGGGATCGAAAATTCCCTGCAACCAAGTGCGGTACCACTGGTAACGGCGGCCGTCGCGGGTGTGAACGACGATGGCGGCCGGATCGTCGGATGCGGCCTGCTCGATTTCTGCAGAAACAATCTGATCGTAGGGAACCATCTGAAACTCATGGCCGGAGTCGTAGACGAGGATCGTGGAGGTGAAGCGAAACGGTCCGAGAATTTCGACGTGCTCTGCTATTTCGCGATCAAGGCGCCCGGAGACCTCCGCGAGCTGGCCGTAGCGCAGGAGTTCGTGATTGACGGGATGCTTTTCCGGGAACCGCGCCCAGATTACGGGAAACGCGCAGAAAAATACCGCGGCAAGGGCGAAGAGCACAAAGCCAGCGAAGCTTCCGGCGCGAAATCCGCGCGGCCAGCCCGTCCAGGCGCAGAAGAGCGCCCAGCCGGCGAATATCAAGCCGGCCAGCAGAAATGAGAAGTTGATGCCACGAATTTTGCGCTTCGTGTATCCCATCTAGCTTTTTGCGGATGGGCCTAATTTCTTCGGCTTGAGCGCCAGCCAGTCTTCTTCCGTAAGACTCTTTCCCAGGTTGCTGAATTCACCGGCGCCTTGCAGGAATTCTCCGCCGTCCATGCGGATGACTTCTCCGTTGATGTAGCCGGAGCCGTCGCTGATCAGAAAAGCCGCGAGGTTCGCGAACTCTTCGATCGTGCCGAAGCGGTGGAGCGGATTGCGGTCGAGAGCGAAGGTTTCGAGCTCTGGACGCGGCAGAAGCCGGGAGAATGCTCCTTGCGTGGGGATAGGGCCGGGTGCGATAGCGTTCATGCGGATGCCGCGGTCGGCCCATTCGACGGCAAGGCTGCGGGTGAGAGCGTCGACTCCTGCTTTCGCGATGGCCGAGGGAACGACGTACGCGGAACCGACCGGTGCGTACGTGGTGGAGATGCTGAGGACCGTACCGCGATGGGCGGATTTGAGCCAGCGGCGTCCGCAGGCCATGGTGCAGTGGAGCGCTCCCATGAGCACGATGCCGATGACGGACTCGAAGGCGCGCGCTGACAGTTCCTCGGTGCGGGCGATGAAATTTCCGGCGGCGTTGTTTACGAGGATATCCAGGGGCGCTTCGCTCCAAATGGAATCGATCATGGCCTCGACGGCATCGAGGCTGCGCACGTCGCAGGGGATGGCGTGGATTGTGCCCTTCGGGGAGAGTTCGGCGGCGGTTTGTTCCAGAACTTCTTCGCGGCGGCCGCAGATGTGGACGGTGGCTCCGAGTTCAAGGAAGCGTTCGGCCATGCCTTTGCCGAGGCCGGTGCCTCCTCCGGTGATGAGGATGCGCTTGTTTTGCAGAAGGTCGGTGCGGAACATGAGTTTCTCCAACGCGGGCGAACGACAGATTATATGACGTGTCGGGTTTCGCGGCGCTGGCAAGTGCGAGGGCGAGACGCCCTCGCGACAGCCGGCGAGACGCCGGCGCTACGAACTGCGCTACAGGCTGCAGGCGAGGCGGAAACCGTAGTCGGCGTATTGGAACTCTGGGGGGATGCTGCTGCGGGCGGAGCACCGGGCCACTTTGATGTGGTGGCGCCATGAGCCGCCTCGGGAAGATTTGCGCGCGGGATTCATCGAGCTTTGTTCGGGGCCGCGTGGATTGCGTTCGGGTGAAACGGCGTAGTAGTTGGGATCGTACCAGTCGCTGCACCATTCGTGGACGTTGTCGCCGATGTCGTAGACGCCGAAAGCATTGGGGGCGTAGCGAGCTACGGGCTCGGGACCGGTTTGCCAGCGTGCAGCATAGTTGGGAAGAGACTGCGGTGGGTCGTCGCCCCAGGGGAACTGTTTTTGTTCGAGGCCGCCGCGGGCAGCGTGTTCCCATTCAGCTTCGGTCGGCAAACGATACGAGCGGGCGGTTTGCGAACTTAACCATTCGCAGTAGCGGATGGCTTCGTGCCACGAGACTGCCGTTACGGGTTGCTGAGGATGATTGAAGTTTGGGTCCTGCCAGAATGGCGGTGGCGTAGTGCCGGTCGCGCTGAGGAATCGCGCGTATTCGGTGTTGGTGACTTGTGTTGCGGCCAACAGGAAGGCGTCGACCCAAACGCGATGGATGGGGCGTTCGCAGTCCTGGCCGTTGTTTGAGCCCATCAGGAACCATGCGGCGGGGATCTCTATCAGCGCAGGCCCGAGCGCGAAAACCCGAGTTTCTGAATGGGCTGGAGTCGAGGACATGACAGTTGCCGCGCGTTCTCTACCGGGTAAAGTTTACCAGCGCCGGACTTGGAGGCCAGGATGGGGGAGAAGAACCTGCGATTTCATTTCTTGCGGTGCTCGAGCGTGTGCCGGCGGAAAAGTGGACGTAGATTCACGCGGAGGTCGATGCCGGGGATGAGAGAATACTCCGACGGCGCGAAAGCCGAGTTCCGAGTGCCGGTCGTGCTGGCCTCGGGCAAAAAGCAGGAACAGCTCCTCTCGTGAAGATCAAGATCGCATGGATCGGGAAGACGAAAGAACCGGCGATGGCAGCGCTGACAGAGGAATATCTCAAGCGTATTTCACGCTACGTCCCGACCGAAGGCGTTACGTTGCGAGATGAGGCGGCCTTGCTCAACTTGTGCGGACGGGCGCCGGGAGCTAAGAGCGGGACGAAATCAACGCTAGTGCTGATGGATTCTCGGGGCAAGGAATTTTCCTCGGAGCAGTTCGCCAAGTTTCTGGGAGATTGTCAGGACCGGAGTCCGCTGCCGCTGGTCATCGCCATTGGCGGCGCGGACGGCTTCAGCGACGCGGTACGAGGCGCGGCGCAGCATACGATCTCACTCGGGAAGATGACGCTGGCGCACGAACTCGCGCGCGTGGTTCTGCTGGAACAGGTCTACCGTGCGTTCACGATTCTGAAGGGTCATCCGTATCACTCGGGGCATTAGACAACTCCCAAAACCCATCACCATGAAGGACACCAAGTATCGCGAAGGTTTCTACTTCGTCTCCTGTGGATCGGTTTGGCTTGGTACGTTACGACCTCGGGCTACGTCCGCTCGGCAGTTGTGAGATCAATCTTCGGGCCGATTTCGGTGATCTTGCTGGCGGGGAAGCCACTGAGTTCTGCATGGCGCTGGATGACCTCCTCATTGTCGGCCAGATACAAGGAGTACATCTTGTCCGCCGTCAGAGAAGATTCTGCCCACTGAATCCTGGGGCCGAGCTGACCCAGGACTGGTTGGACTTTCCAGCGGCATCGCGCAGTTGTTGTCCCTGAAGAGATCCGACTCTCGGAATCTCGCGCTCGATCATGTATTTCTTCATGGCATCCTCCATATCGGAAGAGGTTCGGAAAGTAGCGGAGTGTTGGGCGAGCGCTACACCGCTTAATTGCATCTCGCCTATTTCTTCGGAGCGCTTTGCGTTGCGCCGGTTAACACCTTAAGAATTTCA
>Ga0335083_10011298_pt1 | contig 10731 bp, 12 predicted proteins | sample Lox_Sample_42_FD_206716 | JGI IMG/M metagenome (GOLD analysis project Ga0335083, IMG submission 206716) | Soil microbial communities from Loxahatchee National Wildlife Refuge, Florida, United States - Lox_Sample_4.2 | ecosystem: Environmental > Terrestrial > Soil > Wetlands | place: USA... | reverse complement strand
AAGCGGATATCGCGCAAATGCGTGCGCTAACGGCGGATGCCATGCGCGCGGGTGCTATCGGTTTCTCCACCTCGCGCTCGCTGAACCACCGCACGGTGAAAGGCGACCCCACACCGTCGCTGCGCGCCACCAAGGCCGAGTTGATGGGCATCGCCATGGGCATGAAAGATGCGGGTTCGGGCGTGATCGAATTGCTGTCAGACTTCAACGATCCCGACGCGCAGACGGAATTCGCCATGCTGCGCGATCTGGTAAAGGAAAGCGGGCGGCCATTGTCGTTCTCGCTGGCGCAGGGCGGAAGCTGGGCGGATGGCTGGAAAGGCCTTCTCGCCATGATCGAGAACGCGAACAAGGACGGCCTGCCGATCCGCGGGCAAGTCGCGCCGCGTCCCATCGGTCTGCTGCTGGGCCTACAGGGCACGCTCAATCCCTTCATCGCACACGAAGCCTTCCAGGCGATCCGCGACAAGTCGCTGGCGGAGAAAGTCGCCGCCATGCGCGATCCCATGTTCCGCGCGCGCATCATGGCGGAGAACGACGCCAAGCAGACGCATCCGCTTGCCCGCCGCGTGATGGCATTCGATCAGATCTATCCGCTCGGCAATCCGCCGGACTACGAACCGCCGCGCGAAACCGCCATCGCGATGCAGGCTCAGCGTCTGGGCCGCGATCCTGCCGAAGTGGCTTACGATCTTCTGCTGGAAGACGAAGGCCGCGCCTTCCTGTTCTCGCCCTTCGCCAATTATGTGAACTACAATCTGGATTGTTGCGGCGAGATGATCGCCCATCCCGACACGGTGATGGGCCTCGGCGACGGCGGTGCGCATGTCGGCATCATGTGCGACGCGACGGCGACCAGCTACACGCTGACCCATTGGACGCGCGATCGTGCGCGCGGCTCGCTGTTCCCGGTGGCCTGGGGCGTGAAGCGCCTCACCGCCGACAATGCGCGCGAGATCGGCCTCACCGATCGCGGCCTGCTCAGGCCCGGCCTCAAGGCCGACATCAACATCCTCGACTACGACAAGATGCGCCTGCGCCGCCCCGAAATCGCCTACGACCTGCCGGCCGGCGGCAAGCGCCTGGTCCAGCGCACCGACGGCTTCGCCGCGACCATCGTGTCCGGCGTGCCGGTCTATCGCGACGGCGAGGCGACCGGCGCGCTGCCCGGACGGTTACTGCGCAGCAAAGGCGGGTGAGGGAGGTCATTTCCTCCCACGAAACCGGGGAGGAAAAAGAGCTTTCGGCCGTCCATTGATCATAATCGGCCCTTTCGCCCCTTCGCGCGTATAAGCCGCGCCATGGGTATCTTCTCTGGCGCTCCTGCTCCCTACGTGCCGCCTTTGCCGGCCGCACCCCCGCCACCGCCGACACCGGTCGATCCGAACGTGGTCGCCGCGGCCAACGCGACCAAGGCCCGGCTCGCGGCCTCGGCCGGCTATGGCGGCAACATCCTGAACGGCGGCCAGGGCATCGCGACCGACGCCAATGTCGGCCGGAAGACGCTGCTTGGCCAATAGATCGAGTTTCCTCTCGCGCGGGGCGCTGTGCCGCCGCGTGACGCCAACCTGGGGCGCCAGCGTAATGGTGCTCCGTCAACCTGGGTGGAGCGACCGTGGCGGCACAGATGCCTGCGTCCTTTGACGACAAGGATTCCTACGATCCGTGGATGCGGACCTATTATCTCAACCGGCTGGCGGCACTCGATGCCGACCGGTTGAGCTACTGGCAGACCTGGCGCGACCAGTCGGCCAACTTCGCGCCCAAGCGCGGCCGGTTCTTTCCCTCGGCCAACGATGTTTCACGTGGAGCACGAAAAGATCGCCGCGTGATCGACAACACGCCGCTGCTGGCGGCGCGCGTCATGGCCTCGGGCATGATGGCGGGCATCACCTCGCCGGCGCGGCCGTGGTTCCGGCTGCGCTTCGCGACCGATGCGGCCAACGAGCAGCCGGGCGTTCGCGCCTGGCTCGACGAGGTGCAGGGCCGCCTGCTGCGCGCTTTCGCCCGCTCCAATCTCTACAACTGCCTGCACACGCTCTATGGCGAGCTGGGCGTGTTCGGGACCGCCGCCCTCTGGGTCGATGAGGACGAGGAGGACGGCGTGCGCGGCTATACGCTGACCGCCGGCGAGTACTGGCTGTCCTGCTCGCGCCGCCTCGCGGTCGACACGCTCTATCGCTCCATGTGGTGGACCGTGCGCCAGATCGTCGACACGTTCGGTCGCGACGCCGTCTCGGGCGGCATTCGTTCCCTCTACGATGCGGGCCAGCTCGACCGCGAATACGAGATCGTTCACGCGATCGAGCCCAATCCCAACGCGGCGCCGCCTGACGCGCGCCTGCCGCGCGATGCCGCCTTTCCATGGGCCGGCCGTCTGTCGTCGCAGCTTCCGTATCGTTCCGTCTGGTTCGAGCGCGGCCAACAGGGCGAGCGCGCGCTGCTGCGCGTCTCGGGCTATGAGGAATTTCCGGCCATGTGCCCGCGCTGGGAGGTGACGGGCTCGGACACTTACGGCTCGGGCAGCACGCCGGGCTGGCTGGCGCTGGGCGATGCGCAGCAATTGCAGATCCAGCAGAGGGACAAGCAGCAGGCCATCCAGAAGATGCACAAACCGCCGATGGTCGGGCCGCCCTCGCTCAAGAACGAGCCGGCGAGCCTTCTGCCGGGCGGTGTCACCTACGTCTCCGATCCCTCCGGCCAGAGCTTCCGCGCGGCGATCGATGTGCGCATCGACATCTCCGCCCTCGGCCAGGACATCGGCGAGACGCAGGGGCGCATCAAGCAGGCCTTCTACGCCGACCTTTTCCTGATGATGGCCGAAAGTGATCGCCGCGAGATCACCGCGCGCGAGGTCGACGAGCGGCACGAGGAGAAGATGCTGATGCTGGGGCCCGTGCTCGAGCGCCTGCATGACGAGCTGCTCGAGCCGCTGATCGCCCGCGTCTACCGGATCCTGCTGCGCAACGGCGGCATCCCGCCGCTGCCGCAGGGTGTCGATCCGGCGAGCGGCATGCAGGTCGAGTTCATCTCCATGCTGGCGCAGGCGCAGAAGGCGGTGGCGACGGGCGCGATCGAGCGCTTCTGGCAATTCGGCGCCCAGATCGGCGCGGTCAAGCCCGAGGCGCTCGACCGGCTCGATGCCGACGGCACGATGGACGCCTACGCCGACATGACCGGCGTGCCGGCGAGCGTGCTGGTCGATCTCGACAAGGCGAACGAAATCCGCGCCCAGCGCGCCAAGCAGCAGGCGGCGCAGACCATGCTCGCCAGCGCCCAGCAGATCGCCAACGTGGGCAAGGTCGCGAGCCAGATCGATGTCGGCGGCGGCGCCAACGCCGTGTCGCTGCTGACGGGCCGGACGCAATGAGCGAGCCGGGAAGCGACGAGGCGGCCTACGACGCCGGCAACCAGCGCCACGTCCAGAAGCGCGCCCGTACAGCTCGTGCCCGCGATCGCCGCGCCGACGAGGCCTTCAAATGGCTGATGGCCGACCCGCGCGGGCGGCTGCTGATGTGGGAGCGGCTCGGCCAGGCCGGCATCTTCCGCACCAGCATGGCGTCCTCTCCGGAGTTGACGGCCTTCAACGAAGGCCGCCGCGACCAGGGCCTGCGCGACCTTCAGCGCATCATGCGGCTCTGCCCCGAGCAGTACATGCGCATGGTCGGCGAGGCGCAGGCCGGTCACGCTCCTGCCGAAGCCGGCGAAAGCGGGGAAGAGGACGGGGAGGGGTGAGCCTCGCCGGCCTCGGCCGCCTTCATTCGTGGCCGCCGTGCTGGCGCAGCACGTCCGCCACGTCCTTGTACGAGCCGGTCGCCGACAAGGGAGTCTGACCGTGGGCCTCCTTGACGTTGACATCGGCGCCGCTTGCCAACAGGAACTCCACCACGTCCTTGTGGCCATGGAAGGCCGCCCAGAACAAAGGCGTCGCGCCGCGCTGCTCGTCCTTGATGGAGACCAGACCGGGGTTGCGCTTCACCAGCGCCTTGATCGTGCGCAAATTGCCGTTCTTGGCGGCATCGAACACCAGGAACGACCGGCCGTCCTTGGTGTGACTGAGGAAGATTTCCGCCGTGGACGGAAGCAGGGGACCCACCGGGATCACCATCCCTTTCCCCGAATGCGCATTTGTGGCGAGCTCGACTTCCTCCGCTTCGAGGACATTGTCGACGACGACGCCGCGGATTTTGTATGTCGACTCGAAATCCACGAGGAACCGCTGATTGTCCAGGCTGGCGCCTTTGTATTCCGTTTCCTCCGTCGAGATCTTGAGGGGATAGGCCGCTCCATCGCTGGATTTCAGGGTGATGGAAGGCACGAAGCTGCCGACACCGGCGTTGGCCAGGAGGATTTCCAGCTTTCCGGCGGTGACGACCGTCTTGCCGGTGACGTGCCTGAGATGCCGCGAGAGCTCGGCGAGTATCTTGAGGTTCTTCTGGCCGTCGTCCGAGGCCGAACCGGCCCCTTCGGTGAGCTTGCCGGCCGCGACGTCGAGAAAGTCATTGTAGGTCGCTTCGCCGAAATCCGTCTCCCCCTGCTTGGGAAGCAACTCCTTGACCTTGGCGAGGTCGTTGGCGGCGATGGCATCGACAACCGCCTTCCTCTGCCGTTCCGTCGCCTCTTTGGGGCCGCCGCCGACAAAGGCGACGCACGCTACGGCGACGATCAGTGCGGCGGCGGCCAGAACGAGAACCAGGGTTCGGTTGGTCCGCCAACCAAGCAAGCGCGCACTGTCCATGGTCGTCTCTTCCTGTCGATGCCGTCCGGAAATCGCCCAGGACGGTATCGTCAAACGCGCGCGACGACTATTGGAAAGGAGGCGGCCCTTCGCTCGCCGGATCAACCACTCGCATATGTTGTGAGCCAGGCGGCGGTTCGCACTATCACCCTTGACTCCCTTCTGTGATTCTATAAAGTAGAATCTATAAACTAGAATCATGTTGGGAGCGCCTGCGGTGCTGACGGCGAACGAACAGCTGGTGATGTTGGCGATCTCGCGGTGCGGGAAGCAGGCCTATGCGCTGGCGATCCAGGACGAGATCGGCAAGCACGGCCATACGCTGACGCTCGGCGTGCTCTATACCGTGCTGGCGCGCCTCGAGCGCCAACAGCTGATAACCCATCGCGACGGCGAGGCCACGCCCGAGCGCGGCGACCGGCCCAAGCGCTTCTATGCGCTCTCCGGCGCGGGCGCGCGCGAGCTCAAGGGCGCGCTGCGTCTGCTCGATGCCTTGCGCGCCGGCGCCTATGCGCCGCAGGGGGCGTGATGCGCCGGCTCGAGGCCATCGCTGCCTTCTGCCTGCGCGCGCCGCTCGACGATCATCGGCTGGGCGATCTCGCGGAGCTGCGCGCCCGCACCGAGATCGCGCTCGGCCATTCTCTGCCGCGCCGCCTCGCGCGCCTTGCGGCTGATCTTCGATACATCGCCGCCACCGTCGACGTGATGGTGTTCGCGGCCCTCGACCTCAGGGAGACGATCATGATCCTGCTTCACGCGGCCGTGCGCCGCTTCGCACTGCCCGCTCTGCTGCTCGCCTGCAGCGCGCTGATGCTGAGCGACGCCCTTGGCGTGTGGGACGGCTGGAAGCAGACCGAGCAGCTGATGGCGAACGCCCAGCGCGACAGGGCCGAGGCGGCGGCGCGCGCGCTGGTCGCCTACAAGGGCGAGCTCGAGCGCCAGATCGGCTGGATCACCTTTCCGTTCGGCGGCCAGCCGCCCGAGAAACGCCGTTACGACTACGCCCGCCTGTTGCAGATGACGCCGGCCGTCCTGCAGCTCGCCGAGCTCGACGCCGAGGGCCGCGAGCAGCTCGCCGTGAACCGCTACACGGTGGACGTGGTCGCAAGCGGCATCGACCGCTCGGCCGATGCGGCCTTCGTCGCCGCGCGCAAGGACGGTCACTATGTCGGGCCGGTCCATGCCGGCAAGAACGGCGCTCTCGTGATGACCTTGGCGTTCACCCATCCGCGCTCGCCCGCGGGCGTCACCGTGCTGGATCTGAGCGTCAGGCCGGCGCTGGACCTGGTCGCCGCGGTCAAGCCCGAGGGCGGTGCCGTCTATATCGACGACGGTGAGGGCCGCCGCCTCTCGCCCGTCACGAAAGGCGTTGCGGGCCCCGTGCGGTCGGTGTCCGTCGACGTGTCCGGCACGCGCTGGAAGGTCGTGGTCGACGTCCCGTCCGCCGTTTACGACCTGCCCGAGCGCAACGCCGCGATCCGCGCGCTGGCGACCGCAGGCCTCGCCCTCGTCGCCGCCGCGCTCGCCTTCTTGCTGGCGCTCAAGCCCTTCGTGCCGGCGCGTCCGGCAGCGGCCTGATGCCGATCAGGCCGGGTGCAGCTCCCAGATACAGGCGTGGTAGCCGTAGTTGAAGTAGACGGTGCGCGGCCCCCGGCCCGCGGTGAACTCGAACCAGGCCGGCCGGCCGTTGTGATAGGCGATCTCGATACGGCCCGAGCCGTCGGGGTTGAGCTGGCCGGCCTTGAGCCGCCAGCCCGGGTCCGACGAGCGGTTGTCGGACTGCAGCGTGATGCGCTGGGCCGTCTCCGTGACGCGCCAGTGCGTGTTGACGGCGGCGGCCGAGCAATCCCACTGCGTGCCGGCATGCTGGCGGGCAGTCCATTCGACGGTCTCGGCCGTAGCCGGCGAGGCAAGGGCGGCGAGGAGAAGCAGCGTGGCCAAGGCTTTCATGGCCACAATCATAGGCTAGGCTTGCGCCATGAAGAAGACCGCCCCGACGACCAAGCCCCCGTCGCAGTCTCCGGCCAAGCTGATCGACGGCCGCATCAAGGAGCTGGGCGACTGGCGCGGCAAGCGGCTGGCCGAGGTGCGGGCGCTGATCAAGCAGGCCGATCCCGAAGTCGAGGAGACCTGGAAATGGCGCGGCGTGCCGGTCTGGGAGCATGACGGCATCCTCTGCACCGGCGAAACCTACAAGGCGGTGGTCAAGCTCACCTTCGCCCGCGGCGCCGCGTTGCCCGATCCCTCGAAGCTGTTCAATTCCAGCCTCGACGGCAATGTCCGCCGCGCCATCGATATCCACGAGACCGACAGGCTCGATGCGACCGCCTTCAGGAAGCTGATCAAGGAAGCGGTCGAGGCGAACGCGGCAAGGAAGAAAAAGAAGGGCAAATAGCGGGCTCAGGCCCGGTCCATTGATCATAATCGGGTCTCTCGCCCGTTCGCGCCTATGGTCCGCCGGCAATTTTCGCCGACGGAGTTCCGATGACGGACGAGACGACCAGCGCTTCAGACCAGACCACCGCTTCACCCGCGCCTCAGCCCGCTGATCCGGCGCCTGCGCCGCCTGCGCCGACGCCGGCCGCGTCCGAGCCCTCGCTGCTGGCGCAAGGCGCGTCCGAGCCCGCGGCCTACGAGTCCTTCAAGCTCCCCGAGGGCGCCGCCATCGATCCGGAGCAGCTCGCGTCGGCCACCGAGCTGTTCCGCGCCTCCGCGCTCAGCCAGGAGCAGGCGCAGAAATTCATCGATCTTGCGGTCTCCCGCGATCAAGCCGCCGCCCAGAAGGGCGCGGCCGCGTTCGAGGAGCTGCAGAACCAATGGGTCCAGCAGGCCAAGGCGGATCCCGAGATTGGCGGCAACAGGTTCGGGGCGTCGCTCGCCTCGGCGTCGCGCGCCATCGATCGCCTGGGCGTGCCGGGACTCCGCGAGGCGCTGAACCTCACCGGCGCGGGCAACCATCCCGCCGTGGTGAAGGCCTTCGTGCGTCTCGGGCAGATGGTCTCGGAGGACAGGTTCCTGCCCGGCAAGGATGCCGCGCCGGCCGCTCCGAGATCGCCCGCCGAAGTCATCTACGACGGGAGCCCCCGTCAATAACCGAACCCCCTCAAGGAGAAACAGACAATGGCAACGCTTTCCTCTTCGGCCCTCACCCTCGCGGAATGGGCCACGCGTCTCGATCCCGGCGGCAAGCCCGCCGCGGTGATCGAGCTGCTCGGCCAGACCAACGAGATGCTGACCGACATGCTGTGGATGCAGTGCAACGATGGCGCCGGCCACAAGACGACCGTGCGCACCGGCTTGCCCACGGCGACCTGGCGCCTGCTGAACTACGGCGTCGTGAAGTCCAAGAGCACGACCGCCCAGGTGCGCGACGCCACCGGCATGCTCGAGGCCTACAGCGACATCGACAAGGCGCTGGCCGATCTCAACGGCAACACCGCCGAGTTCCGCATGGGCGAGGACATGGCCTTCATCGAGGCCATCAACCAGACCATGCAGGGCACGGTGGTCTATGGCTCGACGGCGGTGAATCCCGAGCGCTTCACGGGCCTGGCGCCGCGCTTTTCGGCGATCTCCGGCGCCAACAACGGCGTCAACATCGTCGATGCCGGCGGCACGGGCTCCAACACCAGCACCTCGATCTGGCTGATCGGCTGGGGCCAGAACACCGTGCACGGCCTGTTCCCCAAGGGCAGCAAGGCGGGCCTGCAGGTGCGCGATCTCGGCGAGGTGCCGCTCTACGACGCGAGCAACAACGTGTTCCAGGGCTATCGCACCCACTTCAAGTGGGACTGCGGCCTCTCGGTGCGCGACTGGCGCTTCGTGGTGCGCGTGGCCAACATCAACGTCACGTCCGGGTCGGTCACGACCGCGAACCTGATCAACACGCTGATCGCGGCGGTGAACAAGCTGCCGTTCGTCAGCGCGGCCGGCAACAGCCCGCCGCCGGGCGGCACCAAGCCCGGCCAGGTCAACACGGCCTTCTACTGCAACCGCACGGTTCGCGCCGCGCTCGACGTGCAGGCGATGGCCAAGACCAACAACTTCCTGACCATCGAGACGCGGGACAGCAAGCCCTACACGGCGTTCCGCGGCATCCCCATCCGCATCTGCGACCAGATCACGAATACCGAAGCTCGCGTCGTCTGACGGCCCGTGGCCGTCATCCCGAGCCTTTGCGAGGGATCTGAATCAACACATATCTGGAGACATTCACCATGCTTTTCGACGTCAACAACTCCTTCTCGGCCGTCTCGAACGGCGCGATCGTGGGCGACTCGCCCACCAGCACCGGCTCGACGCCGTCGACCAACGTGATCGATCTCGGCATCGCCCGCGATATCGGCGGCGCCGTGACCGACGAGCTGTTCCTGGAGTGCAAGGTCACCGCGGCCTTCACCTCGGGCGGCTCGGCCACGATGCAGGTCCAGCTCCAGGGCTCGAACGACAATTCGAGCTGGAGCATCCTCGAGCAGAGCGACGCGATCGCCGTCGCCTCGCTCGTGCAGGGCTACCAGTTCCTGCCCGGCCGCATGGTCTCGCCGCAGTCGGGCACGCCGTTCCGCTATCTCAGGCTGAACTACGTGATCGGCACGGCGGCGATGACCGCCGGCACCCTGGTCGCGGGCCTCACGGCGAGCTTGCAGAAGAGCCCGGTCTATCCGCGCGGGTATACGGCGTAGAGGTGGGAAGGGCGGGCAGTTGGCTCTCCCGGCTGCCCGCCTCATTCCTAAAGAGCCGTCACTGCGGCCCGACTTTGATGAACCGGTCACCGGGCACACCGGGTGAGCCGGCTGTGCCGGCCAGCGTTGAATTGGGCTGGGCCATGGCGGCGAAGGTGAAAAGAATGAAATCGGTCAGACGGTCTTTCTCCTTCGTGTAGAAGGTCCAGCTTTCATAGGTGCCGATCGCTTCGGTGCCCGCTGGCGCCGCTCCGCCGCTTTCTTTCTTGTAGATGTGAAAGCCGCGCAACTTGTGACTCACCGCGGCCGTCGGCGGCGAGCGTATGGTCTTCTTGAGGTCGAGTTCGAGTTGCTGACCCAGGGATAGGCAGGCCACACAGTACGCGTCTGTCAGGAAGGTCGGATCGGCAAGTGCCGTGCGCCGCCCGTCGCTGACGCACGGCACGAGGTACGGAATGTTTACGGTCTTGCTCTCGCTGCCGATGACGACGGGCTGACGCTGGACTGGATAGTTGCAGAGCAGAGATTCCTGTGCCGTCCTCTCGCTCGACTCATCAAGCACATAAAGATAGAGCGCGCGCAGCCGTGCGTAGGTTTCGGCATCGGCGGGTGGCGTCATGTTCCACGACTGGGTCCAGGTGCCTGACGCGCCGAGCGATAAGCCGGGAGCTGTGTAGGCCGTCTGGCTGCTGAAGGCGCCGCTGGAGCTGCCTGGGGCGAGGGTGTTCGTGATGTTGCCGCCGAACGGAACCGTCAGTGTCGGCGAAACGGCGAAAGCCGTCTGCGCGGTGCCAAGCGTGATTTGCACCTGAGTTGGCACATAGCCTACGTCCGCGACGTGAGCGAGATTGTAGAAGATCTGTTGCTTGGTGAGCGAATCGAGCGACGCCGCCTGATTGGCAGTGCTCTTGCTGAGACTCGCGGCGCAGCCGGACAGGCACAGTCCAGCGATCGCCAAGGTGATAAAGCGCAGCATGCTTATTCCCCCGAATAGAGTTGCCCCGTGCGAAAGATCGCTCATTGTCTCGGATGACGACAATACCTCCGGTTGTATTTCTATGGGGACAATTACTGCGGAGCCGCCGCCAAGAAGCGCCGGTATTGCCATGTCGGCAGTGTCCATTGATCATAATCGTGGGTTTTCGCCCTCCGCGCCTATAACGCGCGCATGTCCACCGTCACCGACATCTGCAACGCCGCGATCTCCCACTGCGGCACGCGCTCGAAGATCAGCTCGATCGACGAGGGCTCGCCCGAGGCCAATGCCTGCCTGAACCATTTCGCCATGGTGCGGGACGGCTCGCTCCGGGC
>Ga0335083_10011297_pt1 | contig 10731 bp, 8 predicted proteins | sample Lox_Sample_42_FD_206716 | JGI IMG/M metagenome (GOLD analysis project Ga0335083, IMG submission 206716) | Soil microbial communities from Loxahatchee National Wildlife Refuge, Florida, United States - Lox_Sample_4.2 | ecosystem: Environmental > Terrestrial > Soil > Wetlands | place: USA: Florida... | reverse complement strand
AGCTGGTGCTCGACGAGTCGGTCGCCGAACTGGATGCCGCGCCCGATACACGCCTTCCCGCGGAATCTGCGCTCGACGGCAGCTCCGTCGCCTACGTCATCTACACCTCCGGCTCGACCGGCCGGCCCAAGGGCGTGGCGATTCCGCATCGCGCGGTGGTGAACTTTCTAGCGGGCATGACCGCGCGCCCGGGACTTCAGGCCGACGATCGTCTGCTCGCCGTCACCACCCTTTCCTTCGACATTGCCGTGCTGGAGCTGTTTGGGCCGCTCAGCGTCGGCGCGCAGGTCATCCTCGCCACGCGCGATGAAGCAGTCGATGGCGACATGCTCAACCAGCTGCTGTCTTCGCATGGCGCGACGATCATGCAGGCTACGCCGGTAACCTGGCGCATGCTGCTGCAGACGCCGTGGCAGCCCCCGGTGGGTTTTCGCGCGCTCTGCGGGGGCGAACTGCTGTCAGCGGATCTGGGCGCCCTGCTGATCGCACGCGGTTGCGAACTGTGGAACATGTACGGCCCCACCGAGACCACGGTGTGGTCCACCTGCTGGCGCGTGGAGCATCCCGGGCGCGGCATCTCCATCGGCACGCCGATCGCCAATACCTCGGTGTGGATCGTCGACGAGCAGGCACAACCCTGCCCGATCGGCGTACCGGGCGAGATCTGGATTGGCGGCGACGGCGTGGCACTGAGCTATCTGCACCGCGACGACCTCACGGCCGAACGCTTCCCCATCGATCCCTTCAGCAGCACGCCCGGGGCACGCATCTATCGCACCGGCGACCGTGGCCGCTGGCTGGCCAACGGCACGCTGGAGCACCTGGGCCGCCTGGATTTCCAGGTGAAGCTGCGCGGCTTCCGCATCGAGCCGGGCGAGATCGAGGCGGTCGCGCGCACGGAATCCTCGGTGCTCGATTGCGTCGTGGTGGTACGCGAGATCGCGCCGAATGACGAACGCCTGGTGCTTTACGCCGTGTGCAGCGAAGACGAGGACACGCTGTGGCCCAAGCTGCGCGCGCAGCTGGCCGCGCGACTGCCCGCCTACATGCAGCCGCAGCTGTTCGTGAAGCTGTCCGAGCTTCCGCGTACGCCCAACGGCAAGACGGACCGCAAGGCACTGCCTGCGCCATCGCTCAACGCCGTGCCGTATGCCGACGACGCAGAACCCGGAGTCAGCGCCAGCGACGATGCCCGCGAGCGTTACCTGGGCGCACTGTGGTGCGAGTTGGTCGGGATCAACGACGTGCGCGCCAACGACAACTTCTTCGACATCGGCGGCCATTCGCTGCTGGCGATCGAGATGGTTACGCGGGTGAAGCGCGAAACCGGCATCAAGCTCAACCTGCTGGACGTGGCGACGACCACGCTGGGAGCGCTGGCCATCGAGCTACCGGAGATGGACGGCAATGATCTTCCGTCCGATGCGGCGACCGAAGCCAGGCCTAGTTTGGGCCAGCGGCTGCGGACGCTATGGGGGCGGCACTGACATGCAGCCATCGGTACATGGGGAACCGAGATGACGGGACTGCTCTACTGGACGTTCTGGGCGAGCCTGCTGTTGCTTGCCTATGTGTTCGTCGGCTATCCGGCGGTGATCTGGTTGCTGGCCAGGCTTTCGCCGCTACCGATACGCAAGCGCGAACAGTATCCATCCGTGAGCGTGATCATTGTGGTCCACGATGCGGGCAGGTGCATCCAGGCGAAGCTCGCCAACCTGGACACGCTCAACTATCCGCCCGAGCAGATCGAGATCATCGTCGCCTGCGACGGTTGCACCGACAGCACAGCGCGACTGGTCAGGGGATGCGGTGATCCGCGCGTGCGCCTGCTCGAATTCCCCGAGCGGCGCGGCAAGGCCGCCTGCCTCAACGACGCGGTGGCAGCCGCCCGCGGCAAGGTCCTGCTGCTCACCGATGCGCGGCAAAAGCTCGCGCCGTTGGCGCTGCGCGAACTGGTGGCGAACCTGGCCGATCCACTGGTGGGCGCGGCCAGCGGCGAACTGCTGCTGTCGGATGCCGAAACCGGTTTCGCGCTCGGCGTGGACGCCTATTGGCATTACGAGAAGCTGATCCGTCGCAGCGAGAGCGCCTGCGGTTCCACCATCGGCGTCACCGGCGCGATCTACGCCATGCACCGCGATCTTTTTCAGCCGCTGCCACCCGGCACCGTGCTCGATGACGTGCTGGTGCCCATGCGCGTGGCCGCCAGGGGCTATCGCGTGGTGTTCGAGCCGCGTGCGCTGGCATGGGATCGCGTGACCCAGCAACCGGTCGAGGAACGTCAGCGCAAGATCCGCACGCTGGCAGGCAACTGCCAGCTTATCCAGCTGGCACCATGGCTGCTGTCGCCCGTGAAGAACCCGCTGTGGTTGCGCTTTGTCAGCCACAAGCTGCTGCGCCTGCTTGCTCCTTGGCTGTTGCTGGCCCTCGCGGTGACGTCGGCGCGCCTTGCAACGGACCGGCTGGCGTGCGCCATCACCCTGGCGTTGCTGCTGGCAGGCGGCAGCCTCGTGCTGCTCGGCCAATGGTTGCCACCGCTGGGCCGCTGGTTGCCGGTGCGCCTGAGCGTTGCATTTTTCTATCTCAATCTCTTCGCCGCGCAGGCCCTGCTGGCCTTCGCCCGCAATCGCAGGTTGCACTTATGGTGATGCCAATGGAAGAAGCCAAACCGACCGGCCTGCGCGGGCAGCTGGGGGAACTGTGCTACAACAGCGGCCTGCTGGGATCGCTGCAGCGGATGCGCTCGTGGTGGCGCCGCGACCTGCGCATCCTCGCGTACCACCGCATCATGCCGCTGCCTGATCCGGCGACCTACGATTTCGACCTGGAACTGATCAGCGCCCCGCCGGAGCGTTTTCGCCAGCAGATGCTGCTGCTGAAACGGCGCTTCTGTCCCATGCGCCTCTCCGACGTCGCCGCCATGCTGGACGCTGGCGAAGAACTGCCGGCGGACGCGGTAGTGATCACCTTCGACGACGGCTACGACGACAACTACCGGATCGCGTTTCCGATCCTGCGCGAGCTGGACATTCCGGCGACGTTCTTCGTTTCCACCGGCCACATCGACACCGGCGAGCCCTACGCTTACGACTGGCTGGTGCACATGATCCTGCTGACCGACGCATCGCGGCTGGTGCTGCCGGAACTGGGCATGGATCAGCCGATGCCGGCGGACCGCCCGGCCCGTCGAAAGCTGGCCGGAAACGTACTGGACCGCATGAAGAACATCAGCGCGCTCGACCAGGCGGCCATGATCGAGCGATTGGCGCGGGAATGGCGCATCGCACCCGATGCGGTGTACCAGGACTGCCGCCCGATGAACTGGGACCAGTTGCGAGAGATGAGCCACGCCGGTTTTGAGATCGGCTCGCACGGCGTGCATCACTGGATGCTTTCCAAGCTGCCGGCGGCCGAGCTCGCGCAGGAAATCATGGGATCGCGCGAGGCGCTGCTGCGCGAACTGGGCCCCCACCCGTTGCTGCTGTCCTATCCCGTCGGCAGCAACCGCTCCTACGACGAGCGCGTGATCGCCATGGCCAAGTCGGCGGATTTCCAGCTGGCCTGCAGCTACATCAGCGGCACCAATCCGCAACCGTCGCACAACCGTTATGCGTTGCTGCGGCTGGCGGTGGAGCGCGACATGAGCCTGGGCTGGTTCGCCTCCACGCTCACGCTGCCCAGCCTGATGAGCTATTCCACGCCCGATTACCTGGGCAAGCAGGTCGGGACGTCCGCATGTTCCCCCTGATCCTGCTCTACCTGGTGCTCACCATCGTCCGACCGCAGGACTACATTCCTGCGCTGGTCGGCGTGCCGGTGCTGCCAGTGGTGCTGGTGCTGGCCTTCCTCAGCTGGCTGGGCTCGCGCACCAAGACTTTCGACGCGCCGCAGTTCGTCATCCTGCCGGCATTCATGCTGGTACTGATGATTTCGCAGGCAACCAACGGCTGGACTGGCGGCATGTTCGATCAGCTCGCCAAATTCGGCCCGACGGTGATCTCGTTCTTCATCCTGTCGGCCGCCTGCACCACGCGACGCCATGTCGTGATCACCATGGCGGTGATTGCGCTGTGCTCGTTCGTACTCGCCCTTCATGGCGTGGAACAGGCCAACAGTGGTGTCGGCTGGACCGGTATCCCGGTGGGCGAGGACGGGCGCATCCAGTACGTGGGTATCTTCAACGATCCCAACGATCTTGGCCTGCTGTTTGTCGCCGCCGTGCCGATGGCGGTCTACCTCGGCAAGCACAGCGGCATGCTGGGCAAGCCGCTGTGGTATTCCGGTACGTTGCTTTTGCTGTACGGCATTCGGCTGACCAATTCGCGCGGCGCGCTGCTGGCCGTGCTGATGATGGCCGGCATCTACGTGTGGCATCGCCGTGGCGCGCTGATGGCAGGCGCGCTGGGCATAGTCGGGCTTGCGTGCCTCAAGCTGCTGTCCTCGCGCATGCAGGAACTGGATGCCGGCGAGGAATCGGCCAATGGTCGCGTCGATGCCTGGTATTCGGGCCTGCACATGTTCATGTCGCATCCGCTGTTCGGCGTGGGCGCGGGCAACTTCACCGAGTACAACGAACTGACCGCGCACAACTCCTTCGTGCTGGTGCTGGCCGAGGCCGGTTTCGTCGGCTACGTGCTGTGGCTGGCCTTTGTCTGCTATAGCTTCTGGATGCTGTGGCTGGTGCTGCGTTACCGTGCCGATGCCGCCGGGTCGCCGCAGGCCGCTGCGCAATGGCAGGTCGAGCGCCCGCTGGCGCTGGCCCTGTTCATCGTGTTGTGCGGCATGTTCACCACGGCATTCTTCCTCAGCCGCAGCTACATGATCGTGCTGTACCTGATCCTGGCCATGGTGGTCGGCTATTTCGTCGGCGCCAGGCAGCGGTTGCCGGGGCTGGAAACCATCCGCATGACGCGCGGCTGGTGGCGCTGGGTGCCCGCCGCGATGGGCAGTATCGCGGGCCTGTACGTGTTGGTGGCAATCCTCCTGAGGACTGCCTGATGCATCGCGTTCCAACCTTTGCGGTACCTGACATCTCTTGGGCGACCCGCGCCTCGCCGGCCATGCCGGCTCACAACAGGGGGTATCCGACATGAGCAGCCTGTACGAAACCGCGTTCCGACGCGTGCTCTATCCCGCCTACGAAACCGGCCTGCGCCGACGCGGAACGCTGGCCTGGCTGGAAGAGTACGAGCACAACCAGTGGCTGTCGCCCGCGCAGCTGGCCGGGTTGCAATGGACACGCCTCAAACGCCTGCTGGAACACTGCTACCGCGAGGTGCCCTACTACCAGCGCCAGTGGCGCGAATTGGGCATCACACCGGACGACATTCGCAGCCTGGAGGACTTTGCACGCCTTCCCGCCCTCACCAAGGCCGACATCCGCAGCCATGGCGAGGACCTGAAGGCCATCTCCTGGCGCGACCGCATGCTTTACAAGAACACCAGCGGTTCCACCGGCGAGCCGCTGCGCTTCGGCTACAACCGCGAGAGCAACGACCGGCGCACCGCCGTGATGTTCCGCGGATATGGCTGGGCCGGCGCTCCTCCCGGGCGACGCAGCCTGGTGCTGTGGGGCGGCGGGCTGGGCAATCCGCCGCTCACGCGCCGCTGGAAGGATCAGCTTTACCACGCTGCGTTCGGCCGACGCCTGGTCAACAGCTTCCTCATGACCGAAGCGAACATGGGCACGTACGCCGACATGATCGACCGCTACAAGCCGGAGATCCTGCTGGGCTATTTCGGTCCGCTGCTGAAACTCGCCAAGTGGCTGCTCGAGACTGGCCGACGCGTGCATCCCCCGCGCGCCTTCATCGTCAACGGCGAGGCGATGCACGAGTTCGAGCGCGAGATCGTCGAGCAAGCCTTCGGCTGCCCGGCCTACAACACCTATGGCTGCCGCGAATTCATGATGGTGGCCGGTGAGTGCGACCAGCACCACGGCATGCACGTGAACATGGACCACCTGGTGGTCGAGCGCGTCGCGCCAGAGGGTGCCCAGCTCGACCCGCTCACTGGCGAGGCGATCATCACCGACCTGTTCAACTACGGCATGCCATTCATCCGCTATGCCACCGGCGACCTGATCACCGCCTCAAACGAACAGTGCCCTTGCGGTCGCGGGCTGCCGCTGATCACCCAGGTCGAGGGACGCCTGCTCGACGCCATCCGCACGCCGGACGGCCACATCCTTCCCGGCATGTTCTTCCCGTTCCTGCTCAAGGAGGTGCCGGGCGTCGCCCAGTACCAGATCGTGCAGCGCCGGCTGGATCGCCTCGACCTTAACCTGGTGCGTGGCAAGGCCTTCAACGACGACTCGCTGGCCATGATCCACCGCGAGATCCGCAAGGTGCTGGGCGACAGCATCGAGGTGAACTGCCAGTTCGTCGACACCATTCCTCTCACCCGCAGCGGCAAGACCCGCCTCACCATCTCGGAACTGGCGCCGTGAACATCACGCACGTCGTCGAGAACCTCAACCGCGGTGGGCTGGAGCGGATGGTGCTGGAACTGGTGAAGATCCAGCACCGCCAGGGCCATCGCTGCCAGGTCGTTTGCCTGTTCGAACATGGGGCGCAGGCACACGAACTCGACGCGCTGGGCATTCCCGTGGTCGGCTGCCACAAGCGCAACGGCCTGGACCTGCGTGCGCTGAAGCGGGCACGGCAAGCGATTGAGCGGCACGACACCGAGGTGCTGCACACGCACAACGCCGTCGCCCACTACCAGGCGGTGATTGCCAGTTTCGGGCTTGGCGTGCGCCGCATCGTCAACACGCGACACGGCATGGGCATGGGCCAGCGCACCGGACGGCGTGAATGGCTCTATCGACGTTCGCTCTCGCAGACCGACACGGTGGTCACCGTGTGCGAGGCGGCCCGTCGCGAAGCCGTGGCGCGCGGCATCGTACCCGATGCCAAGACCAGGGTGGTGCCCAACGGCATTGCGGTGAACTTGTTCGAACCCGCATCGCCGGAGATGCACCGGCGCCTGCGCGATCAACTGCACCTGCCGAACTACAGCACGCTGATCGGCAATGTCGGCCGGCTCAACTGGGCCAAGGACCAGATCGGCCTGATCCGCGCCTTCAGCCTGATCCACACGCGCCACCCGGAAACCTCGCTCGTGTTGATCGGCGATGGCGAGCTGCGCGAGCGCCTGGAGCAGTGCGCGCGCGAGGAAGGACTGGCACAGCGCGTGCACTTCCTTGGCGACCGCAACGACGTGCACGAACTGTTGCGCGGCCTGGACCTGTTCGTGTTGTCCTCGTTGAGCGAGGGTTATTCGATGGCCCTGCTCGAGGCCTGCGCCACGGCGCTGCCGATCGTGGCCACCGACGTCGGCGGCAATCGCGAGATCGTGCATGACGGTCATACCGGCCGACTGGTTCCCGCCGGCGACCCGCGTGCGCTGGCCGACGCCATGCTGGCCTTCCTGCAGGCTCCGCAACAGGCCAGCGCCTGCGGACGGGCGGCACGTGCATGGGTGGAGCGCCGTGGCTCGCTGGAAGCAATGGCCGGCAGCTACGCCAGCCTTTACCAGTATGCAGGGCATTGATTATGCGGCTGCGCATACTGGTCCTCACCAATTTGTTTCCCACGCCATGGGATCCGCTGCGTGGCGCCTTCAACCGCCAGCAGTTCGAGCGGCTGGCCCAACACCACGATGTCGACGTGCTCACCGCAGTGGACTTCCGCGAACGCATGGCAGGCATCAAGGGCGAAGCGACGGCGAAAGGCCTGCGCTGCGACTACTTCACCTTCGTCTATCCGCCGCGCATCGGGCGTTCACTGCACGCTGCCTGCTGGGCGCTGTCGCTGTGGCTGCAGCGCGGACACCGCGTGCGTGCGGAAGGCTATGACTGCGTGCTGGCGAGCTGGGCCTATCCGGATGCGACGGCGGCCGGCTGGCTGGCTCGACGCCTTGGTATCCCCTACGTGGTGAAGGTGCATGGCAGCGATCTGAACGTGCAGGCCGAGCATGCGCTGCGGCGCCTGCAGATACGCTCGGCCATGCGCGGGGCAGCGGCGATCGTAACGGTCAGCCAGGCGCTGGCCGCGAAAGCCGTGGCGCTAGGTGCACCGCGCCAGTTGGTGCACGTGCTGTACAACGGCGTGGATCCGGCCCTGTTTTCGCCGGGCTCGCGCAGCCAGGCACGCGCGCAGCTGTCTCTGCCACAGGATGGGCCATTGCTGCTCTACGTGGGAAACCTCAAGGCGAGCAAGGGCTGCATGGACCTGCTTGAAGCCTTCCCGGCCCTTCTCGCGGCGCAGCCCGCCGCATGCCTGGTCTACGTAGGCGCTGGGGCATGCAGGGATAGCTTGCTCGAACGCGCCGCCCAACTCGGCGTTGCCCAGCGCGTGCACCAGGTGGGCGCGATCGCGCACGACACCCTCGGCGACTGGTTCCGCGCGGCCGACCTGCTGTGCCTGCCCAGCCACAACGAAGGCGTGCCCAATGTGGTGCTGGAGGCCATGTCATGTGGCACGCCGGTAGTGGCCACCCGGGTGGGCGGCATTCCCGAGGTGCTGCCCGAGTGCGCCGGCAGGCTGGTGGCGCCGCAGGACGGCGACGCGCTCTCCGCAGCGTTGATCGAAGCCAGTGGCCACCCATGGGACCGCGAGGCCATCGCTCGACAAGCCGGCACGTTCCGCTGGGACGACAACGTCAGTCGCCTGGCCGACATCCTGCGCGATGCCGCCGCCAGTGCACCTGTGGCGGCAAGGGCCACGACATGAACATGCGTCCGCGCAAACAACAGCTGCTGCGCTGGCTACCGGATCGACTGGTACGGACACGCGCCAGCGCTCATGCCGGCGCGCGCTACCTTACCTTCGACGACGGCCCCGACCCCGAGCACACTCCTCGCCTGCTCGACCTGCTGGCCAAGCACCGCGTGCACGCAAGTTTCTTTCTGGTCGGCCTGCGCGCCGAGCAGCATCCTTCGCTGGTCCAGCGGATGGTCGACGAGGGCCATGCGATCGGCAACCATTCCTGGAACCACTGGTCGTTCAACTCGCTTTCGCTGCAACAGCAGATGGACGAATTTTGCCGCACTGACCAGTTGCTGTGCCAGTACGACAGCGAACCGCAGCACTTGCTGCGCCCACCGCAGGGCTATCTCGACGCACGCCTGCTGCTGCATTGCGCCCGCCACGGTCGCAGCATCGTCTATTGGTCCTACGACAGCATGGACTATCAGAAACCTGCCACCGACGCGCTGGTGGCCGGACTGCGTGCCAAGCCACCGCAACCGGGAGACATCGTGCTCGCGCATGACGACAGCGACATCGCCATCGACGCACTGGGCGTGCTGCTGCCCGAGTGGCTGGCGCAGGGCCATCACTTCCGCGCCTTGCCAAGGAAGGAACCATGAGGATTCTCTATCACCACCGCACGCAAGGACGGCATGTCGAAGGCGTGCATATCCGAGGCATCGTGCATGCCCTGCGCGACCTGGGCCACGAGGTCAGCGTGCTGTCCTTTCCGGGCGCCGACCCGGAACACGAATTCAGTCCCTCCGCCGCAACCGGCCGCGGACGATTGGCCGGACTGGTCGCGCGCATGCCGGGCGTGTTGTTCGAACTGCTGGAACTGGCCTACAACCTGGTCACCCTGGTGCGCGTCAGCCGGTCCATCCGTCGCCAGCGGCCGCAGGTGATCTACGAGCGCTACTCGTTGTTCCTGTTCGTGACGGTGTGGCTGGCGCGTCGCCATCGCATCCCGATCATGCTGGAGATCAACGACTCCGCGCTGGTGCACCGGGTGCGCCCGCTGAAGCTGAAGGCGCTGGCGCGCCGGCTCGAAAGATGGTGCCTGAGTCACTGCACCGGGCTGGTGTTCATTTCCAGCTATTTCCGCGCGCAAGCCGAGTCGGCCTATGGCGACATCGCGCCTTCGGTGATCTCGCCCAATGCCGCCGACCTGCATCGCTTCGATCCGGGCCGCTTCGATCGCGAGCGCCTGCGTGCTGAGCGTGATCTGGGCAACCAGGTGGTGTGCGGCCACATTGGCGTGTTCGCGCGCTGGCACGGCGTGGACGGCTTCGTCGAGGCCATTGCCGAGCGGATGCACGAGCGACCGGAGCTTGTGCTGGTACTGGTTGGCGACGGCCGCACCCTGCCGGCGGTGCGTGCGCTGGTCGACGAACGAGGACTATCCCAACGCGTGATCCTGCCGGGCCGCGTGCCGCACGACGACATCGCGGCGTGGATCGCCTGCATGGATTACGCCGTGCTACCCGATTCCAACCTCTACGGCTCGCCCATGAAGCTGTTCGAACTGATGGCGATGGGCGTGGCGGTGGTGGCGCCCGACTACGCGCCGGTGGCCGAAGTCATCGACGACGGCCACACCGGCTGGCTGTTCCCGCGCGGAGAGCTTGACGCCTGCGTGCAGCGCGTACTCGACCTCGCTGACCGGTCCGACGAACGCCACCGTATCGGCAGCGCCGCGCGCGACTACGTGGTACGCGAACGGCAATGGCGCAACAACGCCGAGCAATTGCTGTCGCTGCTGCCCTCCCCGGAGGTCGCATGATGGTCGCCGCCCTGACGGTTGTAGCCGTGCTGGCAGTGGCGGCCACCCTGCTGTGGCGCGCCATCCATGCGCGGCACATGCACCTGTGGCTGGGCAGCTACCTGCGCCGGCGCGTGCCACGTCGGGAGGATGGCCCGGTGCACGTGATGTTCTGCTTCGTGGATCATTTCGAACCCGCGTGGGGGCGCGTCTCGC
>Ga0335083_10011296_pt1 | contig 10732 bp, 8 predicted proteins | sample Lox_Sample_42_FD_206716 | JGI IMG/M metagenome (GOLD analysis project Ga0335083, IMG submission 206716) | Soil microbial communities from Loxahatchee National Wildlife Refuge, Florida, United States - Lox_Sample_4.2 | ecosystem: Environmental > Terrestrial > Soil > Wetlands | place: USA: Florida... | reverse complement strand
GCTTTCGGTAACATGATGATTGACGCGGTCGCGTTCGAGATCGTAGCCGATCAGGGCATCTTCGGGTACGCGCACATTCTTGTCGAGCACGGCCCGGCGGATCTTTGCGCGGCGGCCGATATCGCAGTTATCGAGGATGACGCAATCTTCCACAATCGCTCCGGAGTGAACTCTCACCCCGCGGCCCAGCACGGAGTTCCGCACTGTTCCGCCGGATAGAATGCAGCCGCCCGAAACGATGGAATCGATAGCCTGTCCGCGGCGGTTCTCTTCATCGAAAGTGAACTTGGCGGGGGGATCCGGATAGCTGGTGGTCCGGACCGGCCACTCGCGGTTGTAGAGGTTAAGCGCCGGGCTCACCGAGCGGAGGTCCATGTTCGCCTCGTAGTAGGCGTCGATGGTTCCCACGTCGCGCCAATAGAGCGGCCCATTGCGATTTTCATCCTCGAAGTTGTAAGCGAAGACACGATAGTTGGAAAGAATGCGCGGAAGAATGTCGCGCCCGAAGTCGTGGGTGGATTCGGGATCCTCGGCGTCGGAGATCAGGATGGGAATGAGCAACTGGGTATTGAAGATGTACACGCCCATGGAGGCGTTCACTTTTTCCGGGCGGTGCGCGGCGCGCTTGGGCTCGGCGGGCTTTTCTTCGAAGCCCAGGACGCGCCATTGCGCGTCGGTCTCGATAATGCCAAAGCGCCGCGCGGCTTCCGCGGGATCGACTTCGATGGTGGCCACGGTGACGTGGGCGCCCGAATCGACGTGCTGCTGAAGCATCTTGCCGTAATTCATTTTGTAGATGTGGTCGCCGGAGAGAATGATGGCGTAATTGGAGCGCTCGCTGCCGATGGAATAGATATTCTGGTAAACGGCGTCCGCGGTGCCGAGATACCAACTCGTGGAGACGCGCATTTGCGGCGGCAGAATTTCGATGAAGTCGCCCAGTCCCATCAGCGACGACCAGCCCAAACGAATATGGCGGTTCAAGCTGAGCGCCTTGTATTGGGTGAGAACGAAAACGCGGCGCAGGTCGCTATTGATGCAGTTGGACAGCGTGACGTCGATGATGCGATAAACGCCGCCGAAAGGGACGGCGGGTTTGGCACGGTCGCGGGTGAGCGGCCAAAGCCGCTCCCCCTGGCCGCCGGCCAGAAGGATACCGATGGTGTCGCCCATTAAAGAGATCACGCGCCTACCTCGGGAATCGAAGCTGCGGCATTTTACTCCAGCGGCATGAATCCTTGCTGTCGCAATCGCAATCTTAGTGAAGGTCGCCAGCACGAGCGTCCCTTGCCAGGGCGCGCTCCCATTATCGTCTATACTGAGAGGCGCCCGGCCGCAGGGGCGAACTTCGTCGGCAGGGCGCCGCTGGAAAAAAGATAGCTTGACTTACGAAAGCGGCTCCGCTAGAACAGGCCCACAAATGGCTAGAACAAGCCCGCAGATGGCGCTCCCCTGGGCCTACCCTTCTCACGTAAGATCCGGCTCGGGCCAGTTAGCCATCATACCAATCCGAAGGAGGTGAGCTTCGCGTGGCAGAGGTCGTCATACAGGAAGGCGAGTCTTTGGAGAATGCGCTGAGGCGTTTCAAGCGCAAGGTTCAACAGGAAGACATCATAAAAGAGATCAAGAAACATAGCTTTTATATGAAGCCTGGCGAGAAGCGCCGTGCGAAGCAGGCATTATCCCGGAAGCGCCTGCGGAAGAAGCAGCGCCGCGAGCAGGACTAGGCATTATAGACCCTTGGGTACGTAAGCAGTTCGGGCCCCGTTCAGGCAGTCCGAGTGCGCCGGCAACGTTTAGGCTCTTGGTCTGTCTGAGCGATCCCGAGATGCTTACCGGCCTTGCATCCAGCGTGGGGCCGTGGAGCCAGACATGGAGTACCGGGATAAGGTCCTGAAGTGCGCGGAGTGCGATGCGGAATTTGTGTTTACCGCCGGCGAACAGATGTTCTTCGCCGATAAGGGCTTCAAGAACGAGCCCAAGCGGTGCAAGTCCTGCAAAGCAAAACGCGCGGATACCGTCGGCCAGTCAGCTAATTTCCAGCGAAGCGAGACCAAGACGACCTGTTCACAGTGTGGGAAAGAGACAACTGTCCCTTTCAAGCCCACGCAGGGACGTCCCGTCTACTGCCGCGAATGCTTCCAGCAGCGGCGGACGATGGGCTCGCCAGCCTGACCGGTAAGCGGATGGCGTAAGCCGCGGCTCCCCCAGATCCCCGCGGCCAGTGGGAGAAGCCCCTTCGGCGTGTCTTTGGCGGCACGCAACGAACCGCTCGACCTGCGCTTTACGTGTCCGCAATCGCACCTGGAAAATTAAGGCCCGGATTTCCTCACGTTTGGATTCCCGCAAATAGCGGCTTATCGGCGAGCATCGCGAGCTGAGGGTGTAGTTCCGGACTCCTCCGGCACCATGAACCGATAGCCGATCCAGGGTTCCGTACGAATCAGCTTAGGATTCGCCGGATCCGCTTCGATCTTTTTCCGTAATTGGTTCACCATCACGCGCAGCGCCTCGGTCTGCTCGCCATAATCCGGTCCCCACACGGCCTGCAGCAGCCGCTTGTGCGAGACGGGCTTGCCGGCGTTCAAGGCCAACTCCCGCAGCAACTCAAACTCCTTCGGCGTCAGATGCACCGCCTCGCCGCGCACCTGGATCAGGCGCTTGTCGAAATCGAGGATCAGTTCCTTGGCCACGACGGCGGCCTCGCCGGTTTTGCCGGGAGCGCGGCGCAACGCCGCTCGAATGCGAGCCAGCAACTCCTCGATGCCAAAGGGCTTCACCACATAATCGTCCGCCCCGGCATCCAGGGCCCGCACTTTGTCCTTTTCCGCTGCGCGCACGGTGAGCATGATGATGGGCACCTTGGAAACCGCGCGGATTTCACGGCAGGCCTCGACTCCGTCCATGCCGGGCATATTCATGTCCAGGATGACCAAATCCAGGCGCTCCGCGCCCAGCTTCTTGAGAGCTTCCTCCCCGTTGGGAGCCTCCACGATGGCGTACCCATGAGACGAAAGCGCGGTGCGCATGACTCGCCGGATCTGCGGCTCATCATCCACAACCAGAATCGTTGAGGAGTTCATGGCGACTCCGTCCGGCTGGCGATCGGCAGCGTAAACCAGAAGACAGATCCCTGTCCCAATTGGCTGGTCACGCCGATGGTCCCTCCATGCGCCTGAACGATGGCCTTGGCGATGGGCAGGCCCATTCCCGTCCCCTGCACGATATAACGTTGATTCCGTCCCCGATAGAATTTATCAAAAATCAGGCCGAGCTCCATTTCGTCGATGCCCGGGCCCTGGTCGGCGACGTAGGTGGTTACCAAAGAGCCTTTGGAGTCGGCGGAAATCGCGATGGGGCGATCGGAAGGCGTATATACGTTGGCATTTTCGATCAGGCGTACGAGAACGTCGCGAATGCGGTCAAAATCGGCGCGAACGGAGGGCAGATCGTCGGGGAGCTTCACCCGCACGGGCCTGGCGGCCAGAGCCGTTTTGCAATGCTGCAAAGCCGCCGCCACGATATCCGCCATGCGATTGGCCTCGAGGTTCAGCTCGAATTCGCCGGCGTCCAGCCGGGCCATCTCGGCCGCGTCGCCAACCAACTGATTCAGGCGGTCGCACTCCTCGTCGATGACGGTGAGCAGTTCGCGCTGGTCCGGCTTCATCTGCTCCGCGCTGGAAAGCAGGGTGGTCGCCGATGCCTTGATGGAGGTCAGCGGAGTGCGAAAATCGTGCGTCACCGAGTCCAGCAAGGCCGATTTGAGCCGCTCGCCCTCTCGCGCCGCTTGCGTTTTGCCCAGTTCTTCCACGGCGCGCGCTCGTTCAAAGGCTATGGCGATCAGGGTGCCCAGGGCCTCGAGAGTTTCGCTGGAAAGCAGCGGCCCGGAAACCGCCAGGCTCCCTAACGACCGCGTACCCATGCGCACCGGAACGAAGCTAAGACTCCGCTCCCGGTCCAGGAGAGGCTCCTCTCGCAGGGTGGCGCGCCGCATCTCCTCCTCGCTGAAGTGCGTCGCGGCACCCGAATGGTAAAACTTGTCTTTGTAGTCCAGGTAGAGCGCTGCGGCGCCCACGCCAAAGGTCTCCACGATATGATTGGGCACGGCGTTGAGCAGGGCGATTACATTTCCGGATACCAGGAGCTGCCGGCTGAACTTGTATAATCGCTCCACTTCGCGCCGCCGCCGCTTAGACTCCTGGGCCTCGCGGCGCACGCGCGAAGAGAGCTGGCTGGCGATGAGAGAGGTGACAAGAAAAGCCCCCAGCGCCACCCAATTTTGAGGATCGGCGATGGTGAAGGTTCCCACCGGCGGAAGGAATAAAAAATTGAACGCCAGCATCGCCACCACGGACATGAATACGGCAACGGCCAGGCCCCACACCGTGGAGACGGCTAGAATGGCCAGCAGCAGCGTGAGAGCTACGGTAGTCTGGTTCACGCGCAGCGGTTCGCGATAGAGGAAAACGACGCCGAATACGATCACGAGCGAGGCAACAAAGGGCAAGAGTCGCAGGACCAAGCGGCGCGGCACGGCGGTATTCTAGCTTGCCTCTGCTGGCTTTGTGTTAGCACATGACCAAAAACCCCGAAGAATGGCTCGCGCAAGTCACCCCGCCGGCGAAGGCCAGCGGAGCCTTCAAGCTCTTTCTCGGCTATGCGCCGGGCGTGGGCAAAACCTATGCGATGCTGAGCGAGGGCGTTCGGCGCCACAGTCGCGGCGAAGACGTGGTTATCGGTATCGTGGAGACGCATGGCCGCAAAGCCATCACTGAGCTGGCCCAAAAGCTCGAGACGGTCCCACGCCGGAAGATCGAATATAAAGGCACCACTTTCGAGGAGATGGACGTGGACGCCATCATCGCCAGGCGCCCGCAGGTAGTCCTGATCGACGAACTCGCGCACACCAATGTGCCCGGCAGCAAGCACCGCAAGCGCTACGAGGACGTACAGGAAATCCTGGGCAACAAAATCGACGTCTTGTCCACGCTGAATATCCAGCACATGGAAAGCATCGCGCCCACCGTGCGCTCGATCACGGGAATTACCGTGCGCGAGACGGTGCCGGACTGGGTTCCCCTGATGGCCAACGAAACGGTGATGGTGGACCTCACCCCCGAGGCGCTGCAAAATCGGCTGCGCCGCGGAGACGTGTACAGCGCGGAAAAAGTGGAGCAGGCGCTGCAGAACTTCTTCCGCGGCGGAAATCTGAGCGCCTTGCGCGAACTGGCCCTGCGGCAAGTCGCCGAACAAGTGGACCGCAGCTTGGAGTCCTACAAGGAGATCAAGCAAATCGAGGAAAACTGGGCCGTGCGCGAGAGGCTGGCCGTGTGCATCAGTTCAAATCCGTCAGCGCAATACCTCATCGCGCGGGGAGCACGGATGGCTCGTCGGCTGGATGCGGAGTTCTTTGTCATCCATGTGGATACGGGCGCCGACTCCAGCCCTGAATTCCAAAAGTCGCTGGCGGCTAATCTACAGTTCGCACAAGAATTGAATGCCGAGGTGATCCGTACCAGCGGGCGAAATATAGCGGACGCCGTCGCCGCCATTGTGAAAATAAGGCACATCACCCAGGTAATCTTCGGCCGCTCCAGCGTCAAGGGCCTTCACCAGCTCTTTTATCTCTCCGCCGTTCACCGCTTCTTGCGGGAAGCTCCCGCGGTGGACGTTCATATCGTCACCCACGGCGGAGATGCCGCAACGACCTAGCCGCCAGGCTCGGCCAATCAGTACACCTTTGCGACTAGGGCACCCTGGTACCAAATTACTATGTGCCGTTCCGGGACGGTACTATTACCCTCCATTTGGGACGTAGCTCGCGCGCAGGATCGTTCCTCCCGCGCCAAGAATGCTCCGTTTGAGCGCTCGCGCTCACGCAAACCCATAAGTTAAGGCCCTAAGGATCGAACAGGAGTTGGGGATTTGAACGAACCGACACGCACCGTTCTTTTTGTCGAACGCAGGCGAAATGCGCCGGTCGATCCGGACGCCTGGAAAAAGCTCATCGGCTCAAAGCCCGTGGACGCTCGCCTGGAGACTCTGCCGGAAACCAAGATGCGCCGGGGCGTATTTGCCGTCAGCACCACGGTGCAGATCGCTCTAGCTATGGCCTTGGCAGCATTGCCGCTCCTCTTTCCCGAAAGCCTTTCCATGCGCATGATCTATCAGGTTACGCCCATAGCAGCCCCGGTGACGGAAGTGCCGGTGCCCGCGGAAGCGCCGACGGAGCAGCCCAAAGCGCTCAAGGCCGTTCCCGAACCTATCGAGCAGCCCCCGGCGCCGAAGGTGATCGCGCCTCGCGCCTTGATTGCGCCCAAGCCAAGGATTCTGAATCGGCAGGAGCAGGAAGCGGTTGCGCCCAAGGTCGAGCCCGTGTTGACCTCCGCTAAATTCGACATACCGGCGGCCCCGGTGGCCCAGCCGGAGCGGCCGCGCGAGCCCGTGAAAACTGGAATCTTGAACACCGGCAGCGAGGCCCAACCGACGCTTACCGCCGCCGTGGAGAAAGTTCAAACCGGTGGATTCGGCGACAAGCAGGGGTTCGCCAGCCCGGAGAGCCCATCTCAGCACGGCAATGTCGCGCGCCTCGGCTCGTTCGATCTTCCCTCCGGACCAGGCTACGGAAATGGCAGTGGAGGCGCGAGCGGAGCACGCGGTGTGGTTGCCAGTTCTGGGTTTGGAAACGGCATCGCCGTGCCTCCGGCCGCAAACGGAAACCGCGTCGGCGTGAAATCCGGCGGCTTCGGCGCCGTGACGGTTGCGCCGGAAGCCAAAGCCGCTCCGAAGCAGGCGGAAAGCGCTCCGGCAGTTCAGCCGATCGTCATTCTGGAAAAGCCCAATCCGGTCTACACGGATGAGGCCCGCCGTCTGAGGATCGAAGGCGAGGTGCTGGTGGAAGTGATTTTCCGCGCCTCGGGGCAGGTGCAGGCCGTTCGTGTGGTGAAAGGCTTAGGCCATGGCTTGGACGAGGCCGCTCTTCGCGCCGCCGAGCAGATTCGCTTCAAACCGGCTATTCAACAAGGGCAGCCCGTGGATTTCCCGGCGGTGGCGCACATCGTATTTCAGCTCGCTTTCTAGTGGGGGGAAAGGTTTATGAAACTCTGGAAAATGTTTGGGGTGGTGTTGCTTTTGGGCGTAATGCCGCTGTGCGCGGCTGCGCAAACTTCCGAAATAGACCAGGTAGTGGACCGCATCGTGACGCAGGAAAAGGCGGAGATGGAGATGCTGCGCCAATATTCGCCTCTGGTGGAGACGTATATCCAGATGATGCGGATCGACCCTTCGCTCGGGCCGCAGCCTGCCGGCGACAAATATTTCCTAGGGAAGGCTGACCTCTCCAAGGGCGTCGAACTGGCCTCTCTTTCCGATCCGCGAAGCTCCACCGGAATGCGCCACAAGATGGATCAAGTCACGGGAGCGTTCACCTTTGAGTTTCTGCCCCGCGGCTTTCTACAGATGATCTATGTGGACCTGAACGGATTCACCAAGCAAAACTATCGCTTCGATTACGTGCGCCGTGAATTTCTAGGAGACGTTCGCTGCCTGGTGTTCGATGTAACGCCCTCGGGAAGTTCCAGCAAAGGCCGGTTCATGGGACGAATCTGGGTGGAGGATCAGGGCTACCATATCGTCCGTTTCAACGGAGCTTACAGCGGCGCTTCGCGTACGGATTTTTATTTCCACTTTGATAGCTGGCGCGTCATGGCCGGCCAGCGGCAATGGCTGCCCGCTTACGTTTACAGCGAAGAAGGGCAAGTCAAGTACGCCGTCACGCGCAAGCTTACCTTCAAGTCGCAGACGCGCCTCTGGGGCTACAACGTGGGCCGCGCCAAGCAGGAACAGGAACTGAACAAAATTATGGTCGAAGCCTCCACGCCGGTGAAGGATCAGGCTGAGGCAGAGAAGGACTACTCGCCGCTCGAGGCGCAGCGCATTTGGGACCTCCAAGCCGAGGACAACGTCCTGGACCGTATGGAACGGCTTGCTTTGCTCGCTCCGGAAGGCGAAGTCGATAAAGTGCTGTCTACGGTGGTCAACAATCTGGAAGTGACAAACAATTTGAATATTGAACCCGAGGTGCGCTGCAGGGTCCTCACCACCTCCACGCTCGAATCTTTTACTGTGGGACACACCATCGTCGTGAGCCGCGGCTTGATTGACGTGCTGCCCGACGAGGCCAGCCTCGCAGCGCTGCTGGCGCGGGAACTGGCCCACATCGTTTTGGGCCATCGCATCGATACGCAATACGCTTTCTTCGATCGCATGTTGTTCGACGAGAAAGATGCCTTCCGCCATTTTGGATTCCGCCGAACGCCGGAGGAAGAGTACGCCGCCGCGCAGAAGGCTGCGGAATTACTGAAGAATTCGCCGTACAAAGACCAGCTCGCTACTCCGCGGCTCTTTATCGAAGCGCTGCAAGATCGCGTCAAAGATATTCCCAATTTGATCAGCCCGCATCTCGGCGATCCTCTGCCGGACAATTGGGCGGTAGCCTCCACCCCGGCTGCAACGCCGGCAGCTTCTCCGGCAACCGCTCCCGCTCCGGCAACCGCTGACGACAAATTGATCGTCGCTCTGCCGCTCGGCGGACGGGTCAAGATGGATCCTTGGAACGACGAACTGACGATGCTGAAGGCCAAATCGGTAAGCATCCTCTCGGAGCGCGACAAAATGCCCTTCGAGGTGACGCCTTTCATTCCGCATTTGAGCCGCGAGCAAAACGCTTCCGTGCAAGCCGCTGCCGCTCCTTCTGGGGCGACGCAGGGGACGCAATCGAGCGCCAACGTCGGGGATGCCATTGATCCCATCGCCGATCCTGTCGCCGCGGGTCCCGTGGGCGATTCGAAGTAATCGGCCTTGGCAATGCGTGTCGGGCGAGGAAAAGCTTCGCGGCGATGTTTTGAAATGCACTTTTCTTGAATCTGCACGCAGGCCGGTACATCAAATGGTGTTGGCGATGCCGGCCCTCGGCCTCGAGTGAACCGCGGTTGTGAGCAGCTTCACGATTTCCACAGCCGCCCGGATTCCCACAGGGGCGGCCACTTGACGAAATAAAATAGACCGCTTGACGTTGTAACGGAAACTGCTATACTTCCGCGTTGTCCGGCAAGTGCCGAGGGATTCAGGGGACGATGAGTTTCGTCGAGCCCTCTCGGGGCTCGAGGTGAGGTCAGTTACGAATACCGGATAATTATTGAATCGAGCATCGCGCGAAACCGCTTGCGCGTCTTTTGCAGGCGGATTGGCCCGGCGCTCGACGCCGGGTTTTTTATTTTCGGTTCGAAAGTTTTTCGAACGTTCCGCCGGGCGCGGAACGCTCTGGGCGGTACCCAGGGCCGACGCTCTTTGACAACTGAAGAAGCTGGCAAAACGCGGAGCAGTTCGTTCCGAAGTTGGAACGAGGTGCGACGCGTGTAGTCCGCAAGTTCTGCTCGAGAGAGCGAATTGTGGAAAGGCGAATTATCCGCACGGTTAAACTTCCGCGACAAGCAAGCGCGGGGGCGACGTGCCGGGTAAGTTTTATGGTCAAGCTACTAAGGGCGTATGGTGGATGCCTAGGCGCCAGAAGGCGATGAAGGACGTGGCTAGCTGCGATAAGCCTCGGGGAGCCGCAAGCAGGCTTTGATCCGGGGATTTCCGAATGGGGAAACCCGTGCCGGTAAAACCGGCATACGGCCCGCTGAATATATAGGCGGGTACGAGCTAACCCAGGGAAGTGAACCATCTCAGTACCTGGAGGAAAATAAATCAACAGAGATTCCGAAAGTAGCGGCGAGCGAAATCGGAACAGCCTAAACCGTCGTGCTTGCACGGCGGGGTTGCAGGACCGCGTGAGTAGAGTTACCAATCCGGAGGCTAGGTGAACCTGCTGGAAAGCGGGGCCACAGAGTGTGATAGCCACGTAACCGAAAGTCTGCCGGACTCGAAGCGGTATCCTAAGTACTACGGGACACGTGAAATCTCGTGGGAATCTGGGGAGACCACTCTCCAAGGCTAAATACTCTCTGGCGACCGATAGTGAACCAGTACCGTGAGGGAAAGGCGAAAAGCACCCCTGCGAGGGGAGTGAAATAGAACCTGAAACCATATGCCTACAAGCAGTCGGAGGGCGATCTCCAACCTTCGGGTTGGAGCCGCCTGACGGCGTGCCTCTTGCTTAATGAGCCGGCTAGTTATTCTCACAGGCGAGGTTAAGCGTAAGCGAGCCGTAGCGAAAGCGAGTCCGAATAGGGCGCATAGTCTGTGGGTATAGACGCGAAGCGGGATGATCTACCCTTGGCCAGGCTGAAGGCGGCTTAACCGCTGCTGGAGGGCCGAACGGGTGTTAGTTGAAAATAGCTCCGATGAGCTGAGGGTAGGGGTGAAAGGCTAATCAAATTCCGTGATAGCTCGTTCTCCCCGAAATGCCTTTAGGGGCAGCCTCATGTGATCTGCCGCGGCGGTAGAGCACTGAATGGACTAGGGACCAACCAAGGTTACCGAATCCAATCAAACTGCGAATGCCGCGGACAGCAGCATGGGAGTGAGACTACGAGGGATAAGCTTCGTGGTCGAGAGGGAAAGAACCCAGACCGCCAGCTAAGGTCCCCAACTGCAGGCTAAGTGGGAAAGGAAGTGTGATCGCTCAGACAGCCAGGAGGTTGGCTTAGAAGCAGCCATCCTTTAAAGAAAGCGTAATAGCTCACTGGTCAAGCGATCATGCACCGACAATCCAACGGGGCTAAAGCCT
>Ga0335083_10011295_pt1 | contig 10732 bp, 9 predicted proteins | sample Lox_Sample_42_FD_206716 | JGI IMG/M metagenome (GOLD analysis project Ga0335083, IMG submission 206716) | Soil microbial communities from Loxahatchee National Wildlife Refuge, Florida, United States - Lox_Sample_4.2 | ecosystem: Environmental > Terrestrial > Soil > Wetlands | place: USA: Florida... | reverse complement strand
GCGCTACCCGACGCACAAAAGCATCACGGATTCGCTTCGCAGTTGTCATTTCGACAGGGCGTAGCTGCTGATGTCCTGGTTCAACGTGCCCTCGGAATCGTATTGGCCGGTGTGCACATAGACGACCCTGCCCGCCCGGTTGATGAAGATCGTGGTCGGAAGGTCCCCGACCCCTTGAGGGACGATGCTGGTCATGTTGCTGGTGCTGGTCTGGTAGCTGGGGTAGCTGACGGGATGCGCCGTCAGGAACGTGCGGGCATCCCCGGCCGAGTCGTCGGTGTCGGCGCCGAGGAACGCGACCTGCCGTCCGTAGCTGGCGGACGCGGCGGCGAACAGCCCGAACTCGGACCGGCAAGGCCCGCACCAGGACGCCCAGGCGTTGATCACGATCGGATAGCCGCGCAGCGCCCGGATGCGGCCGGCGAGCGCGGATTGGTTTCCAAGCAGCTGGTCGGCCTGCTCGTGCAGCGAGGCGAGCGGTGCCGGGGAACCGCCGAGCGCGTGACTGACGGCCGCGGCGCCCGAGGGGGCGCGGACCCGGGCGAGCGCCGCGTTGACATAGCGGACCAGCACATTCGTGCTCGGCCACCCGGCGGTCGAGACTTCGCGGTAGTAGAGGAGCTGACCAGTCGAGGAGACCAGCACGATCCACGGCAGCCCCAGGACCTCGTATCCGTCGGCGAGCTTTCCGCTCTGGTCGAGCGCAACGGGGTATGACAGCGGATGGGGCAGGCGGTTCAGGAAGCCGGTCAGCGTCGTTGAGCTCGGTTCCACGCTCGCCTCATCGACGGCGGTCAACCGGGGCAGCCCGGTTCGGGTTGCGATCGCCTGATAGCGGTTGAGTGCATCCAACTCCCCGCCGAGACCGCTGGTCTCCTGATCCCAGGTCGCAAAGAACACGAACAGGCTGGCGGACCTCCCCGGACCGAGCCTGACCGTCCCACCCCCGGCCCGCGCTACGGTCGCCGGCTGGCTCGGGGCGGTCGGCTGGATGCGCGAGTAGGAGAGATCCGCATGGACCTTGGGGCGGCCGGGAAGCAGGGCCGCGACGCTCTGGGCCAGCAGCTGCCCAAGTTGCGGGACCGCGGTGTACGACATCTGGGTCATGTACAGCCGCGACAGTCGGCCGCGGCGGTCGATCACGAACAGGGCCGGCGTGTGGGTGATCTCCCCAGCCTCGATCGCTGCCTCGATCCCGTAGTCCTTCCACACCTGCTTGAGCTGCGGCAGCGTGCCGGTCAGGAATCGCCACGAGTGGAGCATCCCGTGGAGCTCCGAGTAAGACCACACGTCCTCGAGCGAGATCGCGGCCGGGTTGGCATCGACTCCGAGGAGCTGCACCTGAGAGCCGGCCTTCCCCAGCATGGCCTTCGCCTCGAGCATCGCGGTCGTCGTCAACGGGCACACCGTGGTGCATTCGGAATCGTTGAACGCGAGGATTACGACCTTGCCTCGGTAGGAGTGCAGCGAGACGGGCTGACCGAACTGGTCAGACAGCGTGAAATCGGAAGCCACGCCCGACACAGGAGTGCCGGGGTCCAGATACGGGTTCGCGGCCAGCGCGTCCGCCAGGGACTGCGCCGGTGCGTTCGACCGAACCAGGACCACTGCGCCCGCGACAAGCCCGATCAGCAGGACAGCCCCGCCGGGAATCGCCAAGCGAGCCGCCGAGGGCGGGGGCAGGCGCCACCGCAAGCGGATCGACGACCGCGGGCGAGCCCAGCCCCGACGTCGCATCGTCCAGCGGACCGCGAACGCGACGCCGGCGGCCCCCACGAGCGCCAAGACGACGATTCCGAGCACGTCATCAGCACTGCGCCGCGGTGCCGGCGGTTGCGCGCCGGGGTTGGTCGTCGCCGCCGGCGCGCTGGCTGTCGCCGTGCCGGAGGGGAGCTTCACGCCCGCGGCGAGAGCCAGCTTCCCGACCGCGGCCTCCGCGGCGTTGAACAATCCGGCGGCGCCTGACCCGATCGAGATCCTTGCCAGCACGCGGTACGCCGATGTCGGCGAGTGGCCGGGCCAGTTGATGCCGAACCCATTCGGCATCACTACCAACAGGCGCTGCTTGTAGGCCAATGAGAGCTCGTACCCCAGGAACCGGGCGTAGGTCCGCGGCTGGCGCCACAACTCTGTGACCGCACCCAGGTCCTGCGTGCCACCGATGATCGCGACTCGAATCGGGAACCCGCGGCCTGCGGCTGCCTTCAACAACGCTCCCAGCTCAACCTGGTGCTTGACCGACAGGCCGACCTCGGACCCGGCGAACAGATCTTGGTACACCAGTACGTCGCTTCCCGGATCACCGTCTGCCCGCGCTGTCGACACCGGCATTCCGACCATCACGGCCACGAGCACCGCAAACAGGCAGGCACGCAAGCTCAGCCCACATTGGGGCCTCGCACACGCCCGAACCGGACTCCCATCGGCCGGGAGGACGACGGACATGTCGAGCATCAGCAACAACTGCCGAACAGCACGATACGCCAAGCGCGCGGGCGGAGCACCGACGCGACCCATCGAACTTTCGTGACCCCGCACGCTCCGCCGCGGCACTCGGCCTAAGTCGACCCATCCTTACGACGAAAGCGCAGCGGGCGCGCGCGGAAGCTGGCTGTCCAGGCCAGCGCCATCAGCAATCCACGGCACGCTGGCGGTCGAGATCGATAGCCGCCGGATCGAACACGACCTACTCGGCCGCCAGGGCCGGCTGCTGCTCGCCTACCTGGTCCTCCACCGACTGCGCGCGATTCGGCGCGGTGGGCTAATCGACGCTCTGTGGCCCCGAACGGCACCCGCCGCGGCCGACACCGCGCTGCGCGCGCTCATCTCAAAGCTGCGCAGGCTGCTCCCCGAGAACATGCTCGACGGCCGCACCGAGCTGCGCCTGCGCCTCCCGCCCGACGCGAGCTCGGAATCGCGCCGTGCACCGAGACGCTCCAGCTCCACGCCGACCTGCTCAAACAAGGGGCAATTGCCGCCGGCTAAGTACTCTCGGCAGCCTGATATCTCGATGTTGTACCCAACGGTGATGGCGCGGCCCGATCGGGCCGCCGGTGAGTGTCAACAGATTTGAACTCGGCCCCGGCTCCTCCACCTCCACCGCTAGAGACGAAAACACCTCGCGAGTAACGCTTGCATCCCCTGGCGGCTGACTCGCAGCAGGAAGCTGCGATCCAGACATTTTGTTGCAGCCGTGAGGTCGGGCCTTTCCGAGTCGCTGCACCTCTCGCGAGCGGCCTTCTGGCGCGGGATCAGCGCTCGGACGTTTCGTGGTCAGCCGCCGATCCGGTGGCGAATGGCACGGCGGGCGCGTTCGATCGCGATGTTGTCCGCGTGGAGCACGGCGATGATGTCGGTTCCGGCGAGGATCGCCCCGAGTTCGAACGCGAGTTGCTCGGGGTCGCTGTTTGGGGGAAGCTCGTTTGCCGCTTGGGCATCTCTCGCGGTCTGGGCGAGGAGCTCGCGCCATTGCCGCTGGTAGAGCGCGACGCGGTCGTGCACTGGGCCGGGGCGGCCTCCAAGCTCCGCCGCTGCGGCGACGAAGAAGCACCCCCCGGGGAATACGCGCCGCTCGACGTAGGACAGGAACCCGTCGCATAGGTTGAGCAGCCGCTCGCGACCGGGCGGCGGCGCGGTGAGCGCTGGCGTGACGACCTCTTCGAGGAAGCTGGTTCGTGCGGCGTCGATCGTCGCGAGCTGTAGCTGCTCCTTGGAGCCGAACAGCACGTACACGCTGCTCTTCGGCATCCCGGTCGCGTCCGCGAGCCGCGCGATCGAGATGCCATCGAGGCCTTCGAGCGTCGCCAGAGCCGCCGCCTGTTTGAGCACGCGCGCGCGCGAGCGCTCACCGGGAGCGCGGGGTCGCACCGTCCGCTTGCTGGGGGCGGCGGTCTCGGCTGCTTGGCTCTTTCTCATTTCGACTCGCGGTGCTCGCTTGACAGGTTATACGAACGTCCGTACAGTCCACGATTGAACGATCGTACGTATAAGAAGGAGGAGTACGAATGGGTCTCGACCAGACATCGGTGGCAACGCGTCAAGCACCGCTTCGTCAGCTCTACAGCAAGCTTCCTGCTGAGGCAATGATCACCAAGCACGTGCGCACGACGACGCCCGACCTGCGCGACCCGTTTCACAGCACCGTCTGCCCGCAGAACGTCGCGCACCCGCAAACCCCGTACGGAATCGAGTGGTCCCTCGGAATCGACGAGGCGGTCGGCGGGCTCCACGACGCGCCAAACCCTGGCGACATGCTCTGCGCAGCGCTCGCCGCCTGCCTGGAGGGCACCGTGCTGATGATCGCCAATCTGCTTCGGATCGAGCTCGAGCAGCTCAACGTCGAGGTCACCGGCCGGGTCGACGTCCGCGGAGCGCTGGCGATCGACCCTTCGGTGCCCGTCGGGTTCCAGACGATCGTTACCAATGTGCGGATCCGCGCGAGGGCCGGTACACCGCCACGGCTCGTCGAGCAGCTCTGCGCCGCGTCCGAGCGGCTGTGTATCGATCTTCAGACGCTGCGCCACGGAGTCAACGTCGAAGTAGCGTTCGACGCGGACCCGGCCGCGGCGGTCCACCCAGATCCCAGCCAGCAAGCGAGCGAGGTCTCAGCGCCGCTCTCGGCCTGAGCGAGCGATCTTCACCGGCCGGTTCGGCGGAGACGCTCGCGTCGCGTCGCCGACCGGTGCCGCCGGCGAGGGCCCGGGCCGCACCATGGTCATGGCCGCGCCCACGACGGAGAACCTCGACCGCGTCGCGCGGCTGCTCGACAGCGGCACGCTCAGGGTGCCCGTCCAGGCCACCTACGAGCTCGACCGCGCCGTCGAGGCGCTCCAAGCCCTCGGGACCACCCATACCCAGGGCAAGCTCTCCATCCGCATCGCCTGACTCGTCAAGTGCCGAGCGGCCGCCTGCCGCCGTACCGCGGCGGCAGGCGGCCGACACGGATGAAAGGCCATGCCCAATCTCAGCCCCCCACACATCCGCCTCGTCTGACGCGAAGCGGCCTTGAGAAAGTCACCCGGGGCGCTCATCACACCGCTATGCGGCACCGGGGCGTCCCCACGCGATTTACACAAGAGCCCGGGCAGCTGTACGAACAACTCGCCTTAGACCCCGGCGGAGGCCGCAGCTGCGGTATTGGAAACTGTCCCACCTCTGCAAAGAATTCGAACCGCCCTCCGAACCAGCGGGGGCGGTTCTTCTATGAGGACCGCGCGGCCGCGGGTGGGGAGCGCGCGACGGAGCAAGGTCGGCCCGCGCCGTGGAGCGACGTACCGCAGCGCTCGCACCGTCCGATCGGCGCGGACGGGTCGTGAGGCAAGGGAACGGGCCTTGCGTTGCAAATGTAGTGACATTACGATAAAACTGCCGCCGCAGTGGAGGAGCCTCAGCCAGAGGGCCCCGCGATACGGCTCCGTGCAACCCGATTGGAGGCTCGATCTCCCAGACGTCCAAACGGTCCCGCGTACGGTTTTCTTCGGCTCTGAAGCGGTCGCTGTCACCGCTGAGGGGCGCCGCCGACGGGGCCCGAAGTCTGAGCGCGGTGGCGGTCGGCGAGAACGCGGTGGTGCCCGATCCGCTGATCGAGGGAAGCGAGCCAGTCCGGGGGGTCGAGCGCGGGTATTGGCGGACGGCGTGGTACGAGTTCCGCCACGATCGGCTCGCAATGACGGGGCTCTTATTCGTCTCCATCCTCGTGCTGGCCGCGTTGCTGGCGCCGCTGGTCGCTCCGTATGAGGTCAACCAGCAGCTCGCGAGCGGGTTGACGGCGGCTGGCAACCCCAAGCCTCCCGGAGGCCAGTTTCTCCTTGGCACCGATTCGCTCGGCCGCGACGAGCTCACGCGGCTGATGTACGGCGCGCGCGTGTCACTCGTGGTCGGGCTGGGATCAGCGCTGATCGGTGGCGTGCTCGGCCTTGCGATCGGCGGCGTCGCCGGACTCTTCGGAGGCTGGGGCGAGAAGCTCTTGATGCGTCTGGCCGACGTGATCCTGAGCTTCCCGATCCTGCTGCTGGCGACCGCCGTGCTGGCGGTGTCCTCGCCGAGCGTGATCTCGATCAGCATTATCGTCGGCGTCGGCTTCGCCGCCTATCTGGCGCGCGTCGTCTACTCCCAGGTCGTGACGCTCCGCGAGCGCGACTTCGTGCTTGCCGCCCGGACGGCGGGTGTCAGGCGCGGCTGGATACTCGTACGCCACATCGTCCCGCACGTGATGCCGAGCGTGATCGTGTTCAGCACGCTGGGTGTGGCGACCGCGATCCAACTCGAGGCGGCGCTCAGCTACGTCGGCCTCGGGATCCACCCACCGACGCCGTCTTGGGGCAACATGATCGCCGACGGCCAGACTTATCTCACGACTGACGTGTGGCTGGTGCTGCTTCCCGGCCTGGCGATCATGTTTGCGATGCTCGGCTTCTCGCTGGTTGGGGACGGGATGCGCGACGCGCTGGATCCGACGCTCGAGCGCTCGGTGCAGGTCCACCTGGGAGGGATCGGGTGACTCGCTATATCGCCGGGCGACTCGGCTGGGCGGTGCTGGTCGTGTTCGCGATCACGATCATCACCTTCGGCGTCGCGTTCCTCTCGCCGGTCGACCCGGCGCGGCTGTACGCCGGCCTCCGCGCGACCCACGCGGAGTACGAGATCGCGCGGAGGCAGCTCGGGCTCGACCACCCGATCGTCGTCCAGTACTGGCTCTATCTCAAGCGGCTGCTCCACGGCAACCTCGGGACCTCGTACTCCACCGGCGAACCTGTCCTGAGATTGGTACTGAGCCGCCTGCCGGCGACGCTCGAACTGGCTGCCGCCGGCCTGCTGGTCGAGGTCGTCATCGGGCTGCCGCTCGGCGTCCTAGCCGCGCTCAAGTGGCAGGGACCCGCCGACCGGATCGTGCTCACCGGGTCGCTGCTCGGTGTCGTCGTGCCGCAGTTCGTTCTCGGGTTCGTGCTCCTGTACCTGTTCGCGTACAAGATCCCACTGTTCCCGCTCGGCGCCACCGACTCGCTGCCGGCGCTCGTCCTGCCCGCGCTGGCACTCGGCCTGCCTGGCGCCGCCTGGTACGCGCGGATGGTCCGATCGTCGGTGCTGAACGTGCTCGGAGAGGACTTCGTTCGCAACAGCCGGGCGAAAGGGCTGTCGGAGTGGTCGGTGGTGACGCGCCATGTGATGCGCAATTCGGTCGGGCCGGCCGTGACCATGATCGGGCTCGACTTCGGGATCTTCCTGGGCGGCGTCCTGGTCGTCGAGCAGGTGTTCGGCTGGCCGGGCATCGGGCAGCAGGCGTGGAACGCGATCACTGCCAACGACATTCCGGTCGTGCTCGGGACGGTGATCGTCGCCGCGACCGCGGTCGTGATCTTCAACCTCGTCGCCGACATCGTCAATGCGCTTCTCGATCCGAGGATCAAGTACTCATGATGGCGTCCGCGGTCGAGGCGCCTGAGAACGCGCTCGAGGTCCGTGGGCTGAGTACGGTGTACGGCACCGCGCGCGGACAGATCGTCGCCGTTCGCGACGTCTCGTTTCGGATCGAGCCCGGCGAGGCGGTCGGGATCGTCGGCGAGTCAGGCTGCGGCAAGACGGCGATCGCGCTTGCGCTGCTGGGGCTGCTGCCGCGCAACGGGCGGATCGCGTCGGGCCAGATCCTCCTGCGAGGAACAGAGCTCGTCGGCGCCACATCGAAGGTGTTACGCGATTTGCGCGGCCGGAGAATCGCGATGGTGTTCCAGGACTCGATGACGTCGCTCGATCCGGTGATGCCGATCGGGCGCCAGATCGCCGAGGGGATCATCACCCACCTGGGAGTCAGCAAGGACGACGCGCGACGGCGCGCGATCGAGCTCCTGGAGGAAGTCGGCGTGCCGGATCCCGTCAAGCGCTTGGCCAGCTACCCGCACCAACTGAGCGGTGGCCTTCGCCAGCGGGTCGCGATCGCGGTCGCGCTGGCGGCCGACCCCGACGTCTTGGTCGCCGACGAGCCGACCACGGCCCTCGACGTGACGATCCAGGCGCAGATCCTCGACCTGCTGGAGCGCGAGCGCAGGCGCCGTGGGATGGCCCTGATCCTGATCACCCACGATCTCGGTGTCGTCGCCAGCGTCACCGACCGGGTACTGGTGATGTACGCCGGCCGCGTCGTCGAGTTGGGCACGACCGCCGAGATCTTCGCCGACCCGCGCCATCCCTACACGCTCGGATTGCTGAACTCGATGCCGCGCGTGGAGTCGGTTCTGGACCGGGAGCTGCCGACGATTCCCGGGTCACCGCCGAGCGGATACGACGAGCGGCAGGGCTGTCCGTTCATTCCGCGCTGCAGCTTCGCGATCGATACCTGCCGCAGAGTGGACCCGCCGCTCGAACCTGCGGCGGGCGGCGGCGAAGCGCACCAAGCCGCCTGCCTGGTCGACACACGCACAAGGAGGTCCGCGCGATGAGCTCGGACCGAACCGACCAGACGCCGCTGGTACAGGTCGACGATTTGGCCATCCGATTCGACGTCTCGGCGCGCAACTGGGGACTGAGGTCACGAGTCTTCCGTGCCGTCGACGGCATCAGCTTCGAGGTGGCAAAGGGCGAGTCGCTCGCGCTCGTCGGCGAGTCGGGATCCGGGAAGACGACCACCGGCCGCGCGATCCTCGGGCTGTACCGGCCGGCGAGCGGATCCGTCCGTTTCGACGGCGAGGAAGTCAGCAAGCTGAGCGGCCCGGCATTGCGGCACTTTCGCCGGCGTGCGCAGATGATCTTCCAGGACCCGTACGCGTCGCTGAACCCGCGTATGAAGGTCGGTGCGATCATCGCCGAGCCGCTGCGGGCGCATGGCTTCGGCTCCGCGAGCGCGCGCCGGGAGCGCGTGACCGAGATGCTCAGGCTCGTCGGGTTGCCACCCGACGCCGCGAATCGGTTCCCGTATGCATTCTCGGGTGGCCAGCGTCAGCGGATCGGGATCGCGCGTGCGCTCGCGCTCAGTCCCGATTTCGTCGTCGCGGACGAGCCGGTCAGCGCGCTGGACGTCTCCGTGCAGGCGCAGATCCTGAACCTGCTTGCTCAGCTGCGCGAGGAGCTGTCGCTGACGATGGTGTTCATCGCGCACAACCTGGCCGTCGTACGCCACGTGGCCAGTCGCGTGGCGGTCATGTACCTCGGAGAGCTGGTCGAGATCGGCACCCGCGATGACGTGTTCGCGCGGCCGGCGCATCCGTACACGCGAGCGCTGCTGCGCGCGGTGCCGCCCCCGGATCCGGCGGCGGGCTGGAGCGGCGCGGAGGTATCGCTGCGGGGAGACATTCCGAGCCCGATCGATCCGCCTCCGGGATGCCGTTTTCACACCAGATGTCCGGAGGCGATCGATATCTGCAAGACGGTCGTGCCGCAAGTGCAGACGTTCCCTTCAGGTCGCAAGGTCGCCTGCCACCTCGCCTCGCCGGAGAAGTACGACGCCGATCCCACGGACACCGGCCCACCGAGACGTCCATGAGTCAGCGCCCAGCCGTCATACGCCCCTTGGCCGAGCATCCGCATCCTCAAGTCCAGGCGTTCCTCGACGAAGCGTTGCCGAGCGAGTGGCCGCCCCTCCACAGCCTGACTCCGGGGCAGGCGCGCGCTCAGGTGGACCTCGAGGTCCAGGCGATCGCTCCTGGTCCGAGCGTCGCACGGGTAAGCGAGGCGGCGATCGACGTGGGCGGGGAGACGATCGCCGCCTGGGTGTATGCGCCCACCCGATCCGAGGCCGAGATCGTCTGGTTCCACGGCGGCGGGTGGGTGGTGGCGGGGCTCGACAGCCACGACGCCATGTGCCGGACGCTTGCCAACGAAGCACACTGCACGGTCACCAGCGTCGACTACCGGCTGGCGCCCGAGCACCCCTTCCCGATTCCGTTGGAGGACTGCTGGCGGGCTCTGCAGTGGGTGGCCGACCGAGCCTCGTCGCGGCCGCTGATCGTCGGTGGCGACAGCGCGGGTGGGAACCTCGCCGCCGTGTGCGCGTTGCGCGCCCGCGACCGCGCAGGCCCCGCGCTGTCCGCTCAGGTCCTGGTCTATCCGGTGACCGACTGCGACATGACGACCGCGTCGTATGAGGAGTACGGAGGCGATGAGGAATTCCTGACTAAGAAAGACATGGCCTGGTTCTTCGATCACTACGTTCCGGACCCCGAGAAACGCGAGTCTCCGGACGTGTCGCCGCTACGGGCGCCGAGTCTGGCGGGCCTGCCGCCGGCGGTCGTCGTGACCGCGGGGCTCGACCCGCTGCTAGACGAGGACCTGAGCTATATCGCGCGGCTCGACGCCGCCGGCGTACCGGTGACACACCGTCACTACGGAGACATGACACATGCGTTCTTCCCATTCGTGAGTGTGTTCGACCGCGCCGCCGAGGCAATCGCGCAGGTGGGGCAGGACCTGGCGCAGACCGTCGGGCGTGCCTCGCGACCGACGAGCAGGACGTGGGGACCTTGACCGACAAGGGCATTTGTCGTAACGTTCCGACATTAGGAATTCCGGCGACGGCGCTGGTCTGCCCAGGCGACCGGCGAGCCACCCACGCCACGTGAAGTGAGGAGCCTCGGATGAGTCAACAATCGGGACGTCGGATTCCCCTTGACTGGGACGTGGCCGGGGTGAGGCGCCGGGAGTTCCTGGCGGGAGCCGCGGCGCTCGGCCTGGGCGCGGTGGTAAGCGCGTGCGGCGGAACGTCGAGCACGACGAAGACGGCTGCAACAAGCCTCGATTCGACCGG